>Ga0181607_10003204_pt1 | contig 14310 bp, 14 predicted proteins | sample 041ome_9_FD_132420 | JGI IMG/M metagenome (GOLD analysis project Ga0181607, IMG submission 132420) | Coastal salt marsh microbial communities from the Groves Creek Marsh, Skidaway Island, Georgia - 041413US metaG (megahit assembly) | ecosystem: Environmental > Aquatic > Marine > Intertidal zone...
ATTCCAAAATCAAATACTAAATTTTGGTCATAATAATTTGTTAATTTAAAAATTATATATGCTAAAAAAAAATTTCCCATATTTTTTTTAGTATTTATACTAATAAATTTTTTTCGACTACATAATAATGGTGATTGAAAATATTTTAAATTTTTTCCTGATACTATATTTAATATCCAGGTACAAAATCTAGACATAAATTTTCTAAAAAAAATTCTTTTATCAACTATATATGGTATAATTAATTGATATTTTTTTAAATTTTTTACATAGATCTTTAAATCATGAATACTTTCTATATTACTAGAATGCACTATCTTAAAATAATGTCCTTTACCTTTTTTTGCTGCTTTAAAAATCGAGGCAGCAAAGCCTAGGTTTATTTTGTTTTTAAAATATTTTATATTTTTATTTTTTAATTTTTTAATTTTATTTTTAGTTTCATCTATTGAGTTATCATCAATAATTATTATTTCATAATTTTTAATTTTTAGATCCTTCATTGTTTTAAATATTGTATTTAATGTCTGTATTAAATTTTCAATATTATTATATGTTGCAATGCCAAAAGTTATAATCATTAAAAAACTGCTGTTAAATTTATTAATATTAAATTGATATACCCTGGCCAGTATCTAGTGGTATCATAGATCCACTAAAAATTTTTGAACTTGGTTTAGATAATAATTTAAATATTTCCATATACTCTTCAGCCTTAGGCATCCTTTTATTCGGTAGGTTTTCAACAAAAGTTTTGAATTCTTTAGGTTTAAATTTTTTAAATCTATTCATTGCATTATCATCAGCAATAAAAGCTCCTGGTAAAACACCGCATAAATTGACCTTATAATTTGCCAAATAATTGCCCATGGTCCTTACATATCCTGCAATACTAGATTTAGCAGTTACATAAGGGACTGAAGCTGTCGCCTGTTTTCCTACCACAGAACTAACATGAATTATGTTACCTCTTCTTTTTTTTTTCATTTGAGGTATAAAATTATTATTAATGTCTATTGAAACACCCAAGTTTCCCTTAATAGATCTCATATAGTTTGAAAAATCATCAAGAGGCTCGTTAATTCCAAAACTTCCTCCTAAACAATGAAATATAACATCTATTTTACTAAATTTTTTTTTAATACTATCTATACATTTCTTTCTTTGATCATCGTCTATTAAATCTATATCATAAAATTGATGATTTTTTTTTTTAGTAAAATTATTTTTAATATCATCTAATAGTACTTTGCTTCTTGCTATTAAAATTAAGTTACATCCAAGTTTTTCAAATTCAATAGCTATAACTTTACCAAGACCCTTGGATGCCCCTGTAACAATTATATTTTTATTTTTAAAATCATTCATTTTTATTTATTCATTATTTAATCCAATCTTATTTATTAGATCATTAATTATAATTTGTTTATTTTCTTTTATTGAAATATTACAAGCTTCCATTAAAATCCAAGTCTCCAAAGATTGTTTTTGCATATCAAAGTAATCAAAACCAGTTAAATTTTTATGAAACATTTCAAATTGTTTAAGTTCATCAGCATAAAGATTGTCATCAAGATCTTTCAGATAAAAATCTTTTACAATATTGCCATTTTTAAATAGTGTTAATCTCCCACCATCTCTTTTGATATCTCCTTTAGTTCCATGGAAAAGCCAATTGCCACTCCATCTTGAAGCAAATCCAAATGGATTCCCATGTCCACCTCTAGTTGCAGTATAAGAAATAGTGCCACCATTTTTATATTTAAAAAAACAAACTGCTGATGTTGTTCCAGTTACACCTTTGAACCCAATATCACTTTGTTCAAATTCAGGAGATGATGAAATTACACTTTCTGGTAAACCAATACTAGCTACAAGCTGACTCAATTGATGTACACCCATCGAATGAAAAAAAATTCCTTCTTTAGTAACATCTACTAATGGCTTTTCACTTTTGAGATTTTGTCTTCCCCACATAGTACAATTTCCTATTTTAAGATCACCAAATTCTTCCTTATCCTTTAACAATTCTTGCATCTTTAAGCTGGCCTCGTTCCATTGATTGTTCATGCCTTGTATTAATTTTATTTTTTTATTTTTGTTTTTTACTTCCATAATTCTCTTAAATTCACTCAAATCACATGCAATGGATTTTACACAAAAGGTATTTAGGTTATTTTCTAAACTTTCTATTATTAGCTTTGAATGTAATTCTGAAGCAACATATATAAAACATACTTCTGCTTCAAACTTACTTTTAGCTTCTGAAATTGTAGTAAAAAGTCTATTTTTATAATCGCTAGGTAAATTTTTTAATTTTTTAAGTGACTCTTCTGATTTTTTTAAATCAATATCTACAAAAGCTACTACCTCAAAAAGATCATTATTTAAATTTATTTGTAGCCTTTGCAAAGAAAAGTTTCCCAACCCAACATGAATGCATCTAAATTTTTTTTTCATTTTATAATTTTCATAATATCTTTAATTTTTTTAACACTAAACTTTGGTTTAAATATATTTTTTTCATCATAATTTCTATCAATAAAAATTGTCTTACATTTTGCCCTATTGCCAGCACCTATGTCCCTCCATCTATCACCGATAAAATAACTTTCTTTAAGTTCAATATTGTATTTTTTTTGAGCCTCTAAAATCATTCCTGGATTAGGTTTTCTTCTAAAACAATTATCATCATCGCTGTAACAAACAAATACATCATCTAATTTTAATTTTTTTTTAATATAATTGTTTATTGTATCAATATTTTTTTTTGTATTTTTTTTTCTTGAAAAATCTGGCTGATTGGTAATCATGATTAAAAAGAATGAATTTCTATATTTTTTACACAATTGTTCAATATTTTTGCAAAGCGAAATTTGGCTTAAGTTATTATACGAATTAGGCTTTCCATTCTTCACAGGTGCTTCAATCAAAACTCCATCTCTATCAAAAAATATTGCTTTTTTTGTTTCATTTTTTATTTTTTGCATGAAATATATGCTGTATAAATTATATAGTGAGAAATAAATCTTTTTATTCCATTGAATAAATTTTTACTCTTTAAAATATTATTGAATTTAAATTTTGGATGATCCTCAAAAATCTTTGCTCTATAAGTCACCTCAACATTTTTAAATTTTAATTTAAGCAAATCTAAAAAATAAGCCTCGGAAAAATGTTTTGGATGGTTTCTGTCAAAATATTTTATTAAAGGAGATAGAAAAGATAAAATTGGATATACTACATGAACCGAACAATAAAATTCTCCATCCTCTTTTAAAATTCTTTGAGCTTCACTTATGACTTGCTTTGGATTTTCGCAGTGATCTAAAACGTTCGTAGAGAAAACATAGTCAATCTTATTATCTTCCAAAGGTATTTTTTCACCAGAAGCTTCAATTAGATTTAAATAATCATTTTCCACTAAAATTTTAATACTTTCTTTATAAAATTTCATTAAAGGATCGATACCAAAAATTTTTTTAAAATTTATATTATTTTTTTTACCTATTAAGGTTAAACCTTTAATAATTCCAAATGGACCACATCCTATATCAGCAATAATTTTTTCATAAAAATTAGAAATCTTTAAATTATGTCTATATAATACCTGCTCTGTAAATCCTATCATGGCCTCATTATCTACTTTTTGATAAATTTCATTATCATTATTTAAATAAATATCAGTCCAAAATTTTTTTTCATTAATTTGAGCTTCTTGCCAATTTTTTGCCATTAATAGTTTACCAAACTGTTTTTTTAACTTGCAGCTTTGGATGAGAAACTAGCATGTGCCAAATAAAGACTTGGTATGTTTCTGTATGAGGTGTGATTGAAGATTTATTTGCTGTTGGTATAACACAGCAAGCATTAGAAATTTTTTTTAGATAACCTTGTTTTCTTCCAATTATGCTCGCTATATTACTTTTTTTTATTTTACCATATTTTGCTGCTTTAATTAAATTTACACTGACTTTTCTATCAAGCGATCCACCACCAACAGAAAAAAAAAGTAACATATCTTTCTCTGACAATTTGCTTGTTTCTAGCCATTTTGCAAAAACATTTTCCCAACCGTCATCATTTGTTCTCGCTGTAATCTCCGAAACATTATCTGTTGGACAATAAGCTTCGATATTACAAAGTTTTCTAAAATCATTGACTGCATGAGACGCATTACCTGCGCTGCCACCCACTCCAAGGATAAATAATCGTCCGCCCTTTTTTTTTAAAATTACTAATAAATTTAAGATTTCATTAATTGATTTTAAATCTATGCTATCTCCTATTTTTATATGATCTTTTAAGTGTTGTTTTAAATATTTCATTGATAGATATATTTTTTAAATTCTCTTATACCTCTTAATGATCCTATTTCATAGAATTTATTTCTAACTTTATAAAAAGATATAGATTGAGAAGTTATAAGCTTTTTAATTAAAATGCTTAAATCAAATTTATTTATTTTGATTCTTTGAAATTCATCTTTATTTAAAATCATTAGACCATAATCAACATAGTTATATGAAATATTGCCTTTATTATAATCAACTATTTTATTTTTTTTTAATAATATATTGGGCTCATGATTAAGTAATTTTTCTTTACTAATAATGCTTATAAGATTTTTTTTTTTCTTTAAAAATTTTTTTTCTATATTCCTAAATTTTAAATTTAACCATGAATCTCCATATGTTACAAAAAAAATATCATCTAAATACTTAATACAATTTTTTATTGCTCCGCCAGTACCTAGTGGGTTGATTTCCTCTACTATCTTAATTTTTAAGTTTGATATATTTATTTTGCTAATTTCCGAAAAAATTTGCTCTCTCTTATATCCAACACAAATAACAACTTCTTTGATACCATTTTTTTTAAATAAAAGTAATTGATGATGTAAAAAAGTTTTTTTTTTAAATTTAATTAAACATTTGGGTTTTTGTTTAGAGATTGATCTTACTCTTTTACCCAACCCACCATTTAAAAGTACTAATTGATCAATTTTTTTTTTCATTAATATTAATAGTATAATTAAGATAAAAATAGAGTAACAAATATATAATAATTAAAAAAATGAAATATATTTTACATAAGAAGTTGTTTTCATAAAAAAAAATTGAAGGAAAAACTAAAACTGAATAAAATATATTAATAATAATACTTGTTAAAAAATTATAATTTTCAAATTTTATTTTAGATAATTGCAAATATTTATAGAGCAACATATGAAGATGCTTTCGATCTGGATAAAATGGATTTTTTTTTTGAAAAATTTTCCTAAAAACTGAAAAAAAAATTTCAAAAAAAAGATAAAAAATAATAATTGCAAAAAAAAATGGCGATATATTTACTGATTGATTGTATAGGTTAATAATAAGTATTGATGCATACGAGCCTAATAGGTAAGAGCCACCATCACCTAAAAAAATTTTGGCATTAGGTATATTAAAAAATAAAAAAATAGATATTGCTAATATTAGTGTTAAATTAATAGTTAAAAATTCTTCTTGAATATATTCAAAGGAAATAAAAGCTAATAATCCCAATATTAACAGTATATGAATACCTAATAAACCATTAAATCCATCGATTAAATTAGATCCATTAACAATAAAAAAAATACAAAAGAAAGTAATTAAAATTGAAAAAAAATAAAATGTATTAAGATAATCTAAAAAAAAAACTTTAAATTCTTTAACATTAAAATCAAAAAAAATTATTAATAAAATATTGAAAATAAAAAAAAGAAAAAGTCTTACAAAAGGATTAACAATAATTTTTATATCATCAAGAGTGCCTAAGATAAAATTTACTATCATGAATAAAATAATCATATAATAAAATTGAGTTATTTCTAAAAAGATACTTACAGAAATAATAAAGCTAAAAAAAATTAATACCCCCCCTACTCTTGGGGTTACGACTTTATGAAAACTCTGTAGTTTATTAAAATTATCATCTAAAAACAAATTAAATAAAGATATTTTTTTTATAACTGCATAACTTAAATTAAAAACAATTAATTGTGTAATTATGATTTCAATCATTTCCATTCTTTTTGATATTTAAAAAATAAAGTAAAAAACCTATTGGTAAAAAAATTAAAATATTTTGATGATTATTAAAAAAATTTCCATTTGGGAATAATGGTACAAAATTAATAAGCAGTGATAATTTTAAAAAAATGATAGTTTTTAAATGAAGGTTTTTTTTATTATTATTTAGATTAAAATAATCAATAAAAAAAGATTTTAAAATAGATAAATATATCACTATATAAATAAGTGTACCAATCAAACCGGTTTCGGACAATAGTTGAAAAAAATAATTGTGAGGATGTGTAGAACAACTATATTGAATCTCATGTTTTAAATTTTGACAAGTTTTTCTAAAAGTATTGGGACCTTGACCAACTAACTTGTTTTCTGAATAAAGCTCTAATGCCGTAAACCATAAAGAATTATGACTAGGACTTATAAAAAAATATTTCAAATATTTATAATCTTGAATTTGTTTATCTTGATATTCAGGGATTTTTTTATAATTATAAATTATATCAGAGACCATTCTGCCTTTATATCCTGTGGCAGCACCAACATATTTTTTTTGATCCATCAAAATATTGGTGGAAATAATTATTAATGCAAAAACTAAACTTAAAAATTTATATTTATCTAGTTTTAAAATTATAATTGAACATAGCAAAAAAAGAATTGATAAATAAAATGGTGTTCGTTGTCCACTTAAAAAAATTATAGGAAAAGCAATTGCTATATAAAATAAAAACCAATTTAGTTTAGTATTTTTTTTGTAAATAAAAAATAAATATAATGCTATCAATAATGGAGAAATTCTTAATAGATATGTGCCCAAAATCAACTCATCATTAAAAAAACTAGAAATCATAAAATCGCTTGGCTTATTAAAGCCAAATATATTAAAACCAAAGAAATATTGAAAATAACTATCAAATAACAAAATTAACAAAGTAACAATGATTGATTTATAAAAATTATTAATAAAATTTTTATTATTAGTTATTAAATAATATATTGATAATACAAAAATTCCGTATCTTATATAAGAAAAACTATACTTTAATGAGTATAAAATATAATCAGAAAATAGAGATAGAATATTTAATGAAATCCAAAAAACTAAAAATATTTTAAAAAATATATTATTAAAATATTTAAAATTTTTTTCCTGAACTACTCTTATTAAAAAAAAAATGTTACAAATTAATAGAATTATTTCAGGAATTAATGGTCCTGTTATTAATGCAGCTGGCAACAAACAAATTAAAAAAGAACAATAGTTAACAAAATTTAATTTCATACTTTTTATATTTTATCTTAGTATCACTTAAGCAAAAAAACTTCTAAATTTAAAAATATTTTTATTTAAAGTGTTTAATATTAATTTAATAAAAATTAATAAAATACTGTAATTACTTAAATAAAAATTATTTTTATATATTTTATATAAAGATTTATAATTTTTAACTATATTCATTGATCGATTATTATCTGCAAGATATATATTTGATAAATTTTGTTTAAGTATATAGCAATAATTTATTTCCTTAAGAGCAACTAGCCACCACAAATAATCTTCAGCATATTCATTATATAAATATTTTTTAAATTTTTTTAAGGCAAATTTTTTTTGTATCATCACTGTAGAAAGAGCTATCGGCCTATTTGAAAGTAAATAATTAAAATCAAATTTATCTAAATTTTGATTAATACTCATTTTTTTTTTTTTCATATTAATTAAATTATATGCAGTACAAGAAAATTTAATATTTGTATTAGTATGAAAAAATACCTGTTTTGATAATTTAGATTTGTTGTGCCATTCATCATCCGAGTCTAAAAAAGCTAATAATTTTCCTTTTGATTTTTGTATTCCACAATATCTTGCGGCCGCTAAGCCTTTTGATTTAGATATTTGATAAACTTTAATTTTTTTAGATTTATATAATTTTACCAAAGATAAGGTTTTATCATTAGAATTTGAGTCAATAATGATAACCTCCCAATTTTTGTAAGCTTGCCGGATTACAGAATTTAATGCTCTTCTTATTGTTTTAGCAGAATTAAATGTAGGAATAATAACGCTTACTAAATCTGTCACTTATTATAATTTTTTAAATATTTATATGAAATAAAAATTGAGCATATAAATGACATTGCTATAGTATAATAAATAAATACTAAAATAAATTTAAAATCATTTAAAAAAGTTTTAAATCTATTATCCAAAATATTGATATCATTATTAGAAATAAAAATTATTCTTGCAATTCCAGTCATAGGGTAAATTGATTTTATTTTTGCTCTAACATTATCTATTTTTAATGAATCGTTTTTACTAAATTTTTTTATTAACACTATATTTGCAAACATCATATGATTATAATAAATACTATTTATAGGTGTATTAATTAAAGTTAATTTATTGTTTTCCACTTTTGTAATTATTAAATTTTTATTGTTATAAACTGTATCACCAATATAACTTGACCAATTTGTATTCCTATATTCTAAAACTGGTAAATTAAATAGAAGTAATATCAAAAGTAATCTGGATAACAGTCTAAAACTAATTTTATTAGAATTATCTAAAATTTTTTTAAATCCTATTTCTATTTCAGGTAAAAATGTAATTATTATTGGTAAAAAATATCTCCCACCTGGGGCATATCCATGAAAACCTTCCCATAGACAAAAAAATAAACTTAAAAAAAATAAGCCAAATATTTTGTTACTCGTTCTTTTTGAATACCCAAGTAAAACTAAAATTATAATCAAAGTTGAAGAAAAAAAAATCCCAACTCCAAAAGAAAAATAGAAATTATACAGATTATTAATAATAAAAAAAATATTAAATGTAGGTAAAAATTCCAGTAACATTGAAATATTTTTTGTACCTGAAAAAGAATTTACATAAATTTTAATTATGAAATACAATAACAAAAGTAAAAATGGCAATTTTATATTTTCTGTTAAATTTTTTTTATTAAAATATAAAAAAAAAATATAAATAAAATAATATGGTTTTATTAAAATAATAAAAAAATCATAAAAAAAAATTTTTTTTTTATCTAAAGTTATTTGTCTTAAAGTAAAAAAAAGTAAAATTAAACTTTCAATGTATGAGCCTGTAAAAAAACTAACTAAACCACTTCCGAAAAAAAATACCGTTGATAAAAAAAATGAAAAGTAAAAATTATTTTTTTTTCTTAAAAAATAAAAAACCAGTAAATAAGATAGAAAAGTATAGATTGTTAAAATATACCCAGAAAAATATTGAGCCACAAAAATTTTATCAAAATTCCAAAATAAATTTAATATAAATATAATTTTGGTTATAACATAAGTTTGAATTATCCATATAAATCTATGGCTCCAGGTATTTATATTGAAATATTGGATATTTTCAATTTTAGACATTTGCTCAATGTATAAGTCTAAATTTCCAATAAATTCTTTTAAATTTAAGTCTGAATTAATAAAATATCTTACGAAATTAAAAACTTCTATATCATCAGATCCTAAGCGCCCTCGATAAAATAGAAATGAAAAAAAGATAATAATTACAAGATGGAATAAAAAACTCTGTTTTAATTTTTTTATCATCTAGGTTAATTAATTTTTATTGATCATATCAAAAATTATATCATCAATTTTTTTTTTTGGTTTCCATCCTAATTTTTTTATTTTTTTTATTGATGCAGATATAAATTTTTCATCATATCGTCTTATTAAATTTTTATCGATTTTTATTAATATTTTTTTTTTATACTTGCTTTTTAAAATATCTATAATTTTAGATATTTTGATTAAATTTGAAGATCCAATGTTATAAGAATGTCCGGGAACACCTTTTTTTGATAAAAATAAAAATCATTCAGCAACATCCTTAACATGCATAAAGTCTCTATAATTATTGAGGTTGCCACATTTTATATTTATTACATCATTGTTAAATTGATCTTTGAATTGCTTACAAATATCATAAAACACATCATGCTTTTTCCCTACACCAGAAGTATTAAATAAAATAGCCCTTATAGTTTTTATTTTAAACATTTTAAAATATTGCTTACTCAATGAGTCTTGGAAAACTTTAGAGAGACCATAGATATGTTCAGGATCATATAAGTCGCTTTCTTTCATAGGCAATTTTGAATATGGTCTTGAACCGTATTGTCCACTAGAGCAGGCCATAATAATTTTAGGGTTAAGATTTAAAACTTTACAAGTCTCCAATAAATTAATCGTCCCAATTACATTAGTATTAATTGTACCTATCGGATCAACAAATGAATAAAATGGATGACTTTTTGCGGCTAAATGAAAAATTAAATTTGGTTTATACTTAAATAAAATTTTTTTTAAATTTTCAAGTTTTCTAACATCACAAAATTCATATATTACATCTTTTACTATTTTTAATTTTTTTTTTTTATAAAAACAGCCAATGACTCTATAATTACAGTTTATTAATAATTGTTTTAAATAATAACCAATAAAACCCTCGGAACCAGTTATTAAAGCAGTCCTATTATGCATTTTGCTCAATTTTTAAAACGTCAAAAATCTTTCTTTTAAAATTCTGATCAGTAAATTTATATATTTTTTTTTCTATCATTTTTTTTATTTTTTTTCTTAGTTCTGAATTTTGAGCTACAAGTTTAATTTTTTCACTTAATTCATGTTTTGTTTTAAACTTTTGCAAACTATTTGCAACTATTTCCATTGCGCCACCTGAATTATGACAAAATACTATTAAGCCAAATTTTTGCATTTCTAAAATTGATCTTCCGAAATGTTCTCCAACAAAAAAATGAAGGCCGTATTTTATTTTTTTCAATATAAAATTTCTTTTTTTTAAAGATAAATAACCATAAAAAATACAGTCACTGTTATCTAATTTTTTTAACTTAATTTGATTTATTAATTTTTTTTGAATTGGTCCAATTATATGAAGTCTACCTAAATTTAAATTTGTATTTTTTTTTTTAAACTCTAAAAAAAAATTTATAGCTTCTAAGGTATTTTTATCTTCACTCACCCTGCCTAATATAACAAAATCATTTTTTCTTTTTTCAAAATTATGAAATTTTTCTACGATAATTTTTGGTATTTTAAATGTAGGATAAACTAAATATGGTTTTAATGAATTATTTTTATATATTTTTTTTAATCTTTTATAAATAAATTTTGAATTTACAATACTTATAGTTTTTTCATATTTAGTTTTATTGTATAAAAATATCAATCTCACAAATAAAGAAACAAAAAATCTTAGGAATAATTTAATAAAATTTTTTTTTTTTAAACCCAAAGAAAGATAATGAAATATATTTAAAGAATAAAAAGGATGATGTATATATTGAAAACATTTATTTTTATGAAAAAATTCTCCAGCTCCAGAAAAAATAAAATAATATTTTTTTTTTTGTAAAAAAAATATTAGATATAATTGTGCTAAAAAAATATAATTTTTACACAAATGATCTATAAAAAAATTTTTACTTCTAATTCCTAAAATTTTAATTTTTTTATTAAATTTAAGTTTCTGATTAATTTTGCCTGATTCATAATAATATAAATCTAAATCGTAAAAATTAATTAAATAATTAGTTAAATATTCACAAAATATCTCACCTCCTCCAAAAGAATAAAGATGGGGAAACGTAAATGCTATTTTTTTTTTCATTAATATGGAAAAAAGTACTTAAATTTTTTACCAAATTTATTTTTAAATTTATTTAAAATTGTTTTCTTATAATTCCAGCTCATAATTAAAAAAATATCCTTAGAAGATACCTTATTTATTTTACTTTCATCATAAATTCTAATTCTAGTACCAGGAATATATTTTCCAATTTTAAATCTATTAATATCAAATGCGCACTTAATAGAACTTTCATCAATCCCAAAATAATTTATAATTGTTGATGATTTTGCTGGGGCTCCTATAATATAAATAGAGTAATTTTTTTTTTTATACTTATCTAAATTCTTTAAAAATTTTTTTTTATTAATCTTTATTTCACTTTCATAGTTATTCAATTTGCTTAAAAAAAATTTTTTGTTTTTTTTAAAAATTTTTAAATGATTGTAATAGCTTGATTTTTTCTCATAAACCCCCTTATGAGTAATAATTGCTAGTGAAGATCCACCATGAATATTTATATCCTTAAAATCATTAATTTCTAAATCAAATCTATTGAGTAAAATCTCTAAAGACTCAATATTATAATAAATTAAATGTTCATGATAAATTTGGTCAAATTGTTTTTTATAAATAATATTTTTAAAATTTATAAATTGAACAATAAATCTTCCACTTGTTTTTAGTAATTTTTTTACACCTTTAATAAAACTTATCAATTCTTGAACATGAAAAAATACTCCTGATGCATGAATTAAATCAAATTCTATATTTAGCTTACTTGCCAATTTATAATTAAAAAAATTTTTTATAGTATTTATTTTATTTTTTTTTGAGATTTTAAATGCAATTTCTGATGGATCAATTCCCAATTTATACCAACTATCATCAAAATTTTTTAGAAAAGTACCATCATTGCTTCCTATATCGAGAATATTTTTTTTTTCTTTATCTCTAAAAAATTTTTTTTTTAAATCATCTGTTAAATTTTTAAAATGGTTAATCAATTCAATATTATCTCCACTCAAATAATAATTTTTTAAGAACATAACCTCTTTTTTTACATGATATGATAACTGAGCACCTAGGCAATTATTGCAATAAAAAACTTTCAGAGGATAGAATTTATTTTTATTTAATCTATAATCATTGCACCATGGTTGATTTCCAAGATTGATCAATCTACTTAGACTTCTAGATTGACACTGAATACATATTTTCTGATTAGATATTACCATAGTTTATCCCTTTCGCTAACTTGGGAATTTCTATTATTAGTTCCTTTATACCACTATCTAAATCATGATCAAATTTGTATCCTGTTTTTAAAATTTTTTTATTAGAAACTATATAATCTCTTTTATCTGGATCGGAGCCATTTTCAGAAATTATAATTTTGAAATTTTTGATGTAAAATTTTATTTTTTGTGCTAACTCAATTTTTGAAAAATTTGCATCTTCTAAACCAAAGTTATATGTGTTGCCTTTCATTTTATTAAAATTATCAATAGTAAAATTAAAAACTTTAGCTACATCTTGTATATGAACATAGTTTCTTTTAAAGTGCCCCTCAAATATTTCTATTTTTTTTTCTGTTAGAGCTTTATTTACAAAATAATTTACCAACAAGTCTATTCTCATTCGAGGTGACATACCAAATACTGTAGCCAATCTAAATGAAACAGAATTTTCTCTTTCCATTATAATAGACTCTGATTTTACTTTTGTTATTCCATATAAAGAGATAGGGTTCAAAGGAGAGTCTTCTGTGCAAAATTCTCCAGGTTTACCAATACCATAACCTGAGTTAGAAACTGGTAAAATTACTTTTTGATCTTTTGATAATTGAGAATTTAAAAATTTAATACTTTCTAAATTAACTTCTTTAGCATCTTTTGGATATTTTTCACACAGTGGGGCACCTACTAAAGCAGCTAACGGTATAATAAGATCTGCTTTTGCTAATAGTTTCTTAATTAATTTTTTGTCTCTTACATCTCCATTAATAATTTTCAAATTTTTATTTTGATGAACATTTTGTATTGATTTTTGTTTAAATAAAAAATTATCTAAAACTGTGACTGTAAATTTTCTTATTAATAAAGTGGGTACTAAAACTGAACCTATGAAACCCGCTCCACCCGTAACTAAAACATTCATAATTTTTTCTGATAATTATATTTTAATAATATGACTCCCTTTTTTTTCAAAACTAAATTTAATATATTTATTTTTAGAAAATACCTTAAAAAATTTTTCTCTGGCATGTTTTTCAACATAAAATAGAATAAAACCACCTGCCCCAGCTCCTAATAATTTTCCTCCAGAAGCACCTGCATCTATTGCTTTATTATAAATTTCGTTAATTTCAATATTTGATACTGATTTATGTAATTTTTTTTTTTGTAACCATGTTTCATGTAAAAGTTTACCAAAAAAATCTGTATGTTTTGATTTTTTAAAATATTTGTAAGCCTCGTTAGATATATCATTAATATTATCTAAATAAGATAAATTTTTTTTTATATTTTTTATTTTTTTTTGTTCAACTTTAGAAGCTCTTCTTTGTATTCCTGTATATACTAAAATCAAGTTATTATTAAATTCTTTGATAGAAAA
>Ga0181607_10003207_pt1 | contig 14294 bp, 12 predicted proteins | sample 041ome_9_FD_132420 | JGI IMG/M metagenome (GOLD analysis project Ga0181607, IMG submission 132420) | Coastal salt marsh microbial communities from the Groves Creek Marsh, Skidaway Island, Georgia - 041413US metaG (megahit assembly) | ecosystem: Environmental > Aquatic > Marine > Intertidal zone...
ATGGTGAACACCTGTTATAACGCCGTTGATCGCCACGTCGAAAACGGCCGCGCCGATCAAACCGCGATCATATACGACAGCCCAATCACAGGCGTGAAAGACAAAATCACCTATGCCGAATTAAAAGACAAAGTTGCATCCTTGGCCGGCGCGATGGTGGCAAAAGGCATCACCAAGGGCGATCGCGTTATTGTCTATATGCCAATGGTCCCCGAAGCATTGGTCGCGATGTTGGCCTGTGCACGGATTGGCGCTGTTCATTCGGTTGTGTTTGGTGGATTTGCGGCAAATGAATTGGCGGTTCGCATTGATGATGCCCAGCCCAAAATGATCTTGGCCGCATCCTGCGGTTTGGAACCAAACCGCGTGGTTGAATACAAACCCCTGATCGACGGCGCGATTGAATTGGCCAGCCACAAACCCGAAACAGTGTTTATTCTACAACGCGAGCAATGCACCGCCAATCTGATCGAGGGCCGCGATTACGATTGGAACGCTGTGCAAGAAGGCATCACACCAGCAGACTGTGTTTCGGTCGAGGGAAATCATCCTGCGTATATCCTCTATACATCCGGAACAACGGGCGCGCCAAAGGGCGTTGTCCGCCCAACCGGGGGCCATCTGGTTGCGCTGAATTGGACGATGAAAAACGTCTATAACGTCGATCCCGGCGATGTGTTCTGGGCCGCGTCAGATGTGGGTTGGGTCGTTGGCCACAGCTATATCTGTTACGGTCCCTTGATCCACGGGAATACAACCATTGTGTTCGAAGGCAAACCGGTAGGCACCCCAGACGCGGGCACGTTCTGGCGGGTAATCAGCGAACATAACGTGCGCAGTTTCTTTACCGCGCCAACCGCATTCCGCGCGATCAAACGCGAAGATCCCAAGGGCGAATATAAGGCAAAATATGACCTGTCCTGCCTCGACGCGCTGTACCTGGCCGGCGAACGCGCGGACCCAGATACAATCTATTGGGCCCAAAACCTGTTGGGCGTTCCTGTCATCGATCATTGGTGGCAAACCGAAACAGGCTTTGCAATTGCTGCAAACCCCTTGGGGATCGAAGCACTGCCGATCAAGGTCGGGTCCCCGTCGGTCGCGATGCCCGGCTATGACGTGCAAATCTTGGACGAAGGTGGAAATCCAATGAAAGCTGGCGAATTGGGCGCTATCGCGATCAAATTGCCCCTACCCCCTGGAACATTGCCCACGCTTTGGAACGCCGAGGAGCGGTTCAAAAAATCATACCTCACGACCTTTCCTGGTTATTACGAAACTGGTGACGCGGGCATGATCGATGAAGACGGTTATCTGTATATCATGGCGCGCACAGATGACGTGATCAACGTTGCAGGGCACCGCCTGTCGACAGGTGGAATGGAGGAAGTTCTTGCCAATCATCCTGACGTTGCCGAATGCGCCGTCATCGGTGTCAGCGATGAATTGAAAGGCCAGTTACCTGTCGGGTTCTTGTGCCTGACCACTGGCGTTAATCGCCCCCATGACGAGATCGTAAAAGAATGCGTCAAGATGATGCGTGATCAAATCGGTCCGGTCGCGGCATTTAAACTGGCCGTCGTGGTGAACCGCTTGCCAAAAACACGGTCGGGCAAAATTTTGCGCGCGATCATGGTAAAGATTGCTGACGGCAAAGACTTTAAAATGCCTGCAACGATTGATGACCCCGCAATTTTGGACGAAATATGCGAAGCGTTACAAACCATCGGCTACGCGAAATAAAAACAAAAACCCCGCCAAAAGGCGGGGTTTTTTATTTTGCTTTCGAAAGCTTATTCAACGTTCAACACAACAAAACGCGGTTGTCCGTCGCGACGCACCAATACCAACAGCGATTGGCGGCCTGCCTCGGCTGTCGCATCGATCTGCGCTTGGAAATCGTCGACCGAGCGCACCGCTTTTTGTCCGGCATCCGTGATGACATCGCCCTCTTGCATGCCTTTTTCGGCGGCATTTGTGTCGGCATCGACAGACAAAACAACAATGCCATCTACGTCTTTGGCAATTTTATATTTCTCGCGCAGTTCATCGTTCAACGTCCCAACAGCCATGCCCAATACCATGTCTGCTGTTGGCTCTGGCGCCGCCTCTGATGTGGATGCAATGTCTTCTGGTTCGGGACGTTTCCCCAAGACAACATCGATTGTCTGGCGCTTACCATCCCGCAAGACCACAGTCTTGACCGTTTTACCGACTGGCGCCGCGCCCACCAAACGGACCAATGCACCCGCGTCACCGACATCTTTGCCATCAAACATCAATATGACATCCATGCTGAGCAAGCCCGCATCCTTGGCAGGGCCATCAAAGACATCGCGAATGATGGCGCCCGCTGGGACATCCATGCCCAAGGCTTGGGCCATGTCCTGTGTCACATCGCCAATATTGACGCCCAACCAGCCACGACGCACTTCGCCAAACTCTTTCAAGTGCTTTACAACAGGCTCTACAACTTTCGATGCCATCGAAAATCCAATGCCGATCGATCCACCGGTCGGTGACATAATCGCCGTGTTCACACCGATGACGTCGCCATCCATGTCAAACAACGGACCGCCCGAATTGCCGCGGTTGATGGCCGCATCTGTTTGGATGAAATCGTCGTAGGCACCAGATAATTCGCGGTTACGCGCAGAAATGATCCCTGCTGACACAGAAAAACCCTGACCAAGGGGGTTACCCATCGCCATTACCCAATCCCCGACACGCGCAACATCACTGTCGCCAAAATCGACAAACGGCAATGCGCCACCTGCCTCGACCTTGAGCAAGGCAATATCAACGTTTTTATCGCGCCCAACCAACGTTGCCGGCAGCTCTTTGCCATCAAAAAACTCGATCATTATTTCATCTGCGCCATCGATCACGTGGTTGTTGGTGACGATATAGCCATCCTCTGAAATAACAAACCCTGACCCCAACGCATTCGCGCTGCGGGGGCGACCTTGGCGATCTGTAAAGTCACGGAACAAATCTTCGAACGGGCTGCCTTCGGGCACAATACCTTGAGGGCCGATCTGTGTCGCCACTTTGGTCATTGTGGTAATATTAACAACCGCTGGGCTAACCTTTTCGACAAGATCTGCAAAGGTTTCTGGCGCGCCGCGCGCGGCGGCTGTGACGACTTGCATCACCAAAAGTGCCAGGGCCAATAGGCCAAAACCTAAAATACGTTGCGTCTGATCAGGCATGCTAAGTGCAATGGCTTTTTGTGACATTGATCTGTTTTTCATTTTAATCAACGGCATTTTGTAAACTCCTAACTGTCAAAGCATTTAACCCATGCTCACTCTACAATGTAGATTTTCTATTGAGCGCGACAAGGTACTGAAACATTTAGTCATATAAATGTGAAGGGGCGTTAACTTAGGCAAAGGCCCGTGCCAGCCAAAGGGAAAATGCCCCAATCAAAACAACGCAAATCCCGAAAAATCGGCGTTTTTCGATTGAAATAGATGCCAATAGCGCCAACATCTGTTCAATCGCACGAGGGGCCAGCACATAGGCCAGCCCCTCAAAAATTAGGAATAATCCCAATCCCCAAAGCAGATCATGCATTATTTCTTGCCTTGATCCGATTTCAGATAGTTAAAAAATTCCGAGTCAGGAGACATAACCATCGTCGAATTTTTGCCCTGCAATGCGGTGCGATAGGCAGTCAATGACCGATAGAATTCAAAGAATTCTGGATCCGCACCATAGGCCTTGGCAAAGATCGAGTTCCGTTCGGCATCTGCCTGACCGCGAATAATTTCGCTTTCGCGTTTTGCCTCGGACACGATTTCAACTTGGGTACGATCGGCCAACGCGCGCACGCGCTGTGCTGCTTCGTTACCACGCGCGATTTCATCGGCGGCTTCGCGTTCGCGCTCTGCACGCATACGCGCGAAGGTCGCCTCGAGGTTCGCTTGGGGTAAATCGGTCCGTTTCAAACGCACGTCAACGATTTCAATCCCGATCGGTATCGATTTTTGAATCGCACCGTTCAAAATACGCTGCATCAGGGCCGCACGATCTGAACTTAGGATATCGTTTGATGTTACCGAACCCAAAACCTGACGTAATTCATTGCGCAAAATACCGTCTAAACGGCTTTCAGCGGCCAACGTACCACCCGTACCAACCGCTTCCCGGAATTGGTTCAGGTCAGAAATACGGTAACGCGCAAACGCATCAACAACCAAACGACGATCATCCAAAGGTGTAACCTCAAGCGGATCGATATCGCGGCTTAGGATGCGCGCATCATAAAAAACGACTTCTTGAACGAAGGGGAGCTTGAAGGACAGACCGGGGTCTTCTTTGACGGCAACCACACGGCCAAATTGCAAGACCAACGCTTTGTTACGTTCATCAACAATAAAGATTGAGGACAGCGCAAGAAACGCGATACCTGCGATCAACGGTAAGAATAACTGAGCTTTACGCATTATTTTGGCTCCCGCTGAAGTTGGTTAAGAGGCAGATATGGGACAACGCCCTGACCGCCTGACTGTTCATCAATGATCACTTTTTCCAAGCCACCCAAGACATCTTCCATTGTTTCGATGTAAAGACGTTTCCGTGTCACCTCAGGTGCTTTTGAATATTCGGTCAAAATCGCCTCGAAACGGCTGGCTTCACCGGTTGCGCCGTTCACGACTTGGGCACGATAGGCTTCTGCCTCTTCCAAGACCTGCGCGGCTTCACCACGCGCTTGTGCCGTCACACGGTTGGCATAAGCGTCCGCTTGTTTTTCCAAACGATCGCGTTCTTGTTCAGCCGCTTGCACTTCGCGGAAGGCGTCGATGACTTGGGACGGCGGATCAGCACGGTCAAAGTTGACGCGCACGACGTTCACACCGCTTTCATAGCTGTCCAAGGTCGATTGGATCAGTTCCTGCAAACGCGATTCAATAGACGCACGATCACGGTTTAGGATTGGCGCCAATTCAGATTGTGCAATAATTTCGCGCATCGCGGATTCTGCAACCGCACGAATGGTTGGCCGCGGATCACGAAGGTTGAACAAATATTTTGCAGGATCAGAAATGTTCCAAACAACCTCAAAGTCGATGTCGACGATGTTTTCATCACCTGTCAGCATCAATCCTGCTTCGGAACCGCGTCCACCTACGCCGATCTGTTCGGTTTGCTCGCGCGTTACAGGTAACACTTCGCGTGTCACAAGGGGCCAGGGTGCAAAGTTCAAACCGGGATTTCCGATAGAAGAATATGCCCCCAGAAACAGTTCGACTGATTTCTCTTCTGGTTTGACAGTATACACGCTTGAAAAGCCCCAAAGCGCCACAGCGGCCAGCGCGATCAGGCCAATGGTCCCACGACCAAAACCGCCATTTTGCGATCCGCCGCTGGTGCCGCGATTATTACCGCCCCCCATCAGAACGCGAAATTGATCTTGGCCTTTACGAAATAGATCTTCGACTTCGGGTGGCATTTGTCCCTGTGGCCGGTTGGGGCGATTGCGATCATTTGAACCTGAGTTATCCGCGCCGTTTTGCCCGCGTCCCCCAGATCCGCCGCCCCACGGGCCGCCGTTGTTTCCTGTCATTCGGTTTCCCTTTATCGTGTTTTTAACATTCACCCTATAACTGGGTATTTAATATCACTTATCAAGTGCTTCTTGTCGGATTTCTTAGCGTGACCAGCTCTTCTGACATGGTCGGATGTACGGCGATAGTGCGATCAAAATCTTGTTTTGTTGCACCCATTTTGATTGCAATCCCAACCAATTGAATCATTTCACCGGCTGCATGGGCGACGATATGACAGCCCAATACCTTTTGCGTCGGCTTGCAAACAACCAGCTTCATGAACACTTTTTCATCATGTCCTGCAAAGGCTTGGCGCATTGGCTTGAACGATGTTGTATAGACGTCGATGGGGCCTTGGGCGGCCGCATCTTCTTCGCTTAGGCCGACAGTGCCCATTTCGGGCTGCGTGAAAATTGCGGTCGGGATAAGGTCATGATCGAGCTTTGTCGGGTTGCCTTTGAACACGGTTTCCACAAAGGCCATGCCTTCGCGGATGGCAACCGGGGTAAGGTTCGCACGGTTCGTAATGTCGCCGACAGCATAGATCGAGGGCACAGCCGTTTGTGAATAGTCATCAACAATGACCTGTCCCTTGGACCCCAGTTCAACGCCCAGCGCTTCTAGCCCCAAATTGTCGGAATTGGGGGCGCGTCCTGTGGCAAACATAACGTGATCCACATGATGCAAATCTCCGTTTGTATCGGTCACAATACGTGTGTCCCCATCGCGTTTGATTGACACAAGATTAACGCCCACACGCAGATCAACACCTCGTCCGCGCATCGCATTGGCGACATAGGCACGCGCCTCGTTGTCAAATCCACGCAAGATTTGGTCACCGCGATAAAGCTGAGTTGTGGCCACACCTAACCCATTCATAATGCCCGCAAATTCAGACGCGATATAGCCGCCGCCCACAATCATGATCGATTTTGGCAGCGTTTCTAACAAGAAAATATCGTTTGACGTGAGTGCGTGTTCGATACCCGGTAAATCAGGCAGGACCGGCCGTCCCCCTGTTGCCAACAAAATATGTCGCGCAGTTTTGCGTGTCCCATCCGACAATTCAACAGTATGCGGGTCAACTACAACGGCGCGCGCATCGAATGTTTCAACGCCCGAATTTTTCAAAAGTGATCGATAAATGCCCTCTAGGCGATCCAGCTCGGCATGCAGTTTTGTGCGAAAGACGCTCCAATCAAAACCATTTTCCGACATATCCCAGCCATATGCGCGGCCCTCTTGGACCGCTGCGGGAAATTCAGACGCATAGACCATGATCTTTTTCGGAACACATCCGCGGATCACACAGGTCCCGCCATAGCGATCCTCTTCGGCAAGCGCGACCTTTGCACCTGTTTCGCCTGCTGCGACACGGGCAGCACGGACCCCGCCAGATCCGCCGCCAATCACAAAAAGGTCATAGTCAAAAGCCATATCAATCCCCAATATCGGCAAACAAGTTGGTCTCTGCCAACGGCATCATTTGCGTGACCTCTGTTGCTGTGCCGTCTTTCCATTCTGTCGTGACACTACCGTCAGCATTTCCAACAATGACTGCGGAACAAATATTTATGAACAATCCGTTTTCAACCACCCCAGGCAATTGATTAAGCGCGCGCGACAGCGCGACGGCGTCCGTGATTGCCCGCATTTTCAGATCAAGAATGTAATTTCCTTCGTCGGTAACAAACGGCACACCGTCATTTTTACGCAATGAAATTTCGACACCAGAATAGCCTAGGTCACCCAATACACCACCAATCAACTTGGTTGTTGCATTCGCGCCGAACTTCAAGATTTCGACAGGTAAAGGAAAGGCCCCCAAAACATCAACACGCTTTGACGCATCCGCGATCACGACCATCTTATCAGATCCGATTGCGACGACCTTTTCTTGTAAATGTGCCCCTCCGCCGCCTTTGATCAGGGTAAAGTCGGCATCAAATTCATCGGCCCCATCAATAGTCAAATCCAACCAGCCAGCTTGGTCTAGCGTGATCACCTCGATGCCTTCTTCACGCGCTTGGGCGGCAGTGCGCGATGATGTCGGCACGCCTTGGATTTGCAACCCCTCTTCGCGGACCATTTTGCCCAAATGCTTGACCAGCCAATAGGCGGTTGAACCCGTCCCCAATCCGACCTTCATGCCTGATTTGACCATTTGCGCAGCACGCAAAGCACAGACATATTTGCCGCGCTCTGCAGGTGATAGATCGTTGAACATGTGCAAACTCCGCTTTGTTTGATCTGCTTATAAGAAACATCCCCCCAAAGTGCGAGTACCTTTTAACGAAAAGTGTCAGCTTCCATCAGCCGTGGCTTGTTTCCGATAAGAAACGTCGCAATTAGAGTGTTCAGTTTCAGAATCTAAGACTATAGGAACGCTATGACCTATACACTTCATTACGCCCCAGATAACGCATCTTTGATCGTCCGCCTCGCCCTTGAGGAATTGGGCGTGCCATACCATGCGCTTTTGGTGGATCGGCGTAAAAACGCACAAAAGTCCAAAGCATATCTGGCGTTGAACCCATCTGGGCGCATCCCAGTGTTGGAAACGATGGATCGCCCGATATTTGAAACGGGGGCAATCTTGATGTGGCTGGTCGACCAACATCAGGCACTTGGACCCGCCCCGACAGACGCCGAACGGCCAATGTTCTTATCATGGTTGTTTTATGTCTCAAATACATTGCACCCAGATTTGATCGCACTTTTTTATCCCGAACGCTATGCGGATCCAGACACAGGTACCGATTTTAACCTGCGGACGCAAAACCGGGTCGATGCCGCGTTTCGCTTGATTGATGCGGCCTATCCGAACTGGGGCGCGCCTGATGCCGCGACAAATGTCATCGAACTTTACGTCGCAACTGCGCTGCGTTGGTGTCAATTATATCCCATCTCGGCCTGCAATTGGTTCGATATTTCCGACTATCCCGCCCTATTCGCGATGGCAAATAAATTGGAACAGCGCCCCGCGATACACGCGGCGATTTTGGCCGAAGGCCTTAACGAAACGCCCTTTTCTTGCGCACAATATGCCACCCTACCCGAAGGATCAGCAGTCTAATGTTTCTCTCTGTTTTTGAAATATTCAAAGTGGGCGTTGGCCCGTCATCATCCCACACGATGGGCCCAATGGTGGCCGCGGGGCGCTTTTTGGATCGCTTGCGCAATTCACCGTTCAAGCCGCACGGCCTAAAGGCCAGCCTGCATGGTTCATTGGCGTTTACCGGCGTTGGTCACGCAACAGATCGTGCGACGATTCTTGGCTTGGCAGGTATATTGCCTGATACCTACGACCACGAAGCGGCCGAAACAATTTTATCAGCTATTCACGCGACAGGTGTGATCCTGCCGCCAGACTTGGGCGAATTGAAATTTGATCCCAAAACCGATTTGGAATTTGACTATGGTCCCGCGCTTGCGGGCCACGCAAATGGTATGGTGATCATGGCGACCGATGCGCAGGGCGATGTCATTTTGCGCGAAGTCTATTATTCAATCGGCGGCGGCTTTGTGTTGACCGAAGCAGAATTGGCACAAGGCAAAGCCACAGACGAAGGCGACCCGGTTCCGTTTCCCTTTAAGACCGCCGCAGAAATGTTAGATATGGCACGCGCATCCGGAAAACCGATCGCGCAAATGAAACAGGCCAATGAAATTTCACGCAGAGGACATCAAAACTTTACCGACGGCGTGGCACGCTTATGGTCAGTCATGGACGGATGTATCGAACGCGGTTTGGCCACCGACGGTATTCTGCCCGGTGGATTGAGTGTAAAGCGTCGCGCCAAGGGCATTTATGATGCGCTTTTGGCAGAACGCGGAATGAACCTAAGCGCGCCCCACACCATCAATGATTGGATGAGCGTTTACGCAATGGCCGTAAACGAAGAAAATGCGGCAGGTGGTCAGGTTGTAACGGCTCCGACGAATGGTGCAGCGGGTGTTGTACCCGCAGTCATTAAATATTACCTCGAACACGTTCCAGGCGCGAGCAAATCGAATATCAAAGATTTTCTGCTGACTGCAGCGGCGATTGGTGGATTGGTGAAATTCAACGCCTCGATCAGTGGCGCAGAAGCAGGCTGTCAAGCCGAAGTCGGCAGCGCCGCGGCAATGGCCGCAGCAGGATTATGCGCCGTAATGGGCGGCACACCTGAACAGGTTGAAAATGCGGCGGAAATCGCGCTTGAACATCATCTTGGCATGACCTGTGATCCCGTCAGAGGATTGGTCCAAGTGCCCTGTATCGAACGGAATGGGTTGGGCGCTATCAAGGCGGTATCCGCCGCAAGTCTTGCTCTGCGTGGCGATGGTACCCACCTTGTGCCGCTGGACGCCTGCATTGAAACCATGCGCCAAACCGGCGCAGACATGAGCGAAAAGTACAAAGAAACCTCTCTTGGTGGTTTGGCCGTTAACGTACCGAATTGTTGAAGAACCCTACAAAACGGCATCGCGTGTCGAAAATAGCACAGATTTTGCGACACGCGATCGATACCGCCACAGCATGGCACACGTAAAAACATACACCCCTTCACAGGACCGCATTGTCCTTGGCGTCGCTCTTATGGTTGCGTTTTGCGTAACGGCCCCCGTTTTGGACATGTTTTCAAAATTGGCCGCGGCGCAAATTCCGGTGGGCCAAATCACGACTGCCCGCTTTATTGTGCAGGCCATAATTATGTTGCCAGTCATGATCTTGGTGCGCGACCCTTTGATCCTGCCGCGGCGATTGGTGCCCGCTTTGATCTTGCGATCGATATTTTTAATCGCTTCGACCTATTGTTTTGTGGCTGCGATTTCGGTGATGCCAATCGCCGACGCGCTGGCAATCGCATTTATTGAACCGTTTCTTTTGCTGTTGGTGGGCAAATATGTATATGGCGAAACGGTAGGGCCACGGCGCCTTGGTGCTAGTGTTGTGGGCTTTATCGGGGTAATCCTTGTGATCCAACCCAGCTTTGCAGCGTTTGGAGCAGTGGCGCTTTATCCTTTGGGAACAGCGGTGTTTTTTGGACTGTACATGTTGGCGACCCGTCGTATTTCGCGCAACATGTCCGCCATCGGCATGCAGTATCACACCGCTTGGATTGGCGCGGTGATGTGCCTGCCCATTCTTGTGATCGCCGATGGATCTGGTATCGTCGCATTGGATCCTGTGATGCCAAGTGGTATATTTTGGCTGTGGCTGTTTGGCGTGGGTGCGGCCGCGGCGTTATCACATATCTTTATGAGCTATGCGCTAAGCTATGCCCCCTCATCGACCTTGGCCCCTTTACACTATTTGGAAATCGTCAGTGCCGTAGCATTGGGATATTTGGTGTTTGGAGATTTGCCCAATCGCGTCGCTGTCTTGGGGATGATCATCATCATTAGTTCCGGCCTATACGTGATTTACAGAGAGCAAAAAGTCGCCCGCGCGGCGCAGCTTTAAGTTGCAATGTTAACACTTTCGTCCTAGCCTCGGACCATGAAGCAAGACAAGCCGACACTTGGCATCCTTTTGATGCTGCTCTTTTGTATTTTCGCCCCGTTGGGGGATGCCTATGCCAAAATTCTTGGGGGTACGGTTCCGCTTGCCGAACTGGTTTTCTTGCGATTTTTGATCCAAGCGGTTGTCTTGGTTCCTTTGGCCTATGTCACGAAACGGCCGATGAAACTGTCAGGACGCGTGTTCGCCTTTGCCTGGTTACGGGTCATTTTGCATATCATCGGGATCGCGTCGATGTTTGCGGCGTTGCAATATTTGCCTTTGGCCGACGCGGTCGCAATCGCGTTTGTCATGCCGTTCATTCTGTTGCTGCTTGGCCATTTTTTATTGGGCGAAGAGGTGGGCTTGTATCGATTAATTGCCTGCCTTGTGGGGTTTGCGGGAACATTGATGGTCATCCAACCATCGTTTCAACAAATTGGCATGCCTACGCTGTTGCCGCTGGTCGTAGCAGTTGTTTTTTCGGGCTTTATCCTTACGACGCGGCAAATTTCAAAAGACACAGATCCAATCGGTCTACAAGCGATCAATGGCGTTATGGCAATCGTGCTGATTGGACCCGTATTATTTTTGATGTCTGACAGCGGGCTGGATGTCTTTCGTCTAATTGCCCCGGCCTCTGATCAACTTGTAATGATCCTAACTTTGGGGGCCATTGGAACTTTGGCGCATCTTTTGATGACATGGTCGCTGCGCTTTGCACCATCGGCGACCGTAGCTCCCATTCAGTATTTGGAAATTCCTGTTGCCACGTTGTTCGGTTGGATGATCTTTGGCGATTTACCCAATCATTTGGCCACTGCGGGCATTGTTATTACAATGGCGGCGGGGCTGTATATTATTTGGCGTGAACAGGCCAATGCGGCGCTTGCGAAAGCGCAGTCATCGCTGTCTCAAACATCGCACGCGGCACAATAACCAAACACCGCGCAGCATCAGGTTCTAAGGTCACCGGACCCAGCGCATGGTTGGACGTGCCAATTCGACCATCAGGGGACAGCGTCAAACCATCCGTCGGCCAGTTTAGACCCGTTGATGCAACCTGCACCGTAGCCATCGGATAAAGTGAAACACGCGTGCCGAGTGCAAGACCAATTGATAGCCGCGGCGGACACAGAAAGACGACATCATGTGCGCCAATCAAGATGACCTTTTTATGTGCAAATTGAACAAGCGCGGTTTGCACCGCCATTTGATGATCAATCCGCCCCCCTAAAAAGCCCAGACCAATTATGATCGGTGCATCAACACGATCCAGAACTTTTTCAAAATCTGTATTGTCTTGATCATCGACAAAAATCAAATGCTCAGGCGAAACAACTGCTTTGGCTGCATCTGAAATGCTATCCAAATCCCCAATCACGTAATCGGGGGAAAATCCGTTTTCTAACGCGCGATCTGCGCCGCCATCTGCGGCAATCACCTGCGCTACTTTGGGCAAAACCGATTCTGCAACATCGGGCCCAAACTCTGCGCCGCCGATTATGGCGATTGTTTCCGTATTGTTAATAATCATCCAGTTTTGACCGCTATACTTGTATATCTAAGACATTTGCCACAATGTCGCCATGAAATTATACTGAGAATTTCACAGAATCGGTCATGTTTTGACGATTGTGCCGGTCAAAGTAGTATCGAAATATAAAAAGGTACGCGATTATGGTTACAAACAACTCCAATAAAGTGCTCACGGTATACTACGGCACATTTTCATGCACGCTCGAAGGATTTGACGATTCTTTCGGCATGATGAAAGAAGTGGCAGAGTATTTTCGCGACCTTGCCGAACAGGATCGTTTCTTTGGTGCCGAGCCACCAAAACTTGACGCGGAAATGTTGACCATCTTAGCCAAGCGCAGCAATCAAAAAGGCATCGCGGCGCGGACCGAGGGTACGAATGTCGTGCTTTCGCCGGCGCGCACAATCCCTGTCGCAAGCGACGCACAACCCATTGCCCCACCGACACGGCCCGCGCCCCCGTTGCAAGACACAAACGAAGCTGCGCAGACCCTAACACTTGAAGAACGTCTGCAAAAAATTTGCAGCGTCGTGAATGCAAATACGACCGCGTCCGCTGCATTAAAAAATGCGATTTCCGACATCGCAGAAGACGAGCCGATGGACCAAGAGGTTCTGGATAGAGTGGCATCGCCCGAAAGCGCCGCGGAAAAACATGGCGACGCGGTACAGCACGATGAGACAGAAAACGACATCGGGGGCACTGAGGTCACGATGGCCAATGACACCCCTGAGGCCCCCGAAGTCATTGAGGATAAAGCACCACTTGAAACAGATCCATTAGATCTGGGGGTGGACACATTCGTTTTACGGCCTAGTGATGATCAACGCCCTGAACAAAGCGACTGTCTTGAACAGGCAGACGAAGTAAGTTCAGATCATGGCACCACAGACTTTACGGCTCAGGAAGACGTACTGTCTGATACAAATGCGGCTGACGAGATCTCTGATGACCTCATGGGACAGGATGCCGACGCGGATGCCGAGCTTGAGGCAATTTTGAACGCCGCGCCGGATACCTATTCCGCGCTAGAAATTGACGCGGAAAGTGCGCCCGAACCACGTGATCATGATGCAGATGCCGCAGTAGGCGACGAAAGTGTACATGCGCCCGCGAAACGCGAAGGCCGTGTCCATGTGATCGACCTGCGCGACAAAGCCGCCACAGATGACACCGCCGACTCATCATTCGAAGATGAACTGTCCAAAGCATTAGATCTAGATGCCGATCTAGAACCAGAGGCAGAAATAGACATTGCGTTTGACGACGACGAGCAGTCCGATGCAGCTGTAGCGAAACCAGACGATGCTGATGCGCAGGAACATAATGAAACTGCAGAGCAAGATCGCATTGTCCCGCAGCGCCCCACAGTGAAAAAAGTGTCCAGCGACCGCCGTGGCGCAGGAATGGATGCACAGCAAAACACCATTACACGCTTGATGGATCAAACAGATCAAAAAATGGCACAACCCGACAATAGTCGTCGACGCAACGCACTGGCACATTTACGGGCGGCAGTCGCAGCAACCATGGCAGATAAGTCCTTGGTAAAAAGCAAAAAAAGCGACGCTGCAGATGCCTACCGCAATGATTTGGCCCAAGCCGTGCGCCCGACACGTCCGACGTGAACAGGACAAGATGCGCCCGCGCCGTTGCGCTTGGTTGCCGAACAGCGCATCGATGTCGCAAGCACACAGGAACAGACGTTGCATCA
>Ga0181607_10003208_pt1 | contig 14291 bp, 15 predicted proteins | sample 041ome_9_FD_132420 | JGI IMG/M metagenome (GOLD analysis project Ga0181607, IMG submission 132420) | Coastal salt marsh microbial communities from the Groves Creek Marsh, Skidaway Island, Georgia - 041413US metaG (megahit assembly) | ecosystem: Environmental > Aquatic > Marine > Intertidal zone...
AAGCCCGTACCCAAAGCAATAACGAGCGCAAAAGGTTCGATGGGCCGCTTCTTTTCCTCGACGCCCACCAAGCTTAGGGTTCCAAGGGCCAGCACCGTCGACACCCCTGCGCCCACGGCGGCTTCGGTGAAGGCAACATCGACGGCATCGGCGACCACAAACCATGTTGCGGCAACTAAGGAGTACGCGCCGGACAACATCACCACCCCAAACAGGCGGTTTTGACGAATAGCCATAATCGCGATGAAAGCGAGAAAGATCATCAAGATGGCATTCAGAAAAAACTCACTCATTCTTGCCTCCCTTTTTTGTCGATCGTGCTGACCGCGGCGCGAGAACGGGTTTAATGCCCGCTAATTTCGCGGCCCGCGCAATCGCATGGGTTGCTGTTGGGCTGGTAAACAGGAGCAAAATGCCGATCAAAATCACGCGTATGGCGACCGTCCAGTCGGGAGACATTAATAAAAGCCCGAGCAAGATGAGGCCTGCGCCGCCTGTGTCGACGATGCCCGCACCGTGCATGCGCTGGTAGAGGTCGCCAAGACGAATGAGCCCGAGGGCACCTAAGACGACAGCCAAGCATCCAAGGCTGAGAGACGCTGCCGCAATGATCGAGACCGCGAGGTCAAATAAATCCATTTACGCGCCCTCCTCATTATTTACCTTGCCATCATCAGAACGGCGCGATGTTTCTCCGGGGATGTGATCGCCTAGCGTGCCAAAACGGAAGAATTTTAATACCGCAATCGTGCCGATGAAATTCAGCAAGGCGTATAGCAAGGCAATATCTAAAAATTCTGGTCGCCCCGCCCAGAACCCATGCACGGAGATGAGTAAAACCGCAATAGTGCCAATTGAGTTGACCGCCAGCACCCGGTCGAACGCGGTTGGCCCGCGTGTCGCGCGAATAACGGCGAGTAAGGTTGCGATCCCGAGGGCGATCAATGTTGCGGTTAGAAAACTGTGCATATGAGCCACTACCCTATGACGTTATGATGGCGACGTTATGATGGCGATGTTAGGACGGCGCATTTTCAATCCATGTGACCTTGGCATCCATACTGCCGTCGAGACAACTCTCTGCCAATTCTTCTGTGAGGCCATGAACCGTGATCTTCTTTTGCCGCTCATTCACAGCAACAGAGACGGTTCCTGGCGTCAGGGTGATAAAATTAGCATGGGTGACCAAGCCAGCGGCCGTTTTTTGACTTGCATTCACGGTGACCTGCGTCGGTGTGGCCAGAGAGGGGTCTAGAATGACCTGAACAACAGCGAGATTTGATTTTAAAATCTCGCTAATGAGCCAAAAACTTGCTGCGGGCAGGCGGATGAAGATGCGGACGGGGAGGGCTTCCGCATCGAGAATGTTCATGCGGTGTGCGATCAAGGTGACGCCAAAAGCACTAAGAAGACCAAGCGACATTAATAGGCCGGTATAGTGGCCCGACATAATGAGCCATAAGGCGAATAATAAGGCTGTCGATCCAATGATACGCTGAACCATAAACTCATTTCCCTCCCTCGGCGCTGACGCGCCGCATCTACGTGGTTTCGAGAACCCAGATCCTAGACCCTCTGACCCCAGATCCTAGACCTTGGGATCTAGGACTCCATGGCGAGCTTAAAGAAATGCGCGCTCTGGTCGCCGCCTTGGAACGGAATTCGGATGCGGTCATCCACTTTTGAAATTTCTTCCCAATTATCGGCCACTTGCTCGGCCGTTGGGTTGGCACCCAAATGCATGCCATGGGTTTCAACAATGTGAGCCGCGGCAAAGGTTCCGGCGCCCGCACAAATGATTTTTCCAGTTGGGGCTTGTTCCGAACACATGAAGATCGCGGCCGGGGTTACGCGTTCGGCGCTGAGCATGGCCTCGGCTTCGGGTGGCATCAGGTTTGATGTCATGCGCGTCCAGGCGATGGGTGCGAGGGCATTGACGTGAATATTGTCTTTCTGCCCTTCAAGCTTCAGCGTATTAATGAAGCCAACCACGCCCATTTTTGCGGCGCCGTAATTGCTTTGTCCAAAATTACCATACAGGCCCGATGAGGATGAGGTGACGAGGATGCGCCCATAGCCTTGATCTTTCATAATGCCCCAAACGGCTTTTGTGGGTTTCACAGAACCCATCAGGTGAACATCGACGACGAAAGAAAAATCACCGATTTCCATTTTGGCAAAGCTTTTATCGCGCAACACGCCAGCATTATTAACCAGCACGTCAATCCGACCAAAAGCACTCATGGTTTGATCGATCATATGCGCAACGCCCTTATCGTCGGTCACAGAGGAGCCATTGGAGATGGCGTCGCCACCCGCAGCTTTAATCTCTTCAACCACCGCATTGGCGGCGTCCGATGAACCACCCGATCCGTCGACGGATCCGCCGAGGTCATTTACCACAACTTTGGCGCCCCGACGCGCAAATTCGAGCGCATGCGAGCGCCCAAGGCCCCCGCCAGCGCCCGTTACGATGACAACTTTTCCTGTGAAGTCGAGAGACATGTGATCACTCCTTATGCCTTGAAATGTGCCTGTTCCGCACGTGTTTTACATTAACTATTCTGCAAGTCACCCTTGGGTCGACTCGCACAGCTTCTATGATTTGATTTTCTGCATAGCCTCACCGGAGGGTCAAGACGGCTAGATATGCGAATCTGTTGGTAAATATTTTAATCCTCTACCTGAATTTCGGATGGCTGAACTCCGTTCCAACCTTAAGCCGAGCGGGCAGTCTGTGCCCATGCTTCATTTGCGCGCATGATCAGGCTATAGGACTGAGCCCGAGCGGCGGCATCGGGCGTGATCGTGACCAGAAAAAATTCATCGACGAAAAAATGCGTCGCAATATCGTGGCAAGCAGCGATCACGGTTTCGCCGGTTCCAATGATCATGCGATCGCGGGTCTGAGCCAGCATCTGGCTCTCTTGCTCCGAATACTGATGCGCTTCGGCCTCAGCAAAACTGGGAATGGGGCTGGTTTGGCCTGAACGTTGGCGCACCGACCATAATTTAATCGGGGCCGCAAGCCGATGCGCTTCTTCAACGCTGGGCGCCGCCAATGCGGTGGCGGCAAAGGCCACAACCGGGCGGGGTTCATGCGCGCTGGGGACAAAATGCTCGCGGTATAAAGCGATGGAGGCGCGCCCTTCGAGCCCACCGATAAAATCGGCATAGACATAAGGAAGGCCAAAATGCGCTGCGTAGAGGGCGCTATCACCGCCGGAACCGAGCACCCATAGCCGGGCCATAGGCGCCTGCGTGGGTTGGGCCCGTATGCCTTGATAGGGGTGATCGAGCGGAAAACCCCCGCTGTCGCCCGAGCGCCCTTGGGCGTCATCGAGGAATTGGCGGATCATGTCGAGTTGTTGCGGAAACGCCTCAGGTGGCCAGGCGCGCGGGCCGGCCTGTAGGGCAGCGGCGGTGCGGGGGTCGGCGCCCGCCGCGCGGCCAATGCCGAGGTCTAGACGATTTGGGGCAAGGGCGCTCAGAACCTGAAATTGTTCGGCAATTTTAAGGGGGCTATAGTGGCTGATCATAATTCCGCCCGACCCAATATGAATGTGCTCTGTTTTCGCCGCTAAATGGGCGAGCAAGACCTCGGGAGCGGAGCCGGCAAAAGCGGCCGTATTGTGATGTTCGGCGACCCAAAATCGTTTCATGCCCAATCGCTCACAGTGTTGCGCCAGCGCAATGGTCTCGTGAATGGCCTCAGCAGGCTGCATGCCATTTGTAATGGGTGACTGGTCGAGAGCGTTTAGAATAAGCGGTTGCATAATTATGAGTGTAAAGGGCCGGCGCGCGCTGTCAAATCATCAAACGCATTTGCGGTGCGTGTATCTCAGATCTCGCTTTAAATTCTTGCTGTCGATTATTGTTTCGGGCGTTTTTCTGGATTTTTAGTCCGCTTCAAAAACCCGCTTGCGTCCGCGAGTGGTTGATCTAGACTGTGGCTCTGATTTGTCACAGTCGAGGCAAAGTCTAGTCCGAATTTGAGATGTCTCGAAATCCTGAGTGAAAGGGAGTGGGTATATGTACGCCGAGTTAAAAGACGTTTGGAAAGAAATGACCGGACCCGAGAGCATGTTCGCGATCACCGATGTTGAGGTGCGGGGCCAAAAATTAAAAACCTTTGCTTTGGCGCCAAACAGTCTGCGGGATGTGTGGGCGCTCGCTGCGGGTTTTGCCGACCGTGAATATCTGATCTATGAAAAAGAAGTGTGGACCTATGCCGATGCACATCGCGAGGTGAACGCGATCGCGAATTGGGTGCAAGCGAATAATGTCAAGCAGGGCGATCGCGTCGCCTTGGCGATGCGGAATTATCCGGAGTGGACATTGTGGTATTGGGCGTTGGCCTCCATTGGCGTCACTGTTGTGGGTGTGAATGCCTGGTGGGTCACGGATGAGCTTGACTATGCGCTCTCGGACTCGCAACCAAAAGTGATCGTTGTGGATGCTGAGCGCTTGGCTGTGCTGGAGCCGCTGCGGGCAAAATATTCTGAAATGAAAATTGTGGGCGTTCGATTGGATGCGACCCCCGACGGCGTCGTGCCGCATGCGGATGTGAAGGCGTTTGGCGGTGATATGCCGGACGTCACGATTGATGGGGATGAGGATGCCTGCATATTCTACACCTCTGGCACCACGGGTCGGCCCAAAGGCGCGCAGCTGACGCAACGCGGTTGCGTGCTGAATATTATGAATATTGCGTTCATGAATTTGGTGGTCACCCGGGCGCTTGCCCGCCGGGATGGAACCGAAGACAAATTGCCCGCGCCGGGCGAAGGCCCTGTGACCGTGACCTTGGTCACCACGCCTCTCTTTCATGTCACCGCGAATAATTGCGTGATGCAGCCGGCAACGCTGACGGGGGGCAAGATAATTCATATGTATAAGTGGGATGCAGGTGAGGCGCTGAAGCTGATCGAAAAATACAAAATTACCGGGATCAGTGGTGTGCCTGTCATGTCGCGTGAGATTATTGGCCATCCTGATTTTGACAAATACGACACCTCTTCGCTAACGGCGCTGGGCGGTGGCGGTGCTCAGCTGCAACCCGATTTGGTTGAGAAAATTGATGGGTCGCTGAAAAATGGTCGTCCGGCAACAGGCTATGGGATGACCGAAACCTGCGGCATTATCTCGGCCGTGTCGCAAGATTATTTTATCGATCGACCATTTTCAACAGGACCAGCCGTACCAACCCTCGAAATTAAATGCATCGATGCCGATGGCAAGGTCGTAGCCCCAGGTGAGTTGGGCGAGCTGTGTGTCAAAGGCGGTAATGTTATTAAGGGCTATCTCAACCGGGAAGAAGCAACCCGCGAAACCATTCAAGATGGGTGGCTGCGCACGGGCGATATTGCGCGGATTGATGAAGAGGGCTTTATTTCTATTGTCGATCGGGCCAAAGATATGGTTCTGCGCGGTGGCGAGAATGTCTATTGTGCCGAAGTCGAGTCCGCCATTTTCAAACATCCTGCCGTCGCTGAATGTGCCGTTTTCGGTGTGTTAGATGACCGTCTGGGCGAGGAAGTGGGTGCTGCTGTGGTTGTGGCACCTGGGCAGTCGATCACGGCAGATGAGGTGCGGGCCCATTGTGCGCCCTTATTGGCGAAGTTTAAAATTCCCCGCTATATCTGGCTGCGCACGGAAAACCTTCCGCGCAATGCCAGCGGTAAGTTTTTGAAGCGCGAGCTTCGCGACACGCTCGACGTGGTCGATGCGGGCTAGGCCGATTGTAAGAAATCAAAAAGGCCCGGGCGAAGCGTGCGCAATGCGCCGGGTAATTGATCGAAGTGATCGATAATGGCGTCGGCGCCCAGCTCGTCGAGCTGGACACGCCGATAGCCAAAGCTCACGCAGATGCAGGCAATTCCTGCGGCGCGCGCACTGCCGGTGTCGGCTTCGCTATCTCCCAACATGACCGCCGCATCGAGCGGGGTGCCCATGGCTTTTATGGCGTGCAAAATGGGTGCGGCATCGGGCTTGCGCTGCTCCAAAGTGTCGCCGCCCACCAATACAGAAAAATAATGATGAAGGTTGAGGCGAAATAATAATTTTGCCGCTAGGCTTTCACGCTTATTGGTGACCACGGCCAGGCCAATTCCCTGCGCATGGGCACGGTCCAAAATGGGGCGCACGCCGTCAAAAATTTGCGTGTGCCGATCGATGTTTTGATCATAGTGCAAGACGAATTCCTCGGTGGCCTGATCGAGTATATCGGGGGGGAGGCTGGCGCCATTTTCGGCCAAGCCGCGTTCTAGAATTTTGCGCGCGCCACCGCCGATCATGTGACGCACGCGATCCATCGGTACGGGATCATAGCCATACCGCGCGAGAATGACATTCATCGTGGCGTGCAAGTCTGGGTTTGTATCGGCCAGAGTTCCATCAAGATCAAACAGTAAAGCGGGTTTAGACATTGCTCCTCCGAAGCTGCTGCGGTGTGGCCCGGCTGTGGTTGACATGTCATCCATGCATGGGCAAACACTAATATATGACGCCACGCCATTTTTTGTTTCTGATTTTTATCTGTGTTATTTGGGGGTTCACCTTCGTCGCTGGCAAGGCGAGCGTCAATGAGCTTCCCCCTATTTTTTTTACGGCTCTGCGTTATCTATTGCTCAGTGCTGTTCTGTTTCCATTTTTAAAGCCTGTTCGTGGGCACATGAGAGAAATTTTTTGGATCTCTTTATTCATGGGGTCCGTTCATTTCTCTTTGTTTTACGGCGGGATGTCATTGGCTTCGAATGTTTCGGCCGTTGCCGTGGCCACCCAATTGGGGGTTCCGTTTAGCACAATATTGTCGATTATTTTTCTGGGCGAGGTGGTGGGCTGGCGTCGATGGGTTGGGATTTTTCTGGCCTTTATTGGGGTGATGATCATCAGCTTTGATCCTGCCATTATCGACGAGCGCTTGGGGCTTCTCCTGGTGGTGGCGGCGGTATTTTTTGGCGCCTGTGGAACAATTATTATGAAACGTATTTCTGAAACAGGCGTGTTTCAGATGCAGGCGTGGATCGCAATTTTCAGTTGGCCGCCTCTCTTGGTCGTTTCTTTTCTGTTTGAGAGCGGGCAAATCGGTGCTTTAATGAATGCGAGTTCTGCTGCTCTTGGCGGCATTTTCTATACGGCGCTTGGGTCAAGTCTGATTGGCCATGCCGGAATGTATTATTTGCTTCAGCGTTATGATGTGTCTTTGGTGTCTCCGCTCACGCTTCTTGCCCCCGTCTTTGGGATCAGCTTTGGCGTGATCATTTGGGGAGACCAAACCGATGTCCCCTTTTGGATGGGGTCATGTCTCACATTATTGGGTGTGCTTGTGATTGCCTTGCGCAAACGAGACCACCCCCAAGCAGGAGCTAATTTATAAAAATGATTAAGTTAAACACAGACTGGTCTTCGCCAAATTTTGGGTCACGCCATGACACACCGGTCAGCATTCTCGTGCTCCACTATACGGCCATGGCGGATGCGCAAGCGACATTGGAATTGTTCAGCAAGACCGAGTCTCAGGTGTCAGCCCATTATTTTATAACCAAAGAAGGTATCATTCATCAGTTGGTCGACGAAAATGATCGGGCATGGCATGCCGGCGTCTCGCATTGGGCCGGTGTGGCGGATGTGAACAGCTCGTCGATCGGCATTGAGCTTGATAATGTCGGGCTGAACGAGGCGGGTGAATTTGTCGCCTATGATGAGCGTCTGCTTGCCTCCTTATTTCCTCTGGTTGCCGATATTTGTGGGCGCCATGCAATCAAGCCGCAAAATGTGGTGGGGCATAGCGATGTTGCGCCCGAGCGCAAGCAAGACCCAGGGAACATGTTTCCGTGGCAAAGGCTTGCTGAGCAGGGCCATGCTCTGTGGCCGAACCATGTCGATAAGCATGCCACACAAAGCCTTGTGGTGGGCGATCAGGGCGATGGGGTTCGCGATGTGCAGGCAAAGTTGGCGCATATTGGCTATGGCATTAACGCTGACGGTGCATATGCAGCCTTAACCGAGGACTGTGTGAAGGCGTTTCAACGGCGCTTTCGCCAAAATCAAACCGACGGGAAGGCTGATCCGGAAACCATTGATCTGATATCGGCTGTGGCGGCCCTCACACCAGCGTAAAAACCGCGCAAAATAGGCCTCGGCTATGATGAAGATATTGACCCCGACGCCGTCCTCCCATAACACGGGAGATGTCAGAGGGTCAGGCGACCGCATGAATATGGTTTGCATATTTGTGAGGAAAGTCCGGGCTCCACGGAAGCACGACGCCGGATAACGTCCGGCCGAGGTAACTCGAGGGAAAGTGCCACAGAAAGTAAACCGCCTTGCATGCAAGGTAAGGGTGAAAGGGTGCGGTAAGAGCGCACCGCGCGGCCGGTAACGGGCGTGGCAGGGTAAACCCCGTCGGGAGCAAAACCAAATAGGAATGACATATAGTCCGCTTCCGGATTGTCATTCGGGTCGGTTGCTAGAGCGGCATGGTAACATGTCGCCCAGATGAATGGTCGCCCACGACAGAACCCGGCTTATCGACCCTCTGACATTTTATCTGACATTTTATCTGACATTCTTTCTGAGTTTTTTCAGATCTCACTTCTGGCTTCCTTCCAGCCGCGACCAGCCTATCTGTGTGGATCTGTGTGGATCTGTGTGCCAGGCGCAGAACCTCTTTCGCATGGGGGGAGGGGGGCTGCTCTCAAACCCAGTGAATTGGCGGGTTTTCCCATTTTGATCGGGTAATGTCCCGTTGACACCCATATGTGCCCATGGTATCCCATAACATCCCATACATTTATGGGGTGTGAGTGATTCGCTCTTTGGCGGATCGATAATGGATCGGAACACCGATCAACCAATGGGGATCTTGGGGCGCTGACGTGAAAATGTTTATGTCCACAGTTACGGCGAAAATCGACGCTAAGGGGCGGGTCTCCGTACCGTCGGCGTTTCGTGCTGTGGTTTCTGCGCAAAGTGAAACTGTCAGTTCAGCCCAGGGCGTATTTCTCTACCCCTCCTTTACCGAGCAAGCGATCGAGGGGGGTGGTCCAAATTTAATGAATAATATCAATCAGATGATCGAGCGCCTCGACTTGTTCACCGAGGAAAGAGATGCGCTTGCGGCGAGCCTATTCGCCGATAGTCATCATCTGATTTTCGACGCAGATGGCCGGGTAACGATCCCCGAATTGCTGCGGGTTCATGCAGGTATTGAAACCCATATGTGTTTTGTGGGACTTGGTGAAAAATTCCAAATTTGGGCGCCCGAGCGCTACGAAGCCTATCGCACCCAGGCCCGCGCCAAGGCGATGAATAATCGTGCATTGCTGAGGTCGCTCCGCGCGTCACCTGAAACCGGGGGGCAGTAATGCCACATGCGGCGCCAGAACAGTATCAAACTGCGCCCCATCAACCGGTTCTTTTGGGCGCAGTCCTCGAAACACTCAATCCTCAAAATGGTGAAATTTACGTCGATGGCACATTTGGAGCTGGCGGCTACACAGAGGCTATTCTCGCTTCGGCCGACTGCACGGTAATCGCGCTCGATCGCGATCCCACGGTTCAACAACATGTCGCCCGGCTGACAGAAAAATTTGGCGATCGGTTGCAATTTTGGGAAGGCCGCTTCGGCGACTTGGCGGATTTGCTCGAGCAAAATGGCATTACGCAATTGGATGGGGTTGTGCTCGACCTGGGCGTATCATCGATGCAGATCGACACGGCGGAGCGTGGATTTAGCTTCATGCGCGACGGGCCGCTTGATATGCGCATGTCCGCGACCGGCCCAACAGCAGCAGATGTAGTGAATGCCTATGCCCTCGATGATTTGGCGCAAATTCTGTCCGTATATGGCGAAGAAAAAAAATCACGCGCCATTGCCCGTGCCATTATTCGAAAGCGCGAGCTCGCCCCAATCACGCGCACCCAGGAGCTTGTTGAGTGTGTGGCCAGTGTCTTAGGCCCGCATCGGGGCAAGGGCGCACATCCAGCGACACGAACATTTCAAGCCCTGCGAATTTTTGTGAATGATGAGCTTGGTGAGCTGAACCGCGGCTTATTCGCGGCCGAGCGCGCTCTGTCTCCGCAAGGGCGCTTGGTGGTCGTGACGTTTCACTCGCTGGAAGATCGTGTCGTGAAGCATTTTCTTGCCGCACGCACGGGGCAGCTGGGGCGTCCTTCGCGTCATGTGCCCGAAACAGTGCGGGCTGAACCCAGCTTCGTGCTCGGTCATCGGCGCAGCGTCACGGCTGATGACGCCGAGCGAGAGCAAAATAGCCGCGCGCGTTCGGCACGCCTGCGCATGGCGATCCGCACGCAGGCACCCGCCCTGCCGGACAATGTAACGTTGCCTTCCGCGCGCTTGGCGCCGCATTTGGTGCATGGGGCAGTGTCATGATCCGGATTTTAAATGTCATTTGTATTTTCTTGGTTCTGGCAACGCTGACGGCGCTTTACCACATTCGATATGGTGCCGATGCCCAGCAGCAGGCTGTGCGCGATGTCGAGTCTAAAATTTATGCGTCGCTCAAAGAGCAGCAAATTTTGCGGGCCGAGTGGACCAGTTTAAATGATCCCATGCGGCTTCAATATTTGGCGCAAAGTAAGTTGGGTCTGACCTATTTGTCCGATCGGCAACTTCAGCTTGCTGTCAATTTACGCGAAGAAGGTGCTGACCATTCTCCCATCTTGCGGACAGCGGAGGCGCGCTGATGGCTGGCAAAGTGTCCATCGTCAGTTTGGGAGGGGATTGGGCCTTTGTTCGGCCCGAGCTGACGCGCCTTAACCGCGTCAATCTTGAAACCCATGCGTTAATGCGGGCGCGCAATCGGATGGGAATTGGTATTGCGATCTTCAGTGCTCTGTTTTTAGTGATCGGTGTTCGCCTCGCCGACCTCACCTTATTGTCGCCCTTATCGCCGACGATTACTGCATCGGCCGCGACACCGCAACAGGCGCGCCCTGATATTCTGGATCGCAATGGCCGCGTGCTTGCTACTCAAATCACCACAACGGCAATTGATTGGCGGATCCGTGATCTGGATCAGATTGATCCTGTCATCGCGCAATTGCGGCCCATTTTGCCAGATCTGAACTGGTCGATTATGCGCGAGCGGGCCGAGCGAACGAAGCTGGTTAAGCTGGCATCGGGTTTGTCGCCTGAGCAAAAACAACAAATTCTAACCTTGGGCAATCCGGATTTAGAGTTGCACGATGTTGAAACGCGGGTTTACCCCAATGGGGTGACGGCGGCCCATGTGTTGGGCTTTGTCAGCAGCGACCAACGGGGCCTTGCAGGACTTGAATATTATATCGAGGAATTAGAGGATTGGTCGCGCCCCGTTATCACGACGATTGATGTGCGCGTTCAAGCCCTCATGCGCGAGGCCTTGGTGGCATCGGTTCAAAAGTTCTCGGCCCAAAAAGGCGTCGCCATTATGATGAATATTCATACCGGCGAAATTTTGGGTCTGGTTTCGTTTCCTGATTTTAACCCTAATGTCCCCATGGCAGAGGGGGAGGCGAGCCATTTCAATGGAGCAACGCTGGGGGCCTATGAATTGGGTTCCGTGTTTAAAATGTTCACCGTGGCTATGGCGTTGGATTATGAATTGGCCACGCCAACGGATCAGTTTGACACCTCGGAGCCGCTGCAGGTGGGCGCATATACGATCACAGATTTACACGGTCAAAAGCGGCCCTTAACCCCGCAAGAAATTCTGGTTCATTCGTCAAATATTGGTGCGGGTAAAATGGCGCTCTTGGCCGATGCTGATACGCAAGCCGCATTTTGGACAGAGCTCGGTTTCTACGATCGTCTGAGCTTGCAAATTCCGGAACGGGGTCAGCCGCATCCGCCCCAGCGCTTGGGTCAAATCGAACGCGTGACCGCTTCTTATGGCCACGGAATTTCAATGCCTCCTTTGCAAGCCTTGGTGGCTGGCGCGGCGATGATCAATGGCGGCCTCTTGGTTCAGCCGAGCCTGTTGCCGGTTGAGACGCCCGTTGTGCGACGCGTCATTCGCCCCGAAACCAGCAACACTTTGCGCGAAATGTTGCGCGCGGTGGTTGCCGAAGGGACGGCGCGTCGAGCTGATATTGAGGGGTACGGTATTCTTGGGAAAACCGGATCTGCGAATAAGCCCGAAAAAGGGGGCTATGCCGAGGATAAAAAAATTACGAGTTTTATTGGCGCCTTTCCTTATCGCGATCCACGTTATGGGGTGCTTGTGATGTTGGATGAGCCGCAAGCCACAGCTGAGACCCGAGGGTATAACTTGGCGGGCTGGAATGCGGTTCCGTTGGCGCATGAAATTATTTCACGAACCGCACCCGTTTTGGGCGTGCTGCCTGAGTTTGATGTGGCGGCTCCTATGGCTTCCGCCGGTATGGCTTCCGCCGGCTCGCCGGTCTCGACATCTTCTGTTTCGACATCTTCTGTTTCGACTGCCACAGTCTCGACTGCCACAGTGTCATCTCTATCGACCGACAGTCGATCACAAGGGGGTGCCCATGCAACCCCGTGAGCTTTTTTCAGGAACCGAAATTTCGACGCGCGGTGTCGAGGAGATCGTGATCACTGGTCTTGCAAGCGATAGTCGTGCTGTGGCGCCAGGATATTTGTTTGCAGCCCTTGATGGGGTGCAACATCAAGGCTCATTGTTTGTGGCCGATGCCATCGCCCGCGGCGCTGCCGCCATCTTATCCGCCCGTCCGGTTGATCAAAGCTCGGTGCCTGTTCTGGTGCATGATAATCCGCGTCGCGCATTGGCGCTGTGCGCTCGAAATTTTTTCACAACCGCGCCCCGATATATTGCGGCGGTGACCGGCACCAATGGTAAAACATCCGTGGCTAATTTTTTGCGCCACCTTTGGCAGGCTGCGGATCGCTCGGCGGCCAGCATCGGCACATTGGGTGTGCAGCATGATCAGCGCTCCGTTCCGCTGCCCCATACAACACCCGACCCCATTGTTCTGCACAGCCATATGCGCGATCTATACGCTGAGGGGGTGACCCATTGCGTGATCGAGGCGTCGAGCCATGGTCTGGATCAGTGTCGGCTCGATGGCCTGCATATTCAATTGGCTGGTTTCACCAATCTGACGCATGACCATCTTGATTATCATGAAACAGAAGAAGCCTATTTCAGTGCGAAGGCGCGTTTATTCACGCATTTGCTCGATGGGCCGGCTGTGATTTTCGTCGATCATCCGATGGGTCAAAGATTGGCGCGAGATGTTCAAGATCGCGGCGGGCGCCTGATAAGCGTGGGAACACAAAATGCCGATTTTATTATTCGGCAGACAGCGCGCGCGCCATCGGGGCAAAGCATTATGATGCAATATGCGGGCGAGACACGGCAGGTCGATGTGCCCTTGATCGGTGATTTTCAAGTTGAGAATATTGGGGTCGCCGCGGCCATGGCGGTTATCAGCGGGCTGAGCTTGGCGGAGTTGGCGCTTGATGATTTGCCGCCGCCGCCGGGGCGCATGCAGCTGGCAGGGACAACTTCCTCTGGGGCGCATGTGTATATTGACTATGCCCATACGCCAGATGCATTGCTGCGTGTCTTACAAACGGCGCGCGCGCATTCCGCGGCTGATGTGCATGTGGTTTTTGGATGCGGCGGCAATCGCGATCAAGCAAAGCGGCCCGAGATGGGTGCGATTGCCGATCAGTGGGCCGACCATATTGTGATCACAGATGATAATCCGCGCCACGAAGACGCCGCTTCTATTCGGGCCATGATCAGGGCGGCCTGTCCGTCAGCTGTTGAAATACCCGACCGTCGGGACGCTATTCACTCTGCGCTGGGTCGGGCGCAGGCCCATGACATGATCGTGATTGCCGGCAAAGGACATGAAACCGGCCAAATGATAGCGGACACGGTTTTGCCATTTAGTGATCTCGATGAAGTGCGGGCGGCGCTGGCAACGGGGGTGGCGCATGGTTGATGTTGTGTGGACGGCCCCTGAAATCAACGCAGTGTTCAATGCGCATTTAGATGCGGCCTGTGTCATCACAGGAATTTCAATTGACACGCGCACGCTGGTCGCCGGGGATTTATTTGTTGCTCTGGCGGGGCCTCATCATAATGGACATGCCTATCTCGATCAGGCCTTTGCGGCGGGTGCGGTTGCTGCTTTAGTATCGCGCCACGACCCTGCGGTGGTGGCGCGCGGCGGGCACGACGATCATCGATTGATTGTGGTGGAGGATAGCTTGGCCGGCCTGCGCGCACTTGCTGCCGCGGCGCGGGCTCGTTTTGAGGGCTGGGTGATTGCTGTCACTG
>Ga0181607_10003212_pt1 | contig 14274 bp, 8 predicted proteins | sample 041ome_9_FD_132420 | JGI IMG/M metagenome (GOLD analysis project Ga0181607, IMG submission 132420) | Coastal salt marsh microbial communities from the Groves Creek Marsh, Skidaway Island, Georgia - 041413US metaG (megahit assembly) | ecosystem: Environmental > Aquatic > Marine > Intertidal zone...
AGAGAGATAAAACAAAAGGAACATAATGTTTAGGAAAGCGTGGCGAACGCTGCCTTGGATTCCAGTCCTGTGGACCGTGGACGACGCGGTCGTTTCCGCGCGGAAAATCGATCGAGCGCGGTGCGGCGTCGTTCTCGAAGGAGAGGGAGAAGAAGAAGAAGAAGATTTAATAAAAAGCGAATTGGAATCGGAAACGAAAAGAATTGGTGGAAAAAGAGAACGCGACGTCGTCTACGCGGTGCTGGATAAAGTGTCCTACCGGTACGAGGACGTGGCGAGGGGCGACGCGGTGTGCGTGCCGAGACCCGGGAGTAGTGGGGGTTTTAATTCGTTTTCGTCGTCGTCCTTATTGGAGGTGCAAAGAGTGGTGGCTTTGGAAAACGACCTCGTCGCGTGGAAGACAAAGACTCGAAAGAACACGAAGAGAGGAAGAGAAGAAGAAAAGGAGGAGTCGAGAGACGCGACGGTACCAAAAGGACACTGTTTCATAGCGAGCGAAAACGAGAACGTCGAACACGTTGGTATCGTACCGATTGCGTTGATTGAAGCGAAGGTTCGGTACGCGGTGGTGTTTGATGGAGGCGCGGCGCGCGTGCGCGCGACGAACGCGCGCGCAAAGAAAGAGGAGGAAGAGGAAGAGAGCCGAGGAGGGAAGGTTGTCGTGAGGAGGAGGTATTTCTAGCCAAGCCGAAGAACGCGCATTCTAAATAGCACGATTTGTAACAAAAGCAGCAGCAGCAGCAAACGCAAACGAACGACAAGGACTACTCTCTTTTCTAAAAGTCAATCACAGGCGGCGGAAACCTTTCGACCAAGACGTTCAAATCCAACGCGACGCCGTTCTCTTCAACTCTCATGTTTCGATATCTCAACTTTGTGCCCATCAAATCGAGCTCGAGCGTTTCGAAAAATCGCTTCACTCGCTCCGCCTGTTCGATATTGTTATTACTACTATTAGTAGTATTGCTACCATCGCTCACGTCGACAACCTCTACCCGCTCGTCTTCTTCCGACGCCGGTTGCATTCGAAACGCTCGCACCGCGTTTCGGTCCTCGTCGAACTTCGCCTTCAACACCAACGCCGCCGCGTCTCGTCTCGGTGCCTCGTCCTCAAACGTCAGCCGCGCTCGACGCAACGCCTCGTTCGTCAGAGGATGTTTCAAAAAGTTCCTAAAATCTTCGAAACTCATGAACAGTTTCGCCCGTCCTCGTCCTCCGGGTTTTCGAATCTCTATCCGACCAGTCGAGACTATTTTCGAGTAATCCACGCCGACTTCCCCGACTGAAACGTCCAAAGCTTTGCACGTCAAACGCTTCCTGCTCGACCAATCCGTGCCTTTAATCTGCACCTGACGCACTTTACCTCGCGTCAACGCTTCAAAATCATCTGAATTCACGGCGACGACGACGGAGGTTTGCGTTTTCAGGTTGAACTTGAGGATGTTTGCCGCGACGGTTTCGATGAGTTTCGCGGTGGATGTGTTCGATGATTTGACTTCGTACTCGTAATCGTCGGCGGCGGTGGCGGCGAAAGCGGCGAAAGCGCGACGACTTTGAGAACGAGAAATATGGATTTCTGCGCCGCGCGTGGAACTCTTCTTGTTCTTATTAAAGAAACACGGGGCGCAGCACCGCGCAGATGACGACATCTCACAAACGAGAGAGTTTCGCACTCGTATCTTTCAAATTGTCTTGAAGATGTCTGGAAGTTGTCCGTGCCAGAATATATTTTACCTTCACGAAGAAACAAAAGGGTACTTTCTCCCTTACATATAGTAGCACGTGTCTCCGATAAACTCCCTATTTCGGAACGCGCGACGATGATTGGCTATCTGCGCGACTCCAACAAGTATTGCAGGCGTTTTTTATAATGTTCTTCAACAGAAGGTGTCTCAACAAAAACGTAGAGAAGGCGTTGGGATCGCGCCTCCGTTCTTGTTCTAGATATTCCATGAAGTTAACGAACCTATAAAAACGACGCCGACGTTCCAAAAGACGGAGCTGCTCTTTCAGTATTGATCCTTCTTTTCTCTGCCCCCCCATGATGGCGAGATCGTGTTTGGGAGTTTCAGAGCTTTTACAACTACTACGCGAAAGACTCATCAAGTTCGAAAGAAATACGTTTAACGGTAAAGTTCTCGGGAAAAACAGAAGGGTGGAATTTTTGTCGAAAAATCGAAAAAATTCCTCTGGTTTTCCCCTAAAAATAATACTGGGGACTTAAAACAAACAACGTTTAATAAAAAAGATTGTGATTTTATGTACTCTAATTACCATTTACCCCCCTCTCTATGTTATGAATCATATATCGTGTGTAGTCGTCGTTTCCTTTCGTCATTTAGAGCGGAACGACCTTCTCCCAGGTGAAGATGTTGAGGTCGTCTTCTCTGCCAAAGTGACCGTACGCCGCGGTGGTTTGGTATCTCTTGTTACCGCCTCTCTTCAAGTCCAAGTTCTTGCCAATCATCCCCGGTCTGAAGTCAAACGCGGCTTCAACCTTCTTCAAGATTTCAGCGTCGGAGATTTTGCCGGTGCCGTAGGTGTCGATGTGGACGGACAACGGCTTGGCGACGCCGATGGCGTACGAGATTTGCATCAAGCATCTTCTCGCGAGGCCGGCGGCGACGACGGACTTGGCCGCTTGTCTGGCAATGTACGCTCCGGAGCGATCGACCTTGGTCGGATCCTTACCGGAGAAGGCACCACCACCGTGCGCACCCCAACCCCCGTAGGTGTCGATGATGATCTTTCTGCCAGTCAAACCGGCGTCGCCATCCGGACCGCCGATGACGAAGCGTCCAGACGGGTTCAAGTGGTAGATGGTCTTGTCGTCCAAGTACTTTTCCGGGATGACCTTCTTGATGACTTCGTTCATCAAGTCTTCTGCAATCTTTTCGTTCGTGACGCCTTCCTTGTGTTGCGTGGAGATCAACACGGTGTGGACGCGGAGCGGGACCATGGCGCCGTTGTCGTTCTTGTATTCGATGGTGACTTGCGTCTTACCGTCCGGCAACACCCACGGGCAGGTGCCGTCCTTTCTGACGACGGTCAATCTGTGACCCAATCTGTGCGCCAAGACCAAAGTCAACGGCATCAAAGATTCGTGCTCGTCGGTGGCGTAACCAAACATGATACCTTGGTCACCGGCGCCGATGTCTTCCAACGCCTTGGTGCCCATACCGTGGACGCCTTGGCCGATATCCGGCGATTGCTCGTGCAAGCGAACCAAAACTTCGCAAGTGTTACCGTTCAAGCCATCTTCTTCGGAGTTGAAGCCGATGTCCTTGCAGACTTGTCTCACGACCGCTTCGTAGTCAACCTTGGCGGTGGTGGTGATTTCACCGAAAACCATCACCATGTTCGTCTTGGTGGCGGTTTCGCAGGCAACTTTAGCGTCCGGATCTTGGGCCAAGATGGCATCCAAGACGCCATCGGAGACTTGATCGGCGAGTTTGTCCGGGTGACCCTCGTTGACGGACTCGGACGTGAAGAGAAAGTTTTCAATCTTTTGAGACATTTTTATCTGTTTTTTTGGTGATGCGTGAGAAAAGAAGAGTTACGTTAGTATCTCTGATGATGAATTTGCGTCGAGAGATCATCAACTTTTTTAGCCAAAACCGACGGCTCTTATTAAAAGTCACCTCGGATGATGATTTTTCCAAGCGACACGCGCGATTTACACGCGCTCAAACACCGATGAAAAATGTGTATTAACGCGAATATCCGCATCAAAAACGATAAAAAAGAAACTCTGCGCATCCATTTTGAGCAAAAAATGTCGCGCTTGAAGCTCGCGTTCGGAGCCGTCGCCGCGATGATTTTTTAAGCGCCACCACCACTCGATGATGATGATGCACACAAAATTTTTGTTCTTTTTTTTCGCGGTAAAAATCGAAACGCAATTCGCGGCGGCAATAACCGACTCTATCAAACGCGAACTGCGAATCGAGCGAACGGGTTGAAATCTCGGTCGAACGTGGTACACGCCGCCGAATGCGAGTGAGAAATCGTACCTTTTTCTTGTCTTAGCGTGTGTGTGAATGTGTAGTTTGTGCGTAAAAAAGTAACGCGATGGGGATGGTTCTTCTCCTTTTTTTTTCGAAAATTTTTTCTTTTCCTTGTTCGCGTAGCCAAAAAAAAAGGTGCAAGCTTCTAGTCGAACCCCTTAACCGCTCGGGCAACTCCGCGCGACGAGAGAAGACTCTCGACGATTCTCGGTGAGAGAGCAAACGCGGAGTGCAGGATTTGAACCTACGCACGAATTTCGTATTCGATGACCGCTTACGCGTGTTTAGCGAGTACATTTACCGCTAAAGGCACGTCTTTGTAGACCCTGACAGGACAATAAATTAGTAATAAGAACTAACAACAAATTTAGGGTTTCGAAAAAAAAGAGAAAAAAACACGTATCGAACGCGTTTTTTTTTGTTTTCTTTCTTCTTTATTTTAACCGAAAATGGCCCCTTAACGCGCGCGGGGAAAATACCATAAAGCGTCGCGAACGACTGCCACCACCAACCACTTTGAGAGAGAGGTCGCGTGCAAACAACAACAGAACCTCTCTCCTCGTTAATTGGAGAAAAAAGAAAGAATTTTTTGAGTTTTTTGTGCTTCTTCTTCTTGTTGACTTTCTTTCCTCATTCATTCTTGAGAGTGTTCATTAAAAGGAGAACGATAAAATGGGGAACATTATATCCTGGGAGGCGCGAAGGGAGGAGAATAGGGAGAGAGAAAAAGCTTTAGTTTTGGAGCTTTGTGCGAATTTGGAGCGGTTGATGCGACCGACGGAGTTATGGACGGGATTGGTGACGCATCACAAGGATATTTTTGTCTCGCATGTGATTTCGAAATTGAATACGACAGATCGGTGGTTCTTTGCAAATGCGAATAGTGAGAGTCAGGGTGTGCTTTTGTACGCCGGAGTAAACGTATCGGAATTACATTACGCTATTAACGAATGTTCATCGATTTCGACGTTGGAATTTGTGTGGAATCACGCGCCCTGGGGTGAGATAGATGGTAGTGGAAGTGTGGTAGATCAAGCCTCGTTTTGCTCGGGAGTTGCTTGCACGAACAAGCTCGAGTTGCTCAAGTGGGCGAGAGAAGTGAAACAGTGCGAGTGGAATGAAAGGACGATTACTGTGGCAGTATTTAAAGGTAATCTCGAGATATTGGAGTACTGTTTCTCTAACGATTGCCCGTATGATGAAAGAACGTCGTGCTTTCAAGCTGCTATCAAAGGACACCTCGACTGTCTTCGATTTCTTTTCGACAAAGTGAAACCTTCGCGAGATACGGAAAAAGCAGTGGCAATACAAGCGGCAGGATATGGTCACTTAGACATCTTGAAATATCTTGTTGAAGAAAGAAAGATAACTCATATGGCAAAGATCGAATGCCTGCTAAACGCTGCAATGTATGGCCGACTCGATTGCCTCAACTACTTAGTCGAAGAGGTGAAAGTGCTTCTTCGCAACTGGCGATACGTCGCGTACGCTCGTTACCACGAACAACCCCACTGCGTAAACTACTTGCTCGAAAAAGGGTGCCCAGAACCAACGGACGAAGAATACGTTAGGTTTGTCGAGAGACAACAACAACACGAAGAAGATAGCGACTGAGCAGAAAGACAGAGAGAGAGAGAGAAAGCGATTTTTTTCCTTGAAATTTTCACCCATTTCCACACAAAAGACACCAACTTCGCTTCACGTCAAACACACCTACTAATAAATAAATAATGTTTGCGACGACCAAGAAGAGTTTTATTACGACTGACGCGAACGCTTTTGGTGGTGGAACGCTGCTGTTGTCCTCGCACCAATTTCAAAGTCACCTCTCTCTTCTCTCGCGTTTTCGTTAAAAGAAAAAAAAGAAAATGGAAGACGACGACGACGGGAAGGAAATGCGCGACTACGAGTTTGACGTCTCCGGGATGTCCTGCGACCGGTGCGCGATGTGGGTGACCGAAGCGATCGAGAAGAACGTGGAGCGCGTGGTGAACGTGCGAGTGAATTCGGTTGAAAAAGATGCGAAGAGGAACGTCGTCGTGAGCGTTTTGATGTCGCCCGAGGAGGAGGAAGATGAGGAGGAGGAGAAGACGACTGTTGTTGCTGTTGTTAAGGAGAACGTCGTTCGAGCGTTGGAGCTGGCCGGGTACGGATGCGTCGAAAGTAATGATAAAAGTACGACAACAAATTTGAACGATGATGCAGAAGAAAGAGACGGAGAAAGAGAGAAGTTAATATTGAGCAGGAATTCGGCGTCCTCGTCTTCGTTCACGCAACAACAAAAGCAACGAAGAACAACAAAAACGTACCACTTCAACGTGGAAGGCATGACGTGCGCGTCGTGCGTTTCCGCGGTAGAAAACGCGATAAAAGCATTACCAACGTTTGAAGACGACGTGGAATCGTTTTCAGTCAACTTGCTGAGCGAATCCGCGACCGTCGTGGTCGCGAGCGACTCGATGTTGAAACCAGACGACATCGCGAATGAAATTTCAGATTTCGGTTTCGACGCCGCGGTGTCGAAACCAGACGCGATGAAGTTCAACGTTTCCGGCATGGTGTGCCAATCGTGTCCGCCACGAATTGAGAATGCCATTTCAAAACGGTTCCCCCCTGGCGATGTGGTTTCTGTCTCCGCGTCGGAACTGTTGGAAAAAGTGGTGGTTGAATTGAAACCGGGCACGTCCGTAGGCGCCAGGGATATTTTATACGCCATTCAAAGTCTCGGGTACGGTTGCGAAATATGGAACGAAGACGAAAACGGCGGCGGTAAAGAAGGAGAGAGAAAATCAAAACTCGTCGAGCGAAAATACAAGAAGCAGTTTTTACTCTCCGTGCCGCTGGCGTTGCCGTTGCTTTTGATGATGATTGTGTTTGATCCAATCGACGAGACGAAAGCTTTCTTCATGCAAAAAGTGGACGGCACGCGAGTTTCGTTGATGTGGATCATGTCGTGGATATTAGCGACGCCGGCGCAATTTATTCTCGGGTACCAATTCTACGCGCGCGCGTTTGCGGCGTTGAAACACAAAACCGCCACCATGGATACGCTCATCGCCATGGGCACGTCCGCCGCGTATTTTTATTCCGTCTACGTCGTCTTGAAAAACTCTTCAAATCCGCCCGACGATAAAATGGGGGAGCACGACGACCACGACGAAAAGGAAGACGCGATATTTTTCGAAACGTCCACGGTTTTAATCTCCTTCGTACTCTTGGGTAAATGGCTGGAGGCTCGTGCAAAAGGTAAAGCGTCCGAGGCGATACAAAAGCTCGTGTCCTTGGCGCCAAACACGGCAATCATATGCGAAGTCATCAACCACAAAGCTGAAGGTGAAAAAGACGAAAAGGATTCTGCGCGCGCGCTGCAGATTGTTTCCGAGCGAGAGATACAATCGAATTTGTTGCAACGCGACGACGTCGTAAAAGTTGTCCCCGGTTCGGCGTTTCCCGTGGATGGCATCGTGTTGAGCGGTGAAACCGCCGCGGACGAATCCGCGATTACCGGTGAATCCTTACCGGTGCCAAAAACGAAAAACGCCTTTGTCATCGCGGGTACGACGAATACATTTGGAACCGTTTTTGTCACCGCCACGAACGTCGGTGCCGAACGCGCGTTGAACAAAATCGTGCGTCTCGTTGAGGATGCGCAAACGAGTAAAGCGCCGATACAAGCCAGAGCGGATAAAATTTCCGCCGTGTTTGTCCCATCCGTCGTCGCTTTGGCGTTTTTATCCTTCATCTTTTGGCTCATCGCCGTGAAAGCGACCTCGTCGGTGCCGAAATCCTGGACAGACGACGAAGGCGAGTTTGTGTTCTGTTTCGTATTTTTCGTGACGGTTTTAGTCATCGCGTGTCCTTGCGCTTTAGGTTTAGCAACACCAACTGCGGTTATGGTCGGCACCGGCGTCGGTGCAAAACTGGGCATTTTGATTAAAGGCGGCCAACCGCTGGAAATCGCGCACGACGTGACCGTCGTGTGTTTCGATAAGACCGGGACGTTAACGCTCGGTAAACCGAGCGTGGTTGAAGTTTTCTGCGCGTCTGGTATCGATGAAGCGCAGCTGATAAAAATAGCCGCCGCGGCGGAAAAGAGCTCCGAACATCCGCTCGGGAAAGCCATCGTCTCGTACGCCGAGGAAGACCGCCAACTCGATTTCTCCGATTTGTCCGTATCAAATTTCGCCGCCGTACCTGGACGCGGATTGGAATGCCTGTTGGTGAAATCGGAAGGAGGACAGCAGCAACAGCAAAAGAAATTGTGCGTCGGTAACTCTGACTTCATACTCGGCGACTCGGCGTCGTCGTCGTCGTCGTCGTCCTCATCATCCCTCCCAGAAATTAGAGCCTGCGAGGAGAAAGGACGCACGGTTGTGTGCGTCGAGTTGGACGGCGTTTTCCTCGGCTTCATCGCGTTGGCAGATAAGCCGAGACCAGAGGCTCAAAAAGCGTTGCGAGCGTTAAAAGAACGAAACGTTGAGATTGCCATGGTTTCTGGCGATAACAAAGCCGTGTGCGAGACGATTGCGCGTCAAATTGGGAGCATCGACTACATCTTTTCGCAGTGTTTGCCGCGAGACAAAGTCAATTGCGTCAAAGAGTTGCAAGCACGAGAACGGAAACCAACGGTCTCTTCGAGTGGGAGCACCAGGAGAAGGAGGAGAAAAAGCCCACACAACAACGTTGTGGCGTTCGTCGGTGACGGTGTGAATGATGCGCCGGCGATGACGCGCGCGGATATTGGCATCGCCGTCGGTGCTGGCACGGACATTGCCATGGAAGCGGCCGGTATCGTGTTGGTCAAATCTGACATTTTCGACGTCGTTCACGCTCTCGATTTATCGCGCGCCACGTTCCGACGCATCGAAATGAACTTGTTCTTTTCGTTAGGGTACAACGCGCTCGGGATACCCATCGCCGCGGGTTTATTGTACCCGTTCGTAAAAGTTCGGCTACCCCCAGAAGTCGCCGGTTTGGCGATGGCGTTGAGTTCCGTTTCAGTCGTCACGTCGAGTTTGATGTTGAAAAGATTCAAGCGATGTAAAGAGGAGGAGGAGTTTGAAGCGGATGTGACGAAAGATGACATAGTCTAGACTACTTCAGATATAGGAATACATAGAAATACAACGCGCATATATCCAGCTAGAGCATACATTCATCTTTCAGGGACACCGCTCGACAATCAAAGTATCCCCTCTCGAATCTCTCGCGACGCGATACTCGTCACTCACGTAAACGTTGTCGAACCAACCTTTCCCTACCGGGGGCACCGGCAACGTAAACCCGTTCGAAAACTTCAACCCGGCCGAAACAAACTTAAACTTCACCTTCCTCTCGTCCGCGATTTCAATCTCACTGTCCACCAAAAACGTGTTCCCGCCGGCAAATTCAACCGTATTCGAGAGCGTCTTCGCTCGCACGTCTATGGTCTGATACGCGTTTGAGTTGTTAAATTTTTCAAGCAAGAACAGAGTCTCCTGTTCGCTCGTCCAAAGCAGCTTCCATCGCGCGGAGAGTCTCGAATCGTCCGTGTTCTTCGTCTTTTTGCTCTCATTCTCTTCTTCGAGGAGGAGGAGTTTGTCAATCATCGATTCAATCTCCCCGCGTCGCGTCGAGCCTATGCCTAGATTGTCATCTCGACACGTTGCAATCAGTTCGTCCAAACGAGAGGAAGATGTCGACGCGGCGACGACGTAAGACGCGCGCGACAAAACGCGACGAGAATTCGCGCGAATGGAGTTTAACGCGTCAGCTCTCGAACCGTGCGTTTTCAGGAGGAACGGTTGCGCGAGCATCTGAGAAGGCATCGTATATAATTGGACGCAGCGCTCTTCGCGTCTTCGGGAAAAAAAAGTGAGGCGTATCTAAAAAACTAAAACTGTCTCGTCACTTGTTTTCCTGCGCGCTTCACATCAAGTCACCCCAATGCCGACCATTTCACCTCCTGCTTATCATCCTTCTACCCAAAACGACGATGCGCCGTACATCGGCACCAACCACGACGGATCGAAATCCATCTTCAATCTCGATGTTCACGCGGAGAGAAACGAGTGCGTTTTCAGCTATCCAAAATTCGTGGTCCAGTTTCTCCAGAGTAAAACGAATCGAAAAGAGGACGCGTGGGTCGCGCTTTGCTTTTTAGAGTGTCTGGTCTTTGTCGTCGCGCCAGGGGCGATGTTGTTTTTCGTCGACGAAGGGAAGATGTCCACCGCGTGCGGGTTCGCGTGGTTCGTATTCTCTCGAGCTTTGTTTTTGCAAAGATTTATGTTGGCTTTGCACTATCACACGCACGTGAACGCGATTCGGGCGAAGAAGAACGAGTATTTTAAACGATGCTTAAATGTAATACCGACGTTACTGATAGCTCCGTTTTTTGGGGTTCCGCCTGGCATATACTGGTATCACCACAACGCCATGCATCACGTGCACGGAAACGCGGCGTATGTAGATTTGAGCTCCACCGAACGTTCGAGACGAGACTCGGCGTTCGATTTTTTCAAGTATTGGATGAGGTTTCTGTTTATGGCGCCGATTGAGTTATCGATGAACATGTGGAGACATCGAGGTGTGGTAGACGCGCTGCGATGTTATTCGTGTGTTCTCGCGTATTTTTTCGCTTGGTGGTATTTGAATGTGAACGTGAACGCGTCCGCGGCGAATTGGACGATAGCATATAGCCATGTAGTAGCTAGCTTGGGCCTGATGTTCGGAAATTGGAGTCAGCACATATTCGTGTGCCCGGAGGACCCGCGAAACGATTATAAAAGCGCGTACACGTGCATCAACTCATTCGAGAATCAGAAGACGTTCGATGACGGGTATCACGTGCAACACCACGTGGACAGTCGAATGCACTGGTCGACGTTTGCGAAAAATTTCAGCACAAAGGAAACGTTGGAGAAGCACGCGAAGGAAGACGCTTTAGTATTTGAAGGCGTGCACTTTTTCGACGTCGGTATTTGCGTCATGTTTGGTAAGTTGGATTATTTAGCGGAGAGGTACGTCTGTTACGGTCAAAAGAAACGAACAAAGGAGGAAATTGTGAAGGAGTTGAAAAGACGCTTAGAGCCGATTCTGGAATACGACGACATCAAACAATGAAGTAGTTAGATATGTGTTAGGTAATAGTATAAATGTTGCAAATAAAAAATAGCGCTAATGAAAATAGTTCATCAAGAACGACCGCCTGCTAAGAATACGATGATCGTTTAAATCTATACTCTAATCGTATCGCACCACCTTTCTTCCAAAAGTACGCGTCCACGGTAGCCAGCGACATGTGCAATTTCAACGGTCTGCCGTGACAGAGAATTTCTAAATCTTCTCTCACTGTGGCATCCATCTTCAGCTTATCGGCGACGTAGTTTCGGACCTTGCGTATGGTAAGTACGCGAGGGGCATTTACGGATTTTGTTTTTATCGCGCTCACGTCGTAATCGTGAAAGTCATTCACCGCGCTCTCGCAGACGGAGACAGCGAAGGAAGCCTTGGCGGAAGATGGCACCGGGAAAATTCCAAGCGCAACGTCGAGCGCCCATTTCGGGACGTTCTTTGCCACCTCCGGTAACGAGATATCCAAAGGCGTAGACTTTGAAAACTCCAACGGTATCGATTCGCGATTTCCAGATGAAAATCGAAGCCTCGGTGAGGATGCGTTGAATTGAAACGCTCGGAATTTGTTTATCATCAAATCACGAGCCGCGTTGTTGTTCGACCCCTTTTTATCTTCGTCATCTTCGGACGAGTCTCCCGACGACTCTTCCGACGATAAGTCTCTATCTGTTCCAGAATCGCTTCCAAGTGCGCGCCGCCGTTGTTTTTCGCGCGCCTCTTCTTCTTCTAAATCTTCTTTACGTTTCTGTGCCACATCTCTCTTGGCGCCGACTAATTTCGTCTCGTCCAACGTGTTCAAATGTAAACCTATCAACAAGGCTTGGACCATCTCCACGCCCAAGTTTAATTTCGCATCCATGTTTGCGGTTTCGTCGCCTAAATCTATCGCGTATGATTCGGCTTTCGCGAACGAGGATGGACTCAAAGAAATTTCAACCGATCCTTCGCGATGGCTCAAGTTGAACCATTTCGGCACCGCGCACGGTTCGTTGATCTCGTGGTCGTTCAAAACGTCCTCAAACGCGCGATTGGGAAAGGTTTCCAGTAACCCTTCCGAAATGTGCCAAACGGATGTTGCGCCAGAATCGTCTTCGGTCAGAATACGCATGCGGTCGTGTAGTTCCGCGTGTCGAACGACTGCTGAAGCAGACAGGATGATCCCAATCGGCGTCGCGTGCGTAGGACTTCTCTTCCCAGGACTGTTTTGAAGCATATATTTCTTCTGAGCGCTTAGACTACTCCCACCACCACCACTGGTACTGGTTAAAGAACCGGTGGTGACATTGATTGGACTACTTTTCACTTTCGGGTTTGCACGAAACCCTTGAGACGCTGGAGAGGATGGATGTAAAAATTTAGCCGGCGATCCGACGGTGAACCAATCGTCTGCGTTCGAAGGTGATTTTGTCGTCATCGACGTCGTCGTCGACGACGACGGCGCTTGACTGCTATCGATGCGCCATCGGCGAATGTCTTTACCGGTTGTACACACCCACGCCTCAGAAGTGTTTGCGCTTAAATCGACGCACAAATCCAAAACGCCGTTGTTACCAGCCGCATTACTCGTCTCTCGGCACAAAATGGCTGATTTTCTCGCCTTGATATCCGTGATGCAAATGTCGCCCTTAGCGCCACCGGAATAGAATCTGGTGAAGTTTGCGTTCCCAGATACCGACCAGCACCCACTTTCGTGCGCTCCAGCGAACACGTCTGATTGACGACCTAATGAAATATCCCACACGCGAATGGTCCCATCCGAGGACGCCGTGATGGCAATTTTCCCGTCGTCGTTTATGCACAAGCCTCGCACGGTATCCGTGTGTCCTTTGAGCTTGGACACTTTACGTTTAGTACGCACGTCCCACACGCGCAAAGCGAGCTCTGTGCCGCCAGAAACTATCAGATTTGCATCTTTCGCGATGCCCACGCAATATATAGACGCCTTGGCGCCCTTCAAGGAATACTCGTCCAAACTCAAGCCTTCCGTTGACCATCTTTGTTTCAGCGTTTCCACGTCCCAGGCGAAGAGTTGACCACCGAGACCGCCGCTGGCTAAAATCGACCCGTCCCTGTTTGTTGCTAAAGCCATGACGTAATCGTCGTGCGCACGCAGTTTCCCTATCGCGCACGACGCGTCGCTAATGTTACTATTTTTTTTATCGTCACTATCCGCGTCGGAAGAATTCAACAAATTGTGCGACCATAATCGAACGGTTTTGTCGCTCCCGCCCGAGGCTACGAGCAAAGATTCTCTATTCGTCGATGGGACGTGTTTCACGTCGTTCACCCACCCGCGATGACCGACGAACAGCGCCATTTTTTTCACATTTTCCGGTTCCGAGACGTCCCATAAGCGAACGCTCGCGTCTCTGCCGGCTGACGCTAACACTTTCTTCCTCTTTGTAGCGTCGTTACTTTCATCGTAGCATCTCAAATCTAACGCGTTCACTCCACCCACGTGCCTCTCTTCGAACTCTGGGTGCGGTAAAACGTACGCGATTGGTCTTCTCTGTCTCACCTGCTCAGCGAATTGTTCCTGCTGCGCGGCGTTTGAACCGTACCCAAACATCTTTCCCGTACGCGCGTCTCTTCTAACTCAGAACAAATGGCACACGTTATAAAACAGCGTCCAAAACAAAATAAAACTCGCGAAGCCGCCGCTGAACCCTTGCCCGAATATCGCGCTCCCGATCGACTCCGGCGCGTATCGCTTCGGTTCGTTCTTGCACCTCCACCCGATGGTCACCAAACCTATCACCAAAATCGTCCCGCAATACCAAACCAATCCGATCCAATCCGTCGCGCCTAATATCCCCGCGATCGATCCGCTCAAAATAGACAAGCTCGTGAACGTTTTTGAGTTGATTTGGAAGTTATGCGAGACCGATTCGCCGTTCACGAATAAGTATTTTTCTTCTTTTTCTTCCAGCGATTTCTTGTTCAAAGTTTGTTGTTGTCGTTGAAGCGTGCGGGCTCGAGCAGAGTTCGTCGCCGTCGTCGTCGTCGCAGCAGACATATCAGAATTTCGTAAAGGACGAGCAAAAGCAGCGGTACCGTGGGACCTCTTTATTGCCTCTCTTCTCTTTCTTTCTCTCTCTCTCTCGAGCGCTCGCTTTTGTACTCTTTCAAACTTTGGTTTTGTGCGGTTTTTTCC
>Ga0181607_10003222_pt1 | contig 14242 bp, 12 predicted proteins | sample 041ome_9_FD_132420 | JGI IMG/M metagenome (GOLD analysis project Ga0181607, IMG submission 132420) | Coastal salt marsh microbial communities from the Groves Creek Marsh, Skidaway Island, Georgia - 041413US metaG (megahit assembly) | ecosystem: Environmental > Aquatic > Marine > Intertidal zone...
GGCATCGGCGCTGGCCTCGGCATCTGCCTCGGCTTCTGCGTCCGTGCCATCCAAGATCTGGCCTTCGTCTGCCCCGCCCTGTTTGCCACGGCTGCGACGACGGCGGCGGCGCTTGCGCTTGGGCTTGGCCTCGCCATCTTCGTCGCTATGGGTGGTGACAGAGGTTACCGCCTCGTCTTCGTCTTCGTCTTCCAAAGCCGTGGCATCATCGACCTGATCCATCAAAGAGGCGTCCACCGACACAACCGCCGGCGCCACTTCGGCCACAACGCGTGTGGCGGTTTTGAATTTTTCCATGGTGAAATCGGGCGAAATCAGCATCGGGTCGCCCTCAATGCGCACCGACAGGCCATAGCGGCCTTCGATCTGGGCCACATGTTCACGCTTTTGGTTCATCAGGTAGTTGGCGATGCCCACAGGCGCCTTGACCAGCACCTCGCGCGAGCGGCGGCGCGTGCCTTCTTCTTCGATCTGGCGCAGGATAGAGAGCGCCAAGTTGTCATCCGAGCGGATCAGGCCCGTGCCGTGGCAATGCGCGCAGGGCTGGGTGGTGGCCTCGATCATGCCCGGGCGCAGGCGCTGACGCGACATTTCCAACAGACCAAAGCCCGAGATCCGGCCCACCTGAATGCGCGCACGGTCGGTTTTCAGCTTGTCTTTCAAGCGCTTTTCAACGGTTGCGTTGTTCTTGCGCTCGTCCATATCGATGAAATCGATCACGATCAAACCAGCCAAATCGCGCAGGCGCAATTGGCGGGCCACCTCTTCGGCGGCCTCTACGTTGGTTTTCAATGCCGTCTCTTCGATCGAGCCTTCTTTCGTGGCGCGCCCCGAGTTTACATCGATGGCGACCAATGCCTCGGTCACGCCGATCACGATATAGCCGCCCGATTTCAGCTGAACCACCGGGTTGAACATCGAGCTGAGGTAGCTTTCCACTTGGAAACGGGCGAAAAGCGGCAGGGTTTCGCGGTATTGTTTCACGTTCACGGCATGCGAGGGCATGATCATTTTCATGAAATCTTTGGCAATGCGATACCCGCGCTCGCCCTCGACCAGCACTTCGTCGATATCGCGGCTGTAAAGATCGCGGATCGACCGTTTGATCAGATCGCCCTCTTCGTAAATTTTTGCCGGGGCGATCGATTTCAGCGTCAATTCGCGGATCTGTTCCCACAAGCGCTGCAGATATTCGTAATCGCGCTTGATTTCGGCCTTGGTGCGTTTGGCGCCCGCAGTGCGCACAATCAAGCCTGCGCCGGTGGGCACATCGATTTCTGCAGCGATTTCTTTCAGCTTTTTGCGATCAACCGCATTGGTGATCTTGCGGCTGATGCCGCCACCACGGGCAGTGTTGGGCATCAACACGCAATAGCGGCCTGCAAGGCTAAGATAGGTGGTCAGGGCGGCGCCTTTGTTGCCACGCTCTTCTTTTACCACCTGCACCAGCATGATTTGGCGCACTTTGATCACTTCTTGGATCTTATAGCGGCGCGGGCGCGGTTTGCGTACAGGGCGAATATCTTCGGCATCGTCGTCATCAGAGACGTCTTCGATTTCGCTGTCGCGCTCTGCCGGGCGGGCCTTGCGGCCACGGCCACGCCGTGCGGGGGTGCCATCGGCCTCGGCATCGTCAGCCTCGGCGTCATGGTCCCCGTCTTCGTCAGCGCCGTCTTCGTCAGCGACGTCTTCGGCACCGTCGTCTTCTGCACCCTCTTCATGCGCGTCGGATGCAGGCACATCATCGCCCGCCGCGGCGGCATCTGCCGCTTCGGTGGCCTGTGGTGCGCTGTCTTCGGGCTCTTCCACCGGGGTTTCTGCCACGCGCTCCATGGGCGAGATCGCCTCGTCGCTGTCGTCGGCCGCCAAATCGATGGTTTCCATGCCCGCGATTTCGCCGCTGTCATCGGCGACGTCTTGGGTGATGATCACATCGTCTTGGGTAGATTTTTCTGCCTTAGACTCGCTGCGGCCACCGCGCCGGCGGCGCTGGCGGGGGTTTTCATCTTCATCTTCGCGGGCGCGCTGTGCCTCGGCATAGGCGCGCTCTTCTTCCATCAGGGCTTCGCGATCGGCCACTGGGATTTGGTAGTAATCGGGATGAATTTCCGAAAACGCCAAAAACCCGTGTCTGTTGCCACCATAATCGACAAAGGCCGCCTGCAGCGAAGGTTCGACGCGGGTTACTTTTGCTAGATAGATATTGCCAGCGAGCTGGCGTTTGTTTTCAGATTCAAAGTCGAACTCTTCAACCTTGTTTCCGTCCACCACCACAACGCGAGTTTCCTCGGCGTGGGTGGCATCGATAAGCATTTTCTTAGCCATGTTTTCCGTTTGCACGACGTTGCAGACCGCCGCCATAAACGGCGCGGTCCAGCAAGGTCTTGACTGTCAGGGGCGATGGCGGGCGTAGACACAGAAAAGCGACAGGCGCTTGCGCCTGCTCTGCTGTTCGGTGCTCGTTCACGCCTCATCGCGTTTCTTCTCCAAACGATGGCGCATCGCGCACCACCGCTCATTCAACACGCATCGCGCGGATCTATGCCTGCGCCTGCGCTATTCACTGGCCCGTTTCCGGGCCCAATCGGCCTGTTCAGAACTTCCGTGGTCATCGGAGCGGTTTCTGTAACAGCGAAACTCTTTGCGGCGGGCGGATTGCGCCTCTCGCCGTGGATCGAGCATAAGGCCTGCACACCGGGAAAGACAATGGCAAAAATGCGAAAGCGCTTTGCCACCCCCTTTTGAACACATCCGCTAAGGCCCTGCCAACGGCGGGCACAGCCGCAATGCTACAGGTAATCTTGGCGTTGCAGCGCGTATTTGGCCATTTTTTCATTCAGCGTGCGGCGTGGCAAACACAGCTCGTCCATCACCGCCTGAATAGAGCCTTTGTGCCGGCGCATGGTGTTATCGATCAACATCCGCTCGAACGCCTCGACATATTCTTTCAGCGGCTTGCCCTCGGTCGTCATGACGGGTTTCATATCGTCGTGATCGGCCATCAGCAGCGAGGCAATCGTGCCCTGCCCCCGGCGCGCCTGCAACACCGCGCGTTCGGCAACATTGATCAATTGGCGCACGTTGCCCGGCCATGGCGCTTGTAACAATTGCGCCGCTTCTTGGGCGGTTACCTTTGGCGCCTCGCAGCCATATTCCTCGGCAAACTGGTCGCTTAGGCGGGTAAACAGCGTTAAAATATCCTCGCCCCGTTGGCGCAGCGGCGGCAAGGTAATGCGCAATGCGCCCAAGCGGTAAAACAAATCTGGCCGCAACACATCTTCAAGGGTTTTATCCTGCTGTTGCAGGTTTGAAATGGCGATAATGCGGGTTTCCGCCGGGGTGCCCTGATCGTTGAGCACGCTCAAAAGCCGCGCTTGCAAACTGTCGGGCAGCGCCTCGATATCCTCTAGGACCAAGGTGCCGCCGCGCGCCTCTTCCATGGCGGGCAAAATGGTGTCTTCGGGTTGCATCGGGCCAAACAGCCGTTTGGCCAAGGCTATTTCTTCAAAGGCCGCGCAAGACAGCAGCACAAATTTCTTGCCCGCCCGCGCCCCCACCGCATGCAGCGCATGCGCCACCAGCGTTTTGCCGGTGCCGGTTTCACCATCGATCAAAACATGGCCATCGGCCTGCCCCAGATCTAAAATATCCTCGCGCAGCCGGTCCATGGCCGGGCTGGTGCCGATCAACTTTCGCATCAGCTGCGTGCCATCGCTGAGCTCGCGGCGCAGTTGGCGGTTATCCAACGTCAAGCGGCGCTGCAGACTGGCCTTTTTGGCCAGCTCGGACATCCGGTCGGGGTTGAACGGTTTTTCCAAAAAATCAAAGGCACCAACGCGCATCGCCTCGACCGCCATCGGCACATCGCCATGGCCGGTGATCATGATCACCGGCAAGGTGCTGTCGTTGCCCATCAACTTTTTCAAAAACTGAATGCCATCCATGCCCGGCATTTTGATATCTGAAATCACGATACCGGGGTAATCGGGGCCGATCGCCTTCAGCGCCTCTTCAGCGCTGGCAAATGTTTCGGTGTCATAGCCCGACAGCGCCAACCATTGGCTGATCGATTGGCGCATGTCTTTTTCATCATCGACGATGGCAATTTTTGTGGCATTCGACATGGTTTTTGTGGCCCCTTACTCTGCAGCCTCGATTTCGTCGGCGTCGTCCATCAAGATGGGCAGGCGCATTTCAAACACCGCCCCGCGCCCTTCGGCATTGCGCGCAGTCAGCCGCCCGCCAAGCTGGTTCACGATCCCCGAGGAAATGGCAAGCCCCAGCCCAACCCCCTCGCCCGCAGCTTTGGTGGTGTAAAACGGCTCGAACAGCTGGTCGAGATCTTCAATGCCAAGGCCATTGTCGCGCACCGTCAGCGTGGCGGTTTCGCCCGCCGCCAAGATGATATCAACCTCGGGGTCGTCCACGGCGCCAGTGGCATCGATTGCATTGCGCAAAAGGTTGATCATCACCTGTTCAATCCGCACCCGGTCGCCCAGTACCATCACCGGCTGCGAGGGCACCGCACGGCTGATACGGATCTGGCGTTGTTTCAATTGCGGCTCCATCATCGACAGGGCCGAATTCAGCGCATCCCCCATATTTACAGGGGTCAGCGCGCTGCCGCCCTTGCGGGCATAGGATTTCAACTGGTGCGTGATGGTGCCCATGCGCCTGATCAAATCATCAATCCGCTGGAACGACGACAGCGCTTCTTCGGGGCGGTTGCGCTGTAGCAGCAGCCGCGCGCCGGCCAGATAGGTTTTCATCGCCGCCAGTGGCTGGTTCAACTCGTGGCTGACCGCCGCAGACATTTCGCCCAAGGCCGCCAATTTCGAGCTTTGTTCAAGCGTCTGTTCGGCCACGGCAAGGGTTTCTTGCACGCGCTCGCGCTCGGCGATTTCCCGCTGCAGGCGCATGTTCAATGCGCGCAATTCCGCCGACTCGCGTTGAAATAATGCCATGCGCAGCGCGGTTTTGCGGCTAAGGGCATAAAACGCCAAGGCCAGCAAAATGGCGAATCCCATGATTTCCAGCGCCAACACGCCGTTCACCCGCTCGCGCACGCTGTCGTAGGTGGTAAAGCTGGTCATCATCCAGCCGCGAAACGGAATGCGGCTTTGCATGCGCATCACCGCCTCGCCCTCGACATAGGCATCGGCGGGCAAGGCCGACCAATCGGCGGTGGCCTGAATGGCGCGCTGGATGGCGCTGATGGCGGGCTCGGCGGCCAATGCGGCCTCTTCCGTCTGGCCGCGCCAGCGCGGTTCAGAGGCCAAAATGATTGTGCCCTCGCTGTCGGTCACCAAAACCGCATCGGAAATACCTGCCCAAGCGCGTTCGAATTTGGCCAAATCCACCTCGACCACGATCACACCCAGCGTGCCGCCCTGCTGTTCCACCCGGCGCGAATAGGCAAAGACAAAACTGCCCACTTCGCGGCGCATATTGGTAAAAACCGTTTCATTCGAACGGATTGCATCAATAAAATAGGGATCCGAACGGTGCATACTGCCCAAGCGGTTGCGGTCTGTGGCGGCCACGGCGCGGCCATCGCGATCGAGCAGCATCAACGAGGCGGCGCCAATTTCATCGACAAACGAAATCAGGCGTTGGGTCGAGTTTGAAAAATCACCCGAGGCCAGCGCCCCAATCAGCGCCGGGTCGCGCGACAGCAACTGTGGCACAATCGCATTGCGGCGCAGTTCCGACAGCAAGTTGCCAGAATAAAGCGCCAGCCGCAATTCGGCCCGGTTGCGGGTGTTTTCGGTAAAACGGTCTGTCAGCAGCGCGTTGGTCACAACCACCGTGATCACGGCCAGAATTGTCAGCACAAACAGCGCCACCCTTGCGCGCCAGCTGACAGTGCCGGTGCGCAGGGGCAGATTTTTCATTGGGACAGAGCGGGCAGCCATGCCGTAACGCTACGCCGAAGCGCAGGTTTGCTCAAGTCAGGCTGTCACCACTTGATCCAGCAATGCGCGGAACATTGCCGCCCCGTCGGTGCCGCCATGGGCCGGTTCGGCCATGCGTTCGGGGTGGGGCATCATGCCCAAGACGCGGCGGTTTTCCGACAAAATACCCGCAATATCCCCAACCGAGCCATTGGGGTTTTCGGCATAGCGAAAGGCGATACGGTCTTCGGCCTGCAGCTGCTGCAGCGTTTGTGCATCGGCATAGTAGTTGCCATCGTGGTGGGCAATCGGCACAGTAATGCGCTGGCCTGCCTGATAGCCCGTGGTAAAGGCGCTGTCTGCCGTGCCCACCAGCAAATCTACCGGGCGGCAGATATATTTCAGCCCCGCGTTGCGCCGCAGCGCACCGGGCAACAGCCGGGTTTCGGTCAGCACCTGAAATCCGTTGCAAATGCCCAAGGCATAGCCGCCGCGCGATACGTGCTCTTTCAGCGCGCCGCAAATGGGCGAGTTGGCCGCAATGGCCCCACAGCGCAGGTAATCGCCATAAGAAAACCCGCCGGGCACGCCCACCACATCCACGCCCTCGGGCAGGCCGGTGTCTTTGTGCCAGACCATGCTGACCTTGGCGCCAGCCTTTTCAAAGGCCACGGCCAAATCGCGGTCGCAGTTCGAGCCGGGGAAAACCAATACGGCCGCGTGCATCAACCCAACTCCACCGAGTACGATTCGATCACCGTGTTGGCCAAAAGCCGCTCGCACATGTCGCGCACCGTGGCCTCGGTGGTGCCATCGGCCAGCTCCAGCTCGATCACCTTGCCCTGGCGCACGCCTTCGACGCCCTGAAAGCCAAGCGCGCCAAGCGCATGCTTGACTGCCTCGCCCTGCGGGTCGAGCACCCCGTTTTTCAGCATTACGTGAACCCGCGCCTTCATGGCATTCCTCCGGTACGTTTCGATGGGCCCAAAGCCCTGTTGTGGTGGTAGCGCCCGGCCAAGCCGGCCGGGCGGCCAGATCAGTTAATCAAGGTAGGCTTGATCGGGGTGGCCGCGTTTTTCGGCATCACCCCAAGGCGGCGCGCCACCTCGCTATAGGCATCTGTCAGGCTGCCCAGATCGCGGCGGAACACGTCTTTGTCCAACTTCTGGTTGGTTTCAATATCCCACAGGCGGCAGCTGTCGGGGCTGATTTCATCGGCCACAACAAGGCGCTGGAAATCACCGTCATACACCCGGCCAATTTCGATTTTGAAATCGATCAGGCGGATGCCCACCCCAAACATGACCCCCGACATAAAGTCGTTCACCCGCAGCGCAAGGCTGAGAATATCATCCATGTCTTGCTGGCTGGCCCAACCAAAGGCCGCGATATGTTCTTCGGTGATCAGCGGATCGCCCAGTTTGTCATCTTTGTAGTAATACTCGATGATCGGGCGGGGCAGCTGGGTGCCCTCCTCGATGCCAAGGCGCTTGGACATCGAGCCTGCGGCATAGTTGCGCACAACCACCTCTAGCGGGATAATCTCGCAGGCGCGCACCAATTGTTCGCGCATGTTCAACCGCTTTAGGAAATGGGTCGGCACGCCGATGTTGTTCAAACCCATCATGAAATATTCCGACAGCAGGTTGTTCAGCACCCCCTTGCCCTCGATCACATCCCGCTTTTCGGCGTTGAATGCGGTTGCGTCATCTTTGAAATATTGCACGATAGTGCCCGGCTCTGGCCCTTCATACAGGGTCTTTGCCTTGCCTTCGTAAATCTTCTTGCGCCGTGCCATGGCCACTCCGTCGCTTGCGCGGGCTGAGTCCCGACGCTGCCCCCCCATAAATCATGGGCGCCATTGTCGCAAGACGGTGCCGCCCCTTGCGTCACGCGCCCTGCAGGGGCATATGAGAGAGAACCGCAATGGCAGATTAGGGAAGGCCATCCATGAGCACCTTTGACGATCGCGAAAACGCATTTGAAGCCAAATTCGCCCATGACGAAGAAATGCAATTCAAAGCGCAGGCCCGGGCCAATAAATTGCTGGGCCTTTGGGCTGCAGAGAAAATGGGCAAAACCGGCGAGGCCGCGGCAGAATACGCCAAAGAGGTTATCAAAGCTGACTTCGAAGAAGCCGGCCACGAAGACGTGGTGCGCAAGGTTTTGGCCGATTTGGGCGATGCCAGCAGCGCCGACGAAATTCGCGCCAAGATGGCGGAAACGCTGATCGAGGCCAAAAAGCAGGTCATGACCGAGGTCTAAGCGCCTTTCGTTGCGATCCAAAAGCGCGGCCACGCCCAGCGGGCCGCGCTTTTTGTGTTGCGCAGCGCGATGCTGCCCGCAGGTGCGCCTGCGTTGATTTTCGCGCATCGCTTCAAACCCAGTGCGCCCTGCCGTTCATGATTATGAAACAGGCCTCATGTTGACTATGCAGAAAATGCCATTGCCCCACAGGCCGAAATTGGGGACGAGGGCACACAATGAAACGGAGCCACCGAAATGACTGACGCGCTGACACAGCTTTTGCAAACCCGCGATTGGCTGATGGCCGATGGGGCAACAGGCACGAACCTGTTCAACATGGGCCTTACCACGGGCGATGCGCCAGAGATGTGGAACGAAGAGCATCCTGACCGGATCAAGGCGCTTTATAAATTCGCCGTGGATGCAGGCAGCGATATTTTTCTGACCAACTCGTTTGGTGGCAATGCGGCGCGCTTGAAACTGCATGGCGCCGAAAAACGTGCCCGCGAAATCAGCCGCATCAGCGCCGAATTGGGCCGCGACGTGGCCGATGCCTCGGGGCGGCGCGTGGTTGTGGCGGGCTCGGTCGGGCCAACCGGCGAAATCTTTGCCCCAATGGGCACGCTGACCCACGAACTGGCTGTCGAAATTTTTCACGAACAGGCCGAAGGGCTGAAAGAGGGCGGCGCCGATGTGCTGTGGCTGGAAACCATTTCAGCCCCCGAAGAATACCGCGCCGCCGCCGAGGCCTTTGCCCGTGCGGGCATGCCGTGGTGCGGCACGATGAGCTTTGACACCGCCGGGCGCACGATGATGGGCATGACCTCGGCGCAGATGGTCGATATGGTCGAGGCGCTGGAAAACCCGCCCATCGCCTTTGGTGCCAATTGCGGCGTTGGCGCATCAGACTTGCTGCGCACGGTCTTGGGCTTTGCCGCCCAAGGCACCGAACGCCCGATTATTGCCAAGGGCAACGCAGGCATTCCCAAATATCACGATGGGCACATCCATTACGATGGCACCCCCGAACTGATGGCGGAATATGCCGTATTGGCGCGCGATTGCGGCGCGGCCATCATCGGCGGCTGCTGCGGCACCATGCCCGAACATCTGGAAAAAATGCACGAGGCGCTTTCGACCCGCCCGCGCGGGCCACGCCCCACGCTGGACGAGGTCACAGCCCGTTTGGGTGGGTTTTCCTCGGCCGCGGATGGCACCGGTGACGACGAGGCGCCAAAGCGCGAACGCCGTGGCCGCCGGCGCGGCTAAGCGCCCCCGCCCAGCCCCTAAACACAGGGCCTGCACCGGCTTTTTTGTGGTGGGGCCAGGCATTTAAGGCATTTGGTCGGTTGCGCCACCGCGCATGTCGTAAATCGAACAGTCTGATTGCCGCAAAAATACGAAATGTGCGCAGAACAGACCACAACGCTCCGCCACCAAGCGGACCCATGCAAGGAAGCACATCATGTCGGAAGATCAGGACGACATCATCCTCAGCGAATTGGACGACGACGAACTGGTCCAACAGATGTTTGATGACCTTTATGACGGTCTGAAAGAAGAAATCGAAGAAGGCGTGAACATCCTGCTGGAACGCGGCTGGACCCCTTACAAGATTTTGACCGAGGCCCTGGTGGGCGGCATGAAAGTGGTGGGCGACGATTTCCGCGATGGTATCTTGTTCGTTCCCGAGGTGCTGCTGGCCGCCAATGCGATGAAGGGTGGCATGTCCATTCTAAAACCGCTCTTGGCTGAAACCGGCGCACCGCGCATGGGCTCGATGGTGATTGGTACCGTCAAGGGTGACATCCACGACATCGGCAAAAACCTTGTGTCGATGATGATGGAAGGCGCAGGCTTTGAAGTGGTGGATCTGGGCATCAACAACCCGGTGGAAAACTACCTCGCCGCATTGGAAGAGCACAAGCCAGACATCTTGGGCATGTCCGCACTGCTGACCACCACCATGCCTTACATGAAAGTGGTCATCGACACGCTGGTCGAAAAAGGCATGCGCGATGAATATATCGTTTTGGTGGGCGGCGCGCCCCTGAACGAGGAATTTGGCAAAGCCATCGGCGCCGATGCCTATTGCCGCGATGCGGCTGTGGCCGTGGACACCGCCAAAGATTACGTGGCGCGCAAACACAACCAAGCCCGCGCTTAAAACCCTAGGTCTTTGAAACCGCCAAACCCCGCCCCTTTGGGCGGGGTTTTTGTTTAGCCTTGCAGCCCGCGCCCACGCACGGCCATCAAGGTGCAGCTCATGGTGGCAATCAGCTTGTCTGCGCCATCATCGCCACGCGCATAGGCCCGCCCTTCGGTTGGCAGCAGGCTGCGCCCGGCCTTCACCACCTGCCCCACAAAGCGAAAGCTGCTGCCTTGCGCGGGGGCCAGAAAATTGATCTTGAATTCGGCGGTCAAAACCGCGCTGTCCGCGTCCATCAGCGTAAAGCCCGCATAACCGCACGCGCTGTCAAGCACCGCCGCCACGGCCCCGCCGTGCACAAACCCATGCTGCTGCGTAACGCCCATGGAAAACGGCATGGTTATCTCGACCACCCCCGGCGCCACCTGCCCCAGTTGCGCGCCAAACCCCGCCATCAGGCCCTGTTTGGCAAAACTGTCTGCGACGCGGGCCTGATAATCCGCGCAGCGGGGCTGAAACTGGGCTTGGGGCCACATTGGGCTGGGCATGGGCACTCCTTAAAAAGCGGCGGTTTTCACCAGCTTATGTCGATTCGATGCGTGCAAAACCCGCAACGCCACGTCACACTGCCCCTGCGCGAAAGGAGACAACATGACCGCACCAGATGATCTGACCCTGACCGAACAGGGCCTGAAGGCTACCGGCACAGGCCAAGTGTTGCTGCTGGCCTGCGGCGCCTTGGCACGCGAGATTTTAGCGTTGAAAGCGGCCAATAATTGGCACCATCTGGACCTGCAATGCCTGCCTGCCATCTTGCACAACCATCCCGAGCGCATAGCGCCAGCCGTGCGCCAGGCCGTGGCCGAAAACGCCGCGCAGTACGAACGTATATTCGTGGTCTATGCCGATTGCGGCACCGGCGGCCTGCTGCGCCAAACCTGCGACGAGCTGGGCGTAGACATGGTAGAAGGGCCCCATTGCTACAGTTTCTTCGAGGGCAACGCGCGTTTTGCTGAAAAGGCCGAAGAAGAAATCACCGCCTTTTACCTGACCGATTTTTTAGTGCGCCAATTCGATGCTTTTGTCTGGCGCCCCTTGGGGCTGGACCGCCACCCCGAGCTGCTGGAGATGTATTTTGGCCATTACGAAAAACTGGTCTACCAAGCCCAAACCAACGATCCGGCGCTGACCGAAAAGGCACAAATCTGCGCCGATCGCATGGGGCTGGCCTTTGAGCGGCGCTATACCGGCTATGGCGATTTAACCGCCGCGCTGGCGCAGGCCTGACGCGGGCGCACCTGCAGGTAAATGCCGTCGCGGGCGCGCACGGTCAAATGCGCCACGGGCACCGGCACGCGATCTGGCTGCGCGCCAAAATCAAACGCGGCGCAAAGCTTGGCCAATAAAACCGGCCCTTCGACCATGGCAAACCCCGCGCCAGGGCACACCCTTGGCCCGGCCGAGAACGGAATATAGGCATCGCGCGCGCAGGCCCGGCCATTTTCTGTGTGCCAGCGCGCCGGATCAAACCCATCGGGATTATCCCACAACCGGCTGTGGCGGTGCAGATGCCACGGGCTAAGCACAATCTGTGCCCCCCGCCCTGCCATGCGCCCGCGCAATACCTCGGGCTGGGTGGTTTCGCGCACCATCATCGGCACCGGCGGGTAAAGGCGCAGCGCCTCGCGAAACACATCGCGCGCCACCCGCAGCTGTGCCACTTGGGCAAAATCGGGCTGGTCCAACAGCGCGCCTTCTGCAGCAACCCGGGCCTGCCACTGGGGGTGTAGGGCCAACAGATACAGCGCCCACGCTAGGGCCGAGGCGCTGGTTTCATGGCCGGCCAAAAAGAAAATCGCCACCTGATCCACCATTTCGCCCGTGTCAAAACACAGCCCCGTTTCAGGGTCGGGTGTGGTCATGATCTTGGTGGCCAGATCATCGGGGGCGTCGCCTGCTTTGATCTGCGCCATCCGCGCCTGCGTTAGCTGGGTGATCAGCCCACGGATATGGCGTGCCGTGGCGCGGGTGCTGGCGCGGTGAAACCGCGGCATCCAGCGTGGCAGGGGTAAAAACGCCCCCAAATTCAAGATCGGCTGGCTGCGCTGGTGGGCACGAAAGGCATGGAACACGGCATTTGCGGTTTCATGTTGGATCGGAATGGAAAAAAGCGTGCGGAAAATCACATCGGCTGCGGCATGGCTGGCCTGCTCTTCTATCTCGACATCGTCTTGGCCGGCCTGCGCCGCCAAACGCTGCACCGCCGCTTCGGCGGCGTGCCACATGGCATCATAACTGCCGCGCAGGCGCCCCCCTTCAAAGGCCGGGTCGATGATGCGGCGTTGGCGTTGCCACTGGGTGCCATTGGTCAAAAACACCGAATTGCCCAAAAGCGGGCGCAGCCCCTCGCCCAATCGGTTGGATTTGGGAAAATCCTCGGGCCGGTCTTTAAGCACAAGGCGCAACAATTCGGGCTGGTTGATCAGGAACGAGCGAAAAAACGGCGTGCGGAACTCTGCCATCCACGCCCGATAAAGACGCGCGGGTTGGGCCGATAATATATCGCGGCGAAACAGGCGCAAATAGGCCAAGGGCGAAACCCGGTCAGGCCGGGGTGTGGGTTTGGGCGGTATCATGGCTGCGTATCACGGTATTTCGACAGCGCCCGCGTGATCCGGCTGGCCGAGGGGGGGCGCCCGGCAAAGCGCTGCGCCAGCGATATGGGGCCGGTGGTGATTTGGAAGTAATCATAATCCTTTGGCCGATCAAAGGCGCAAAGATATTTAAAATGCAGGCGGAAAAACCGCCACCGCAGGGCCTGCCAGCGCGCGGGCGACAAGGTTTGCGTGAAGGCCGCCGAAATCACCAGCGGCCAGCGCTGCCCAGCCGGGGCCACCCCGCTGACGGCCACAGGATCGCACAGCGCAAACGAGCAGCCATCGCCCGGCGCGCTGACATCCACCCATGTCAGCCCCTCATGCGCGGACAAATAGGCCAAATCCGCCCGCAACCGCCCGGCGCGGGGCAAAAAGCTGACCATCGGCACCACTTGGCCCAAGGACAAAAACCCCAATCGCCCCGGCGTCACGGGCTGGTGGCGCAACAGATCGGCCAAAACCGACACCGCCAGATGCGCCCCCGAGGAATGGCCCACCACCAGCACCTCGTCGGCGTCGCTGTCAAGGGCTGCGGCCACGGTTTGGGTAAAGGCGGCCATCCGCGCCGCCAGCTGGGGCGGCACCGCGCCGTAATAGCGGGCGCTAAAGGCATAATCATGCATCAAGTAATAGGCGTAAAATCGGTTGTCATTTGCCCGAAACCAGCCCAGCGTGGCCATCAAAGCGCCCGATGCCGCCAGTGCCCCCAGCGCCATGCCCGCCCAGTGTGGCAAGGCCAGCGCCTGTGCCCCAGCCACCAGCGCCCAGGCCACCCCCGCCGCCAGCATCAGCGCCAGCGCCAATTGCCCCAGCAGCGCCACGACAGGGTAAAGCGCGGCAATCACCGGCCCCTTGCGCAGCCGCATCAACCGCCACAGCGCGCCGGTGCCAATATAGGCCCAAGCGGTGATCAGCAGCTGGCCATAGGTGGCCAAAACCGAATTGGCCATGCTATCGCGCACGATATCTGACCACACAAGGACCTGAAAATCGCTATCGCAGGAGTGGCCAGAAATTTGCGCATTGGCCCGCCAGCCAAACCCCTGCACCGCAGCGCTGGCGCCCATCTGCAGCTGGTAGCCGCTGATCTGCGCCTGCAGCGCGCCCTCTTTACGAAACAACTCGCGGTAGCGGCGCGGCGGAATGGGGTCATAGCCGGGGATGTATAATACCCGCCGCTTGCGCACATCCTGTTGCACCACTGCCCCCGCTATACCGCTAAAATCACTGCCTTTATGTTAACGGCAGATTGTGGCCGGGATAAGGCGGAAAATGCAGGGCGGCGGCGGGTGGCA
>Ga0181607_10003225_pt1 | contig 14241 bp, 15 predicted proteins | sample 041ome_9_FD_132420 | JGI IMG/M metagenome (GOLD analysis project Ga0181607, IMG submission 132420) | Coastal salt marsh microbial communities from the Groves Creek Marsh, Skidaway Island, Georgia - 041413US metaG (megahit assembly) | ecosystem: Environmental > Aquatic > Marine > Intertidal zone...
GGTCTGTTAGGATTATTTGAAGTCTTTTTTGCAATCTTCATGGAATGAACCTTGAGAGCCTTAATACGCTTATTAAGGGATCTTAGATTCTTGATCCCGCTATTAGTTTTATTGACATCTCCACTTCGAATCCTTTCAATCATCAATTCGACGTCGGTAATCAGCTCGTCGAACTCCGCGGAAACAGAATCCTTAGTGTAAACAGGACGGACTTTTGGTGTATCTCCGTCCTTTTTCTTGCCAACTTCATCATCTTCATCTTCACTAATCTCTTCCTCTTCACTATTCTCTTCCTCTTCAATAATCTCTTCCTCTTCAATAATCTTTTGTGTATCAGTTTTCTTGCAAGCGGGCATTTTTATATAAGCAATTGTGTCTTTAGACCTGGAATGGGAAAGTTATAAACTAAACTGTAATTCTGTTTGTAACTTTCGGTAAATATAAATCATAATATTAGTCTAATTTTACCTCATCAAGTATGTTGTCATTAATCCTTTGTAGTATAGTTGTACTTGCGACATCAGGTGTAACAGGTACATATTTAACTGCAATTTGAGTAAAAAACAGGTATTCTATCAATCCTATGAATGAGAATATTACTATGTTTTCTATGAGTATTTCTTTCATTTCTATCTTATATCCAAGACGTACCTGGTAGAACACGATCATGCCTATAAGAAGAACAACAAGACCTAAGATCATATAAAATGATAGCTTTTTCAATCTCTCATTATTGTCCTCTATTTCTTTTGGTGTACCCTCAGATGAGTCTTGAATCTCTTGAGCGAGGTCATTCACACCTTCCCAGTTAATAGTAGGATTCTCAGGGTTTAGTTGTTGATCCCACCCATTTATGTAATCTAACATATTCTCAGTCTCTTCTTTAATCATACTGTTGAGAGAGTCAGACACACTCTTCTCGGTAAGCTTTGATATGTACGCAAAGAAGAAGACAGAAAGAAATGTGAAAAGTATCAACACGTGAAGGGTTATATTTACGCTGTAGTTTGCTTGACGTTCTGTTATAATCATTTTATTCTGGGTATGAAAATATTTACTTGTAAAAGTAAATATTTACTTAGGATTCATGTAGAGTACTATAAGGTTAATGTTTACGACGGGATTTTAAACTAGATAGCAGCTTTAAAAATCTATTATAGGTAATTTATCAACCCATTTAATATCAGTATTCATAACTGTTTCATTTAAAATTGCACATGCTGATATGTCTTCATTCTGCATGTAGAGAGTCTGATCTTCTGTAGACCACACTGTCTCTATGTCTTTAGGGATAATCTCCCTATATCTTGTTGTATTCACAATTATATTCATCATGATTTGTAAATCATCTACGTAATCTGTTTTTGACATGTAACCGTCTTCGCTCCTTATTTTACATATGAAAGGTAGCGTGTCTTTATTCAATTTTTCTCCTATTTCGTCAATACTACTGTAATAAAATTGCGTGTCAATATTTAGAGGATGCCATAATGAAGTTATGTAACAATTGTAGGTGTAGTCCTCTTCTTCATCATCCACAATCAGACTACCGTAATCTGTTTCTATCAGGTGTGCGCTTCCCCCGAATAGTTTATTAAACATTTCTGATTGCTCCTCTGATGCATACATTTCTCCATCATCTTCCACTGAAAAAGCACAGATGGTTCGCTTTGTACTAGGGTCGGTTTTAACATAAATAGTGGGATATGATTCTAACTGGTTATCAACATCGTCTATAAATAGCCCAGCCATGTACATAATACGGAAGTTATCCATTGTAGATTTTTCTCTGATGAAAGCATATTCTTCGTATCTATCATTTATAAGATGGGTGTAACAAATGACATTCTTAGTGCTTAATATTGACGTTTTAGCTAGACTGGAACCATAAGACCATTCATATGTTGGTTTTTCTCCATCTACCAGTCTTACGTCATTGTTAATGTATATCTTCTTATTCATGTATGGGGTAAACAGATCATTTACCATCATAACAACATATTTGGAGTCTGACATACACACTAATTCTAACCCTACATTCCCCTTTCCTCTACACAACGGACAGAAATTCATTCCATTGTTAGCCATCTGTATAGAGCAACTTCTACAGATAACATGTCCACATTGGAAGCTAACTTTGTTGTTTATACAAGATTTCATTCTCTGTTTATGAGTGATGTAACATATATTACATTCGAATTTAGGAATTTTACATCCATTATCGATGAAGTAACTAAGATAATCTTTTCTATACTGTAAGTGTTGATCACGCCATAACTGTATACGCTCGCTATTCTTACGCTCTATGATTTTTCTCACATACCTCTTACATGTATTCTGAAGCTTCTTTAAAGAAGAAATCATCCTTATATATTCTTCTGAATATACTGTGAAACCGTTTTTGGAGTTATTATGACGTTTACATAGACGTCCATACCCTGCGACTGAACGACATCTTTTTTTACCTTTACACTTCATAACGCAAAATTTGTGTTTATTACAGAAAGAAGATTTCGTCATGGATGGGTTATTGCATCTACAAAGATTATTCTGGATTGCTTGACATATGTTTGACATTGTTGATTTTTGAAAATAAATACAAACCTATAGTCAATTTTATAACAAATATACAATTGTTATAAAAACTAACGGAACTTGGAATCCTTGTGAATCATAAAGATATCAGCCTCTTTCTTCAAAAGAATATAATCCTTTGCCTCTAAGTAACCAATGATTGGTAAAGATGTATCTTCATAGTTATTCTCGAACTCGATTACATCAATGAAAACCTTATTAAAGTTAATAGACTTGATTACGCTATACTCCGCACCCTCAACATCTATACTCAGATAATTAACATGATTAATATTATTATCGTCAAAAACAGTCTCTAGTCTCTTTGTCTCAACTTGTATAACCTTTTTTACTCCACCCATCTGCTTGATTTCGTTTTCATTTCTCATATGATGTCTGGAGTCATAATGACTCTCAAGACCAGAAAGCATTTCTGTATATCCTTCGTTACAGATGAAATTCAGATTACCCTCCTCTGCGCTGATTGCACAGTTTAGGTTAATACAATCAGGTCTGTTATCAGTAAGTTTATCATAGACCGACTTTATAGGTTCTACGTTTATACCTGTCCAACCTCGTTCCTTTTCGAAGAAAAGAGTGTTATTTATAGTTACTCCATCATGAGCTCCCACATCTACAAAAACACCTTTAGTATGACCCTTGAAAATAGATTCTTCAAGATATCTGTCCTGACTCCACTGTGAATGATATTTTGACATTTTTATAATAAATAATAAGTCTTTATACCCGACAATTTCAAATTGAAAACATGTAATACAACTTGAAATAATATATAAAACATGGGATTAAAATCAAATTACAATAAGTTTTTGAAGGGTGTATGCCCTGATGTCTTCGAGACTGTACATATATCAGAGTATAGTTTTAAGAAGATCGCAGTAGATATATCACTCTATATGTGTAAGTTCAAAGCAGTATGCGGAGATCGATGGCTATCGTCATTCATAAATCTTATAGCTACTCTACGAAGCAATGAGATTCATTGTGTATTTATATTCGACGGTAAATCACCAGCAGAAAAGGAGGGGGAAAAATCGAAGAGGAAAGCTGACAGAGATAAGCTCGAACACTCTATATATGTCTTAGAAGAAGCTCTAGAATGCTATCATCGCACGGGAGAGATAGCACAGGTTCTTATTGATTTACATGCAACACGTAAAGACTTACATAAACGTCTCCTGGGTAATAAGAAAAACAATGATATTGATATGGTGTGGGTTGAAAATAAGATTTTACAGAAAAACAACCAAAATTTCAGTATCTCACAGGAAGATTATAACACGGTAAAGACATTATTCGATATATTGAACGTGCCATATAGTACAGCCCCTTGGGAAGCAGAGAAGACGTGTGCAAAGCTTTGCATTGATGGTGAAGTAGATGCTGTCCTGTCAGAAGATACAGATGTGATGGCTTACGGAACTCCAATATTTCTGTCAAAAATTGACACCAATACACAAACATGTGTACAAATAAAAAACCAAAAATTGTTAGATGGTCTTGACCTTACGCCTAAACAGTTCTTAGATCATTGTATCATGTGCGGAACCGATTATAACCCAAACATACCAAGAGTTGGTTCTAACAAGGCTTACAAGTATATAAAAGAATACGGAAGTATAGAGGCTATACAAGAAAATAGTTCACTTGATACGTCCGTTCTCAATCATGTTCGTGTAAGAGAACTTTTCAATGACCACCCAGAAGATTGGGAGTTTAAAGTTTCTCACTGTGGACGTCCAGATTTCGACAAACTGATACAGTTCACATCATCTCATGGACTCAAGGTGGATATAGAGAGTCTACAACAAAAATTCATTAAGAACGATTCGATTGTGTTTGAAGATGATTCAGATTCGTCATAGATTTATAAAATTATGTTTGTACCTAATAAATGTCCAGAAGTGCATCTTATAAAAAAGTTGGAGATGTTTACAAAAGTCCATACGTTGATGAAGAGGAGACAAAAGAGGAATTTGTAAATTTTAATCAACCTATAATCTTAGAACAGCTTCAGCCTAATATCAAGAAGGAAGAATACTTGAATAAAAACGAGGTTGAATCCACATTAGAGTTACAGTATAAATCAGAGATATATCCTAGCTCTGGAAACCCCGAGGTATGGGGACCTGCTTTTTGGTTTACTTTACATAATGGGGCTGCTAAATACCCACTTAAGGCGTCACCTATTTGGGCTGATAGAATGAAGGGCTTCATACTGGGGATGCCTGTAATGATCCCTTGTGAAAAGTGTTCTGATCATGCAACATCTCACATAGAAGCTAACTATGAACGTCTAGATGACATAGTTAGTGGCAGAGACAAATTGTTTAATTTCTTTGTAGATTTCCACAACAAAGTCAATAGGCTGTATGGAAAGCCGCAAATGAGCTACGAAGAAGCTTTTAAGTTATATTCAGGAAGGGCTCACGTGTTAAGATTGGAATATAAGTAAAAATCAAAACGATTTTTGTCTTCTTGTTTGAAAATAAACAAAAAGATGCCGAAACAGAATTCAATAAAACTCAAACCTCTACAAAAAAGGGCTTACGATCTTCTATCGGAAGGAAAGAATATTTTTCTTACTGGTGCTGGTGGAAGTGGAAAATCTGCTGTGATTAGGGTCTTTGTGAGAAATTTTTCAAAGACCCGAACTATAGCAGTTACCTCTACTACTGGTACTTCTGCGTTACTTGTAGATGGCACCACTCTACATTCATATTTGGGTATAGGTATGGGTAGAGCAGACGTAGATAGTCTTATTAATAAGATATTCAGCATGAAGTGGCTTTCCGATAGATGGAAGAAATTAGACTGTCTTGTGATTGATGAGATAAGCATGCTAGACCCTGTTCTATTTGATAAACTAGAAACTATAGCTCGTGTGGTACGAAATAACCATAAACCTTTCGGAGGGATACAGATAGTTGCTTCTGGGGATTTTTGCCAACTTCCTTGTGTTGGCACAGATAAATTTTGCTTCGAAGCAGAAACCTGGGACAAATGTATAGAAGAGACTATATATCTTAAACAAATCATTCGCCAGAATAACGGTGACTTCCAAGATTGTTTAAACAAGATCAGACTTGGTGAAGTCGATGATCAGGTTATAGAGGTCCTAAAGTCTAGAATCGGAGTGAACCTAACAAACGAATTTGGTATATGTCCTACTAAACTTTACTCTACCAATAATTCTGTCGACGAAGTTAACAATCAAGAACTTGATAGTTTGGCAGAACAAGGTGCAGAATTTTATGAGTACAAAATGTCCATTTTTAGGTACTCTTCTACAAAGGAAACACATGTAGAAAAGTTTAAGAAATTCTGTACAACACCTGAGACTCTGCAACTGTGTGTGGGGGCACAGGTGATGCTTACCTATAACATGGATTTATCAGCTGGTCTTGTGAACGGAAGTAGAGGTGTTGTTGATCATTTCATAGACGATTATCCAATGGTCAGATTTCTAAATGGAGAGCGTAGAGTTATTGAAACTCATACATGGGATGTGGAAGAGAATAATAAGAAGATATTAACAGTTGAGCAAGTACCTCTGAGAATAGCATATGCGATCTCCATACATCGTTCCCAAGGTTGTACACTTGATTACGCACAAATTGACCTTTCAGATGTATTTGAACATGGTCAGGCGTATGTAGCTCTATCTAGACTAAAGAAGATAGAAGGTCTAAGTTTAATAAACGTAGATTTTGAAAAAATAAAGGCTAACGCAAAGGCTGTAGCATTTTATGTTAATTTGTAATTTTATAAAATAAAATTATAAAATTATATGAGAGGAAATATGTTTGAATCATTTCCTTATAGCAAACAAAGATTCCAAGTAAAAACCTGTTTAAAATATAATTAGACCCGATTTTAATCATAAAATAAAAAATATACAATTAATATAAAATGCACAAAAAAATGAAATTGTTTATGGTTATAGCAGCTGTGCTGCTTATTAGTGTATGTATTATAGTCTCCACCACAGGTGAAAAATATAAAAAATCATCTGAAATGAGGGAAATGAGGGAAATGAGGGAATTACTAGGAAAATACAACATCTCTCTCAAGGAAGCCGAAACTTTGTTTCTACCTGCACAGAAAGGTTTGGGGTCATACTTCGACTTACCTAAACGTTTGAAACCTACGGTGATTACAGATGGTAAGGATCAGAAGTTAGTTATAGCACCTCTTGCAGCTGATGTTATGAAAGATCCAAGAGTTAAAAATATGAAATCTGGTGAGATTAGTCCAGATAAGTCGATTATAGTTGAGAAATTCGATTTTGGAAAGTTACCGATCCCCTCTCCAACACCACGTACTCCACGTTTCAGGAGGGGGTTCTCTTTACCTCCTAGAGTATTGGAAACCGAAATCGACCTGGTAACTAGACTTCGAGATGAAAGGTTGAGAAGAACGAGAACCAGGAATGAAACAAGCGGTGATCTATCTTACATTGTTGTAATTGATGATGAAGAACCCGACGTATGGTCGGAGGGAGCTCGTGGGCTTTTGTTAGTCCCTGAAGAGAATAGCATTTATATGGGTAACAAAGGTACTCTGAATAGATTTAATGTATCTCCAGGTACAATAAGTTTTTCACTTACAAGTATAGAAAATCCTCAATCTGTCGGTCGCCCTCATTGTTATTACGGAAATGCTTATGGTTTTGGGCAACCTACTAAGTTCGTATTGGAAAGAGGTAATATTGGCGGCTTAAAAACGTTCGTAATGGCTCCTATTTTATGTAATGATGGTAGTTCACGACTCGAGTTATATCGTCCTAGTCGCATGGATTTAATTAAGACAGTAGAGATTCCAAGAGAATTTGGTAATCCTAAATGGGTTGCGCATGATCCAGTTACGAATTACACAGTTATGCCTTTATCTGACACTACACTCGGTCTTTTTTCTATATTCCTTAATGGAACAGATCTAGATATAGTCAAGGTGTTAGACTGTCCTATTATCAGCGGTAGTACTATAAAAAACGTTACAGCTGGTACATTCCGCGACGATGGCATGTTATACCTTACGTCAAATGAAGATAACTCTAAAAGAGGTATATATAAACTTGGGTTTACGACCTCTAACCAATTCCAATTGATAGCTGCATACAGAGATTTTGTAAATGATCAACTAGTTGGTATAACTACGTATAAAAGAGATATTTTCCTTATGATCAGGAACAATGATTTTGGTGATGATAACATCTCTATCTATAGATTCACTGAAGCTCTTCCTAATGAATTTTCATGGGGTAATGCTGCTCAAGTACTTACTCATAAGGGTATGACTGTTACTTTGGGTAGAATTAAAAATCAAGGAATGTGTGGATCATGTTGGGCTTTTGCAACAATAGAAGCTATGGGTGATAGATATAATATAGCAAAGGGTACCTCTCATAACTTTTCAGCGTCTAGATTGATACTTTGTGATAAATGGAGAGGACATTGTAATGGAGGTGTCCCGCAATGGACTACTGACTTTTTAGCAGAAAAGGGTACGGTACTCGAATCATGTTGGGATTATAACTGGTGTTTATCCGATGCAAATTGCTCAGGAGGGGGTACAGCAGTAGCAGGATCTGAGTTTGATGCGGAGAATGTTAATGAGGAATCTCTTCTTAACATGAGTGCTTCATGTCTTACTTATCAAAATAAATGCATGAGTTGCGATAATTCTAGTGGAACAAAAGTTTGCACTGAAGTTACAGATTCGAATGGACGGCCACAAAAACCGTTCGCGTATAAAATATTCGGTGAATCATTGAGATATTTAAATAATCAAAAGCAAATGATGTTGGACATATACACTAATGGGCCTATAATAGCTTCATTTGCGGTATATGAAAACATGTACACAGATTGGGGTATGTATACAGCTACTGATGGTATATATTGTAATTATGATGACTATAATGTATATGGAATTAGGACTGATAGTTTTGGACAAATTTGGTCAAACGAGCATATTGGTGATCATGTGATTGAAATAATTGGATGGGGTGAGCGAACAATTCCCGATATTCGTAGACGGGCTAGAGGTGTTACAGGAGCTGTGATGACAGTAAAATACTGGATCATAAAGAATTCTTGGGGATCATCATTTGGTGGTTTTGATGGTTTTTGGAGAGTGGCTTTTAGTGATCCTGAAACTGGATTAAATGAAATGATTAGAATGGATAATCCTATTGTGATAAACTTGGGAATATACAGAGAGAATATCTATGGCGCTATGAGTATGCTACCAGACACCAATTGTCCGTGTCCATATGATCAGTGCACCTATAAATGTACTAATCTTACACTAGACAAAAAATGTCCTAATCAAGCCTGGGAGTATACTAACGAACTCTGTTGGTACGATTAAGTAAAATGATAACTAATAATAAATGTTAACGTTTCTATACAATTTTTTAGTAGAACAACTTGGTGTGAATATGACTTATGAGATTAAAGATTTTATCAGAAATTCACCTGTTCCACGAAAGGCTTTGAAACAAGAAAGTAAGGATGATATAGATTCTGTGCTTAGAAAGCGAGTTAGACATAGGAAGTACACAATATGATACTGTTTGACGTAATATCTTTTGATATTATGTCCATTTAACCCCCCTCAATCTAATCATGACAAGATTTAACCACTATACTGCCACTTTTTCTTACACGCTACACACTCGGCAAATGTTGTAGAAGGTTCATCAGACCCCCTAGTTTGTTTCTGGTAGCTATAGACCCGCTTACTACCACACATACACTCCAAAACACCCTCCTCTACCTCGAAAGGGTTTTTGATAAACTCGTCTTGTTCATCAAGTCTAATCTTCATATTGTCAAAAGCATTGTGTTTCCAACCTATTTTCCCTTGTGAAAGACCATTTACTATGGTCTCTACATCCTTTTTTTGTAGCACATCTCCTACGACCTGGTATAGGACCTTCTTATATTCAAAAGCGAAATTATTATTATCCTCTTCATCGAAATCTTTGGAAATTCTATTGTAAATCGCATATTCTACTTTATTAGCCTCTTCTTTACTTAGTTCAACTGACATAAGTACTTCGTTTGCGTGTTCTCTAACTTCAGACATTGGATTGATAATACCTTAATTTTTTACCTTAGAAACTCAAGATTATTTTAATCTATATAATTTTTATAAGAGTTAAACAGTAGTCTGTATAAGATAAACTATGGAACTTGTGATTGATAACAGAGAGCATAAACTTATTGAACAATTGGGTGATGAAGCGCATATAAAAGTAGAAACTCTGGATATAGGTGATATAATGGTTAGAAATGGTCAGGATATCATTCTCGTACTAGAAAGAAAAACTGTCAGTGATCTGAAGGCCTCTATATGTGATGGGAGGGCCAGAGAGCAGCGAGCAAGATTACTTAATTGTGGTATATGTAAAGATAGGATAATGTACTTGATCGAAGGTAACATGGATAAGCTTCTGAATGATAAAGTAAGTGGAGTTCCAGTATCTACTCTAATCAGTAGTTTAATAAATACACAGCTTAGAGACGGTTTGAAAGTCTACAAGACCAGTTCTATAAGAGAAACTGCTAATTACATTAGGAGACTATACGATAAGTTGATTAAAGATGGTGATAATTATTTCAAAACTGATAATAATCTACCGATAACAGATGTGCAATACTGTTCTACACTAAAAAAGAAAAAGAAAGAGAATATGACTCCACGTGTCTGGTTTATTTCGCAACTATGTTTGATACCTCAGATCACGGAGATTCTAGCAGAGGAGATAGTGTCTACGTATCCAAGCGTTGTTAAACTTTTAGAGGCTTATTCTAGTCTAGATGATTGTAATAGAGCTTCTATGTTGTCGGATATCACTTATCCTTTGAAGACTGGTAAACAGCGGAGAATAGGTGATAAGATTTCTAAAAGGGTTTATGAATTCTTTTACAATGTCGATGACGTTGAATAAGTTTTTATTATGTGGATAAATAATAAAAATGGGTGATAATATTACAAAACGAATCGCCATTCTATTGGCTGTTGTGCTTTTTTCATTGGCTTCGTATCTAGTATACAAACAAGTGAGAGAGCATCATTTGCAAGACGACCCTGTGTTGCTGGAACTTAAAGAAACCCTAAGACCATTCTTCAAGAGTGATAGGTACTGGTCTGAGCCTCTGCAAAAGCTGAATAACATAGAAGATTTTATGGAAGAGATTAAACTGTTCAGAGGTAACAAATCGTATACCATCAACAAAGAAAAAGTATTCATATGTCTCAAGGATCCAGATCAGAAATACTATAATAAAAACATGTTGATGTTTGTTTTATTACATGAGTTAGCTCATGTTTTATGCGATGAGATAGGTCACACGGATAAATTCCATGAAATCTTTGACGCTCTTATTCTAGAAGCGTCGAAGGACGGAATCTACAACCCTAGTATTCCAATTATTGATGATTACTGTGTAAATGGAGATCATTCTTACTAAGTTATATCTAAAGAGAAGATTGTTCTAATAAAAATGTCTGAGTTTGAAAACAAAAATCATCCCGAGTGGGAAAAAGAGAGTTCTTTGACTTCACCATCTGATAGAGATCGCGAGAAAAGATGGTTACCTGAGCAAGCTGCTCCAGCTCTCTCCGAACAGGAGGTTAAAGACGCTATGACTAGTATAAATAATATCAGTTTCGTCAATAAATTCCCTAGGGTGGATCGCACTTATGCTGACCCACCTCCTCCGATGCAGCAAATCGGTCTTATTTCCTTTGTACCTGCTAAAGGAGCTACACCTAACGAGAACGGTGTATTTGGTTTTGCGAAACTTCGTGGAAATTACAACACAGAGATCGAGGCTAACCAACGTGCTGAGTTCATCATCAGGAATGTGGATTCTTACCATCAGATCTACCACACTTATGTTGGAAGACCCTTTCCTATTACATTCAGCTCAGATTATTCTGCACAAACCGATGAGATTGATATTAGGAAGGAGACCACAAAGGCTATTTCCAGCTCTATCAAGGAGAAGAAGCGAGATGAGCAGAAGACCGTCGACGATATTAAGGAGCGTGAGGAGAAGCTTATTGAAGAATCGAAGATGGACCCAGATGATGTTGACCCATACGAGGAGTACATCACTTTGAGGGTCAAGAAGGCACAACTCACCTGGACTTACCTTGAGCATATAAAGAAGATGGAGGAGGTTAAGGGAATCATTCTCAAGACTCGTGCTCGTCTAGATGAAATGGATGGAGAGGATCCTGAGTTCAAGGAAAAGTACTACGAGAAGTACATGAAGGCTCGTCGTGAGAGTGGACTTAACGAGACTGCGGCTGAGTCACAGGATAACTTCATGAAGTTCCTTGTAGAGGATGTTGAGCTACCTGGAATTGACGATGTTGACAAGGCATAATCAAGAAATGTAATTTTTATAGTTATCATATAAAAATTTTATAGTATTATCTACATTCCTTACAGGACTTCATGTAAATAAATGCAATTATTATTGACAATACTGTCAATGCTATTCCAGACCATAACATGATTTGTTTAGTCTTCTTATGAGAGTCTGTACCTTTCTTAGAACCAACCCCCGCAACTCCAGCTCCTGCAATAGCAACGGGCAGCGCAAGGCATGCGCCACAAAATTCTTCCTTAATATCACCATTTTCGTTCAGGTTACACGTCATTATTTTATAATTATCAAGGAAATTAAAAATGACAAAAATCATTGTATTTCGTAGATAATTGTAAAATGACTACTGTTCTATTCATAGGTGATCCCCATTTCCAAATATCGAATATACCAGAGGTAGACCTCTTCCTTTCTAAGATAAAACAATTAGCTGAAGAAAAGAAACCAGATCTTATCGTTATAGCTGGCGATATACTACATACTCATGAGCGTCTTCACACTGTGGCGCTAAACAAAGCATATGATCTAGTCAACGCTATGAAAGCTATATCTAAGACATACATTCTAGTAGGAAACCATGACTATATTTCAAACCAACAATTCTTAACTGATAACCATTGGATGAATGGTATGAAAGCATGGGATAATACTGTTATAGTTGACAAAGTTGTAGAAGAGACAATCAAAGGAGAAAAGTTTGTATTCGTTCCGTATGTACCTCCAGGACGCTTCGTAGAAGCTCTAGACACTCTAGAGAGTAATAAATGGAATGATGCTTCTTGTATATTTGCTCATCAGGAGTTTGCAGGTTGTAAAATGGGTGCTATTGTCTCAGTCGAGGGTGACAAATGGTCACTTGAAGATCCACATGTTGTATCAGGTCATATACATTCCAGACAGATGCCCCAAGCAAACATTTACTATAGTGGTTCTGCGATGCAACATGCATTTGGTGAGAGTGAAAAGAATATCATTGCATTCTTTGAATTTTCAGATAGAAAACATTCTCTGACAGAAATAGATCTTGGTTTGCCTAGGAAGAAGATAGTTTACATGGACGTAGAAGACATCGAAAACTATAAGGTACCAGTGACAGAAGATCAAATCAAAGTTACTTTAACTGGTAACTATGAACAGTTCAAAGCACTTAAGAAAACCAAGAAATATAAGGAACTTTTAGAGGATGGTACAAAAGTTGTATTCAAACCAAAAAAACTCACGAAGAAAGACGGAGTGGACGGAGGGGAAGATAAAGGAAAAGAAGAAGGGGGGAGTAGTGAAGAAACTCCAATAGTATCTGGAACAGATTTTAAGGCTATCTTGAGTAATATTGTAACTGAAGAGAAAAACCCTTACTTGTCGCGAGCATTTGAACTGATAGTGAATGGGAAGGAAATAACAACAGATGACATATTGTTTTTATGATTTTTTTCGTGTGTAGTATAAAATGAGCTATAGTTCGATGAATAATTTCACTCCGATCGAAAATTTACCTGAGCTGGATGATCTAGAATCTGGAGGTAACGGTGGCCACCCTAATACATACAACCATCAAGACATTCTTCCAGCTGGAGAATCTGAGAAGTTTGCTAAGTATATCAGAGGAAACCATCAAGTACCTAACGAGTCTGGAATGTCACACATGAATCCCATTCATAACCAATCTCAAATTCAAGCTGAACAACGTTCTCAATCTCAACATATGAATACAGTTGTACAAAACCCATATATGGGTGCCATGGAGATGTTTGAACAGCCTGTAGAACCTATTGTTAAGACATATAAGATGCCTGAAAATAGCCCGTCATGCCTAAATGTAGCAGATCACATAGCAAACTGTCCCATATGTTCTAAATTCTACAATACTGACAATACTGTTTACATTATAGTGATAGTGATCCTAGCGGTTATTTGCATTCTCTTGCTCAAGAGAGTACTCGAACTTTAAATTTAAGTACTTCTACACTTGTATAAATACTTATTAAAGACTTGAAGGGTGTAACAGAAATGGAGTCAAAAAACGAAGTTAATAAAGAGGCTGAAGCCCTCGAACAAATAGATGATACATCTAACGAACTACCTGTTTCATCTCTAATTCCCATTCTAACACTTTCTGAAACTTCTTCAAATGAACATTTACCATCTCCTGTAGAAGAAACTCCGTTACTAAAACCACCAACACCAACACCTCCACCAACACCTCCACCAACACCTCCACCTCCGCCTATATTCGATA
>Ga0181607_10003232_pt1 | contig 14223 bp, 13 predicted proteins | sample 041ome_9_FD_132420 | JGI IMG/M metagenome (GOLD analysis project Ga0181607, IMG submission 132420) | Coastal salt marsh microbial communities from the Groves Creek Marsh, Skidaway Island, Georgia - 041413US metaG (megahit assembly) | ecosystem: Environmental > Aquatic > Marine > Intertidal zone...
GTCTTTGGGTGCAACGCAGATTGTAGCGCGGGACGAACTAACCGAAGTGACACGCAAGCCGCTAGAAGCAGAGCAATGGGCGGGATGTATAGACGCTGTTGCGGGGGCCATGTTGGGCCGTGTGCTGAAGCAGATGAAATACGGGACCTCTGTAGCAGCCATCGGTCTGGCCGGTGGTGCCGCTATTGAGGGTGCGTTGATCACGCCGTTCATTCTGCGGGGCGTAAATTTGTTGGGGATAGACTCGGTCATGCAGCCTTACGACAATCGTGTTCGGGCATGGCAGCGCATCGCCAGCGATCTGCCTATGGATAAACTGGAAGAGATGGTTCTTCCTGCTACACTTTCTGACTTGCCTCAACTTGGACAAGACATTCTGAAGGGTCAGGTCAAAGGTCGCGTTGTTGTCGATGTGAATGCATAAGGATTGATCCGTTGGGCGGGGGTTACCCCGCCTTGCTAAAGCATTCAGGCATTTTTAGCATTTCAATGTACGAATGCTGCAAATGTAACCAAACCGATCTGCGGGCGGCAGTCTGTTACCGCCCCAGTTCTTTCATCCCGCGCTCGATTCCTTCAAGCGTCATTGGAACCATTCGGTTTTCGAAAATCTCGCGGATCATGCCAATGGATTGGGTATAGGCCCAGTATTTTTCTGGCACTGGATTGATCCACAGATGTTCAGGCCATTGGGTGCGGGCCCGCTGCAGCCAAGTTTGACCGGATTCCGCATTCCAATGCTCATTCGCACCACCCGGATAGGCAATTTCATAGGGGGACATCGAGGCATCGCCGACAAAAATGCATTTGTAATCAGACCCGTAGGTGTTCAACACCTCTTGCGTCGGCGTTACCTCGTCCCAGCGCCGAGCGTTATCGCGCCAGACACCTTCGTAAAGGCAATTGTGGAAATAGTAGTATTCTAGATGTTTGAATTCTGCTCGGGCAGCACTGAAAAGTTCCTCGACGATCTTGATGTGGTCGTCCATTGAACCGCCAACATCCAGAAATAAAACAACTTTAACGGCATTCCGCTTTTCCGGTCGTGTCTTTACATCAAGATATCCATGTTCAGCGGTTGAGCGGATCGTATTGTCGAGGTCGAGCTCTTCGTGCGCACCGTCCCGTGCCCAACGGCGCAGGCGCTTTAGGGCAACCTTGATATTGCGGGTGCCAAGCTCGACTGTGTCGTCTAAGTTTTTGAACTCGCGCTTGTCCCAAACCTTTATGGCCCGTCTATGGCGGCTTTCCTGCTGGCCGATACGGATGCCCTCGGGATTATAGCCATAAGCACCAAAGGGAGAGGTTCCTGCTGTACCAATCCATTTGCTTCCGCCCTGATGCCGCTTCTTCTGCTCCTCAAGGCGTTTTTTCAGCGTTTCCATGAGTTTATCGAAGCCACCTAAGGCTTCGATCTGGGCTTTTTCTTCTTCGCTCAGATGCTTCTCGGCCATTTTACGAAGCCAATCTTCGGGAAGATCAAGTGCATTTAGGACCGCGTCATTCGGGATTTCCTCGATACCCTTGAAAGTCTCGGAAAAAGCCACATCAAACCGGTCGAGGTTCCGCTCGTCTTTGACCATGGCGGTGCGGGCCAGATAGTAAAACCCTTCGATCTCGTAGGTTACCAAGCCTGCGCTCATACCTTCCAGAAAACTCAGGAACTCGCGCAGGCTGACAGGAACACCGACTTTTCTGAGGTTGTCAAAGAAGGGCAAAAACATCGTTATGCCAGTCGCAGAAGGATTGTATTCAGGAATAACCCAAGGATTACAAAGATCAGGAAATAAATGCCGGCATACTGAATGATATCAATCGTTTTGCCTTTACGCTTTTTGGCAAGCGTTCCGCCTATAAGTCCCCCGATCAGACCAACAAAAATCACGATCACTATGTAAAACCCCTATTTATCTCGGGCTAAGTGAAGCGATCTCTCTTAGACGCGCTTGCACTGCCGTTTCCGATCCAAACCCGTAACGCGCAGAGGCCATACTGTCCAGACGAACAGTTCGGGCTTCGGAAGTTCGACCTGCAAGTTCGAGAGCTTCAGCTTCCAGAAGTTGCAAGCTGGAAAGCAGGGCGTAGTTCTCGTACTGGCTGGCGACGGATATATAGGGTTTTACGATGGCGATTGTCTCGGCGCTGTTGCCAGCTGACAGGGCGAAGGCCGCAAGTTGGCTTGCAACAAAAGCTCGGTGAATCTCGGTGCCTTTGTATTTTCCATAGGCTGCGTTTGATTGCTCAAAGGCAATGCGGCTAGCACTTGGATTTTGACCAATCGAAACGCGACCTAAAACGAAATAACTGAAGCCAAGGCGGACGTCTTGGAAATTGCTTTTCTTTGCTACGACGACGGCGCGCTCAGCCGCACGAATGCGTTCTGGCGCTGACGCACCAGCGCCTAAAGCAATTGAGATAAGTTCGTTCCATTTGGGGGATATTTCCGCCCGAGCACTGCCTTGAAGGGTATCACCTATGGGATTCAGGCGTGACAGTATCAACGAAAGGCGCGCTGCAACTTCGCCACGGGACATGCCTGTGCGTAGTGTTGGATCGTAAAGTGTTCTTAGGACCAAAAGGTCGAAATCTGTCAGTATGGCATGTACGTTGTCGTCGTTGAAAACGCTATCTGTCAGTGAATAAAGATCGTTCACTGGTCCCAGAGCTTGGGTCATTTCCTCGTGAATGCAGTCTCGGATTTCCTGAGGGCTGGCGTCCGCGGGTAAGAAGATGGACATTTTCGTGCGCCGCTCCAAACGTGACAACGCGCTGTTCACGCTGCTTCTATTTTCCAAATAGTCACGCAGACCAGAGACATTTGGAGCCACAAAACAAGCGGCATTAGGGACCAGTTTTTTTATTTGGCTCCTTGGAATAAGCTGCAATGTAATGTTCGCGTCAGCGTGTCCTGTGAGATGGATGTCGATGCCGGCTTTGTCGCGGAATCGTGTTAATAGTGCATTGAGATCACGGTGCATCGAATTAGGGGCGTCACCCAGCACACGCACAGAAATTGGGCCTTCAAATCTGGTAAGTGTGTCCAGAGATTTGCCGTTTTCGAGAAAGAACGTGAGCTGTAGAATGTCGCGTGCAATTGATCGGTTTGACCTAAGTACCTTGAACTGTCCGCTGGGCAACGCTTGTGTCACAGGCTGCTGCTGCGGAGAGGTTGGCGAGAATGCATGAGTGGGTACTTCGTACGGAGCTGTCGAACTTGTACAAGAGGCAACGGTCAAGCACAGCGGAAAGATTAGACGACGCATGCGCTGCTTACCCCCGCTGATACTTGATAAAAGGAGTGAGTTGCGCGACGCGATCATAAAGATTGCGGGCCGTGTGATTGAAATCCTGAGTCAACCAGTACACAGAAGACGCGCCCTCTGCATCTGCCGATCTGTAAACTTCTTCAATTAGGGCGCGACCAACCCCTCTGCCGCGATACTCAGGATCAGCGAAAAGGTCTTGGAGATAACAGACGTTTTCGATTTTCCATCCGTGACGGTGAAATAGAAAATGTACCAAGCCAACGGCGTTGCCTTCGGGAGTTACCGCTATTCGCCCGTTAAATTCGTGCGGGTCATTTGAAAGCAAGCGATGAAAGGTGGTTTCGTATACGTTCGATGGGACATCGGTTTCATAAAACGCAAGGTAAGCGCGCCACAAACGCGCCCAATCGTCGAAATCGGACTGCGTGATATCACGAATGACAATCTGTTCAGAAACCATCAACCGGCCACCTCTTTAATCTACAATCCCAATCTTTTACGTTGAATTGGGTCGCAACAAGGAACGGTTTTAGGCAATTGCTGGGCAATTTGCGAATTATCGCTGGCGTCGTGCCATAAACGCAAGCCGTTCAAATAAATGCACATCCTGCTCGTTCTTTAAAAGCGCCCCATGGAGTGTGGGAAGCGCACTTGCACCGTCCCGTTTCAAGTCTTCCGCCTCTAGATCCTCGGCAAGTAAAAGCTTCAGCCAATCCAGTACTTCTGAGGTGGAAGGCTTTTTCTTCAATCCTGACTGCTCTCGGATTTCGTAAAACTGTGTGAGTGCTTCGGTTAGGAGTTTTGATTTGATCCCTGGGTGATGGACTTCGACAATCTGTTTCATTGTTTCCATGTCTGGAAACCGAATGTAGTGAAAAAAGCAGCGACGCAGGAATGCATCGGGCAACTCTTTCTCATTGTTTGAGGTTATTATCACAATCGGACGCACGATGGCTTTGATCGTTTCGCCAGTCTCGTATACGTGAAACTCCATTTTATCGAGCTCTTGAAGAAGATCGTTCGGAAACTCGATATCTGCCTTGTCAATTTCGTCAATCAGCAGAACAACCTTTTTTCCGGCCTCGAACGCCTGCCAAAGTTTGCCCTTACGGATGTAATTTTTCACATCGTGAACCCGTTCTTCGCCCAGTTGGCTGTCACGCAAGCGGCTCACGGCATCATATTCATAAAGGCCTTGCTGAGCGCGGGTTGTCGATTTGATCGACCATTCGATCATTTCAAGCCCAAGGCCCTCTGCGACTTGTTTGGCCAGTTCGGTTTTACCCGTGCCAGGTTCGCCTTTGACCAGAAGTGGGCGCTCCAGTGTGACTGCCGCGTTGACTGCTACAGTCAGGTCATCGGTTGCAACATAGGATTTTGTGCCTTCAAATTTCATGTGTTTTTCCCGAATCTTCTGAATTGCCGCCTGGATGCTAGGTTCTGGGCTTTTCATCACAAATCGACAGCTTTGTGTAGTGACAATTCCTCTGACTGGGACTATGACCGCCGCAGGAAGAGGAGGTTCCGAATGTCGGACGAAGTTGCAAATATCGACATCGGACAAACTGGGGAAAAGAGAATGAAACGGGAAGTGTTTTTGCCCGACGATTATCGGCCGGCGGAAGACGAGCCTTTTATGAATGATCGTCAACTCGAATATTTTCGACGCAAGTTGATCGAGTGGAAGAACGACCTGCTTGCTGATAGCCGAGATACGATCGAAGGTTTGCAGGGAAATACCCGCAACATTCCGGACGTTGCGGATCGCGCCAGCGAAGAAACTGACAGGGCGCTCGAACTGCGCACACGGGATCGTCAGCGTAAATTGGTTGCAAAGATCGACTCAGCCCTGCGGCGGATCGACGAAGGCGAGTACGGCTATTGTGATGTAACTGGCGAGCCAATTTCGCTTAAGCGTCTGGATGCACGCCCAATTGCAACCATGAGCCTTGAGGCGCAAGAACGCCACGAACGTCGTGAGAAGGTGCACCGCGACGACTAAGTCCGGCTTCGATAGAAGAATTGGAAAACGCCGGGCCATTTGCGTCCGGCGCTTTTGTTTGGAAAAGGCAGATCATCTATGAAAGTTTGCGTCATCGGAGCTGGAATTAGCGGGCTGGCTGTGGCTCGGGCATTGGCTCTGAAAGGGGTAGATGTCACCGTACTTGAACAATCGGAAGAGATAAAAGAAGTCGGCGCGGGATTACAGATCAGCCCGAACGGTTTGCGAGTGATTGAAGCGTTGGGTTTAAGGGACGAGCTGGAAAAAAACGCGGTGCAGGGGCAAGCGGTTTCCCTTCGCAATTATAGCGACAGCCGAGAGGTGGTGCGCTTGGACCTGAACAAATCGAAGCACGCCGGGGACTATTATTTCGTGCACCGCGCTGATTTGATAGATTTTCTGGCCGAAGGTGCACGCAACGCTGGTGTTCGCATTCGTTTGCTTCAAAAAGTTTCTGACGTGGTCATTGGTGATTGCCCCGAGGTTCACACAACGTGCGGGAAAATGGTGCAACCTGATTTTGTCATCGGTGCGGATGGGCTGCATTCGGTTGTTCGAAAAAAAATTCTGGGGTCTATGTCTCCGTTTTTCACTCAGCAAACGGCTTGGCGGGCAGTTATCCCCAATGACCTACACTTTCCGGCTGAAGCGCGCGTATACATGGGACCAAAACGCCATCTGGTATGCTATCCGCTTAGAAACGGAGACTTACTCAATATAGTTGCGGTTCAAGAGCGATCTGAATGGGTAGACGAGGGGTGGAACCACAAAGATGATCCGAAAAACTTGATTTCCGCATTCGCGGATTTTGGTCATGAGGTCCACAGCGTGCTTGAGCGCATCACCGATGTATCCTTGTGGGGGCTGTTTCGACACCCAGTCGCAAAACAGTGGTATCAAGGGCACGTGACAATGCTAGGGGATGCTGCGCATCCAACGCTTCCGTTTATGGCGCAGGGTGCCAACATGGGGTTTGAGGACGCTTGGGCTTTGGCTCGTGAATTAACACGAGATCAATCAATCGAAAATGCTTTGAGTATCTATCAAAGTACCAGACGCCCAAGGGCTGAAAAGGTTATAGATGCAGCTTCAAAGAACGCCTGGAAATATCACCTTTCATCGCGCCCAGTTCGATTTGCAGCCCATGCCGGATTAAAATTGGCAGGTGCCTTTGCACCTAAACAGCTCATGAACCAATTCAATTGGATTTACGACTACGACGAAACCGCAAAGAGCTAGTCTTTTAGGTCAATCCAAACCGGAACGTGGTCAGATGGCTTTGCACGCCCGCGCATTTCCTTTTCAATCCAACACTCTTCCAGCCTGTCCGCGCATTCGGGCGACAGAAGAAAATGGTCGATACGAATGCCGTCATTCCGATCCCAGGCGCCTGCCTGATAGTCCCAAAAGGAATAATTACCCTTTTCTGGTGTTCGGCTTCTGAAGGCCTCCGTCAGACCCAAGTTCAAAAGCTTGCGAAAAGCATTTCGGCTTTGAGGCAGTGCAAGGGCGTCAGTTACCCAAGCCTCGGGGCGCTTTGCGTCGTCGTCTTGTGGGATGATGTTGAAGTCACCGGCCATTAGAAAAGGGAGTTCCCCTTCAAAAAGCGATTTCGCGCGGACGTGTAATCGTTGCATCCAAGCCAGTTTGTAGTCGTATTTTGGGCCCGGCACAGGATTTCCGTTTGGCAGATACAAGCCGCAAACGCGTATTGGAGTTTCAGAGATGACCGTGGCCTCAATCCAACGCGCCTGTTCATCAGTATCATCGCCAGGAAGTCCACGACTTACATCTTCAAGCGGTAATCGAGATAAGATCGCTACTCCGTTAAAGCTTTTCTGACCGTGGGTTTCCACAGTGTATCCAAGATCCTCGATCGCCTCTCTTGGAAAGTTTTCGTCTACGGATTTGATCTCTTGCAGCAAAGCCACATCCGGCCTGCTTTCCTGAAGCCAAGTGATGAGCGTCTCGAAACGGGCCTTCACCCCATTGATGTTAAAGGTGGCGATTTTCATTTTCGGACCTCTGCATTGTTTCAGCCTGTATCTTCGATGCACCGCAATGCGGCAAGTCGAAAGCTATAATGACGATTTTGATGCAAATGAGGGAAGCGGCGATTCTGTCTAAGTTGCGCCGGTTGATTGGCTAAATGGCAGCAATTTTTACCCAAAATTATCGTTTTATTAACCTGTGAAATCAACATATAGGCTAAAAATAAATATAAAATCAATATATAGTAATAAATGAAAAATATTCACCTTAGAAAAGAAATCAGTTGCCAAAAGCAACCTAAGCAAGCAGCGTGTCAGTACACCACAACCTAAAAGAGATTTTAGGACATGACTGCACTTAAAAAAGAAATCTATCAGTCTTTGGAAAACCAAACCGAATGCACTGATATGTTCCTGGGTGACGAAACTGGCGCGTGTATTTCATGGTCCGGTCCATCATCAAGCCACGACGCTTCGATGGGCGATGAGACCGGTGCCTGTATTTCCTGGTCCAGCCCATCCATGGCTGGCGAAATATCAATGGGCGACGAAACCGGAGCCTGCATTTCTTGGTCCAGCCCAACTATGCGCACCGAGACGTCAATGGGTGACGCGACTGAAACCTTCATTTCGGGCGTATTCGAGCCGGTTGGGCAAGGCGATACTCAAGCTGGTGACGCCACAGGCGCATGTATTTCGTGGTCCGGTCCATCATTGAGCCGCGAAACGTCAACGGGTGATGCGACTGAAACTTTCATTTCCGGAGTTTTCGAACCATCCGTGCAGCGCAAGCACTAGTCTCATCAAGCAAACACCCAATGTGCCACACGGGCGGGGCAGTCTCGCCGCAATTGCAGGAGAAAAACATGTCTAATGTAATCGCTTTGAATACCTCGACCCGTCTGGCGCCTTTGGATGACCGCGTGAGTTCATTGATCAGTTGCTTTGGATTTCATCGCCGTAAAGGAGATGATGTTTTCTGGATGAAAGAAAATGCAGAGCTGTTGAACATCATGGAAACGTCTGGCGTTCGCCCGTCACGTTGGGTTTTTGAGCCGCTTACTGGATTTTACGACACGCTCGAGCAAAAGCTTGAGTTTTTCCCACAATATTATCGTTTTTTCCTATCTATGTGTCTTGATCTTGAAGACTTGGGTTTTGAAGGCAATAAGTCTCTTCGCCTTGCCGAGTGGGTGATTAAAAAGGGCATGCCCCAAGGAGAACTATCTGATCTTCAAAGGCTTGAGGCGCGTCGTTTGATGGCGCGTCGTGGGTTGGATCCATTCCCAAATGACCCAGGTTTAGAAGACAGGATCCGCGCATTTACCCGTGCCAGTGGCTTTTTTGCGATTCCGAACAAAAAAGCAGCCTATGAACTTACCCATGCAGTCTTCTACCTTAGTGAATATGGTCGGAAAAACCCAAACCTAGACAAGGAAAGCATCGAAAGTCTTTTGAACGTTGGTATTTTGGCCATGCTTGAGCAGAATAACGATCTGGTTGCCGAAGTGTGTATCGCGTTGAGATTCTTTGGAGAAACACCTCCGAGCTATTGGGAGAACTGGCTGCGTCGTGATCGACGGGGGTACGTCGTTGATGCTAACGCAGGCTGGAGCGGAGACGATTATCAATCGTACTTTATGGCTTGTTGGTCTGCGGCACTTACAGGTGAAGAACTCTTCAAGGATAAATATTTTGAAGGGACCATGGCCTTTTTGCGTACGCCGCCCTCGTGCGTTCCGTTACGAGAATTATCCCACATTCTCATCGAGTTAGAAGATGATCGATCAATAGGTTGGGAGAAATTGCAACCAAAGGAAGAAAAAGTTCTTGAAAAAACTCTCTGGCGGTCCTGAATACTGTTCAGGAATCCACTGCTCAGTTCCAAGCTTTTTTCGAAAGTTTTGTACGGGCGGACCGCATTAGGGAGAGTGCTTGATGATAAAATCCTCCGGCAATGCCGTGATTGCAGGCTCTGCACTGGTACTGGCCTATACGGCAATCAGTTCGGTTGGAGATGCCGCAGCGAAATACATCGCCGGAGATTATGCGCCGCCACAGCTTTTTGTTCTTTTCGGCGGAATCGTTAGTCTTGTTGCCTTTGCCGCCTGTTGTCGAAAGGGGCAGATACATAAACTTAAAACTGACAGACCGATAGCGATGGCGATTAGGTCTGTCATGACCGTTGTTTCAGCGACACTATTTTTCTATGCGATGCGAGTGTTGCCGCTTGCAGAGATTTTCTTGTTTGTGGGTCTAATGCCGATCATGGCGGCTTTGCTTACCCCTTTTGTATTAAAGGAAGCAGCAGATGCGCGATCTTGGATGGCATTGATCGCAGGATTCGTTGGGGTGTTGTGTTTGTTTCCTGATGGTATTTCCAGCGTTAAATCTGCACACTTGCTTGCTTTCGGAGCAAGTTTCAGCGGTGTCGTCTCAATGGTCCTCGCGCGGCACATAGGGCGAGACCGAGATGCTTCGATGGCACTGTTGTTTTATCCTCATCTGTTGGCCTTTATCGTCATGTTGGCTGCACTACCTTTCGTTTATCGTCCAATGCCAGTGTTCGACCTCGGCATTGCAGCTCTCTATTCAGGGCTGTTGTTTGTTCGCCGCTATGTGCTTGTTCGGGCTCTGGCCATCGCACCCGCCCATGTGGTTTTACCTGTTATGAACGTTCAATTCATTTGGATGGTTGTTTTAGGAGCGGGAATATTCGCAGAAAGCCCGACAATGAACGTCTATTTGGGCGCCGCAATTGTGATCATGTCTTGTGTGGCGCTTGTCTTGGTGTCTGCGAAAAAATTTGCACAACCAGTCTATGGCCAAAGTAATGCCGCGACTATGCGTGGCGGGCGCTTGAAGTGGCCTAGATCGAAAAACTGGTCCCACAACCGCACGAGCTTGTCGCATTCGGATTATCAATCACAAACCGCGCACCGATCAGTTCCTCGGTGAAATCAATAGTTGCCCCAGTCAGGAAGGGCAGAGAAACTTGGTCCACCACCACGGTTTCACCTTTTCCCGACAGAATAACATCGTCGGCGGCGGGGGTATCCAACTTAATTTCATATTGAAATCCCGAACAGCCCCCCCCTTCGACGGACACTCTTAAAGCTTGGCCCTGTTGCGCCGCACCAATTTCTGAAAGTCGTTCAAAGGCACGTTCGGTCACTTTAGGGGGCAGGTTCATTGTGCGTTTCCGTCATGTGTTGTCCTGTTCGCTGCAATGAATATAAGGGGTATAAACAAAAGCGACAAGGACAGGCGCCATGGTTGCACCATTTGCGTGCCGCCCCGAATATAGTCGAGGGCGACTTTTCCCAGAAGAAGAAAGTGGTTTTCGATCTTGTTTTCAAAGAGATCGGGATAGGATCATCCATTCTGGCGCGTTCCGCCGTCTCAAACACAAAACACAGGTTTTTGTTGAGCACGAGGGGGATTACTTTCGCACGCGGTTAACACATTCAATAGAGGTCGCTCAGGTTGCTCGAACGATTTCCGGTGCATTGGGGCTGAACAGCGAATTAACCGAGGCCATTGCTTTGGCGCATGACCTTGGACACACACCGTTTGGTCACACGGGCGAAGATGCGCTGGATCTAATGATGAAGCCTTATGGTGGGTTTGATCACAACGCTCAAGCATTGAGGATCGTGACATCTTTGGAAAATCATTACGCCGAGTTTGACGGCCTGAATTTGACCTGGGAGACATTAGAGGGGATTGCCAAACATAATGGTCCAGTTTCGGAACCTTTCCCCTATGCATTAAAGACCTACAATAATTGCCACGATTTGGAGCTTTACACCCACGCCAGTGCCGAAGCGCAAGTGGCCGCGCTTGCAGATGACGTTGCCTACAATAATCACGATTTGCAGGACGGGCTAAGGGCAGGGCTTTTCACCGAGAAAGAAATTGCGGATTTGCCAATCATAGGCGAGGCCTATTTTGAGGTGGACAAAGCCTACCCTCAACTTGATCCCAATCGGCGGAAACACGAAGCTTTACGCCGTGTGTTTGGTGTCATGGTTGCGGATGTAATTGATACATCACGCCAGATACTTGCCGATCAAGCGCCTGATAGCGTTGATGAGTTGCGTGGACTGGGATTGCAGGTGGTTCAGTTTTCAGCAGCGTGCTGGTCGGATCTTAGTGTCATCCGGAAATTTCTGTTTTCACGGATGTATCGTGCACCCTCGGTTATGCAGATGAGGACTGAGGTAACTGAAGTCGTCAAACGACTGTTCTCGTTGTTTTTGGAGCAACCGTTACTTTTGCCCACTGCATGGCACGCAGAGCTATTGAGATGTAGTGATAAAACGGATGTCGCTCGGATGGTCGCTGATTATGTCGCTGGAATGACAGATCGGTTTGCGTTGCAGACGCATGAACGTCTTATTGGTCCCGTGGAAATGCCGCTGGTACATTGACGCGCCGATTAGCCGTGCTAAACCGCGCGGCAGACAAAGGATGAACAAATGAACCTCTTTACCGATATCCGTACCCTTGTGATTGCCAAGCTGGACGAGATGGTATCCGAAGGAAACCTGCCTTCCGGGCTGGACTATTCGAACGTGGCGGTTGAACCTCCGCGTGATCCGCTTCACGGAGACATGGCAACAAATGCCGCGATGGTGTTGGCAAAGCCCGCCAAAGCAAAGCCGCGGGACATTGCTGAAAGTCTTGCGGCCAAACTTACAGCTGATCCGCGTATTTCAACGGCTGAAGTTGCGGGGCCCGGATTTCTGAATATGCGGCTGGATGCTTCGATTTGGCAGAGCGTCATAACTTCGGTTCTGGGCGAAGGGACGTCTTACGGGCGGTCCACTATGGGTGATGGCGCGAAGGTTAATGTCGAGTATGTCTCGGCCAACCCGACCGGGCCTCTACACGTTGGTCATACTCGAGGGGCTGTTTTTGGTGACGCTCTGGCAAGTCTATTGGACTACGCAGGGTATGATGTGACACGCGAGTATTACATCAATGACGGCGGTGCGCAGGTCGATGTTTTGGCCCGGTCAGTCTTTTTACGCTATTTGGAAGCGCATGGTCAGGCCGTTTCTTTTGCTGAAGGCACGTATCCGGGCGATTACCTGATCCCCGTGGGAGAAGCTTTGAAAGAGCAGGTTGGGGACGCATATGTTGATCAGCCGGAAAGTGTATGGCTTTCTGAAATTCGCACGTTTGCAACTGAAAAGATGCTGGACTTGATCCGCGACGATCTGAAGTCTTTGAATGTCCAAATGGATGTCTTCTTTTCGGAGAAGTCACTTTATGGAACTGGACGGATTGAAGCTGCGTTGAACGCTCTGGAAGACAAAGGCTTGATCTACGAAGGTGTTTTGGAACCACCCAAAGGCAAGAAGCCCGAAGATTGGGAACCTCGCGAACAAACTTTGTTCAAATCGACAGAACATGGCGATGATGTGGATCGACCCGTAAAAAAGTCGGATGGAAGCTGGACGTATTTCGCGCCGGACATCGCGTATCATTACGACAAGGTGACCCGCGGATTTGATGCGTTGATAGACGTATTCGGTGCGGATCACGGCGGTTATGTCAAACGCATGAAAGCTGCGGTTTCCGCACTTTCAGAAGGCTCCGTTCCTCTGGATGTAAAACTAACTCAATTGGTGAAGTTGTTCAAAAACGGCGAACCGTTTAAAATGTCGAAACGGGCAGGGACCTTTGTAACCCTGCGCGATGTTGTGGATCAGGTTGGTCCGGATGTGACCCGATTTGTGATGTTGACGCGTAAGAATGACGCGCCATTGGACTTTGATTTCGACAAGGTTCTTGAACAATCCAAAGACAACCCGGTGTTCTATGTTCAGTATGCCCATGCGCGGATATGTTCGGTGCTTCGCAAAGCCTTCGATCTAGACATTGCGGTCGATGATGCAGCTCTGAAAGATAGCGATTTGTCCAATGTCGCGCACGAAAGCGAACTGGCAGTCGCTAAGAAATTGGCGGAATGGCCACGCTTGGTTGAAATTGCGGCTCGCACCCACGAACCTCATCGCGTGGCGTTTTATCTGTATGAGTTGGCCAGCGAACTGCATGCTTTGTGGAATAAAGGCAATGAGTTGCCAGACCTTCGTTTTATTCAGGAAGGTGACGTTGCTACCAGCCAGTCGAAAATAGCATTGGCCCGCTCAGTGGCCGTTGTTATTTCTGCAGGTCTTGGTATTCTCGGCGTCACTCCGGCGCAGGAAATGCGATAAGCGAAATCGCCGGACTGAGGCAGATCGGAAACCGCAAGGGTCATATCGGCCCGGCAACATGAGGCTGCATGGCAGAGCAACAGCCACACACCGCATTCAGAGATGACGCGGAAAAGCTCTCTATGTCGCGCGTGGCCCAATGGGCCGGCGCGGTGGTTTCGCTTGTCCTGATATTGGGCATGGGTGTTTGGGTCTACAATATTGTGTCTCGTGATGTAACAGGCGTACCTGTTGTTCGGGCTGCCGAAGGCCCATTGCGTGTCCAGCCCGAAGATCCCGGAGGCCGTCCGGCAGACCACCAAGGTTTTTCGGTCAATTCGGTTGTTTCCGAGGGGATTGCAGAAAATGCTGCGGAACAGCTCGTATTGGCGCCCGCACCGTTGGATTTGACGGACGAAGATCTTCCGCAAGGAGAATTACCAACCAACACTGCAGAGCGCGCGGAAACCGCGTCGACTTTTACTGATGCAGAAACAGATGAAGATTTAGCAGAGGCCGCTATTGGTTTGGCCGATCAACTGATCGCTCTGGAAGAAGAAAACGGCTCGGTCGCAGCAGGCGAAGACGCGATCCTTTTGGCAGTTCTAGAGGCGACCAGCACACCAGACGGCGTAACTGGCCCAACTAAAGCGCCGTTTCCAAAGCTCCGCCCGGGTGGTTCCGAAGTAAACGTGCCTGCAACATTGACATCAACTGCAGCATCCGCTGTCCGAGAGCTTTCTCCTGAGGCCGTTCCA
>Ga0181607_10003235_pt1 | contig 14219 bp, 16 predicted proteins | sample 041ome_9_FD_132420 | JGI IMG/M metagenome (GOLD analysis project Ga0181607, IMG submission 132420) | Coastal salt marsh microbial communities from the Groves Creek Marsh, Skidaway Island, Georgia - 041413US metaG (megahit assembly) | ecosystem: Environmental > Aquatic > Marine > Intertidal zone...
ACCCTGTCGCAGCAGTTGGGTGTTCTGCGTAACGAAGCCGTGGTCTCAACGCGCAAAGAGGGTAAGCAGGTCTTCTATGCGCTTCATAACAGGCAGGTCGAGGCTATTCTGCTTACCCTTTACTCGCTGTTTTGCCCCATTCCTAATGACCAAGAACCTAAAACCATTCAGGAGCATGTATGACCATTGATTATCGTTGGCTCACCCCCAAAATTGCTGTAACCGGCCAGCTCACGGCCACCGATATGCCGGCTGCGCATCAGGCCGGGTTTCGCGCCATTATTTGTAATCGTCCCGATGGCGAAGACGGGCCCAGTCAACCAAGTCAAAACGAGGTCCTTGAGGCAGCCAAATCCCTTGGCCTTGAGGTTGCCTACCACCCTGTTAACTCGTCTGGACATACGCCCGAGCAAGCACTTGAGATGGGCCGGCTAATAAACAGCCTGCCGACACCCATTTTGTCTTACTGCCGCTCCGGGGGTCGTTGTGCAAATCTAATTGCACTTGCCGCGCAACTCGGCCAGCCAGTGCCACAATAAATAAGATCAACCATTCGTTTGACCGTGGGGAAATCAAGAGAATTTTAGGAATGCATTGCTGCCCCTGGTCTGCTAAGGGTGCAGCTAGCCCTGATCGCCAGGTCCCTGCATGGCACGCCAAATACCAATCAAGACAATACATACAAATAAAGCCATAAGCGTCACGAGCATAGCTTCGTTTGGTGTCGCCAACAAAAAGACCAGTATCGCGACCAACGCGCAGGCCAGCGTTGCAATAACGAATGGGTCTCTCATTGGCCGTGATTTACCAGTTTGCGACGATCTGTGACTCTCGTTGTCGATAACAAAGCTTTGTCCAAACGTTAATGCATTAGGTTGTATTGAACAATGTATGTCATAGCACCCGAGATATAGCCCACGAAGGCAAGAAGAGACGCCTTTTTCAGGTACCAAAGAAAATCTATCTTTTCCAGACCCATAACCGCAAGGCCTGCAGCCGAACCGATAATAAGAATCGACCCACCCGTACCTGCGCAATAAGCTAAAAACTCCCAAAGGAAGCTGTCCGTTGGATGATCCGTCATGCTGAACATGCTCATTGAGGCAGCAACCATAGGCACGTTGTCAACCAATGAACTCGCAAGGCCAATAAGAATGACGATCACCGACAGATCGCCTACAACCTCGCCAAGCCATAGAGCCACGCTGGTAAGAATGCCGGAATGCTGCAAAGTAGCCACGGCAAGCAGAATGCCAACAAAAAAGATCACTGAAGGCATGTCGATACGGGTAAGAGCATGAACAAGCGTGAAATGCGTCTTCTCATCACTCCCCTTCTTCTTATGGAGTAAATCGGCCGTGAGCCAAAGCACCCCAAGACCAAACATTGCGCCAAGAAAAGGCGGCAAGTGAGTAAACGACTTAAAAATCGGAATAAAAACGAGCGCGCCAATACCAAGATAAAAAATAAGTGTCTGTTCGAAACTGGTTGGCCGCTTTTTTAATTCCACATCAATATCGTTAACGGGGCCTTGAACAGGCTGACCACGCACTGCTGTCAAAACAATACCTAGAGGAACCAGCGCACACACAACAGAAGGAATAAAGACATTAAGGATGACATTGGAGGCTGTGATCTGTCCTCCCACCCAGAGCATAGTGGTCGTTACATCGCCAATCGGGGACCATGCGCCGCCAGCATTAGAGGCAATAATGACCATAGCCCCCATAATCAACCGATCATCTCTTCGCGCAAGCAGTTTTCTTAGAAGCGAACACATAACAATAGAGGTTGTTAAGTTATCGAGCACTGCACTCAAAAAGAAGGACATGAGGGTAACCACGAGAACCAAATTGGAAAGTCTTGTCGTTTGAATTTTTCTTGTAATGAGAGCAAAGCCTTCATGGGCATCTATAAGCTCCACAATCGTCATTGCTGCCATAAGGAAGAAAACAATCTGGGCAACCTCTTCGATGGTGTGTGCAAGTTGCGTGTGCATAAGGTCTTGCGAAACACCTGAAAATAAGGCGTAGACAGACCAAAGCAATCCCGCGCCAATTAGAGCGGCAGACGATTTGTTGATCTTCAGCGGGTGTTCAAGGGCTATGGCCGCATAGGAAATAATAAAAATAGTTGACAACGCTGCGGTCATAACAAGGTTTCCAAAAAGGACTTAAATGAATTGGGGAGAACGCACTAATTCTTAATTTCAAAGGTGGCCACGCTGTCGAGCGACGGCACATTATTCTTGATTTCAATCCCCTTAAGATAAAGATCAAGGCTGGATTCGTTCACACTCAAGGCGTTTCGAAACAACTTAAAAATCTCAATTTGTCTCGGCGTCGCCACTTCGTCTGACCACATGGAGTCAAAAATATTGAGAAGCACACACAATTTTTGATCCGCATTCAATGTCTCACTAAGCGCGCCCGAGAAAGCAGGAAGGGGAGTTTGACGAGCCAAGTCAATCGCTGCCTCTAGCAGTTCTTCATCGGCTCCGACAAGAGATCTCAACTGCCCCCAAGCCTCGGGGGATATTGGACCATCGGCGCTGGCAACAAAAACAACTGCCGTGGCTAGCGCAAGACGGCCAGCCTTAATTCCTGACCTGTTCAATGTCAGCTCCTTCTGAATTTATTCGCAGGGTGTGTGCCAGTGAGGACGGAATCATAGCAAAGACCATATATAAAATGGGTGTTTTCCCCAGTATTTTCGAATGAGCCATTTCCCGCTGGTTGCGGTAGAGTTTTTAAGGGGGCCTTAGCTATCGAGTCATTGACGTTGAAGAGAAGGCTCAACGTGTTGCGAACTTTCACCGTAACACGGTGCACGCCCTCGCAGAAATGATGGAAGCTACTGGACTTCATCATCCCGTTGAACTCACGCGCCGGCATATCGTCCGTCGACTCTCAGACAACCAGATACGCTTTGAAGAGTCAATATTCCCTAAAGTCGCGGAGGGAGCCCTCCTATCAGGCGATCTCACAGAGGATCATCGAATTTCACATTACTGGAATCGAGTCGGACCCCACAGTTTCCAACCTTTGCCGTCTTAGGTTCAGGGAGTACTAGGTATTTTTAAGAGTTAACAATGTGGTGCCCGGAGCGGGAATCGAACCCGCACGCCTTGCGGCCCGGGATTTTAAGTCCCGTACGTCTACCTATTTCGTCATCCGGGCAAAAATGGGGTGACTACGTTCGTGAATGTTAACTCAGCCAAGCCTAGCTTAAAGTTTATACAGGCTCCGTGATTTCGATGGTGCACTGAGGGTCAAACAATGGGTTCTCCCAGGCGAGGTCTCCCGGTGACTTAGCCTTTGAAAGCCCCGCGGCATAGCTGCCCGGGTTGGTCACGACACGACAATCACCGACCTTGTAATCGAAACTGTCATGAACATGCCCGTGAATCCAGAGTTGTGGCTTCTCAACCAAGTCACCGAGATCTGAAATAAAGCCAGCATTGCATGGGTCATCCATGAAACGCGGATGGACACTGTTGGGATGAGGGCCATGATGGGTGATGACAACCGTTGGGCCATCAAACGGCTCGGCCAGCTTGCCTGCAAGCCATACCCTGTCCCGCTCATGCAACTGGGCGGCCTGTTGAGCACTGAATCTCTCGCCTGGATGATCCACGCCCATGATTTTTCGGTGGTCGGCAAGCCTTGACTCACAGACCTGCATGGCCCGTTGGCGCTGCTGCACGCCTCCAAGGCAATAATCCGTCCAGAGGGTGCAGCCTAGGAAACGCACACCACGGTAAATAAATTCGTCACGATCAAGAATGATGATCGCGGTATTTTTTGCAGCCTGACGCATGGCGGCAATTGTTTGCGAGATGGTGTGGTCATAAAACTCATGGTTGCCCAAAACGTAAAGCACAGGGTGAGGCCAATGGGCAAAGCACCGTATTGCATCCGTTTCCTTATGGATATCGCCCGCAAGAACCAGAACATCTGCCCAAGGCGTGTAGAGCCGGTCGACCCGCAAATACTCGGGAAAACGCTTGTGAAGGAACTCTAAGTGGAGATCCGATGCCAAATGGATATGCATCGCCCTAGTTTACAATCATGTGGGGTCTTCGGACCCATCGGCGAAAGACAATCATTTAATCTCCCGGCTGGGTAAAAACTCCATTGAATCGTTACAGTCCTCATGCGTAGCTTTGTCTTACTCATCGCCCTCATGCTCATCTGGCTGCTCTGGTCGGGTCTCTACACCCCATTGCTCATCTCGCTTGGGGTCGCCTCATGTCTGCTCGTTGTCTGGCTGGTTCGTAGATTCGAATCCATCGATCACGAATCCGTTCCTGTCCATCTCGGACTTCCCGTACTTACCTATTGGGCCTGGCTGCTTAAAGAAATTGTTATTTCCTCCATCCAGGTCAGCAAAATCATCCTCTCGCCTAAGCTCAACATCCAGCCTCAGATTATTGAAGTACAGTCGCGTGCTCGCAGCGATGTGGGTCAGGTTGTTTTCGGAAACTCCATTACCCTGACACCAGGCACCATGACTACCTCCATTAGCCATACAGGCAAGGTAACCGTCCATGCGCTTACCCAAGACGGCGCCGATGGCGTTCTACAGGGCCCCATGAACCAGAAAGTCGCCCTACTCGATCGGTCCGAGCAGCATGCTTGAAGTCTGTGGCCTCGCTCTTCTTGTGACAATGGGGCTTGCCCTAAGCAGGGGCGTCTTGGGCCCATCCATTTTTGACCGAGTGCTGGCGGTCAACATGATTGGCACCAAAACGGTGCTTCTACTTTCTGTGATTGCCTTTCTTTATGACCGGCCCGACTTCATCGACCTAGCCCTTGCCTATGCCCTCATCAACTTTATCGGGGTCATGGCAATCCTTCAATTCGTTCAAAACAAAGCACTTCGCAATCCGTCAGTCGAGAAGACGGTTAGCCAAGATCGTCCTCCGGAGGCCTAGTGGAGAACGAGCTCTTCCAAACCCTTACGTCACTGCTTGCCTACAGCTGTATAGCCATCGGCTCTGCATTCATTGTGATTGGCGGTATTGGGGTTCTGCGTATGCCCGAAATTTACACGCGAATGCATGCAAGCAGCGTTACTGAAACCGCGGGCTCCTTGTTTGTGCTCATCGGCCTCATGATCCTCTCGGGCCTAAGCCTTGCCACCGTGAAACTCTTTGCCATCGCCTTGTTCCTGCTCTTCACATCGCCCGTAAGCACCTACGCGCTCGTGAATACCGCTTTAGTTGCAGGTCAAAAACCCGCGGTCGTTAAAGATCAAACCAGCGGAGCATCGGTGTGAGCTTTTTATTCTTTTTTACCCTCAGCTTTGTGCTTATTTCGGCGGTTCTTGCGGTTCACGCTCGCGATCTTTTCGTCTCTACCATCTGGCTTGGCGTCTTTAGCCTCATGATGGCTTCGAACTTTTTTATTCTCGATGCGGCCGATGTGGCCATCACCGAGGCAGCCGTTGGAGCTGGGGTCTCAACGGTATTGTTCTTAAGTGCACTTGCCTTAACAGGCGAGAAGGAGTCTGGCAGGCGGGTGTATCGGCTCATACCGTCGATTGCTTTGCTTACACTCGCCGTGGTGCTCATGATCGTCAGCCTCGACCATCCGCGGCTTGGCGACCCTTCAGCCCCTGTTCACCAGCATATTGCCCCGTGGTATCTCTCGGAAACTCCGGTGCTCATCGACATCCCCAATGTGGTCACGGCCGTGCTTGCCTCCTTTCGCGGCTATGACACCCTGGGCGAAACACTTGTAGTCTTCACGGCAGGCATCGGGGTGCTTTCCGTGCTTGGTTTTCGACCCAAACGAAAGGCTGTGGTTACAGCGGCACAGGTCTCACGTCGAACCGTCCGCATTCGTGATCACCTTATTCTTCGCGTTGTAGGCAAGCTGCTTATACCAGTCATTATGTTGTTCGCCCTGGTTGTGCAGTTCCACGGGGAGTACAGCCCCGGAGGTGGATTTTCGGCTGGCGCACTCTTTGCCGCTGCGGTCATGCTCTATGGCATTCTAGAAGGGCCCGATCGGTCAATCAAAGCAATGCCCCAGGTGATCATGCTTCGCCTGGCGGCGCTTGGGGCGAGTATTTACATCTTTGTGGGCATTTTTGGAATGCTGCTTGGCGGTAACTTCCTTGACTATGGAGTTCTCTCGTCCAACCCCGTTGCCGGCCAACAACTGGGCATCCTGCTTATTGAGTTTGGGGTTGGTCTCACGGTGGCGTCGGTTTTAACCATGGTGTTTAACGCCTTTGCAGGAAGGGAGACCTACTAGGGCATGGATACCTTCTTAGGGCTATACAACTACTGGATCTACGTCGGGCTGCTGGTCGTTGGGCTCTATGCCGTTTTGCTCAAAGGAAACTACATTAAACGCATGATTGGCCTGGGTATCTTTCAGGCGGCCGTGTTTCTTTTGTTTATTAGTATGGACAAAGTGGAAGGGGGCACCGGCCCCATCTTTCGTTACGGCCAAGACATAACAACCATCTTTGCAAACCCCCTCCCCCAGGTGCTTATTCTTACGGCCATTGTTGTAAGCATTGCCGTTACGGCGCTTGGGCTCGCCCTCGCAATACGTATTAAAGAAGAATACGGATCAATCGAGGAGTCGGACACTCTGCGGGCGGATCGCGACGAATGACCCTGCTTAGCCATCTTCCTGCTTTGCTTGTTGTGGTGCCCATGGCGGTTGCGCCACTGGTTGCGGTATTGCCCTCTCGTTCACGGTTTGGATACGTCCTTGCGACCCTCACAGCTGGACTCACCTTTGTTATTGCAATCCTTCTTTCCCAACAAGTGGCAGCCGAAGGGGCAATGGCCTACGAAATGGGAAGCTGGCCCGTGCCCTTCGGCATTGGCCTTATGGTCACTCCCTTCTCAGCCGCTATGGCGCTCATCATCTCCGGCGGGTCGTTGGTCAGCCTCTTATGGGGAGCAAAAAGCCTTGACAGCGAAATGGGCCGCGAGCACCACGCCCTCTTTCTTTCCTGCTGGCTGCTTGCAAGCTCAGGGCTTCTGGGCATTGTTGTGACAGCCGATGCCTTCAATGCCTTCGTCTTCATGGAGATCTCCTCGCTTGCCTCTTATGTTCTTGTTGCTGCCGGGCCGAAGAGACAATCGTTAACTGCAGCCTTCAAGTACCTGGTCACGGGGTCGCTTGGGGCAACCTTCTACCTTATTGGTGTCGGCTACCTTTACATGATGACGGGAACACTCAACTTCGATGACCTGACTGCGCGCCTTCCGGAGGTCTCCGAAACAACCCCGGTGCTCATTGCCTCGGGGTTCATCATGTTGGGTTTGGCTCTTAAGGCAGCAGTTTTTCCCATGCACGCCTGGATGCCTTCTGCGTACCAATTCGCTCCAACGCCTATCGCAATATTTTTTGCGGCGAGCTCAACCAAAGTCGCGCTTTTCCTTCTTATTAAAATCGACTACCTGGTTCTTCAGCCCAATTTAAGCGACCACGCTTTCCTTTTCTCCACCATTCTTATGCCAATGGCCACACTGGCATTCCTGGTTGGATCCAGTGTGGCCATCTTTTCAAAAGACTTAAAACGCATGCTGGGCTACTCGTCGGTCGCCCAAATTGGCTACATTCTCATCGCCTCAAGCTTGGTGACGTCCGCTGGGCTTACCGCAGCTATTGTCCACATCTTCAATCACGCCCTCATAAAGTCTGCTCTTTTTATGGCGGTAGGCTGTCTTTTTTGGCGTTTCGGCACATCGAACATTCAAGATCTCGCGGGAGCGGCCAAGGTTATGCCCTTCACAATGGCCGGGTTCGTAGTCGCGGGCTTGTCGCTTATAGGCGTTCCCCTTACTGCAGGCTTCATCAGTAAAGTCACTTTAATTCAAGCGCTTCTTGAGCTTGGTAGCCTAGGATTTATCCTTCTAAGTCTGGTCCTAATAAGCTCCCTTATGGCCGTTATTTATATCTGGCGAGTGGTGGAAGTCACCTATTTTGGTAAGCCTGTCGAATCGTCCCCAAGCGCATTGAAAGGGGAGGCACCCTGGCCCATGCTCGTTACGCTCTGGGTCCTGGTTTTAGCAAATATTTATTTTGGAATTGAACCCTCATTGCCTCTGGGGTTAGCAGGCGGGGAAGTTAAGTTGCTTCTCGGTGGGCCTCAAGAATGAGCTTTGAACCGCAGTCATTGCTATGGATTCTTTTGGTGCCACTGCTTGGTGCTATTGGAATAGCGCTTGCCAACTCCAGGGTAAATCTTCGAGAAGGTGTGACTCTTTTCACGGCCTGCGCTCTTATCGGTTTGGTCTTTAACTGGGTACCTGCCTTACTCGATGGGCAACAGCCCTACCTGCACCTTATTACCCTCGCACCGGGACTCGAGATTGCGCTGAGACTTGAACCACTCGGCATGCTGTTCGCTTGCCTTGCCTCCGGACTATGGCTCGTTAATTCGGTTTACTCAATTGGATACATGCGAGGAAATCAGGAAAAGCACCAGACGCGTTTTTATATTTGTTTTGCTATTGCCATATCGGCAGCCATGGGTATCGCCATGGCAGAAAATCTACTTACCCTATTCATCTTTTATGAAGTTCTAACGCTATCCACCTACCCTCTTGTCGCCCACAAGGGTAATGAAAACGCTAAAGAGCAGGCTCGCGTATATCTAGGGATTCTTCTCACCACATCCATTGGTCTGCTCTTGCCGGCCATGTTCTACATCTACAGCCAGACCGGAACCCTTGCATTCACCCACGGGGGAATATTTAAAGGTGACATTGAAGGTCCTGCAGTCGGACTTCTGCTCCTAATGATGGTTTTTGGCGTGGGCAAGGCCGCCGTCATGCCCGTTCATAAATGGCTACCTGCTGCCATGGTTGCACCTACCCCCGTTAGCGCTCTACTGCATGCTGTGGCCGTGGTGAAAGCTGGGGTTTTCACTGTTACCAAGCTTATCGTTTACATCTTTGGCGCGGATTACTTATTCACACAACCAGGGACAAATTGGCTGATTCCCCTAGCATGCTTCACTATCATTGCGGCTAGTGTGGTGGCACTTAAACAAAACAATCTCAAAAGGATGTTGGCTTACTCGACCATTGCCCAGCTTTCATACGTTGTACTAGCTGCAGCCTTACTCACACCCCTAGGGCAAGTAGGTACAGCATTGCATATGCTTGCCCACGCCTTTGGCAAGATCACACTTTTCTTTGCAGCGGGCGCTATCTACGTTGCCTCTCGTAAGACCGACATAAGTCAACTCAACGGTATTGGCTACAGAATGCCAGTCACAATGATTGCTTTTGCAATTGGCGCACTCAGCATGATCGGTCTCCCTCCAACCGCCGGCGCTGTTTCAAAGTGGTGGATCCTTGGCGGCGCAATCGACTCAGGTATTTGGCTTGTTGTTTTAACTTTGGCGTTAAGTACTGCACTTAACTGCGCTTACTTTTTACCGGTTGTGTACCGGGCTTTCTTCATGGAAGAAGACCACAAACCGCAACAAGATCACAAAGAAGCACCATGGCCAATGGTGGTCGCACTATCAACAACCGCAGTACTCTGTTTAGGTTTTTTCTTCTTCAACGAGGTTGCGATCAAGCTTGAGACTTTGATGCTAAGACCGCCCTTATGACATTTACGTTCGTTCCGCCTTTTGTAGTTTTCCTTCTAGGAGCTTTAGTAGCCTCTGCCTTGCCTGCTCGCTTTATGAGTTGGGCCGTTATCAGTTGCGCTCTTGTCGCCGGGATTCTTGCTTTTATTACACCCGAAGGTGTTTATGCCAGCATAGGCTTTTTTAAATACAGCCTCGAACTCGCGGTAGGTGGGAATATCGAGCGTATTTCTCAAGTTGCGCTCTGCGCAGCGGTGACGCTCATCGGTATTGCTGCAACCAAACAAGCGCCATGTCGTTATCATGCTTGGGGGCTTGTTTTGACAGGGCTCGCTTCGGGCGTTTTAGCTTCCGGAGATCTTATAAGTTTCTTTTTGTTTTTTGAGCTTATTGTCATCACGACCACCGTATTAATCGCGGCGGGAAGAACCCCCGAGAGCGCAACAGGCGCGCTTCAATTCATCATCATCCAGCTGTTAGCAAGTATTGTTTTTAAAGTTGGGATGTCAGACTTTCACCATAGGTTCGACAGCTACAGTCTCTCCGCGGTGAACCAGCCTATCTTAGAGTCGCCTTTAAGTTGGGCTCTGATCATAGGACTTCTTGTCAAAGTTTCTGCTTGGCCACTCGCATTCTTAACCCCAACAGCGATCTCGAAAAGCGTTCGAATAGGACAGCCCTACCTTGCGGCTTTACTTCCCCTTGCTGCAATAAGTTCGATCTGGAAAATCTTTAGCGAGCACACTGATCATCTTGTATTTTTAGTCGCCGGGGGGTTAATGATCCTATACGGATTGATTTATGGGGCGCAGCGTCGTGGCGCACCGGTCAATCAAACGGCTTATGGATTAGCTGTCCTTTCAGGTCTTACCCTTGGCCTGGGGGCAACTGCCAATGGAATTATTCAATCCTACGCGCTGGGCATACTTCCCATAATTTCGGTGTTGATTCTTTTGTCAGCTCAGAAAGTTCAGTTACAAAGCGCCCAGGCAAACGCTACATACTTTACAGCAAGCACCTCAATACCAAGGCTAAAAGATACCGACACAGTCGTTAACCTCATACTTTTATCAGCGCTCTCGCCTCTCGCCACCTACTTGCTCCACTTTTGGAGTGTTGCGTATCACAAGCTTCACAAATTTATCGAATTGGCGATCAAAAAACTTGAAAAACTCACCGGCTCTAAAAGCCCACTGGGTGGTCACTGGGGTATTGGACTCACGTGTCTGTGGGTGATTCTTCTGCTTGGCCTTTATGGAACGACTTACCTGCTTTTCTAAATCAGAGCCTCACTCCAAAGCCTCTCCTCAACTCACTCTCATATCAAAACTCACCGCCCTTTTCAGATTTGCCAACACATCCAAGGCATGAGTCAACTGATCGATCTCATGCAAGCTTAGCGGGTCGAGTGAGAGCTCATTAGGGTTTTCGGAATTGGCAAGTTGAGCACGTAAACGATAGCGTTGAGCCAGATCAAAAGCCTCGCGCAAGGCCTGCCCCTCGCTTCGCTGAATTGTGCCGCCCGTCTCGAGGTCCTGTAAGCGTCCGTCTGTGGAGGTAACCTCAACACCTCGCGTTAACGAGAGCACACGCGTCCATGCCACAACCGGTGCGGTAGCGTCTCTTTTTATGTCGAGCTTTGCTGGCGAGAGCCAGTCTCCTTGGAGTCCTTTTCTGCGAAACCACCTTGCAAGGGCTGAGAAGACAACCGGCCTTGGAAGCTCCCCAACCCGGGACCGAACTGCATCTTGAGCAAGCTCTCGTAAGAACAAAGGCTGAGATTGCACCTCGTGAGTAAGCCAACTTCGCAAAGACTCGGCAAGCTGTGTGTCACCTGCCAACGCTCGAAAATCGAAGAAAATATGGGCATCTAAAATCTTCTCAGGGGTTGGCCGCTTAAACCAGTCAAGCAGAACCGACTGCCACTCGGACTGACTACGACACCATTTTAGATAACGCGCCATAACCCCGCCCTTGCAAAGCGGAAAGCCTGCGTCGGCAAGGCCCTGATTCACGTCAACGGCAAAGGCCATAAGTGACTCACGAATCTTGTTGGAGTCGGAGCCTGACGGCCCAACAGGCTCAAAAATAAGCGCATTGTCTTGATCGGTTGCAATGGTCTGCTCCTCGCGACCTTCCGAGCCAAGGGCGAGCCAACACCAACGAACCCGCTGCAAGGCCTGCGAATGTTTGACAGAGACCAGGTCAATGACACGTCGCGTGGTGGCGTCGTTAAGATGGCTCACGAGTCGAGCCACTGCCGTTGCAGAAAGACCGTCGGAAAGTAAGCGTGCCGCCAATCGGCGCACGTCGCTTTGAATATTCGCAAGACTGCTTATGTCTTCAGCCTTGAAGACCGAGGCGGAGAGGCTTCGAAGGCTCTGCCTTTGGTAGGCCATGAGGTCGCTTTCTGAGACAACGCCACGAAGTCGACCGGACTCAATAACAGGCAGATGCCGGATTCGATGACTGGCCATCATCAACATGGCCTCCATGACAGTCATGTGGGCCGGGGCCGACTTGACGTTGGCGGTCATGACCTCAGCAATGGGTGTGGAGAGATCGCGCCTTGGCAAAATGACACGCCGAATCAGGTCGTAGCGGGTCAAAATACCCACGGGGACCAAGAAGGTGTTGACCACAACAATCGACCCGACTCCGGCGTTGTCCATGGACTGAAATGCTTGCTCAATGGGGGTCTCTGGTAAGCATGCCAAGGGGTCGCCTTTAATGAGGCCACCCAGGGGGCGTTCAAGCCCCAACTCCTGCAGGTCCTGCTGCATCGCATCAAACACGGGTTTCCTCTATATCGAATGGGCTAGACTTTTTATGCCAAGGCACGTAACCTGAACCATTATTTTAGGGGAGGTTTTATTGGGGGACTTGGTTGTTATTTTCAAGGGTTTGGTGGAGTTCGCGGCCCTTATTCTGCTGGGACAAGGGTTGGTTTACCTCTTAAGTTTTGGAAGGCATGAAACTAACGCGGTGTATCGGTTCTTCCGTTTGCTTAGCAGCCCCGTGGTGAGGTCTGTTCGCGTCATCACACCCAAACAAGTTGCCGACAGGCACCTGCCCATGGTGGGTTTCTTTTTATTGTTCTGGCTTTGGTTCGGGCTCTTGTTGGCCAAGGCTGCTATTTTCATCCCCTCGTCGGGCACCCCGGCAGGCTAATTATCATGCTCAGGCTTCTTAACCACTGGTTTTACAAGCAACTCGGCATCTGGTCGGGTATTTTGGGGCGCCAAGGGCTTGCGGCCGAGTACTGGATTGAAGCCCAGCGGTTTAAACCTGATAACGCGGCAGCCCTTGTTACAGCAGCGAATCACCTCTCTTTAAACAAACAGTTTTCCGAGGCTGAGGCAGTGCTTCGAAAAAGCCTCGAAATCGACAGCACGCAAGCCGCGGCCTGGTTCAACCTTGGGTTTCTTTTGCAAAAACGTGACGAACACGAGCAGGCATTAGCAGCCTTCGACCAAGCCGTTCGTCACCACGATCGACTTGACCGAGCTCATTATGGCCGAGCCCTCTCGCTAATGGCGATGGAGCGTAACCAAGAAGCCAAGGCAGCACTTCAACGTACTGTCGACCTGCAGCCGATGAGCCCCTATGGTTATTACCATTTGGCGGTGTTGCAGTTCAAGATGGGCGACGAGAAGGCCTACAAGAAAATCACGCGCAAGTTGGGGTCTTTCGAGCCCAAGCTTGCTCTGCAATTGCAGCAGGAGACGGGCGTTGACGCCGGCGTGCGGGACCCTTTTAAATAGCAAAAGTTTCCTAGTACTAGTACTATTGGCCGAGTTTGTAGTTTTTGACCGATGAAACGGTAAAGATAAACCGTAGATACAACAACTTAACTGGAGGACTTCATGCAACTTACGGAACGACACCTTGCCTACTGGCAAGCGCTGCTTCGCAAGACGGCAGTTCTGCTGGCCATTTGGTTTGTAGTCACCTACGTGGTGGGCTACTTTGCCGACAGCTTGCAGTTCGACTTTTTTGGCTGGCCCTTTGCCTTCTGGGTTGGCGCTCAAGGGTCACTGATCGTCTATGTACTCATCATTTGGTACTACGCCAGGTCGATGAATCAAATTGACCAAGAATTCGGCGTTGCCGAAGCAGAGGAGGATTAATCATGTCCAATATGCTTGATGCAACCTCGTCCCAGCGCGCCTTTTTTAATCAACTTAAAAAAGTTTACGCCTGGTACACCGGAGGCTTTTTATCCTTCTGTATTGTTCTGGCCATTGCGGAGCAAATGGGCTTATCCAATAGGGCCATTGGCTTTGTCTTCCTAATAGCAACAGTTGTCCTTTACGCAGGTATCGGCTTTATGAGTCGAACCAACGTGGCAGACGATTATTACGTTGCTGGCCGGCGCGTTCCTGCTGTGTTTAACGGCATGGCAACCGGCGCCGACTGGATGTCTGCTGCGTCCTTTATCGGAATGGCAGGCGGGCTTTACGCGGGTGGTTACGGTTCGCTGGCCTTCGTCATGGGCTGGACAGGTGGTTACGTCCTAGTGGCCTTGTTTCTTGCCCCCTTCCTACGTAAGTTTGGTCAGTACACCATTCCCGACTTCCTGGGTGCCCGTTACGGCGGCAATATTCCCCGTCTCATTGGCGTAACCATTGCCATTCTCTGCT
>Ga0181607_10003240_pt1 | contig 14201 bp, 14 predicted proteins | sample 041ome_9_FD_132420 | JGI IMG/M metagenome (GOLD analysis project Ga0181607, IMG submission 132420) | Coastal salt marsh microbial communities from the Groves Creek Marsh, Skidaway Island, Georgia - 041413US metaG (megahit assembly) | ecosystem: Environmental > Aquatic > Marine > Intertidal zone...
TCGATACCTGGATAATGAATTTTCAGTATTTTTGGATGAGAGTTTAAAAAATTTGCTACTTGCATAGCATTCTCGTTATGCTGTTTCATACGAACAGAAAGAGTTTTGATACTTCTTGTTAACAAATAGCAATCAAACGGAGATGGAACAGCACCAACCGCATTTTGTAAATATGCAATTTTATCAGCATATTTTTCAGAGTCATTTATAACAATAGAACCACCAACAATATCAGAATGGCCACCTAAATATTTAGTAGAAGAGCTAACCACAATGTCAGCACCATTTTCAATAGGTCGTTGGTTATAAGAAGATGCAAAAGTATTGTCACAGATAATTGGAAGATTGAAATCTTTAGCTATTTGGCTCGTATTTTTAATATCAATAATTTTCATGAGTGGATTTGATGGTGTCTCCAACCAAATAAATTTAGTTTTATCAGAAACAATATCATCCCAATTTATATTCTTATCAAAATCAACATAAGTTACATCGATACCTGTTTTAACCTTATCAAATAAACGTCTAGTTCCCCCATAAACATCATCTGAACATATGATGTGATAACTATCACCAAAAATATCACAAACAGTATTTATTGCTGCCATACCTGAAGCAAAGGCAAATGCCTGTTTTCCAGATTCAATTTCTGCTAATAACTTCTCTAAAATATCTCGTGATGGGTTTTTTGTTCGAGCATATTCATACTTAAAATTACCAGGCTCAGTTTGTTCAAAGGTTGATGAAAGGTGAATGGGCGGCATTACGCCCCCAGTTTCTTTATCAGGGCTATGCCCAGAATGTATTACCTTTGTGTTAAATTTTTTCTTCACACTTATTCTTATAAACTATTACAAATTGATTAAAATAATTAAATCAGTGAGATAATAATAATGAAGCTCATCGCAAGCAACATGCAATAAAAAAACTTCTGAAATAATGTTTCAGAAATTCTTCTCCTTATTTTTTGACCAATAAATAGACCAAAAAAGATCGGTATTAATAGTATTAAAGAAGTTTTAATAATTTCTAGAGAAATCAAATTAAAATTAGCAAAAGAAAGCATTTGTGCTATTGGATATAAAAAAAATGCAATCCCTAAAAATTGAACAGTTGTATTTTTGTTGTATTTAAAAGATTGTAATAAAAATATTAAAGGCATGGTGTATATACTAGTCATGCCGATAATAACACCATTGATTGCCCCTATTATACTTTGTGTAAATGGAGATTTATGATTTGGTAAAATATATGTTTTGTTCGTTAAAAATAATAATGAATTTATAAATAAAACAAACGCAATAAATAAAATTATATATTGAGAGTTAATTATATTTAATAAATATGTCCCAGGAAAAATAAATATTGTTGAGAAAAGTAAAAAAAATTTTGTTTCCTTTAAAATTTTTATAAGATTGCCTCCTCTGCTTAATTGATAAATATTAACAACAATTGTTGGGATAAGGATTAAGGCTATGATTATTTTGATATCTATAAAGAAGACCAATAGAGATATTGAAACAGTTGGCATACCAAACCCTATAGTGCCTTTAATGATGCCACAAAAGAGATAGACACTGAAAATATATGTTAAAATTAATAGAGAATATTCATTGAAAAACATACGTTTTATTTTATAGGCTTTTAATTTATTAAAAATCTATTTCATATGATCTCAAATTAAAATAGTATGTCTTTCCCCTAGCCGCTTGGGTTGAGACTTTGTCGAGGAGGAAGGTGGCAAGGGGCTGTTTTCAATGTCTGATAAGATAGTCAATCTTTTTGATTTACAAAAACTCTTTGAGAAAAAAATGCCAAAAGCCATTTTGGAATATTATCAATCTGGGGCAAGAGATGAAATTACTTTAAAAAAAAATAGAGATATATTTAATAATTATGAATTACTTCCAAAACTATTACGGAATGTATCCGATATTGATACATCCATAAATATTTTAGATTTACAATTACGTAACCCTGTCATTTTAGGCCCGATAGCAATGCAACAAATGGCACATCAAGAAGGTGAACTAGCCTCTGCTGCTGCAGCTGAAAAATTCGGTTGTGCAATGACCTTAAGCACAAGTTCAAATTATGCCATAGATGAAGTTAGTACATATAATACCAATTTATTTTTTCAATTATACTTTGCTAAAGACAGATCAATAACTGAAGCAATGTTAAAAAAGGCAAAAAAATTCGGTTTTAAAGCAATTGTATTTACAGCAGATGCGCCACAATTAGGAACTCGAGAGAATGACGAGAGAAATAAATTTAAGATGCCTGAAAACTTAAGTTTGGGAAATTTTAAAGGAACTGTTTTTGAAAAGTTTAGTGATCATGAAGGGTCGTCAATGAATATGCATAATGAATTGTTATTTGATAAAACATTAACATTTGAAATTATACATTGGATTAAAGAAACAGCTGATCTTCCTGTTCTAGTAAAAGGAATTCTTCGTCCAGATGATGCTGCTCAATGTCTTGAAAATAAAGCTGATGGAATTATTATTTCCAATCATGGAGGCAGACAACTTGATACTGCAACCTCAACATTAAAACAGGTAGAGCCAATTAGAAAAGAAATTGGCACTAACGCTCTCTTAATTGTAGATGGCGGAATACGAAGAGGAACAGATGTTTTAAAATCACTTGCTCTTGGGGCTAATGCAATTCAAATTGGAAGACCAATTTTGTGGGGTTTAAATTTCGATGGCCAAAAGGGTGTGGAAATAGTATTAAAAATTCTCATAAATGAATTTATTGAGTCTATGATTTTATCTGGATCTAAAAATATTAACGAAATTACTCGAGATCTAGTTCGAGAAAGCTAAGCATCATCAAACATCAAATTGTTCAATCTATCTATTTTCATGTCTAGTGTTACATCATTTGGCATTAACTTTTTCATCTCATCATAAACTTGTAACGCTTGGTTGAATTTTCCAAAAAAAATCAGAATTCTACTCATTCCATCAAGAGCACCAAAATGTCGGGGCTCTAAAAGAAGAGTAGTTTCAATATCCTGCATAGATTTTTCATACTCGCCCATCATAAAATAAAATGTTGCTCTTTTATTATATCCCTCGGAATAATTAGGATTAATTTCTATTACATAATTTAAAGCCTCAATAGCTTCTTCATATTTTTGAGTTTGAAAGAAATAAGGTATTGAATTCATTATCTTTTCTATTTCAGGATTGTCTATTTCCATCCATTCTTTCCAGATTTCACCAACAATTTTGTTTTGCAGGACAATATCATCAACATTATATAAATCTTCAAAAAGTCCCTTTAATTTTGGACTATTTTGATCTGAAAAAACTTTATTCACAGAAATGAAGCTAAGGAGTATGAAAATAATAATTTTTATCATCTAATGCTGTTCCTTTGTCTTATAAATAATATGAGACCATATAAATTTATCTTTTTATTATGTACGATTTTATTTGCTCATAGTTTAACAAATGCCAAAGATATAATAGAGCAAGATTTATTTGAAACAGAAAATATAATCAAAAGTCAAATTCAGGCGTTTATTGACAAAGATGCTGAAAAAGCATTTTCATATGCAGCACCAATGATCAAATTAAGATTTGATAATCCCCTTGCCTTTATGAACATGGTAGAGAACTACTATGAGCCTGTTTATAATCCAAAACAATACTACTTTTTAAATGCAAAGCATTTTGAAGGTTCCATATATCACCAATTACAAATTATTTCTCAATCAAACTTATCTTACTTAGCGACCTATTCGCTGGTTAAAGATAATAATGAATGGAAAATTTCAGGCTGTGCGGTATATCCTATGCGACAAGAGTCAATTTAAATTCTTAAGTTTAGAGTAAATTAAGTATCCAGATATAATGATTAAGGTGGCTCCCAAAATTTCAATTATTGAAGGATAATGATTGAAAATAAAAATACTGATGAGTATCCCAAAAATAATTTGTGAATAATGTGTAATACTAAAAAAAGAAGCTTCTATTCTCCGCAAAGAATAAATTAAAATCATCATAGCAACACCATCAATTAAGCCAGCAATAACCATAATTAAAAAATCTTTTATATGAACTTGGCTAAAATAGTTAAAAGAAAAAAGTAAAAAAATAAAACCTGTTATTAACATTGAATAAAATGTGAGAGCCATAGTTCGCTCAGATTTCCCATAAACTCTTACTGAAAAATCTAAGCAAGCAAGACTTATAACACCCACGACCAAAAATAAAACGCCCATAGGATCAAAACCTTGATTCAAACTAAAACCAGAAACTAGAAAAACTGCAAACATCGCAATAGCTAATGAAATAATCTTAGATAAATAAACTTTTTCTTTTAAAATTAATATTCCAAGAAGAGATAAAAGGACAGGAGCAGATAGAATGATTGGATAAGCTATGGACAATGGAAGAATAATGATACCTTTAACAATAAAATAGTATGTTAGTGTCATTAATATTCCCCTAACGATATGTAATTTATAATTTGAAGTTTTAATTTCTTGAAAGCTTCTCCTGTATAATAAGTAAATTAATACCGGGATTATTGCGGAAAAACTTGCGATAGTAAAAATGACAGTGTCTTTATAAAGATTGCCAATAAGCTTGATAATGGTGTCAGCAATTGTAAAGAGGAAAAAAGCAAATGTTCCAAGTATGTAAATGAGGTGTTTTTTAGGACTTGATAATGACATCGAACTTACTTCTATAACTCATCACAAGCAATAATACGATCAATTTAATAATGATAGGAATAAAGAAATAAAATATCATTATATTTGGTATTAAAGGGTGTAAAGAATATTCAACTTTTTCAAGATATCCATATCCAGTAAGTGATATACCTCCAGCTATTCCGATAGCAGCTTTTTTTATAATTGAGAAAAAAGCGGTAAAAATTTGAGACAACCGATTATCTTTATTATCGTCGAGTATGTCAGCTAATTCAACTTGAGGAATAATAAGATCGATACCAACTCCTATACCAGTTATCAAGATTACAACTAAGTATAATTCCCAATTTTGAGAATTTATGAACAAAACTGGAGAGAAGCCTATCATAGTAATTAAAGTTCCTATTTGTAGTAGAAACATATTTTTATATGATTTCCCAACCTTATACCAAAATGGGGTAGCAATTAGCGTTACTACAAAATATAAAATTAAAAATAAACCCGCATAATTGGGTAAGCCCAGATGGGTAGATACGAAAATGATAAAAAGATTGGCAGTAAAATTATTAGCTAACAAATTGAAAAATGTAATTATTGCGAATAAAGTAATTTTTTTATTTTTATAAATAAAAGATTTAATTTGTTTTATGGATACTGATTTAGACTGATATTGATTATCCTCGTGAAAAAAAAAATGAAAGATTACAATTCCTATTATTGAAATAATTATCATAAAAAAACCCGTAAGTTTTATGACTTGTGGACTTAATAGGTCAATAGATAATATTTTTGAAATTGCTGTTGGAAATACTAAAGCGCTTATAACACCTGCAATAGTAAATATCTCTTTTATCGTTGCTAAATGAAACCTCTTACTAAGGGTTTTTTTTTGATCAATAACAATAGAGTCGTAGGGAATAATTGCAATTGAGTAACTTATTAAAGCTAAATTGTAATAGAAGATAAATAAATAAATGTTTGAAGGTTGTACTACATATAATCCAATTAAAGAAAAAATAAAAATTAAAACCCCAAATTGAATTTGTTTTTTTTTTGATTTATGATGTATAACTCTTCTTTCTGTCTGATAACCAATATAAATATCGGAAAAAACATCAAAAAATCTTGATACTAGTATAATTAATCCAAGAGTGCTTAAAGCAAATCCAAGAGATAAATTATAAAAACTAGGTAAAAAAATGAATAAAAGTAAGAAGCTTCCAGCTAGATAAAAAGACTGAAAACTATAGGCAAAAATTGATTTTATGCTCATATTGGGGACTTTGGAACTTGGCACAACTTTGACTAATAGTAAATATTAATTAAGGTGCAATTAGCATTCATGCGGGGGCTGATTCGGTGTTTCACTTTCCTCCTCTATATGTCGAGTCAGCCATTCCACCTACCTCAACATCTAGTAGTCCTGACTTCATTTTTAAACCCCATGCATATCCACCGAGTGAGCCGTCTTTACAGACAATACGGTGACACGGTATGATCACGGCAACGGGGTTTTTGCCAACCGCAGATGCAATTGCTCGAACAGCATTTTTTTTATAAATTTTAATCGCCAGTTCAGAATATGAGATTTTCTTTCCTTTAGGGATTTTTCGTAAATAGGCCCACACCTTTTTTTGTAAATTTGTACCCACCAAAAATACAATTTTTGGCATTAAAGATGTCGACTTTCCTAAAGTCGCATTGATAAAATTTTCTAAAATTCTTCCGTGAAATAATTTTTTTTGAGGTTTGTAGATGCTTTTTAAAACGGGAACTCTTTTATCAGTATTTTTTAAAATAAAATGTAAACCTTTTCTACTATCAAGTATAAAAAATTTTCCAAAATTTGTTTTAGCAATATCGAAATGATATTGCATTAGCCAAACATTTTTTTTACTTTATCAAAAAATCCTTCTGTCATGGTAGAATTTTTTTTTGTAAGACTGTCGTTAAACTGATTAAGTAGAGCTTCTTGATCTTTTGAGAGATTTACAGGTGTTTCTGCATGTACTTTGACTATCATATCTCCCCTGCGGTTTGTTCGCAAAATACTCATACCTTTTTCTTTTACCCTTAATTTGTGACCAGATTGCATTCCCTTTGGTATTGAAATATTAACCATTTTTCTTTCTATTGTTGGTACTTCTATCTTTCCGCCTAAAGCTGCAGTTGTAAAAGGTACGGCTACATCACAAATAATATTATCTCGTTCTCTTTGAAAGAGCTTATGGTTGTTAATATTAATAAAAACATATAGGTCACCATAAGAACCGCCTCTCTCTCCTGCTTCGCCCTCTCCACTCATTCGAATTCTGTTTCCAGTTTCAACACCTGCTGGAATTTTAATTTGAAGTTTTTTATTTTGTTTTATTCGGCCGGTATTATTGCACTTTGAGCAACGACCTTTCATTTCTTGTCCTGTGCCACCGCATCTGCCACATGTTCTTTCCATCGAAAAAAACCCACTTTGTGTTCTAACTTTGCCATGGCCATCACAGGTAGAACAGCTCTTATAGCTATGTTGCTCTGGGCAATTAACCATTTTTGGTATAGTAACGTCTACATTTTTTCCATGGAAAGCATCTTCTAAATCAATAGTAATGTCATAACGTAAATCATCACCGCGGGTTTCTCTTTGGCCACCCTCTCCAAATGCACCAAAAATATCTTCAAAAATATCAGAAAACCCACCAAAACCCTGTTGCCCAAAACCACCTTGGCCACCACCGCCTTGTTCAAAAGCCGCATGGCCAAACTGATCATAAGTTTGCCTTTTTTTTGGATCCTTTAAAATTTCATAAGCTTGACTTACGTCTTTAAATTTTTGTTCGGCGTTGGAGTCTCCCTGATTTCGATCAGGGTGATATTTCATAGCTAGTTTTCTATAGGCGCCCTTAATATCAGCATCACTTGCATCGCGAGATATACCGAGGGTGTCATAGAAATCATTAGCCATAACTATATCAGCAAACTAAAGTTTTATTGTCCGCTTGCTTTTTTATCGTCGTCTACTTCTTCAAAATCTGCATCAATCACATCATCTTCTTTAGATGCTTCAGCTCCATCGTTTGGTTGAGATTGCTCACCGCCTTCTGCACCAGGAGCGGCATTTGTTTGTTGGTCTTTATACATTGCCTCACCCATTTTCATAGATGACTGAGTTAATTCTTGTGTTTTTGCCTTAATTAATTCGAGATCATTTTTTTCAATTGCTTCTTTCAAATCTTTTAAATCTGTCTCTATCTTAGACTTATCCTCAGAGCTAATTTTATCTCCATGCTCTTTAATATTTTTTTCGACTTGGAAAATTAAACTGTCAGCTTGATTTTTAACATCAACCTCTTCTCTTTTTTTCTTATCAGACTCTGCATTAGCCTCAGCATCTTTTACCATTTTATCAATTTCATCATCAGACAGACCACCAGATGCTTGAATTTTAATTTGTTGTTCTTTACCTGTAGATTTATCTTTTGCTGAAACATTTACGATACCATTTGCGTCGATATCAAAGGTAACTTCAATTTGAGGTGTGCCCCTAGGTGCTGGAGGAATTCCTACTAAATCAAATTGGCCTAGCAATTTATTATCAGCAGCCATCTCTCTCTCACCTTGAAAAACTCTAATTGTTACTGCATTTTGGTTATCTTCAGCAGTTGAGAATACTTGACTCTTTTTAGTTGGAACAGTCGTATTTCTTTCAATGAGTTTTGTAAATACTCCACCAAGTGTTTCTATGCCAAGAGAAAGAGGAGTAACGTCTAATAATAAGACGTCTTTAACATCACCCTGAAGAACACCCGCTTGTATTGCAGCTCCCATGGCAACAACCTCATCAGGATTAACGCCCTTACTTGGGTCTTTACCGAAAAAGTTTTTAACAATTTCAGTGACTTTAGGCATTCTTGTCATGCCGCCAACCAAAATAACATCATTAATATCAGATGCCGATAAGCCAGCATCACTAAGAGCTTTTTTACATGGTTCAATAGTTTTTTGTAATAGATCATCAACGAGTTCTTCTAATTTAGCTCGTGTAAGTTTTACATTTAAGTGTTTAGGACCTGATTGATCTGCAGTAATGAAAGGAAGATTCACATCTGTTTGAGTAGAACTGGATAGTTCAATCTTTGCCTTTTCTGCAGCTTCTTTTAAACGTTGCAGAGCAAGCTTGTCATTTTTTAGGTCAATGCCTTGTTCTTTTTTAAATTCATCAGCTAGAAAATCAATAATTCTTAAGTCGAAGTCTTCTCCACCTAGATGAGTATCACCATTGGTAGATTTCACTTCAAAAACTCCATCGCCAACTTCTAGAATAGAAACGTCAAATGTTCCACCACCTAAATCATATACAACCACAGTACCTGATTGCTTTTTATCAAGGCCATATGCAAGTGACGCAGCAGTTGGCTCATTAATGATTCTTAAAACTTCTAAACCTGCAATTTTACCAGCATCTTTTGTAGCTTGCCTTTGTGCATCATTAAAATATGCCGGAACTGTAATTACTGCCTGGGTGATTGTTTCACCAGTATACGACTCAGCAGTTTCTTTCATCTTTTGAAGAATGAAAGCTGATATTTGACTTGGACTATATTTTTCACCTTGAGCTTCAACCCAAGCATCACCACTATTTCCTTTAATAATTTTAAACGGGGATAAGGAAAGATCTCTTTGAACTGTCTCGTCATCAAAGTTTCTTCCTATAAATCTTTTAACTGCATATAATGTATTTTCTGGATTTGTTACAGCTTGTCTTTTTGCCGATTGTCCAATTAACTTTTCGCTTTCAGTGAATGCCACTACAGAAGGTGTCGTTCTTGCACCTTCAGAATTTTCAATAACTTTTGGATTTTTACCATCCATGATCGCCACACATGAGTTTGTGGTGCCTAAATCTATTCCAATTACTTTTGCCATTTTGTTTTATACCTATAAAAATTAAAAATTTATTAAACTACTATGTATATGGGGCATACCTGGATTTATTCAAGTGCACCAATAACACTGATTCTACTTAATTTTCTTCTTTTTCTTTCTCTTCAGACTGTTGATTTTGTTGAGTTTTTTTAGCAACTCCAACCATTGCAGGGCGCAGTAATCTGTCATGCAGTGTGTATCCTGGGATTAGCTCTTGAACAATAGTTCCTGGCTCTACTTGATCGTTTTCTATCTCCATCATTGCTTGATGCAAATTATGATCAAATTTTTCATTTAGACTCTCGATTTTCTTTATACCGATTTTCTCAAATGTAGATACTGCTGATTGCGCTATAAGATCAAGTCCCTCAACTACAGATTTAACATCATCATTGCTACGTACATCATCAGAAATAGAACTTTGAGCTCTCTCAATATTATCTTTAATACTGATAATTTCTTTTGCAAAGTTTGTGACACCATACTTTAGAGCGTCTGATTGATCCTTTTCTGCTCTTTTTCTGAAGTTTTCTAATTCTGCAGCAGCTCTTAACCTTTGATCTTTAAGATCTTGTATCTCTTCATTTAATTTTTCAATTATATTTTCAGGTGAGCCGTTGTCATTTTCATTTGATACTTCATCTTTTTCATTAATTTCTTCAATCTGACTTTCGTCTGTTTTATTTTCTTCTGAAGTTTTTACATCTTTATTATTGTCTTCGTTCATCTTCTCTCCACTACTTTTTTTTTGAAATAATTTCAGACATATAGCTAACAATCGGGACTATACGTTGATAATCAATTCTCTTCGGACCTATTACACCAATTGCACCGGTAAGTCCATTTTTTTTTGGTAACTTGAAAAAATCATAGATAAATTTGCATTTTTAAAAAGGTTAGTATTACTTCCAATAAATATTTGTACTCCTTTTGATTTTTTCAAGGCTTGAATCATTTTTGTTGCCATTTTTCCAGTTTCTATTTCACTTAGTAATTCATTTAGGCTATCTAAATCTGTTTCTAATTCATTTTTAATTAAATTTGGCAAACCTCTGACAAAAAATTTTTCGGATTTATTAGATTTTTCTAACTTGATACCATTTTGGAGTAGGTTTCTGGTTGTCTCATTAATTTGATTTTGTGTTTCAGATATATATTTGGAAATATTTTTTTCAATCTGGCTTGGCAACTGAAGAGAAATAAAACGATCTAAGAAATTACTTATAATATTTAAGTCACTATTATCAATATTTTCTTTTGTTTCTACAAGTCTATTGATAGTTGTTCCATCCTCATTCTCAATAATAAAAATTACTTTTTGGCTATCAATTTTATGAAAATCTATTTTTTTTATCTTAGGCATCTTTTCATCATTAATGACTAGACTTGCTTGATTAGAAAGACCGTTTAACACATTTGTAATTTTTTCATATTCTTCTGGTAAATCTTTCAATGAAGTTGAGTCGATTAACTTCTTCTCATTTTTTTTTAAGGTTCCGGGCTCTAATAAGGCCTGTGTATAAAAATGCAAACCAAGATCGGTTGGAATACTTCCAGCTGAAAAATGATCTTTTTTAATTAAACCATATAAATTTATTTCATTTAAAACACTTCTTATGGTTGCAGGGGATAGTTGATTATTAATTTGAGAACTAATTGACTTAGAGCCTAAAGGTTCTCCTGTTGCAATATAGTTTTCAACTAAAAGTTTGAAAATTGATTTAGCGCGATCACCAATCTCTGAAATTTTTTTATTCATAAATTCTTATTAATCTTATAACTTAAATACATAAAATTAAAATGTCAGGATATAAGAGAAATCATCGAGAGCTAAGTCAAATAAGGACTTTGGAAATAAATCCTAATTTTCAACCAAATAATCAATCGTCTTGCTTAGTCAAACTGGGTAATACACATGTTTGTTGTTCAGCAATTATTGAAGATAGAGTACCAGGTTTTTTAAGAAACTCCGGTAAAGGATGGTTAACTGCAGAGTATGGCATGTTACCCTCCTCAACCAATGAAAGAATGGATAGAGAGGCTGCGAAAGGAAAACAATCAGGTAGAACGCAGGAAATACAAAGACTCATTGGAAGAAGCCTGCGTTGTGCAGTCAATTTAGATATTTTAGGAGAAAGAACAATTAAAATTGATTGTGACGTTATCAGCGCCGATGGTGGAACGAGAACAGCTTCAATAATCGGTGGCTATGTGAGCTTAGTACGAGCAATTAATCATCACAAAAAAAATTATAACTTAACAAAAGCCATTGTTGTTAATCAGGTGGCCGCTATATCTGTAGGTGTAGTAAACGGAACGGCATGTATTGACTTGGATTATATTGAAGACTCTGGAGCGGAGGTAGATTGTAATGTTGTTATGGCAGGCGATGGGCAATTTATAGAATTTCAATCAACGGGTGAAGAAGCTAAATTTAGTAAGCAAACAATGCTTGATTTTATAGAGCTCGTAGAGAAATCAATGCCAGAAATATTTAAAGCTCAAAATATAGCTATTGAAAAATAAATTACTCCTAGGTTCTAGCAACAAAGGTAAGCTAAATGAAATAAAATTTTACTTAAAATATTTCAGTATCTATCTGGACTTTGATTTAATTACTACAAAAGAATTAAATAACTTTGAAGAACCAACAGAGGATGCTCTTACATTTCAAGAAAATGCTGAGATTAAATCTCAGTATTATTTTAACTTAACTGGTCATGCTACTATTAGTGATGATAGTGGATTTGTTATTGATGATCTGGGAAACTATCCCGGAGTAAAAACCGCTAGGGTTGCTAAAAAATTGGGAAGCGAACAAAATGTTATGGATGATATTTTTTCAAAGTTTGGGGATATAAGTCATCTTAATGCTACATTTTTTTGTGCTATATCACTGGTCACTGATAATAAAAAATATAACTGCTTAGGAAAAGTTAAAGGGAAGATGATCTCTCAAGGTATAGGGAATAATGGTTTTGGCTATGATCCATATTTTATACCAGAACAAAGTGAAAAAACATTTGCAGAAATGCAAAGTGATGAAAAACTTAAAGCCTCTCATCGATTTCAAGCATTTAAGATTTTATCTAGTCAAATATAATTGGGTATTCAATCATCTGTTTTTTAATAGGCAAACTACCTAAAACTGGGTGTTCAATATTTTGTGGATACATTTTTTGTTGAAAAATTTTTACAGCCATTTCCAAAGAAATTTCAATTGACTGTTTAAACAAGTACTCTCTATGTGGCTCCCTCATTAATGAAAGATCAATCATATCAAAATTAGATCTATTGATTGGTTTATAATAATTTTCTAAATTGATGCGTTGCTCTAAAAAGTTATCTATTAAGTATATATTCTCAAGAGGGTATGTTTTTTTATCTGTCGCAAGGTAACCAATAAGATCTTTATAACTTATTGTATCATCAATTATAATTATACTTTCTAGATCATCTAAATTACCCAGTAAATTCACTGATAACTCTAGATCAATGGCGCTAGAACCATAGGAGCTTGATTTTGTGTATATCAACGGAAAAATCTTTTTAAAATAAGTAAAAACCTTTAAACCATAATCATTTTGCTTATATAAAACACCTACAGCATTGGCATTATCAATATATTTTTGGAGTTTTTGAACATGCAAATAAGGACTATTAGGGATAAATATAATTTCATTGTCAGCAAAATTCTTCATTAATGAATAATCGTTAGACAAAGTCATTATAAAAGTATTAGCGCCCAACAAAGGAGGTAGAAGAATTAAATCTTTTGAACTTACAGGCCCGATGATCAATGTATCATTGATTGGAGATGTAATTTCATTTATTGAATAGACAAATTCAATTGAGCCTAGTGAGGGATAATTTGAAATATTTTCTAAAAATACGTCATAAAATAAAGAAGTAAATAGCTCATCATCCGATAAGATAACTAATATTTTTTCTATTTTTTTAAAATCAATTTCTTTGTTTTCAGGCTTAGTAGGTTTATCAATAACGACTAAATCTTTCTTTTCTTCCAGTTTTTCTGTTTCATCTTTAACTGCTTCAGGATCAGATACTTTTGGAGTTTTTTTAACATTATCAATCACTGTAGGTGCACAACTAAAAAAAGATATTAAAGAAATTAATAAAAAGATATTCTTCATAAAAGAAATGATAGAAGCAGGATTATATCTAGTAGCAACGCCCATTGGAAATTTGGATGATATCACATTAAGGGCCTTAAATGTTTTAAAAAATTCAAAATTAATATTGTGTGAAAATACTCTTAACAGTAAAAAATTGCTTAATAAATATGAAATTAAAACAAGTCTAGACAAATATACAGATCATGATTTTGAGAAGAAAAAAGATAAAATCTTAAATTTAATTAAAACTAATAATATTGTATCTCTAATTTCAGACTCTGGATCTCCATTAATTTCTGACCCAGGGAGCCAGCTAATTCATTTTTTATTAAAAAACAAAGTTAAAATAATTTCTATACCTGGACCGAGTGCAATGATATTAGGAATACAACTCAGTGGTTTCCTTAATAAGAAAAATTTTACCTTTCTTGGCTTTTTGCCAAAAAAACACGATCAAAAAGTCAATTCTCTCA
>Ga0181607_10003244_pt1 | contig 14190 bp, 16 predicted proteins | sample 041ome_9_FD_132420 | JGI IMG/M metagenome (GOLD analysis project Ga0181607, IMG submission 132420) | Coastal salt marsh microbial communities from the Groves Creek Marsh, Skidaway Island, Georgia - 041413US metaG (megahit assembly) | ecosystem: Environmental > Aquatic > Marine > Intertidal zone...
CCCAAGTTTTTATATACTGTAATGTAATTACCATGACGGATTAATACCGATGGATTACTCCCTTTAAAAGTAACTACAGACATTACCTCCCCTTCAAAAACTGCTCTAACCTGAGTAGCAGGAGCTGTCGCTATAGTAACCCCATTGCTTTGAATTGTAGTAGTTTTTACCACAGGATGCCGTTGGCGACCAAATCCTTGTATGATTACTCCTTTGTCTAAGGGCCAAGGTAACCGTCCTCTGTTGGCTTCAAAATTAGCCGCTATCAGCTTTGCTTCAGGTGTCAATTCAAAAGTTTTCTTTCCTCTTTTTCCAGCCGCTTTATTTGAAGCTGCAATTGCTGCTCTAATCAAGCGATCAATTTCTCTGTCAATCGCCCTTGCTTCTTTTTCTTTTTTTGAAATCTGAGCTGCTAAACTGCGTTCTTTACGCCTTAGGCTTTTGATCAGATTTTCTTGAGCGTTTCGCTCTTTCTTCAGTTGTTCCTGTACCGTTTTATTCTCCTCAACCAAAACAAGCTTTTTAGACTTTTCTTCGATCAATGCTTTGTTTAACTCTTGCAAAAGTTGGGTTTTCTCTGCTATAGCTAAACCCTGTTTTCTTCTGTACTGAGTGTATTGTTTTAGATATTGAATTCTCTTGTAGGCCTGTAAAAAGTTTTCTGAAGAAAATAAGAACATCAACCGATTCTGTAGGGATTTACTAGCATAAGAATTTTGAATCATTTTGGCGTAATCCTCTTTAAGTGCTTCCAATTCTTTTCGCTGATCACTGATGTTCCTTTCGTTAAGGTTAATTTTTCGGGTCAGTAAATTAACTTGAGCATTGGTCACTTTAATCAATTCTTCTCTTACACTCAGTTTAACTTGTAAATCTTCGACCTCGGTTACTACATTTTTTCGGTTTTTTTTACTTGAAAAGAGTAGCTCATTAATTTGTTTTATTTCATTCTTTAAGCGAACACGCTGAGCCTCTAGTTCTTGCTGCCGCTTGGTTGTGGATTGGCTCAATACCACTCCCGTCCCGATCCAAAAAAGCACCAAGAAGAGAAGTGTACGGCTCATTAAAATGAAAGTTGCTTATACCCTTGAGGTATTTCAAAAGGAAAACTGATGGCTCCTGGCAAATCTGTTCGTGTAAATTCCAGATTTAACTTTTGTAGCCTTTCCCCATCCGCTAAAGTAATTTCAATTTCTTGGGGAATATACTCTCCTTGAATTCGCTGGTGATTGGTATACTTTATAGTAAGGCTTTGAAGTGATCCAGGAATCAAAAAACGCTGCTCTTTCAACAAAAAACTGCTTGGGTCAAAAAATAAAGTGGGCTGAAGTCCCGATTTTCTTCCTTGAGGAATAAGAATATAATACTGCGGATTTGAAATTTGCTTCCATTTCCCTAGTGAAGGATCTAAAAACGGTTTCCCCAAGAATAAGTTTTCAATATCATCAAATGTAAAGGAGGTATTGAACGGAGCATTAATCAACTCAAAATCTCCTTGAAAATAGTTTTTTTGAAATTTCTCATAAAATGAAACTCCTTGTTTGGTCACCATAAGTTTAGCGATAGGGATGACCATGGAAGCACTCATCCAAACCGTTTTTTGAGCTTCCATTCGGAGCTGAACTATAATCTGTTGCTGCCTTTTACCGTCATCATAAACCGCTCGAATTCTAGAACGAAGCCTGTTCACTTTGGGATAGTTTCCTTTAATTTTTGAAGCCAATGCATTGACATCCACATTTTTGACAGGAGTGTTTGTGGGTAAAACAGCCACACTCTTACAGGCTGAGAGTGTGAAGAATACACCTATTGCAATAATCCCTAATATGTTTTTTCGATTTCTCATTTTAATTCAGAGTAGTCCCCTATACTCACAAAGGTAGGGTTTCCGTTATAATGAGCGTGATTTCCAATCATGGCTTTTTCACAATTAAGATCTATAATTGTACTGTGTTTTTGAATCAAACTGTGTTTTAAAGTTGAATTCTGAATCCGTGTTCCCTCTCCAATACTCACTCCAGGACCTACAGTACTATCAACTATACGCACGCCTTTACCAATAAAACAAGGCGGTATAACAGTGCTGTTTTCTATTTGTGCTGTGGGGTCAATCAATTCGTTGCCTTCTTTGTGTTTAATGATCAACATTTCTGTATTGGTATGAAGGGTTACTTCAGGATTTCCACAATCCATCCAATTCGTTACGGTTCCCGGTTTAAAAACCGCTCCCTCTTCCATCATTGCTAATATCCCTTCATTAATTTGATACTCTTTTCCCTTCTCCAATTTTTTGGAAACTACCTTTTCCAAGGCCTTTTTCAATCGCTCAATTTCTTTAAAATAATAGATTCCAATAACTGCAAGGTCAGAAACAAACTTTTGAGGCTTTTCCACTAGGTTTACAATAGAATTACTCGAATTGAGCTCTACCACTCCAAAAGCTTCAGGCTGATCTACTTGTTTGACCCAAATCACGGCATCCGCCTCTGGATCAAGTTTTAAATTTGCCCTGATCAAGGTGTCCGCATATGCAACTACAGTAGGTCCTTTTAAAATTGACGCTGCACACATAATGGCATGACCCGTACCTAAAGGTTGCTCTTGTCTAAAGAGGTGTGCTTCAGCTCCTAACTCATTTGCCAGAGCAACCAAAGATTTCTCAACCTCTTCTCCAAAATAAGCGGGTTCACCTAAAATAAATCCTATGTCAGATATCGGCTCTTCAACCACTCTTGCAATTTCACGAACCAGTTGATGTACAATTGGACTTCCTGCAACTGATATCAATGGCTTTGGAGTAGTCAAACTATGTGGTCTTAGTCGGGAACCTCTCCCTGCCATTGGGACTATGATTTTCATTTATTTAAAATTGTATGATTTACCGTAACTGATGAAACCAAAGTGTTCTACACATTCAGATGTTTATATATGTTATTTTTTGCCCGTACTTCCAAAACCTCCTTCTCCCCTGTCTGTTTCTGATAATTCTTGGGTAAGTTCCCAATCAATTTGCTCAAATTTTGCAACCACCAATTGGGCGATTCGCTCTCCAGGTTCAATCGTAAAGGCCTCATTGGACAGATTAACCAAAATTACTCCTATTTCTCCTCTATAGTCTGCATCTATGGTACCTGGCGTGTTCAAAACTGTAATACCAAATTTTGCGGCTAAACCGCTTCTGGGTCTTACTTGAGCTTCATACCCCTCTGGAAGGGCTATTTTAAGCCCTGTGGGTACAATTTTCCGCTCTAAAGGTTTTAGGGTGACTGCGGCTTCTAAAACAGCTTTTAGATCTGCTCCAGCGGAAGCTTTTGTGGCGTAAGTGGGAAGGTCGAAATTACTTTCATTTTGAACAGGAACAGTAATCATCTCAGTAAATTTTGTTTGTTAAAAATACAAAAACCGCAGAGGCCGTTTGTCCCATTTTTAAAATTGTTTCTTTGTTTTATTAACCGATTTTTACTCTAAGAAAGCTCTTGTGGTAAGCCCTCTAAATAGGTTCTCTTAGAGGCTTTAATTTGGTCTTCTTCTTCGGTAGTAGGATAGTAAAAGTAGGACGGCGCTATGATTTCTTTAAGTTGAGTAATCTGGATTTCTATAAAATGCTGAATTCTAAACTTGCCCTTATTAAAGGGTCTAAACTCCTCTTCTACTTTTTTAAATCTTTTGTTTTGAGGGCTTAGTACTTTGGCTTTGCCTCTACACTGTATCCCTTTTTGTTTCCAAATGTCAATCCCCGTCACACAAACATTGGGGTTTTCTAAAATATTCATTAAGCTTTTGGGTGAAGCGATATTGGCTATGATTAATTTATTTCTTCCTTTAAAAAGAAATAACTGTTTTGGAGAGACATTGGGCTCTCCTAAATTATTGGAAGTTGCCAACCACAATAAAACGATCTGCTCTGATTGGATTTGTAGGTTCATAATTCAAAGTGGCTTGCATAAGGTGTCTAATTTTCTTCACAATTGAAATAGCGGACTCCGTCCCATCTCCGCTTAAAGAAATTTTCTTTATCTGCTAAAAAATCTTCAAAAGGGGTGTTAGAAGGGAGTACTGAAAGCCACATGATTGGATAATCTTCTGGTGCAGAGGTACATTCAAATGATTCACAGGGATGTCGGTAGCGATAACGCGCATGTCCGGCTTCATGATAAAAAGTATACAGCCTTTGGACAAGTGAAAAGTCTTCCCAAAAAGATTTTATAATTTCAAAGCTAACGGTTCCTTCGTCACAAATATTGTATGCTCTACCTGCATGATCTGCGGTAACTCCAGAAGCAAAGTCAGGCTCTGTCCCAAAAAATACTGAAACTAAGCGCCCTTCTCCAGGGTCAGGCTTTCCTGAACGTATTGCATCCTTAACAAAAAGGTCCCAATAGTCTTCAAGAGTACTTTTTTCATTAATAACTGCATAGAAAGGATCCGTGATAACATCCTTTTCCTCTTCTTCAACAACTTCTAGTTCTTGTTCTACGACTTCCTCTTGAGTGCATTGAAAAAGAATCAAAGACAAACAAAAAAATATCGGATAAAGGGTGCTTGATTTGTTCTTCATTTTTCTGCATCATTAATATATGAAAATTAAAAATATAACTTTTACCTTCAAAAGCCAATAAAGCAGTAAAAATTAACTTTTAAAAAATAGGCTTGATCACTTACCCTTAACTGTTGAGAGCCTCCGCTCCTCCAACAATTTCTAATATTTCATTTGTAATTGCTGCTTGTCTGGCTTTGTTATAAGTCAACTTGAGTTGGTCTCTAAGCTCAGTAGCATTGTCTGTGGCTTTGTGCATAGCTGTCATTCTGGCGCCGTGTTCACTAGCAAAAGAGTCTCGAATTGCCTTGTACAATTGCATTTTTAAAGACTTGGGAAGTAAGTCATTTACGATTTCAGCCTTGGATGGTTCAAAAATATAATCTGCACTGGCTGTTTCGACTTCGGTTGAAGAAGCCAATATAGGAAGGTAGGGTTCTACTTCTACAATTTGAGTAGCCGCGTTTTTAAATCGATTGTAAACCAAAACAACTTCGTCGAAGCTTGCCTCAGAAAATTGGTCCATAATTTGCTGTGCTACTTTCCCCGCGTTTTCGTAGGTTAACTCATCAAAAACACCATCGTGAACCGCAGTGATTTTACCCGTTTTCTGTAATACTTCTGAACCTTTTTTTCCAATAGTAATCAATGAAACCTCCTGTTGAGCAAAGTCTTCGGCAATAAGTTGACGTGTTTTTTTAATGATATTTGCATTGAACGCACCACACAATCCTCGGTTGGAAGTAATCGCTACAATCAATACCCTCTGTTTATCACGGACTTGGGTAAATGGATTCTGACTGTCTCCTTCAAGTGTACTGCTCAGGTTTTGAATCAATTCCGTCAGGGTGTTGGCATAAGGACGCATGGCGGTAATGGCATCTTGAGCTTTTTTCAATTTAGCAGCAGATACCATTTTCATAGCACTGGTAATCTGCATGGTTGAAGAAACTGATGCTATCCGATTCCGTATTTCCTTAAGGTTTGCCATAGCTTATGCGTATTGCTTAGATATTTCTTTTGCGACTGCGTTAAGGACATCCAAAACTTCATCAGTAAGCTTTCCCGCTTTTAACTCAGCAAGAGTCTTGCTGTGCTTTTTACGAAGCGTTTCAAGAAAGGATTGTTCAAACGCTTTCACACTCTCAACAGGCACCTCCCTCAACAAGTTCTTAGACCCTGCATAAATAATCGCAACTTGGTCTTCAACCGTAAACGGGTCATTTTGAGCTTGCTTTAAAATCTCTACGTTTCGCCTTCCTTTTTCAATAACGTTTAAAGTAGCTGCGTCAAGGTCCGAACCAAATTTTGCAAAGGCCTCCAATTCACGGAATTGGGCTTGGTCTAATTTTAGTGTTCCCGCAACTTTTTTCATTGATTTGATCTGTGCAGACCCTCCAACTCGTGATACTGAAATTCCTACATTAATTGCAGGGCGAACTCCTGAGTTAAACAAATCAGACTCAAGGAAAATTTGTCCATCGGTAATCGAAATTACATTGGTAGGAATATAAGCAGATACATCTCCTGCTTGAGTTTCGATAATGGGTAAAGCTGTAAGTGATCCTCCTCCTTTTACCTTTGATTTTAAAGAATTAGGAAGGTCGTTCATTTCTTTAGCAATGCTGTCATCATCAATAACTTTTGCAGCTCGTTCTAGTAAACGTGAATGCAAGTAAAATACATCCCCTGGATAAGCCTCTCGCCCTGGGGGTCTTCTCAAAAGAAGTGACACCTCGCGATAAGCTACAGCTTGCTTTGATAAATCGTCATAAATGATCAAGGCTGGTCGCCCTGTATCTCTAAAATACTCTCCAATTGCAGCACCTGCAAAAGGAGCGTATACTTGCATGGGAGCAGGGTCAGATGCATTCGCTGCAACAATAGTGGTATAAGCTAATGCCCCTTTGTCCTCTAGTGTTTTGGCAATTCCAGCCACCGTTGAAGCTTTCTGTCCTATGGCTACATACACACAATATACTGGTTCACCTGCGTCGTAAAATTCTTTTTGGTTTAGAATTGTATCAATACAAACGGTTGTTTTTCCGGTTTGACGATCACCAATAACCAATTCACGTTGACCTCGGCCAACGGGTATCATGGCGTCAATGGATTTAATTCCAGTTTGAAGTGGTTCATTCACCGGTTGGCGGAAAATAACTCCAGGAGCTTTGCGCTCCAATGGCATTTCGAAAAGTTCTCCTTCAATGGCTCCTTTACCGTCTATTGGATGTCCTAGGGTATCTACAACACGTCCAACAACTCCTTCTCCTACATTGATAGAGGCAATTCGTTGAGTTCTCTTTACGGTATCTCCTTCTTTTACACCTTTGGATGCTCCTAAGAGTACAACCCCTACGTGATCCTCCTCTAAGTTTAGCACCATTCCTTCAAGGTTGTTGTCGAAAGAAACTAATTCTCCGTACTGCGCGTTGGAAAGTCCAAATACGCGAGCAATCCCGTCTCCTACCTCCAATACAGTTCCTACCTCGTCTAAGGTATTCGCTGAAGTGTAACCGGCGAGTTGCTTTTTTAATATTGCTGAAACTTCAGCGGGGTTTACGTCTGCCATGATCAATATGCTTTAGATCGAGTTCGTTTTTGTTAATGTAGTTTTGATTGTGTTCAGCTGGTTCGATACACTTGCATCGTATTGCATGTCACCAATCTTAAGAATATACCCTCCAATAATGGATGGATCAATCTTGTTTTCCAGAATTGCTTTTTTATCTGAAAGCTTTTTCGCTTCCTGCAAAACTTGTTGTTTCAATTCAGCTGTCAAAGCAATTGCTGTTGTAACTATTGCTTTTACCTCCCCCTTTTGAGCGGCAAATAATTCAATGTACTGCTCGCAGGTGCCTCCTAATAATTCCATTCTGTTGTTCCTTGCTAAAAGAGAAAAAAGTTTTTGTGTTTGAGCGCTCGCATTGGGCAAAAGCTCGTTGAGAATTACTTTTTTCTTCTCGGCAGCCAGCATTGGGTTTTCCATTACCGAGCTCAATTCCTCATTTTCCTTCATTAATGCTGAAAGCGCCTGCATATCATCAGAAACCTTTTGTGATGAATCCGCATCTTCAGCAAATGCTAAAGTTGCTTTGGCGTAACGAAGTGAAGCTCGAGTTACTTTCATTATTTCAGATCAGAATCTTGTATCAATTGGTCGATCAATTGAACTTGTTTGTCTTTGTTTTCCAATTCTTTTTGAAGCACTTTTTCCGCTATGTCCATTGCAATAGAGCCAACTTGTTCTCTTAGCTCGTTTATTGCCGCACGTTTTTCATTTTGGATGGCTTCCTGTGCTTGTGTCAGAATTTTATCTGCTTCAGCTTGTGCTTCTTCTTTAGCTGTATTGATCAAATCAGCACGAGTACTGTTTGCTTCTTTGAGCAATGCTTCTTTTTCAGCACGTGCTTCTTTTAAAATGCGTTGGTTATCCGATTGCAAACTTTCCATTTCAGTTCGCGCAGCTTCTGCCGAAGCTAGGGCCTCTTTGATCGAAGTTTCGCGTTCGTTTACCGCACTCAAAATAGGACCCCATGCGTATTTTCTTAAAAGAAAAAGCAGTCCAATGAAAATCATTGATTGCCAAAAAAACAGGCCTATAGAAAACTCACTTATTAATTTTTCCATCGTTTAAAACTTTGCGTTAAAGTACCTCTGTAAAGGAATATTTTGTTTATACCGCAAATAATGCAGCAAAACCAATTCCCTCTACAAGAGCGGCAGCAATTAACATTGCTGTTTGAATTTTACCGTAAGCATCTGGTTGACGGCCAATGGCCTCCATTGCAGAACCACCGATTCTACCGATTCCCATACCTACTCCGATTACTACTAAACCGGCACCTACCATTACTGGAATTTCCATAGTTATAAATTTAAATTAAACATTCTTTTTAGACACATGACTGTGTATGCTTTAATGATGCTCGTGTTCCTCTGCGGCAAAGCCGAAATAGAGTGCTGAAAGCATCGTGAAAATATAGGCTTGTAACAAAGCCACTAACAATTCTATCAAAGAGATTGCAAAGGCCAATCCAAAGGATAATGGACTTCCCAACCAACTTTTAAAAATAAACATCAACCCTATCAAACTCATCAATACAATATGTCCTGCTTGCATGTTTGCATACAGACGAATCAATAGTGAAAAGGGTTTTATAAATATTCCTAACACTTCGATAGGAATTAAAATAATGTACAAGGGTATTTTGGCATACCACTTCATTGAGGATCCTAATGGATCAAAAAGGTGAAGCCAATAATCTTTTGTCCCGGTAAAATTTGTAATCAAAAAGGTTAAAAGTGCCAATCCAAAAGTGACTGCAATATTTCCAGTTACATTTACTCCTAGTGGAGTAAGCCCTAAGAGGTTTAAAAACCAAACAAAGAAAAAGACCGTTAACAGGAAGTTCATATACTTCATGTATTTTTTTTCACCAATGTTTGGTCTTGCAATATCATCGCGTATGTATAGAACAATGGGTTCAAAAAAGCGTCCTACCCCAGCTGGAACCCCTCCATTAGCAGCATAGGTTTTAGCGAGTGATCTAAACAACCAGAACATTAAAAAGGCGATCAATAACATACTGACAACTCCTTTTGTAATGGATAGGTCAAGAGGCGCAATGTTAGTAGCGTGATGGGATTCATCATAGTTGATAGTCCCCACCTCATCTGTCTTATATATTTTACCGTGCTCTAATTTGTAATAATTTGAACCGACATGAGCAACCTCTTCACCGTGATGAAGTTTGGTCGAAGAAAAAATTTGTAAGCCTTCATCCCAAAGTATGACAGGTAACGGAATGCCGATGTAAACGTGCTTTCCCTGATCGTTGGTGTAAGAAAACAAACTGAAATCGTAAGCGTCTTCAAGGTGATGAGAAATATACTTTTTTATTTCTGTCTTTAAATCTTTGGGTGTTTCGCTATCTTTAGCATACAGATTATGAGGCGCTGAAAACAATGCTGCCAAGAGGACAGAAAAAAGGATAAATTTGTTAAGCGCTGACGGCATAAAACGTTATTATAAATAGTGTTTTTAAGCGCTGCAAATGTAAGGCTTTCGAATAAATAAAGAAACAATTAAATGCTTTTTTGAATTTCTTTTAAGTAAGGGGTGGTTTTTAGAATAAAATGACTTCTTATACAGAGACTTTCTGTGCTCTTTTGTCCCTATTTGTATCGTCTTGCAAGAAGGATAATTTCCAATACTAACCCCAATGCATAGGGGATAAAGAAAATATAAAACTCTTGACGAATAAGAATCCCGTCTAAATGAAACTTTGGGTGAAAGAAAATAAAATAGGTGCTAAATTTGAGTGCTACAGTAAACAAGTAAAGCACTGCTAAGTTGCTCTTCTTTTTGTCTATACCCCATCCCAATAGGACCAAAGCCACTAATGCCAAAACTGCATTAATCCCATAACTTTGAATTAAAAAGGTTTGTGCTAGGGGATTAAACTGAAGGTGGAAAACAAGTCCAACACCCATGAGCACGATAAGTGAAATGATAAAGCTTAGGGATTTTTTCATTCGTTGTCCCAGAATTTTTTGCTTTGGCGATAGATTAACCACAAAATGGTGAGCAGTCCAAAACCCGATAATAAAAGAGTAGCAAGCTTGTTGGGAAGCGTATAGGTTCTATCTAAATAGGTTCCAAATTGTATCGCTCCATACATAATGATGGCGATTTGAAACGCTAGACTTGAAAAAATGAGCCATTTATTAGGCTGTTTTTTCATGTGAGTCTTTTAATTTCTTTACGCCTTCCTCTGATGTTTGCATTTTACATTGGGCATTAAAGATCGCTCCTGCTTCAACAATCAGCTTTTGAGTCAATACCTCTCCTTCTAGATTAGATTTGGTCTTTAAACTCAAAATTCCAGAGACCATAAGCTTCCCTTTAAAAAAGCCTTCTATCTCAGCGTTAGTACATGAAACCTCACCTGAAACTTTAGCTTCTTTACCTAAAATTACTTTCCCTGTGGTTTCGACATTACCTTCTACAGAGCCATCAATCCTGATGTCTGTCTTCGCTTTTATGGTTCCTTTTAACGAGGTGTTTTGGTCAATTTTGCTATACTGTCCGTTAGTCTCTGATCCTTTCATCTTTATGGGGTTTCCAGTTCTTGTTTTTTAAAATTGTTCGATATTGGGACGCTAAAGCTACAAAATTCTCACTATTTCGTTGAATTAACTCTTTTAGTCCTCCATTTGTTTCTATGTTTTTAACCTCCTTAGGGTCTCTAATTCCGTGTACAACTACAAAAATATATTCTTCGTTAAACGGATCAAGACTCACTTCCCATCTTTGTTTTACGGTTTGTAAGCTTGTTTTAATCTCTTCAAAGAAATCCTGAGATTGTTTCATTTCTGAAGATAAAAATGGAAAAATCCATTTGTAGTTTTTGTAAACAACACCACTTTCTTTTAAGTCGTCATAGGCTTCGATTTCCTCTATTAAGGCTTTTGCATTTTTTGCTTCCTCCGTAGCGCTGTAAGCAGTAGTTACATCTGCTAATGCCGATTTCCATGCTTCAACCCCATTAAGCCTTCCGCTTATGTGAGCTTTCAATAAAGCCGCTTTAGGTTCAATACTACTACCGCTAGCTAAAATCATCAAAGGCTCAATTGCTTCTCTAGCCTCTGTAAACTGTTGCTTTTGAAATAATTCAAGTATATCTTTATAAAGAGCTTCAGGGGTAATCAGCTCCGAATTGTCAAAATTTTCAGGATCAGAAATTAGTTGGGCAAAGGCTGTTTGTGGATACTCTTCTAGGAGAATAGATTTGTACTCTGCTGCCAAAGGATCGTTTTGAGTTGATGCCATTCTAAATAAGTGATACAATGCTTGCACTTTTAATTCGTCCGCTGGCTCTTGAGAAATCAAATGCATCAAACGTTCTTCTGCTAAAGGATAATTTTTAAATTTTTCTTTATAAATCATTCCTAACTGGAGGTAAGCTCTGTGATTCAGACTTTTTATACTGTCTCGTTCCTCTTCTGATTGAGGAAGTGAAGCGACAAAATTTTCTGGTGTTTCCTGGATTATTTGAGGCTTTAAGGTTACATTTTCCACTGAAGCCGTATCGACTTGATTGATGTTCTCAATTGCCAAAGCACTTCTCCAATTGTCAACATTGGGACGACTACCCCAACGTGCTAAATAATTTTGCTTCCCTTGTAAAATTAGATTTGAATTGTAAAAGTAAAACGTTGAGCTTGATCTTCCTAGGAGCTGAAATCGACTTCGGTCTTCTTTGGCTTCTAATTCATTTTTTGCAAGAAGTAATTTCTGATCAATGAACGACTGAAAATAGTCAAGCTGTTCAGTATCAGACAGTGCTGTAATTTTTAGAATACTATCCGTCTTTTTTACTGTTTCTTCATAAATAATGACATCAGAAAGGTTTTCCCGTTGGCGGCTTAATTGTTTATAACGGGTTGAAGAAGGGTCAAAAAATGACAGTAAACGATCCAAATACTGTCCCGTTTCGATATAAGATCCGTTTTCAAAATAATAACGGACCAACTCTTGATAATTTTGAATTTCTGTATAGCTGTCAACCGTTGCTGCTTGTAGAGATTTATCAAAATATGCAAGTGCTAAGCTATCTTCACCTTGGTTGAGGTACATTTTTGCCAAAGCACTGTGAATACTGTGTGCATAGGGTTCGTTTTCATAATTGTTTAGCAAGCGCGCTACTTCATCTTGTTTTTCTTCAAATTCCAACGAAGGATTTAATATGCTCTGCTTGATTTTTGCTTCGATCAAAATATTTCTCGGTGCTTTACGTTTGAGTTCGCTTATCATGACATAGGCTAATCTGGCGCTGTCAAGCTGATTCATGCCTTCTAAAAGTTGCCCTGATATAAAGAGGTAACGAGCTCTGTTTTTTCTTTTGGGTTCGTGCGCTGCGGCTCTTTGAATATAAAACGAAGCAGAATCCATTTGACGCAACCGAATAAATGCATCTGCTAAAGTTGCGTTTGCAAGCGGGTAAAACTTATTTTTTGATGTCAATGATTGAACTAGCGGCCCCAAGTTTTCTACAGCCAACTCAACATTATTAAGACGAATATTTGTTTTCTCCCTCCATATTTTCCCTTCTGTATATACCGATGGGTTCGCCCCGCTCTCTAATAAAAAATTAAATGCCTCAAGAGCAGGGAAAAACCTGCGGTCAAAATACCGCGCTTTTCCCAACAACAAATACGCCTCATCAATCTGAGAGTTGTATTGGGTTTCGTCTATTTTAATGGAGTGCTTTTGAATTGCCTTGACTGCTTTTTCTTCAGCCCGATCAAAACCGGGAACTATGGTAGTTTTATCAAAATTTTCTCCTCTCAAATTGATCGGTTCAACAGGAAGTAATTCGTAGAAATTTTCTTCAAAGGCCTGTCCTAAAATTGCATCTCCTACAGCAAAGGCCTCTTTGCCGTTGAATAATACATTGTATTTTGTGGTCAAGGCATGATATTGTCTATTAAATACCCCCTTTTTGGTTGTGCTACAAGACCACACCATCCCAACCAAGACCAACAATACCCAAAAAGAAAGATGCTTTTTAAACATAGAAATCACTGTAGCTTAATAACTTAAAAACTCTTGGTTTAGTATGTAATAGTAAATCTAATTTGAAAAATAGGATTCGAGCTCCTTCAAGGTCTCTGGTGTGGTTTCGATGTCCTTGATTGCCAATCCTTTTTCCAAAAGAACAATTCGATCGCAAACTTCTGTTACATGAGTCAAGTCATGACTTGAAATCAAAAAGGTAGTCCCATGCTTTTCTGCTTCATCCCTGATTAATTTTTTTAACCGAATTTGTGTGGATGGGTCTAGATTTGCAAAGGGTTCATCTAAAATCACAAGTTCTGGTTTCCCGATTAATGTCCCCACGATACCTGCCTTTTTTTGGTTTCCTTTAGACAGATCTCTCAAGTACTTTTTTTGTCCCAATATCTCTCCGTTGAAAAAGGGTTCAAACTCTTGAACCCAAATGTTGATCTCTTCCTTTGATACTCCTCTTAAATTTCCCAAAAAATAGTAGTATTCCTCTACTGTTAAATAGCCAATCAGATAGCTTTCGTCTATAAATGCTGCAGTATAAGGTTTCCATTCTTCACTCGTTTGAACGTCAATTTGATTGATGGTTGCTTTGCCGGTACTGGCTTCAATCAAATCTAAAAATAAACTGAACAAGGTTGTTTTTCCAGCTCCGTTATTTCCAACTAAACCGAATCTTTGCCCTTTGGGAACCTCCAGGTTTGGAATTTCTAAAACTGTTTGCCCTGAATACTTTTTTGAAAGATTTGTTGCAATTATCATGAGACTAATTTATTAAATGATCCTATAGTTTGATATTTCTTTTTTTGGTAGGTCTTGACAATTAAATTCAACAGTTGTTTTTGAAATATCAGTCCTAATAGGCCAACAACTGCAAGCCCAAGAAGTCCCGTATAAAAACCAAAAAAAGCATGGGGAAGATAAAACACAAGAAGGGGTAGAATGAGTTTTGGCAATACAAAGAGCAATTGAATAAAGCTGAAGTTTTGGGTATTTTCGAATGCCTTTGCCTTGATGTTTAGTTTGATTGGATTGGTGTTGAAAGCCCCTGAGTATAACGTAATCACGGAGCCAAAACCAA
>Ga0181607_10003245_pt1 | contig 14189 bp, 8 predicted proteins | sample 041ome_9_FD_132420 | JGI IMG/M metagenome (GOLD analysis project Ga0181607, IMG submission 132420) | Coastal salt marsh microbial communities from the Groves Creek Marsh, Skidaway Island, Georgia - 041413US metaG (megahit assembly) | ecosystem: Environmental > Aquatic > Marine > Intertidal zone...
ATAAGGCTGAATTCCATAACCTCCATTTGAAAAATATGCATAAGATTGAGCCAACTCTAGAGGAGTAATTTCGCCACTACCTAAAGCTAAAGTTAAGTCTTTTGGAAATTTTTCAGTAGGTAAAGCAAATTTTTTTGCATAATTTAAAGTATAATTTATTCCAATACTATCTAATAATCTTATTGAGATCATATTTATAGATTTTGCTAAACCATAACGCAGTCTTGTAAAACCATAAAATTTCCCACCATAATTTTTTGGCCTCCAAGCCCCACTAACTGTATTTTCTTTAAATACTTTTGGTGCGTCGTTTATTATAGAGGCAGGAGTATATCCTTTGTTTAATGCCGCTGAGTAAATAAACGGTTTGAAACTAGAACCTGGCTGTCTTTTTGCTTGAGTAACTCTATTAAATTTACTTATTCTAAAATCATACCCACCAGATAAAGCGGAGATTGCTCCACTATTAGAATCAATTGAAACTAAAGCCCCATTTACATTGGGTACCTGAGATAATTTCCACTTATTATTTACTTCCTTTATTCTTATTACATCTCCAATTGATAAAACAGAATAAAAATTCTTAATTTTTTTCCTATAATTAACATCAAAGTACTGATTTTTTATCAAAATATCATCTATATGAATATCTATTAGCTTATTATATTTTGAATATACTTTTATAGAATATTTATCTACATTTAAAACTACTGCTGGGACATTCTTATTAATCTCATAGTAGCTATTTAAAAATTTAGAAATATTTTTTTTTGAAATTTCTAAATCATATTCAAGATCAGAATTTAATAATTTACCATAATTTATCTTTCCTTCAGGGCCTCTGTACCCGTGTCGAATATCATATTTTTCAATATTTTTTCTTAATGATTGTCTTGCTGCCTCCTGTAATTTACTATCTACAGTTGTAAAAACATCGTAACCTAGTATATAAGCGTCGTTACCAAATCTTTCTTCCATTTGCGCTCTTACCATTTCAGCTACATATGGTGCTCTCAATTCTATGCTTGCAGTGTTTAACTTAGCAGATACAGGAGAAAGATAAGCAGTTACGTAATCTTCCTTTGATATAAAATTATTTTCTGACATTCTTCTTAAGACATAATCTCTTCTTTGAAGAGCTCTCTTTTCGTTAGAGATTGGATTATATTTTGAAGGCGCTTTAGGCAAACCAGCAATCATTGCCATTTGGGCTAAAGTTAAATCTTCTAGTCTTTTCCCATAATATACTTGTGAAGCAGCTGCGACTCCATATGATCTATGACCAAGATAAATTTTATTCATATAGAGTTCAAAAATTCTTTCTTTGCTTAAATTTCTCTCCATTTTATATGCGAGGAGAATTTCTCTTAACTTACGAATAATTTTTTTTTCTCTTGTTAAATAAAAGTTTCTAGCAACTTGCATTGTAATTGTGCTTCCACCTTGAGTAACTTTGCCTGTTGTTATGAAGCTTTTAAATGCTCTTAATAAGCCCAGATAATCAACGCCGCTATGATTATAAAACCTGTTATCCTCTGCCGCGATAAATGCATTTTTTAAATCATTTGGTATCTCTTCAAAAGTCACCGGAATTCTCTTTTTTTCACCATAAACGGCTATTAATTTTTTATCTTGAGTATATACTCGCATTGGTATTTGCATCCTCATATCAAGTATTTCTTCAACCGAGGGTAAACTGCTAGCTAAAACAATATAAAATGTTAAAAGTGACGCAACAATTAAACCAATTATAAAATAGGTTGGTTTTAAGGCTTTTTTAAGAAATATACTCATACTTGTTGGTAGCAATAAAGTTTCTTGTTAATATCTATATAATACTATAAAAACAAAATTTATCTTGTCTAAACATAGGAACAATATAATTTTAATCGGTCCAATGGGTTCTGGAAAGAGCTCTATTGGCAAAAAATTATCAAAAATGATGAAATTTGATTTCATTGATACTGATCAATTAATTGAAGAAAAGACAGGGGTAGATATAAGCACAATATTTGAGCATGAGGGCGAAGAAGGTTTTAGAAAAAGAGAGTCTAAAATTTTAAACGAAATTTCATCTTGCAAGAAATCAGTTATTGGTACTGGCGGGGGTATAATATTGCTAGAGCAAAATCGTAAAATAATTGAAAAAATGGGATTTGTTGTTTATTTGATAGCAAGCATCAAAGAATTAGTCTATCGAACTGAAAATGATAAAAACAGACCTTTAATAAACAATGTAAATGCTGAGGAAAAAATTACTAGTTTAATTAAAGAGAGACAAATGTATTATAAGGAAATAGCAAATACTAAAATAAATACTGACAATTATGATACAGTAAAAATATCAAAAATTATTATTCAGGAATATGAAAAAAATAATTGTTAAGCTAAAAGAAAATTCATACCCTATTTTTATTGGAAAAAATATTCTATCTAATAAAAAACTATATCTTGCTATTAAAGAAAAAAAGATTGCTCTTATTACAAACAATAAAATTAAAGCTTTACACTTCAAGAATCTTAAAAATAATATATTAAAAAAAGAAAATATAATTTTGCCAGATGGCGAAAAATATAAAAATCAAGAAAGTATTACAAAAATTCATAACTATTTGCTAAAAAACAATTTTTCTAGAGATAGTGCTTTAATTGCTTTCGGTGGTGGGGTTATTGGCGATATCACAGGCTTCGCTGCTTCAACCTATCAACGAGGCATTAAGTTTATACAAATACCAACTACTTTGCTTGCAATGGTTGACTCATCTGTAGGAGGTAAAACAGGTATTAATCATACTCTAGGTAAAAATATGATTGGTTCTTTTCATCAGCCTAGTGCGGTTATTGCCGATACAGAAATTTTAAAAACTTTATCTGAAAGACAATTTAACGCTGGCATGGCTGAAGTAATAAAATACGGAATTATCAAGGATAAAATATTTTTTAAATGGATATTAAAAGAGCATGAAAATATTAAAAACTTAAATACTGAAAGCATAATAAAAATTATCAAAAAATCTTGCCAAATAAAAGCGGACATAGTTGCTCTAGATGAAAAAGAGAAAAACATTCGCGCATTATTGAATTTAGGGCACACCTTTGGGCATGCTATAGAAAATAATCTTGGTTATGGAAAATGGTTACATGGCGAAGCAATAGCTTGTGGCTTTCTCATAGCCGCTGACATTTCAATACAAAAAAAAATAATGACAAATGCAGAATATGAGGAAATCAAAAAAATTTTAAAAATATTCAAATTACCTATAAAATTACCCAAAAATATAAATTTAGAAAAACTTTATAAAACAATGCTATTAGATAAAAAAGTTAAGAACAATAAAATTGTTTTTGTTCTTCCTAAAAATATTGGAAGTGCATACATAACTAATGAGATTAAAAAGTCTATGGTTATGAAAGCATTAAAAAATCATGCCCAATGAAATTGAAAATCGCCTTGCTTCTTATGCCTTAAAATCTTCAAAAAGCTTAGGTCGTGTTCATAATGAAGATCCGCCTAATTTAAGGTCAGAATTTCAAAGAGATCGTGAAAGAATAATTCATTCTACAGCTTTTAGGAGACTTGAATATAAAACACAAGTTTTTGTAAATCATGAAGGTGATATGTATAGAACTAGGCTTACTCATACTATAGAAGTTGCCCAAATATCAAGGGCTGTTGCGAGGGCATTAAAAATAAATGAGGACTTGACTGAAGCAATATCATTAGCACACGATTTAGGGCACACACCATTCGGCCACGCTGGACAAGATATATTAAATAAATGTATGAAAGAATTTGGTGGTTTTGAACATAATATTCAATCACTAAGAATAATTGATAAATTAGAGAATCAATATGCAAACTTTCCAGGCATAAATCTATGCTTTGAAACTAGGGAAGGAATATTAAAAAGATGTAGTTTGTCTCTTGCAAAAAAATTAGGATCTGTTGGGAATAGATTTATTGAAAAAAAGAATCCATCACTAGAAGCTCAGTTGACAAATATATGCGATGAAATTGCTTATAATAATCATGATATTCAAGATGGAATAAAAGCAAAAAAAATATTTATAGAACAGCTCGAAGATTTGCCAATTTTCTATGATCAAATGAGTGAAGTGTTAGCAAAATATCCAAGATTATCAAAGTCAAAAATAGTTAGTGAAACTGTTAGGAAGATAATAAATATGTTAGTAAATGATGTAATAAAAAATTCTAATGAAGAAATCAAAAAAGAAAATATTTCTACGAGTGAGGATGTTAGAAATTGTAAAAAAACTCTTATTTGTTTTTCTGATGAAATAAAAAGATTAAATATTGAACTGAAAAAATTTTTATATAAAAACCTTTATATGCACCCAGACGTTGTGGTTATGACCAATCGAGCTAATGTTATTATTAAGGACCTATTTCTAGCATATAACAATGATCTTAATCTAATTTCAGAAGAATATTGCGCTCACAATATTGATAAAATTAATTTGGGGCACAAAGAGAGAGTTATATGCGATTATATTGCTGGTATGACTGATAGATTTGCTCAACAAGAGCACCAGAGGTTGTTTAAATAGCGTTTACCTGTTCGAAATATAAATATTAGATAATTACATTGAATGAATAGGCGTCAAGTTCTATACTGTTAATACGTTCATCCTTTTAGGACGGAAGTAGGTTTAAACGCTGAAGGAACGCACCAAACTTTTAACCTAGAGTTTGGTGATCTATCATCAAACTCTAGTGAAATTGATATTTTAGAGTATGACAATTAACAAAGACAAAATAACTGGTTTATACAATAAAGACTTTGAAAAAGATAGTTGCGGATTTGGCTTGATTGCTAATATCGACAACAAGCCTAGTCATTGGCTTATAGATACTGCTATCACTGCACTTGAAAGACTTGCCCACAGAGGTGCTGTAGGCGCCGATGGAACTTCTGGGGACGGCTGCGGCATATTATTCAAGATTCCAGAATATTTTTTTAGATCACTTGCTAATGAAGAAAAAATAAATTTAGCAAAAAATTTTGCTATAGGTATGTTTTTTCTTAATCCAGACAAAAAGAAACGTGATGCTTCAATAAAAATTATTGAAAAAGTTCTCAATGAACATAATTTTATTTTAGCAGGCTGGAGAGACGTGCCTGTTAACGAAAAAATTTGTGGTACAGATGCTCTTAGATCTCTTCCTTATATTAAACAAGCATTTATAAATCCAACAGAAAAGATTGACATTGCAAACATCGAATCTAGATTACTTGTTGTTAGAAGAAAGATTGAAATACTTGTATCAAATACTAAAGATGATTCATTTTATATTTCAAGTTTTTCATCCAAGGTTATTTTATATAAAGGTATGGTCATGCCAAAACATTTAGCAAAGTTTTATAGCGACTTATCAAATAAAAATCTTGAGACTTCGCTTTGCGTTTTCCATCAAAGATTCTCAACAAATACTACACCTCAATGGAGTTTAGCGCAGCCATTTAGAATGCTGGCCCATAATGGAGAAATAAATACAATTAGAGCTAATAGAAATTGGTCTCAAGCGAGATCTAGCATATTTAAAACTCCAAAAATACCCGAGCTTCATGAATTAAAACCGCTAGTTTCTATGCAAGGTTCTGATTCAAAAAGCTTAGATAACATGCTTGAACTTTTAACAATTGGAGGTGTAAACCTATTCAAAGCAATCAAGCTTCTCATACCGCCTGCCTGGAAAAGTATCCCAGAAAGCGATCATAATTTGAAAGCATTTTATGAATATAATGCTAAACATATGGAATCTTGGGATGGACCAGCTGGTATTGTCCTAACTGACGGAAGATATGCTTCTTGCGTAACTGATAGAAATGGATTGAGGCCAGCAAGATATATAATTACAAAGGATAGACATATTACCGTAGCTTCTGAAATAGGAGTCTACGATTATGATGAAAAAGATGTTATCGAAAAAGGTAAGCTTGGTCCTGGACAAATAATTGCGGTAGATACAGAGGAGAATAAGATTTTATATTCCAATGACATTGATGACATTTTAAAAAGTAGATGCCCTTATAAAGAATGGATGGATTCTGGAGCTGAAACTATGAGAAGAATAATTCCCGATAAGTTTCCAGAATTAGAATTCTTTGATGAAAATCAGATTAAACAATATGAAAAAATGTTTAATGTTTCATATGAAGAAAAAGATCAAATACTAAAGCCGCTATCAAAGCTTAGCCAAGAAGCTATTGGCTCTATGGGTGATGATACTCCATTTCCTGTGCTATCTAAGGAAATAAGGTCTTTATATGATTATTTTAGGCAACAATTTGCTCAAGTGACTAACCCCCCAATTGATCCTATAAGAGAAAGTAATGTCATGTCATTAGAAACATTCCTTGGGCCTGACTTAAATGTCTTTGAGGAAGGTTCCGAGCATGCACATAGATTAACTATTGAATCTCCAATTCTCTCTTTTAGAAAATTTAAACAATTACAGGAATTGAAAAATAAAAAATTTACTTATGAGATTTTGGACTTAAATTATTCTATTGAAATACCTCTTGAAGAAGCTATAAAAGACTTAACAAAAAGAGCAATTACGTCTGCAAAAAATAAAAAAGTTTTTCTTATACTCACGGATAAAAATATTAAAAAAGGAAAAATTCCAATTCATGCTTTACTTGCTACTGGTGCAGTTCATCACGCGTTGATTAATAATGGCTTAAGAACAAAAGTAAATATAATTGTGGAAACAGCTACAGCTAGAGACTCCCACCATTGCGCTACTTTAATTGGGTATGGGGCAACAGCTATATATCCATACTTAGCTTATCAATCACTTAACAGTATGATTCTTAATAAATCTAATAATAATACAGAATTTTTTGAAGCCACAAGAAATTACAGACAAGGAATAAATAAAGGCTTATTTAAAATTTTATCAAAAATGGGAATTTCAACAATAGCTAGTTATAGAGGCTCTCAATTATTTGAATGCATAGGGTTAAATCAAGAAGTTGTAGATTTATGTTTTTGTGACACGATAAATAGACTGTCAGGTACAACTTTTGATGACCTTCAAAAAGATCAAGAACTTTTAGCAAAGAATACTTGGAGCATAAGAAAAGGTATTAAACAAGGAGGCTTACTGAAATATGTTCATGGAGAAGAATTTCATGCTTATAATCCTGATGTAGTCAAAACACTTCAAGATGCTGTCAAAAGTGGAGAATATTCTGATTATGAAAAATATAGCAACATCGTAAACAATAGAGAAACGATGGTAATTAGGGATTTATTAGATTTAAAAAGTTCTAAAAAACCTATCCCGCTTGATGAAGTTGAGCCTATAGAAGATATTTTACTAAGATTTGATTCAGCTGGTATGTCACTTGGCGCGCTTTCGCCTGATGCTCATGAAACATTAGCTCAAGCAATGAATAAAATGGGAGGAAGATCAAACTCTGGAGAGGGTGGAGAAGATGAAAAAAGATTTAATACTGACAAGAATTCTAAAATTAAACAAGTTGCATCTGGCAGATTCGGAGTAACTCCGCATTACTTAGTTAATGCAGAAGTTATTCAAATTAAGATCGCACAGGGAGCAAAGCCAGGAGAAGGTGGGCAACTTCCAGGAGATAAAGTTGATAAGTTAATTGCAACATTAAGATACTCAAATCCAGGAATAACGTTAATTTCACCACCACCCCATCACGATATATATTCTATTGAAGATTTAGCGCAACTCATTTTTGATCTCAAGCAAGTTAATCCTGCGGCACTAGTATCAGTTAAGTTGGTAGCTGAAGCAGGTGTTGGAACAATTGCAGCTGGTGTTACAAAAGCTTACGCTGACCTTATTACTATATCTGGTTATGATGGAGGAACAGGTGCTAGTCCTCTATCAAGTATAAAATATGCAGGAGGTCCTTGGGAAATGGGCTTATCAGAAACCCATCAGACCTTAAGAGCAAATAATTTAAGAAAAAATATTAGACTGCAAGCAGATGGTGGATTAAAAACTGGTTTAGATGTTATTAAGGCAGCAATTTTAGGAGCTGAAAGTTTTGGTTTTGGTACAGGCCCAATGATTGCTATGGGTTGCAAATATTTAAGAATTTGTCATTTAAATAATTGCGCAACTGGCGTAGCTACTCAAAATACTATTTTAAGAAAATATCATTTTATTGGCAAAGATGAAATGGTTATGAATTATTTTAAATTCATTGCCCAGGAAACCAGAATAATTTTAGCAAACCTTGGTTATAAAAAACTATCGGATATAATTGGAAAAACTGAAATTTTTAAAATTAAATCTAAAAAAGATGGTAAATTAAAAAATTTAATAATCGACCCTATAGTATCTAATGCAAATGTTGATAAAAATATCTCTCACTTCTGTGAAGTCAAAAATAATGATCCGTGGGATAAAGCAGAATTATCTAAACAGATTGATCAAGATGTTATTAATAATATTGAAAATAAATTAGGTGGTAACTTTAAATATAGAATCAAAAACACAGATAGATCTGTTGGGGCTAGTACTTCAGGTCTGATTGCAAAATTGTATGGTAATTATGGAATGTCTAAAAAACCAATTAACCTTTTCTTTGAAGGAACTGCAGGACAAAGTTTTGGGGTATGGAATGCAGGAGGTTTGAATTTAACTCTTGAAGGTGACGCTAATGACTATGTAGGCAAGGGAATGGCTTCCGGTGAAATAATTGTTTATCCTCCAAAGGAAGCTGGTTTTGAAAGTAAAAATTCTGTAATTATTGGAAATACTTGTCTTTATGGAGCAACAGGGGGTAAACTTTACGCATCGGGAATTGCTGGAGAAAGATTTGCCGTTAGAAACTCAGGTGCTATTGCAATTGTCGAAGGTGTTGGTGATCACGGTTGTGAATATATGACAAACGGTATCGTAATAATCTTAGGTAAAACTGGAATTAACTTTGGAGCAGGAATGTCGGGAGGGTTTGCTCTAGTCTTGGATGAAAATAATGATTTTAAAAATAAATACAATCCAGAGCTTGTAGAGATTTTAAAAATGAGTAGTTACCCAGAATTACAATCTTTCCTTATCACTGCTATCGAAGACTACTGCAAAAAAACACAAAGTAATTGGGGCAAAGAAATATTAAATAACTTTGAAAATTATGCTAACAAATTCTTAATGGTAAAACCAAAAACTATAAAAATTGAAGAACTCCTTAAAAAGGATAGTGTAGCTGCTTAAAATGGCACAAAATATACCAAAAGATTTCATTGACAATTTATTAGAAAGAGCAAATATAGTTGATATTATTGGTAACTATATAAAACTCGAAAAAAAGGGTAATGATTATTGGTCTAACTGCCCATTTCATAGCGAAAAAACATCTTCATTTAGCGTAAGTGAAAATAAACAGTTTTATCATTGTTTTGGTTGTGGTGCTCACGGTAATTCTATAGGATTTATTATGGAGCACACCAACAAAACTTTTCCAGAAGCAATTGAAGCGCTTGCTAACACATTAGGTGTAGAGATTCCGCGAGATAAAGAAACAAATAAATTATATGAAACGCAAAAAATTATTCATAATTGCTTAAAAGATAGTCAAAAAATTTTTACAGATCAACTTAAAGTGTCAAATCAAGCAATCGCCTATCTAAAAAATAGAAATATTAAAGGTGAGACTGCAAAAGTATTTAATTTAGGTTATTCCGAAGATAGTTTTCAAAGCCTTAAAGTAAAATTAAATAAAAATTACTCTGAATCAAATCTCTTGGATGCAGGTCTAATCGCAAAAAAGAACAATAATTCCTATGATAAATTTCGCGGAAGAATCATGTTCCCAATTAATGACCACAATGGAAAAATTATCGCTTTTGGTGGAAGAATTTTAGTCGAAAATAAAGAAAGAACTGAAGCTAAATATATGAATTCTCCTGAGACAAAGCTATTTAGTAAAAAAAAGATTTTATATAATTTGCATTTAGCGAAGCAAGAGAAAATATCAAAAGACTATATGTTTATAGTAGAAGGCTATATGGATGTAATTGCACTTTATCAAGCAGGAATAAAAAATGTCGTAGCAACCTTAGGCACTGCAGTTACAAAAGAAAACTTAACGCAATGTTTTAAATATACAAGAGAGATTATATGTTGCTTTGATGGCGATAATGCTGGAGAAAAAGCGGCGTGGCAAGGTGTTGAAAATATTATGCCGGTTATAAAGGACGGAGATGTAATAAGTTTTGTTTTTCTACCTAAAGACAATGACCCAGATAATATTGTAGAAAAAGGAGGGCGGGAATTATGGGACCAACAAATCAGGAATAAGATAAGCATTGAAGAATTTATATATCGTAGATTTTCAAAAGAATTTGATTTAAGTACAGCTGCAGGAAAAACACAATATCTAAAAAGAATAAATTCACTTTTAAATAATTTAAATGCAAAAATTTTAAAAAATATGTTGCTTGTAAGTTTAAACGAAAAAATTGGCTCGAAATATGATGAAACCAAAGATAATAGTTCCCCAAAAATCAAACAAAAAAAATATAAAACCACTTCCCCTCTTCAAAAAGCTATTTTAATTCTTTTGCATCATCCAAATATTTCTGTCGATGAAAAATTAATAAGAGATAATCATTTAAAAGATAATATAGGCATCAAGATAATAAAATCTATTTTGGAATTAACAAAAAAAAATAAAAATATGAACATAGGTAGAATCATCGAAAATTTTAGAGAAGATGAAAATATCTATAGTTCTTTGAATAAAATAAGTATGATGCCAATACCAAAATATGATTTTCCAGATAAAGAGTTTCACGCCTACATTTATCTCGTAATCAAGAATTTATTAAAAGATAAGCTTGATGAGATTGATCCTTCTAATCTCGAGAAAACCGCTGAACTGAATAGAGAAATTAGAGAAATTGATAAGAAATCAAAGAATTTTTAAAGTAATATTTGTTTTATATGGTATAATTTTTGCCCAATTTATACAAAGTTAGCTTATACCCACTTTTTAATGATGACTATAGCCCAAGACCAACAAACTAAAATTAAAGAACTTATCTCAAAAGGAAAAGAGCAAGGTTATTTAACCTATGCTGAAGTTAACGATCATTTGCCAGAGGGAATCGTAGATTCTGACCAAATTGAAGATATCATAAACATGATTACAGAAATGGGTATAGTTGTTCAGGAGCAACCGCCTGACGAAGATTCGTTAAGTCTTAGTGAAAACCAATCAACTGACGATGATGCCGCAGAAGAAGCAGCTCAAGCTCTTGCAACAGTTGATCAAGAATTTGGAAGAACCACTGATCCTGTAAGAATGTATATGCGCGAAATGGGTACTGTAAATCTTCTAACAAGGGAAGGTGAAATAAGTATTGCAAAAAGAATTGAAGAGGGCATAAATCAAGTTACTCATGCTTTAGCTTTTTATCCAAATACAATTGAAAAACTTCTTACATCATATGCGCTAGTAATAAATCAGCCCGAGGAAGATGAAGATGAAGATGAAGAAATTGAAAGATTAAAACTTACAGACTTATTAAATGGATTTATTGATCCTGATGCAGACAATGAGGCAATTGCAAACCATGATGTAAAAGATGAAGATGAAGATGAAGATGATGAACAAGCTGAGGCAGATATTGATACCGGTATTGACCCTGAAGAAGCTAAATTACATTTTGAAACTTTAATAAAATTATTTAAAAAAACCAATCAGCCAGCAGTAAAAAGTGATTCAAAAAAACTTTTAAAAGCTAGGGAAAAAGTTGCTGATTATTTTATGAGATTTAGGATTGTTCCTCTTCTTTTGAGTGAATTGAAATACGATTTAAAATTAATTGTATCTAAAATTCGCGAGAATGAAAAAGCTATAGCTAAATTAGCTACATCTTCAGGAATGCCAAGACGAGAATTTATTAAAAGTTTTACAGAACACAGTACAAATTTGTCTTGGGTCCAAAATAGATTAAAAGGCAAGCCAAAATATGCTGCAAAATTAAAAAAGAATAAAGACGAAATAGTTAAGCTACAAAAGAAACTTTTAAAAATAGAAGAGCAAACTGATTTGACAGTTGCAGAAATTAAAGAGATTAACAGAAAAATGTCAATTGGTGAGGCAAAATCGAAACGTGCTAAAAAAGAAATGATTGAAGCAAATCTTCGTCTTGTGATTTCTATAGCTAAAAAATACACAAATAGAGGCTTGCAATTTTTAGATTTAATACAAGAAGGTAATATTGGTCTGATGAAAGCTGTAGATAAATTTGAATACAGAAGAGGATATAAATTTTCTACTTATGCAACTTGGTGGATAAGACAAGCAATCACAAGGTCTATTGCGGACCAAGCTAGAACTATTCGAATTCCTGTGCATATGATTGAAACTATTAATAAACTAAATAGAATATCAAGACAAATGACCCAAGAGAATGGTAAAGAACCAACACCAGAGGAATTATCAATCAAAATGGCTATGCCAGAAGATAAAATAAGAAAAGTTTTAAAAATTGCTAAAGAACCAATATCAATGGAGACACCGATTGGTGATGACGAAGACTCTCATTTAGGCGATTTCATTGAAGACGGAAATATACTAACTCCTATGGAATCAGCAGCAAACGAAAGTCTTGGAGAAGCAACAAGAAGTATTTTAGGATCTTTAACCCCGAGAGAAGCAAAAGTTTTAAGAATGCGTTTTGGTATAGATATGAATACAGATCATACTCTTGAGGAGGTCGGAAAGCAGTTTGATGTTACTCGTGAGAGAATTAGACAAATAGAAGCAAAAGCTCTGAGAAAACTTAGACACCCTAGCAGATCAGAACAATTAAAAAGTTTTTTAGATATTGATTAAATTGCAATAGCCTGTGGAATAGTTTGGTGAAGTTTCTCAATAATGATTGTTATTTCATCACCAAAATTTATATATATAAATAATATTATTCCTAAAAAAAATAAAAAAAATAAAAGTAAGGTATAAGAAAACATCTTAATAAATAGTCCAACAAAAAAGAATAAGAATTTAAGTATAAAATTCAAATAATTAACCTAATATGAAAAAATATTTATGTCATTTGCGACAATAATTAAAAGAAAAATAATTATTAGTGAAAATAAAAAGCTAAAATATAATCTTCGAGAATGCCCATATGAGTCTCTAATAATTGGCTGATAATTCTCTTTATCTATTCTTTGCTCAGCTTGATTTTTTTCTTCAAATCTTTCGCAAAACTTTTTTGATAAAATTCCTAATTCTTGTTCAATACTCTCGATTCTTTTAACTCTTAAAAAATCAGCAGCTTCATATCCTTTTTTTTTTCTTATTACACCAAATTTACTTTTTATTTTAGTTGGAGAGCTTGATTGAATAAAAAATTTATTATCTTTTTGCTTCTTCTCATACTCTTCAATTACTGCTAGTTTATTTTCTAGCTGACTAAGCCTCATTATTGCCTTTTCCACTAATATCCGATTATTTTTCGATTCAGACCTATCTTTTAATAAATTTGATATATTGTGATCAAGTTCTGCAAGATTGTTTTCTAAAGCTGATATCGCTGTAATTAAAGATAATTCTATATCTGTAACTTTTTCTATTTTTTCATTCACAAGAATAGTTTACACTTTATTTTTTTTAAAATCGATATTTTGTTTCTATTTCGAACTCGTGGTCTAAATAACTATCAGTATAATTTTTTCCCTCATATTGTATTTTAAAGGAAAATTTATCATTAACCTTTTTTTTGTATCCCAACTCATATGATATGATGCTTTCCCCTGCTCCTATACTTTTGCCATTTGGTAAAGTTTCTCCACCCCCAAATTCTATATAATATGTTGAATTATCTACTTTTTTATCATATCCAATTCTTATTTGATTTACAGTTTTAGAATAATCTGAATCTTTAGATTTAAATTCGTGTTTAGAGGTTATATATGGTCCAGCCTGAGAGTGCGTTGATATAAGTATAATAAATAGAATCAATATTTTTTTATTCATTTTAGTATCTCCTAGTAATATATTTATTAATATTAATGCAAATGAAAGTCATTTGCAAGAGCGAATAGGAATAATTCTCATATATGAATAGATCACTACTTATTTTAGGTTTATAAAGTTTAGATATTATCTATTTAAGACATATTCTAATATTATTTGCCAAGTCATCTAGTAAGGCAATATACATAT
>Ga0181607_10003246_pt1 | contig 14188 bp, 17 predicted proteins | sample 041ome_9_FD_132420 | JGI IMG/M metagenome (GOLD analysis project Ga0181607, IMG submission 132420) | Coastal salt marsh microbial communities from the Groves Creek Marsh, Skidaway Island, Georgia - 041413US metaG (megahit assembly) | ecosystem: Environmental > Aquatic > Marine > Intertidal zone...
ACGGTGCACACGCAGGTTTTGGCGGGTGAGGGCAAGAAAATGCACTTGTGGCACGAATTGCGCGCGGGCGAGCGGCTGTTGGCGACGGGCGAGCAGATGTTGGTGCATGTCGATCTGGCCAGCCGCAGCGCCAGCGCGCCGGCGGGCCACGTGGCGCAGGCGCTGGGGCGCTTGGCTGGCGCCCATGCCGCGTTGCCACAGCCGCAGGGCTTGGGCCGCGCCATCGGCGACCCGCGTTAAGCGGGCGGGCCGCCCCTGTGCACCAAGGCGCGCAGGGCGGCCAATTTATCGGGAAAAGCGCGCGCGCCGATATCGGCGGCGCGCACCAAATTATCGAAATGCTCGGTAAAGGCGGTCACGCGCTGGCTGTCGCGGAAAACCAGATAATTGTGGCCGACATAGACTGCGGCCATCAGCGGGCCAAAAATGGTCAGCGGGGCCGAATACACCCTGCGTGCATCGAAAAGATAAAAGCGCAATCTGGGGTAAAACTGCGTGTAAAGCGCCTGCAGCCTGTCCAGCTGCTGGTGGCGCAGGCTGCGGGGCAAGCCGCTGTAGTAGCCACTTGCGCTGGCAAAGCTTTCCAATTCGTGCAGGGGGCAGGCGATTTCATAATCTGATCGCGCGGCGCGCATCCAGTTCAGCCGGTCTTGCGAGGCTTGAATGGCTTGTTGTGCGCTGCGCCCCAAATGCGGGGTGTATTCCCATTCCAACATCTCGTTGGTCTTTAGCATATCGGGCAGCGAGGCGGGCACATGGCGAATTTTATATCCTGCGGCCTCTTGGTGCCAGCTAAAGATCTGCTCATCTACCAGCGCCCGGGCCGCCGGGGTCAGCACCATGGAATTGGCCAGCAGGCTGGCGGCATTTTCGGGCCGGTCCGACAGCGATAACAGCCAATCTGACGAAACATCCAGCGCGCTGGCGCAGGCGCCCACAACTTGCGCATTGGGCAGCCGTGCGCCGGTGTCTTTGAGCAGTTGGGAAATGGTCGATCGGTCGACCCCAATGGCGCGGGCCAGCGCGCTTTGGCTGATGGCTTTGGCCTGTATCGCCTGGGCCAGACGGGTGCGAAACTGCGCTGCGCGCATACGTTTGTCGATTTTTTCTACCATGCGGTGATAATTATCACAGTTGTAGAAAGTTGTTAACTACATACCAAATGCCGCTGCGAAAATTTGGGCCCTAATCTGGCGTGCAAGATTGCACAGGGGACAAGATGCAGCAGGGGCAAGTGCCAAGGCAGGGGCGCAGGGTAAAAGGCGCCGAAAGGGGGGCTGTGGAATGGCCCAGCTTGGCCCTGCTTGGTGCTTGTTATGGGCTTTGGTGCGCGGGCATTATCTGGCTGCCCAGCCTGTCTTTGGCGGCGGCCATTGTGGCGGTTGCCGTGGCGGGCACGCTGCATTCCTCGCTGAGCCACGAGGCATTGCATGGCCATCCCACCCGCTATCTTTGGGTGAACGAGGCGCTGGTGTTTCCAGCGCTTAGCCTGCTGATCCCCTATCAGCGGTTTCGCGATACCCATCTGGCCCACCACCAAGATGCCCGCCTGACAGACCCCTATGACGACCCCGAAAGCAATTATATGGACCCCGCGGTTTGGCGGGCGTTACCCGCATGGCGCAAGGGCGTGCTGCGGGCCAATAACACGCTGCTGGGGCGCATGCTGCTTGGGCCGATTGTGGGCCAAATCGCGTTTATGCATGGCGATTGGCAGCTGATCCGCGCCCGCACCCCCGGCGTTCTGGCGGCGTGGCTGTGGCATATCCCGGCCTTGGGGGTGGTGCTGGCCTTTTGGGCGGGCTTTGGGCAGATGCCGTTTTGGGCGCTTGCGCTGGGCAGTTACGGGGCGCTGGCCCTGTTAAAGATCCGCACGTTTTTGGAACACCGCGCCCATGAAAAGGCCCGCGCCCGCACCGTGATTGTCGAGGACCGCGGGCCATTGGCGCTGCTGTTTTTAAACAACAATCTGCATGTGGTTCATCACGCCCACCCGCAGGTGGCCTGGTATCAGCTGCCCGCGCTTTACCGCAGCCGCAAAGAGGCGTTTTTGCGCCGCAACGAGGGCTATGTCTACCGCTCGTATGGGCAAATTTTCCGGCATTATTTTTTGCGCGGCAAAGACCCGGTGCCACATCCGCTCTGGCCTGAGCGGTGAAATAGGCGCATGTAGGGCGCATGGAGCTTTGGGTTTGGGTTACTTTTTGCGCTGCAGCCTTTCAGACTGGGCGCTTTATGCTGCAAAAACAGCTAAGCGCGGTGGCCTTGTCTGCCGCGGGGGCGACTTTTGCACGCTTTATCTATTCTGCGCCCTTGGTGGCCTTGGGCGTGGTGGCGTGGGCGGCGCTGAAGGGCTGGCATTTGCCTGCGCTTGGGCCGGGGTTTTGGGCCTATGTCTGGGCTGGGGGGCTGGCGCAAATTCTGGCCACGGTCTGTGTGGTGGCGCTGTTTAAGCATCGCAATTTTGCGGTGGGCATCACGTTTAAGAAAACCGAAGTGATCCAAACCGCGCTGGTGGGGTTTGTGCTGTTGGGCGAGGGGGTGTCGCCCCTTGGGTTTGTGGCCATTTTGCTGGGGCTTGCGGGGGTGATGGTGTTGTCTGGCACGCCCGATGCGCCGGGCGGCTGGCTGCGCAACTTGGCAAACCGCGCGGCTGGCTTGGGGGTGCTGTCGGGGGCGCTTTTTGCGGTGTCGGGGGTGACATATCGCGCCGCCTCGCTGCAGGTGCTCAGCGAGCACCCCTTCGAGCGCGCGTTGATCACGCTGGGGGCGGTGTCGGTTTCGCAGATGCTGGCCATGTGGCTGTGGCTGATCTGGCGCGAGCCGGGGCAGGTGAGCCGTGTGATTGGCGCCCATAAAGTGGCCAAATGGGTTGGGCTAAGTTCGATGGCGGGCAGCTTGTGCTGGTTTACCGCCTTCACCTTGCAAAACGCGGCCTATGTCAATGCGGTGGGCCAGATCGAGCTGGTGTTTTCGTTGCTGGCCTCGACGCTGTTTTTCAAAGAACGCCCCAGCGCCCGCGAATACGCAGGCATTGCGCTGCTGTGTGGCAGCGTTTTGGGGCTGATCTTATTGGTTTAGCGTCTTGATTTAACGTGTTGGTTTAAACGTCATGTTTAAACCTTTGGTTTGAAATGTTTATTTGGTGTAGACCGGTGGCTATTCGCCGTGCTGGCGCCCGCTCAGCGGGCCCTTGCCGCCAAGGCGTAAAAAAAGGCTGGCCTCTTCTTTGTTTTTGAAAAACGGCACGCTGCTGGGGGGCGCGTCGCTGGTGGCGCGGGCCGAGATTTCGGCCAAGACCACCTCGGTGATAAAGGGCAGATCGAATTTGCGCACCTCGGGCAGTGGGATCCATTGCAGATGTGAAAGCTCGTCGCAGGCGGCGCCGAAATCATCCAGATCGCTGGCAATTGCCTCGGCATCGACCAGAAAAAACCGCGCATCAAAGCGGCGGGGGCGGCCCGGGGGGGTGATGGCACGAAAGACAAATTGCAACGCGTCTGCGGCAGGCACATGGCCCGTGGCGGCAAAGCTTTGCCAATCGGCGGGGGGCGCGGCGTGCCACTGGCCGGGGGTGCCCAAAATCAGGCCGGTTTCTTCCCATAATTCCCGAATGGCGGCCACGGCCAAGGCATTGGTCAAATCGGCCTCGGTGTCTTCGGTCAGGCGTTGCTGGCACAGGGTGGGCAGCGGGCGCGCCAGCGGTATCTGCGCATCGCTTGGGTCAACCGCACCGCCGGGGAACACAAATTTATTGGGCATGAAAACAGCCCCAGCCCCGCGCTGACCCATCAAGACCTGCGGCACGCTGTGGCGATCACGCAGCACAATCACTGTGGCTGCATTGCGTATGGCTGTTTTGTCGATGCTCATTTTTCCCCCCGTTTATGCGGGGGTCAGCCGGGTTTTCCGAACCCGTGCATCTGACGGGCCCATTGGAACCCGATCATCGCCCCCTTTAATCTGGGCAAAAGGTAAAGCGACAAGGCCACCGTTCCAATAGCGAAAATGGTAAAAAGGATCAGTGGTTCGGGGCGCCATGTTTCAAAGACGATCAAAAGCAGTGGCGCCATGAGGTGGCCAACGAATAAAATCGTCAAATAGGCCGGGCCATCATCGGCACGATGGTGGTGCAATTCCTCGCGGCATACCGGGCAGGATTGGCGCACGCTAAGATAGCCCTTCATGATGGGGCCAGAGCCACAATTTGGGCATTTCCGGCGCCAGCCCTTCCAAACCGCGGGCCATGTTTCGCGCTCTGCCTGCAATACTGTATCTTGTGCCATGCACTTACCCCTGTCGCTCAAGGCGCCACCATGCGCGATCTTGGCGCCGGTTCATAGGGGGATGTGGGCTGCTTGCGGCGCGATGTCGCAAAAGCTGCGCAACTTTTGGGCGCTGTTTGGCTTGGTGGCGGGGCTGGCGTGATCACAGCTGCGTGAGCGCGGCGCCGCCACCCCGACGGAAAGGCAGGGGCTGCACGTATTACCCCTGTCAAATCGGGCAGGTTGGCTACCCGGTTGCCAAACAAAGGAGAGGCAGCAAATGAAATTTCCAGCAATGATTTGTGGCGTTGCAGCACTGGCCGTGGCCAGCAGCATGGCTTGGGCCAGCCCTATGGGCGCAGATCAGCAGGGGCGCGCCAAACAGGCCGACCGCGGGGCGATCTTCAGCCAGCTTGACGCCGATCAGGATAGCCAGGTGACACGCGCCGAAATGATGGCAGCAGCCCAAGCGCGCTTTGCCAAACAAGACAGCGATGGCGATGGCGCGCTGAGCCAAAACGAAATGAAGGCCGCAGCCGAGGGGCGCGCGGGCAAAAAAGCCGAGAAGCGGTTTGAGAAAATGCTCAAGCGCGCCGATGCCGATGGCGATGGCAAGCTAAGCTTTGCGGAACTGTCGCAAAAACGTGGCGACCGGCATTTTGCCCGTATGGACGGCAATGGCGATGGGGCAATCAGCCGTGATGAATTTGCCAACAAGGCGCGCCATCACGGGCAAAAACCGCGCGCAGAGCACAACCGCTAAGCCGCATTGGGCGGGGCCGCCACCTGCGGCCCCGATTGCCCAGATCTATGGAACGCGATACGCCTTGGCCAATGCAGATGCCCTTTGACAGCCTGACCGAGCTTTCCGACGACGCGCTTTTGGCCCTGTTTGCCAATGGCGATGCGGGGGCTGCGCGGGCCTTGACCTTGCGTTTCACGCCGCGCGCCTTGGCGCATGCCCAGCGTGTGCTGGGCGATGCCGCCGAGGCCGAGGACGTGGCGCAAGAGGCCATGATGCGGCTGTGGCGGGTGGCGCCAGAATGGCGCTCGGGCGAGGCGCAGGTCAGCACATGGCTTTATCGTGTGGTGGCGAACCTGTGCACCGACCGGCTGCGCAAGCGCCGGACGGTGGATATCGACAGCGTGCCCGAACCGGTTGATCCCCGCCTGTCGGCCGATGCCAGCCTGCAGCAGCAAGAACGCGCAGCCGCGCTGCATGAGGCGTTGCTGCATTTGCCAGACAGGCAGCGCCAAGCGGTGGTGCTGCGCCATATCGAGGGGCTGACAAACCCGCAAATCGCCACGATTTTGGGGGTTGGTGTCGAGGCGGTGGAATCGCTGACTGCGCGGGGGAAACGGGCGCTTGGCCGGCTGTTGCTGGGCCGGCGCACAGCATTGGGGTTGGATGATGACCAAAGCGAAAAGTGACGACACAGATTTGGGGCTTTATTTTCAGGCGGCCCAGCACCAGCCCCCCATCGCCAACGAGGCGCTTTTGGCGCGGGTCTTAGCCGATGCGCTGGCGGCCCAAACGACCCATGGTTTCCCCGCCCCACGGGCCCAACCCGCAGTGCCGCTGTGGCGCCAACTGCTGGCAGCCCTTGGCGGCTGGCAAGGCGTGGGCGGGATGGCCACCGCCGGGCTGGTGGGGGTATGGCTGGGGTTCAGCCCGCCTGCGGGGCTGGATGCCTTGGCGCTGCTTGCGCCGGCGGATGGCTTGGATTTGGGGCAGTTTGCGCCTGCCTATGGATTAGATCTTGTGGCCCTTGAGGAGGGATAAATGACGGATGCACCCCAAACACCCCCCACCCGCGGCCTGCGCCCTTGGTTGCGCTGGGTGCTTATTGCCTCGCTGGCCCTGAACCTGGCGGTTCTGGGCGTGATGGGGGGCGCCGCATGGCGGTTTCATTCCTCGGACAGGGTCAGCGGGCGCCTGCCATGGGTGGACCATGTAAGCCTGGCCTATATGCGCGCCTTCGAGCGTGAAGATCGCCGCGCCATTCGCCAAGACATGCGCGCCGCCTTGCCCCCGCGCGCCGAAACGATTGCCCAAAGCAAAGCCAGCTTTGCCCCGATCGTGCAGATGTTGCGCGCGCCCGCGTTTTCTGCCCCGGCGCTGCGCGCAGCGCTTGCCCGCCAAATGGACCCGATGGTGCAACGCCAGCGTTTGGCCCAGCAAGTTGCGGTCGAGCGGATCGCACAGATGAGCCCCAGCCAGCGCGCCGCCTTCGCCGATAGGCTAGAGCAGGCAGTGGCGGATTTGGGGCAATTCAACGGCCACCCGCCGCATCGCCCCGCAGAATAGGGGCGGCAAGGATGTGGGCCCTGCCTTAGGCGGCGGGCTGGCTTAGCACCACTTGGTTGCGCCCCCGGGTTTTCGATACCATCAGGGCCTGATCGGCCAAGGCCAGCAATTGTTGGGCGCTAAGGCTGGCATCATTGGCCGGGCGGGTGGCCAGCCCCACGCTGATCGTCACCGGCAGGGCGGGCGCGGGCCCGCCATTGGGCTGCAAAAAGGGCCGCGCGCCGATGGCGCGGCACACCATTTGCGCCGCCACCCGCGCCTCGGCCAAATCGGGGACGGTGGTGGCGATCAAAAATTCCTCGCCGCCAATGCGCGCCAGCAAATCGGCGCTGGTGGTAAAACGGCGCAGCCGCTCTGCCACCTCGACCAGCACGCTGTCGCCCACCGCGTGACCATAGCGATCATTCACCGCCTTGAAATGGTCGATATCGGCCACCATCACGGCCAGCGATTTTTGGGCCTGCGCGGCCTCGTGGCCCATGCGGGCCAGCTGCGGCAACGCAAAGCGGCGGTTGTAAAGCCCGGTCAACGGGTCCAGCACGGCCGCGCGCAGCCCCGAATGCACCGAGTTGCGCAAATCATCCGCCCGCGCCTTTTGCGCCAATAGCCGCGCGATACGCAGGCTTATTTCGGCCTTGCCTGTTGCGGCTGTGGCCACATCTTCGGCGCCATGGTCCAGCGCCTCGGCGGCCAGCGCGGGGTTCGGGCCGGGCAAAAGCGCCATTTGCACGATATGGCGGGTGGCTGGCTGGGCCTTGAGCCCGGCGACCAAGTGCAAGGCCGGATCGCTGGCGCGCCCATCCAGCAAGATAATCACCAGATCGGGAAACCCGCCCTGTGGTTCGGTGCGGATCAGGTCGGGCACGTGATAGTGGCGCCAGCGATGTTGGCCGATATGGGGCGCCAGCCCCTCTATCCAATTCTCGGCCAATGTTTTTTGGTTGCAGATCACCCCGATATGGGTCGGTGTGGGGCGTGGGGGGGCAGGTTCGGCCATGCCGGCGGCCAATTGGCAATCGCGTTGCAAGCGCAGCTCGGCCCGCCCGTTCGAGGCGCGCAACAAGCCGCGCAGCCGGGCCAGCAGCAGCGCTTGGTTCAGCGGCCTCTCTAGCACCGCGTCGGCGCCCGCTTGCAGCGCGGCCAATCGCAACGCGGGCTTGCCCGGTGGCACCACCATCAACACCGGCAAATGCCGGGTGTGGGGGTTTGCGCGCAGCTTTTGGCACAAATCGGCACCCGACATATCGGCCAAGGCATGGGCCACCACCACAACCGAGGCCGAATGAAGCGCCAGTTCGGCCAAGGCTTCGGCCCCGCTGGCCGCTTGCAGCGTGTCGTAAAAGGCAGACGCCAGTTTAAACCGCATCACTATGCGGTTTGTGGCGACGTCATCAACAATCAGAACCCTGCCAGACATCGGGATGCCCTTGTGCTTTTTCTGCGCTGCTGCAAATCTGCGCAAGAGTGGTTAAAAAAACCTTTCCGATTAAAAATTCCTTTCCAAAAAGGGGACAGGCGTGGCGTTTTCACAAGCGGCGGCAGAAACGATTGCGGTGCAGGCCTTGGCTTGGTTGGCCAGCACAGATGATTTGCTGCAAAGCTTTATGGGGGCCAGCGGGCTTGCGCCCGAAGATTTGCGGGCGCAGGCGGGGGATCCGGCGCTGGCGGGGGCTGTGTTGGATTTTATCTTGATGGACGACGCATGGGTGGTGGCCTTTTGCGATACAATCCGGCTGGCCTATGCCGATCTGGCCTTGGTGCGCGCCAGTTTGCCCGGGGGCGCCCAAATGCATTGGACTTAGGCGCAGATCAGGCCACAGCGCAGTGCAGGCCAAAGCGCAGCGCAGCGCGCATCGGGTTTGTGCCCGCCTAAAGGGTTTTCAGCGCGGCACCTTCTGGGCCGCGTAGTTTTGCCAAAAGCTGCTTTAGCTGGTCTTCTTCACCGGCGTTTAGCAGCCCGGCCAAGATCTGGGCGTTTTCGCGGGCAAAGGGGGTGGCGGCCTCGATGGCGTGACGGCCCTTTTGTGTAAGGGTTACGCGGCGGGTGCGTTTGTCGTGCACACCCGAGGCGCGCGCCAACAGGCCATCGCCCTCCATATGGCGCAGCGCGCGGCTGGTGGCGGTGCGGTCGATCCCCACAAATTCTGCAATGTCGGATGGCTGTGACAAATCTTCGTTACCCACGGCCAATAAGATGCACCATGTCGTGCGGGTCAAATCCAGCGTGCGCAATTGCTCGTCCAGCCGCCGTTCTTGCAGCCGGGCGGCGATAGACAGGTGGTAGCCCAACGAGTGGTGCAGACGGTATGGGGTGTCATTGCTCATCTGGCAAACAGCACCCCAGCGGCGCGAGAAAGTCAAGCTGGGGCTTGCCTTATGCAGCCCGGCACAGCAGGTTGGCTGCAATAGATCCACGGGCCATGGGCCCAAGGCAGGGGGCAAGGGTGGTTCAGGGTATCCTTTTCGATAAAGATGGCACGCTGTTTCATTTTGGCGCCACGTGGAATGCATGGGCGCAGGCGGTTTTGGCCGATCTGGCGCAGGGCTGTGAAACCCGCGCCGAGGCCTTGGCCGCCGCCACCCGGTTTGACCGGGCAACGGGGGCGTTTCACCCCGACAGCCCGGTGATCGCTGGCACCAACCGCGAGGTGGCACAATTGCTGGCCAGTGCCCTGCCGGGGCGCAGCTTGGGCGAAATCGAGGCGCTGCTGATCCATCATGCCAGCACCGCGCCACAGGCCCCAGCCGTGCCTTTGGCGCCGTTTCTGGCCGATCTGCGCGCGCGCGGCTTGCGGCTGGGCGTGATGACCAACGATGCCGAGGCCGCGGCGCTGGCGCATCTGGATACCGCCAAAGTGCGCCATTTATTCGATTTTATTGCAGGGTTTGACAGTGGCTATGGCGCCAAACCTGCGCCGCAGCCGTTGTTGGCCTTTGCTGAAGCCATGGCGCTGGCGCCGGCACAGGTGGTGATGGTGGGCGATAGCACCCATGATCTGATCGCAGGGCGGGCCGCAGGGATGAAAACCATCGCGGTGCTCACTGGCATGGCTGGCCCGGCAGATCTGGCGCCCTTGGCCGATGCCGTTTTGCCCGATATTGGCCATATCCCGGGGTGGTTGCAGGCGCAGGGCTGGGGCTAAGCTGCCATTATACCGACGAAAAGCAATTGATCGCGCCGCCATGCACGCCAATGTCCAGCGGCCCGAAATCAGACTCGACGCATAACGAGAAATACCCGGCACTGGGCAGGTAAACCACCCGGTAGGTGCCGTTCGAGCGGGTGATGTTCCAGCATTTTTGCGTCAGGCCACCGCTGAAATTGACCGTGACCAAACGCGGCGCCACGCGCGCCTTGCAAAAGGCGGCCAAATTGGCGTGGTCGCTGCGGGTTTGGGGGGTGAAATCGGCAATTTCTGCATCTAACAGCGCATTGATATGCTGCACAACTGCCCTGTCTTCGGCGCTTTTTTCGCCCATCTCGCCCCCAAACATGGCCCGGCCGAAGGTTCGGCCAGGCCACAATAGGCGCGCGGCGCGGGGCGCGGCAAGGGGTGTTTAGAAATCGGTAGGGGCGCCACCTTCGGCCTTGCGGCGGGCCACGAAATCGGCCAGCTCGTCACGGATGGCCACATCCATGGGCGGCTCTTCGAAATTGGCGATGATGTCTTTGTAAATCCGATGCGCGCGCTCGGGGGTCCAGACCGCGCCTGCCGCCTCCCATGCCTCGTAATTGCGCCAATCCGAGACAAAGGGCTGATAAAACGCGGTTGTGTAGCGGTCTTGGGTGTGCTGGGTGCCAAAGAAATGCCCGTTTGGCCCCACTTCGCGAATGGTATCGATGGCCAAAGCATCGGGGCTGGTATCGCACAGCTGCGGTTCTAGATAGCGCTGCATCTGCTGCAACACTTCGCAATCCATCACAAATTTCTCGGGGCTGGCGATCAACCCGCCCTCTAGCCACCCGGCGGCGTGATAGACCATATTGGTGCCCGATTGCAGCGCCGCCCACAGGCTGTTGGATGTCTCCCACATGGCTTGGCCATCGGGGACATTGGCCGCGCACACCCCAGACGAGCGCATGGGCAGGTTGTAAAACCGCGCCAATTGGCCGGTCATTTGCGTGGCGCGCATGTATTCGGGCGTGCCAAAGGCGGGGGCGCCAGATTTCATGTCGACATTCGAGGTAAACGTGCCAATCACGCACGGCACGCCCGGTTTGATCCATTGCGCCAAAGCGATGGCGCACAGCCCCTCGGCCAAAGATTGTGCCACCGCCCCGGCCATGGTGACGGGCGCCATGGCACCGGCCAGCGTGAAGGGGGTTACAACCAGCGCTTGGCCCCGGCGGGCCAGACGCATCCAACCATCCAGCATGGGTTCGTCATGCTTTAGGGGCGAGGTTGAGTTGATATTGGTATACATGCGCGGGGCGGCGTCGAATTCTTCGTGGCTAAGCCCGCCGGCGATGCGCACCATCTCCATCACGTCTTCGACACGCTCTTTGCCAAGGCTATAGGCGTGCATGACTTTGTCAGACAGCGTCAGCTTGTCGTATAACACATCCAAATGCCGCACCGAGGCGTGGATATCCACCGGCTCGACCGGGTAGCCGCCCGCAAAATGGATGCAGTTGAAATATTGCGTCAGCTTCAGCAAGTTGCGGCACATTTCCCGGGTGCCGGGCATTTTGCGGCCCAGCTCCATATCCCAGTAATTGGGCGGCGAAGAGACATTGCCAAACAAGATATGGTTGCCCCCGATCGTCAGCTGGCGTTCGGGGTTGCGGGGGGTCAAGGTGAAGCTGCTTGGCGCCTTTGCCACCATTTCCATCACGAAATCGCGCCCCATGCGCACGTTTTGCCCGGTGATGGTGCAGCCCGCCTCGCGCATGATTTCCAAGGCTTCGGCATTTAGAAATTCGATCCCGATATCTTCGAGAATTTCCATCGCCGCGTTATGGATGGCTTGTACGCCCTCTTCGGTCAGCGGTTCGGTCGGGCGGTCTGTGTTCACCGGCAGGCGCCATGACATCTGTTCAATCACAGCCGTGCCCCGCCGCGCCGAATTGCCTGCGCGCCCGCCTCCGCGCTTTCGCCGGGTGGTCTGCTCTGCCATGTGTGCCTCCATCGCCAAATAAACTGGCGCCAACCAACCATGGGGATTGGCCCTGATCCTGTCGGTTCGCGACGCTGGCAGTCGGTTTTGGGCGTGGCGCGCGCGGCGGCGCGCTTTTTTCGCGGTATTTTTGGGCAATGTTCAAGCCTTGTTAAGGCGGCGCGCGTAGACCCATGGGCCAAGAACCTGCACGGGCCAAAGGGGGCCATAACCGCATGCATGGGCTGATCAATTTGGCCATACAGAATTTTGTGACGGACAGTTATGGCCCGCAGATGTGGCAGGCGGTGGCCCATGCTGCGCGTCTGCCCGATGCCGGGATCGAGGCGATGTTGCGCTATGACCTGACCTTGACCGAGGCGGTTTTAGGGGCGGCCTGCACGGCGCTGAACCAAACGCCCGATGCGCTGCTAGAGGATTTGGGCACCTATCTGGTGTCGCACCCCAACACCGAAGTGTTGCGGCGATTGCTGCGGTTTGGCGGGGTGAATTTCTTGGAGTTTTTGCACTCGCTCGACGAATTGCCGGGGCGTGCGCAGCTGGCGGTCGAAGATCTGGACATGCCACAGCTAGAGTTGGTGGATCTGGGCCATGGGGAATTCAGGTTAAACGTGCGCAGCCCGATTGCGGGTTTTGCACCGGTCATGATGGGGGTGTTGCGCGCCATGGCCGATGATTACGGGGCGCTGGTTTTTATTGCCCTGGTTGGGCGCCATGGCGACGGGGCCGATATTGCCATTACCTTACTTGATAGCAGTTTCGCCGCTGGGCGTGGGTTTGCCTTGCCGGCGGGCGGCGCTGGGGGCGGCGGATGAGCGATGATATCTTTGCGCTGCTTTCGGTGTTTTGCCCCATGCATGTGGCCGTGGGCGCGCAGGGCCAGATCACCCATTGCGGTGCGAGCGTGGAAAAATTATTTGCCCCCACCCGCCTGGTGGGCCAGCAGTTTGACGCGGCCTTTCACCTGATACGCCCGCGGGGCAGCCAGGGTTTGGCGGGGCTGCGCGCGGCCCAAGGGGGCGGGCTGCAGCTGGAGCTGCGCCAACCGCGGCGCACCCGGTTGCGCGGCGTGGCGGTGGCCTTTGGGCCGGGGGTTGTTGTGAATTTGGGCTTTGGCCTGTCGATCTTGGACGCGGTGCGCGACTACACCCTCAGCGCGGCAGATTTTGCCCGCACCGATATCGCGATCGAGCTTTTGTATCTGGTCGAGGCAAAATCGGCCGCCATGGCCGCCAGCCGGCGGCTGAACTTACGCCTGCAGGGGGCACGGCTGGCGGCGGAAGAGGCGGCCATCACCGACAGTTTGACCGGGCTTGCCAACCGTCGCGCGATGGAGCGGGTGCTGGAGCGGCTGGTGCAGGCGCGCGCGCCCTTTGCCGTGATGCAGGTGGATTTGGATCATTTCAAACCCGTCAACGATGGGTTGGGCCACGCGGCGGGGGACGCTCTTTTGGCGCATGTGGCGCAGGTTTTGGGGCAAGAAACCCGCCAAGACGATCTGGCCGCGCGGGTGGGGGGCGATGAATTTGTGCTGCTTTTCGCCGGCATCGCAGAGCGCGCGCGCCTGAGCCAGATTGCCGAGCGGATTCAGCGCCGTTTGGCCCAGCCCTTTTATTGGGGCGATGTTGCGTGCAAAATTTCGGCCAGCATTGGCATTACCATTGCGGGCGGCGAGGCGCGCCCGGCACCGGTGCTGCTGGCAGAAGCGGATGCAGCGCTTTATGCGGCCAAACATGCAGGCCGTGCCCAACATGCCTTTCATTTGGCGCCACCCGCGCAATGAGTATTTTTGGCAAGATGAAATCGCGGTGAGACGTCGGGCTGCGGGCCGCTGTGGGCGGTGAATTTTGTTGTGCTGGCGGGTTGGCGGCGAGTTGGCGCTTGCCTTCGCCTATAACCCGGCTACCGTAGCTCGGTTAACCGCTGCACAAGAGGGCAAAATGTCGGTTTGGAAGCAACTGCTGCTTATTGGTGTTTTGGCTGTGATTGGCTATGGGGCATATTGGGGGCGGGATGCGTATTTTCCGCCGACCGAAGCGGCCCAGCAAGCCAAGCGTGGGGGGCGCGCGTTGAGCGTAGAGGTGGCACCGGCGGTGATGCGGGAGGTGCGCGACACGGTCGAGGCGGTGGGCACGACGCTGGCGCTGCAATCGGTTGAGATTGTGCCCCAAGAGGCGGGCCGCGTGACGGCGGTGGGCATCAGCGCCAGTGCCAAGGTGCAGGCGGGGCAAGTATTGGTGCGGTTGGATGACGCGCTGGAGCGCGCCGATTTGGCCGAGGCCGAGGCGCGGCTGAGCGAGCGTGAAAACGCCATGGCGCGGATGCGCCAGCTGCGCGAAACACGGGCGGTATCGCAGGCCAGTTTTGAAGAGGCCACCGCGCGTTTGGCCGAGGCTGAGGCGCATCTAGAGCGGGCCCGCGAGAAACTGGCCAACCGCGAGGTGCGCGCGCCTTTTGACGGGGTTGTGGGCCTGTCCTATGTGGATGTGGGCGCGCG
>Ga0181607_10003249_pt1 | contig 14180 bp, 8 predicted proteins | sample 041ome_9_FD_132420 | JGI IMG/M metagenome (GOLD analysis project Ga0181607, IMG submission 132420) | Coastal salt marsh microbial communities from the Groves Creek Marsh, Skidaway Island, Georgia - 041413US metaG (megahit assembly) | ecosystem: Environmental > Aquatic > Marine > Intertidal zone...
AGCGTGAACTTACCACCGTTATAGTAATTCCACAGCGCGTCGACGTACATGAGCTCGAGATCGGCCAGCGAGCACGAGCTCGGGTCGTCGATCGAGCACGAGACGCCGATGTCGGGGTTCACGTTGCTCCCATCGCTCTTCATCACGATCTTTTGCGCCCGCGCACCGCCTTCGCGTCCGCCTCTGCGCATCACCACCGCGACGCGCGTTTCACGCATCGTCGCGCCGCGTCGCAAGCGCGTTTGACGCGCTGAAGCGCGCGTCAGCGTCGGCATCTTGCTCGACGTCGTCATCATGGCGTCGGATCCGATCGCGCGACTTTTCGTCGTTCGCGTCGCTCGCGCGCGTCGATTCGCGCGTCGGTTCGCGGCGTCGAGGCGTTCGGGCGCGTGCGCGTTCGATCGCGCGCGTCGTGCGTGCGCGCGCGCGTCGCGTCGGCGTGTGCGGGACCGATCGCGACGGCCGGATAAGCCACCGTAGGGTTTGGGCGCGCGAAGGCGGACGGCGTGAAGCGCGACGAGCGCGTCGCGTTACAACTGGAAACTAAACGTGATTGGGAGCGAAACGCTCGATGGAACGAATGCGGATCATGCGACGACGACGACGTCGCGCGAGGGCGGGCGAACGGGCGGAGACGGGGGACGAGCGGCGGCGAGGAGGTCACGCGCCGCCGTCGGCGGGATCGGCCGGCGGCGGCGCCGGCGGCGGCGCGCCCAGGACGTTTGGAAACCCCGGAACGCCCGGAAATCCCGGGAACACGGGAGGCATGGCGATCGCGGCGCCGAGCGCGGGCATATGATCCGCGTCGCCGCCGTCGCCGGGCTCTCGCGGGACTATGTCGACGAGAAAGTCGAAAATATCTGTCTTCGTGATCGCCGCCGCGACGTCGCTGCGTTGTAAAGTCCGCCGCTTATTCTCCTGCGCGTGCGCCCACGCGCGAGTGGTGAGCTCTAGAACGAACATCTCGCACGCCTTGGCGAAGAGCACGGGCGCCTCGCTCGAAATCATCCGCACGTCCTCGTCGCTCTTCATAATCTTTTTAATCCTCGCCAGCGGTAACAAATGATTCTTAAAATCGTTCGTCTGTTGAATCTCGATCATCATTTCCCTCCAGAACTGTCTCAACGCCACCTGTTGCGCCGCGTACGCGGGATTCGCCGCCGCCTGCGCCGCGTTCATCGCCACCGCGTGCGCGATTTGCGCTTGATGTTGCCGCAACTGCGCGCCGTACTGCTCTTGAAACTGTTCCGGCGTCAGCACCGGCGCCCCCGGCGGCGGTGCGAACGGCAGCGCCACGCCAGGGATTCCATGATACGTCGGCACGTTCGGGTGTTCGTTCGATCCGGGCGCGCCGCTCATCTGCGTCGTCGTTTCGCCCGCGTTCGCGTCGTCGTCAGTCTCGCGCCTAACCGCCGCGGTCGATCATCATCTCCGCGTCCCTCACGCGCCCGTCCGAGCGCCGCTCGCGCCGCCGCTTCCCTCACCGCGCGCGCGCGAAACCTTACGCCTTCGCCTTTCGCGCGCGCGCGCCTCGCGCGCGTCGAATCGCGCGTCGAATCGCGTCACTCTCCCTCGCGCGCGACGATTCTCGTTCGAACGCGCGACGACCGCGTTCGTCTCGTCGCGCGTCGTCGCGCGTCGCGCGCGCGCGACCGCGCGACGCACCTCGCGGACCGTCGCTCGCGCGCGTCGCTCGCGTGCGCGAGGCGATCGTTCGCGCGCCCGCGACGCGCGTCGTCGAGTGCGGCGCGGCGCGGTCGACCGAGGGCGACGACGCGGCGCGCGCGTCGAGACGAACGCGCTCGCGACGCGCGCGATGCGGTGGACGATTTTATTCGTCGCGATCGCGGCGCGCGCGATCGGCGCGGGCGCGAGCGCGGACGGACGGTTCGAGGCGGCGCTCGCGCTCGCGCGGCGGTTGGCGCGAAGCGTCGGCGGCGGCGACGACGAGAGGATCGCGCCGGTGAACGGACGCCTGTACGACGTGTTCGGCGTCGTCGCGGTGCCGAAGTGCTTTCCGAGATGCGCGGCGGCGGACGCGCCGAGGCCGGAGGTTCGAGAGACGTGGGCGGCGACGCGCGACGATTTGCTCGCGTCGGCGCCGAACGAAATCGAGGCGGCCGTCGAACGATTTTTGTCGCGCTTCGAGACGGCGAAGGAACCGACGGGCGCGCACGGGGACGCGCTGTTGGTGAACGACGAGCGCGTGCGCGCGTTTTTTGCCGACGCGGTGGACGTTGAGAGTGTCTAGAGGGTGCGAATTAAATTTCTCCGTTTCGCGCGTCCTTGGGCGCGCGCCTCGAGCGATTTTTTCTGCCGCCGGAGCCCGACGCGCGCGAGGCGTGCCGCTGAACGCGCGGGTGTCCACCGCCGGCGACGGGAGCGTTCGCGACCGACGACAAGTCTTCGGTGGAGCCGAATTCGGCGCCTAGACTGGATGGTAAATCTCCCAAGCGTTCCGCCAGGTGCGAGACGTCCGCCGCCGCGCCGTACGTACCCGTGGCGTTTATGTCAAACGGCGCGTTCGCGGGAACGGTGACCGGCGCTTGATACGGATACGATGCGGCCGCGGACGCCGACGCGTCGGAGGCGGCCGACGCGGCGTCTTGCGTCCACGTCGCCGACGGCGGCGCGCTCGCGTAGCCGTAGTATCCGCTGTGACCGGCGGGATACCCCGCCGCGAACGTCGGGAACAATCCCGAGCCGTCGGCGAACGCCATTCCATACGCCGGCACGGCGCCTTCGACCGACGCGCCGTAGCCTCCGCCGTACTGTGAGCCGACCCAGTCGTTGTAGTTTGCCGCGGGCGGCGGCGCGTTTTTCATCCGCGACGCCGCCGTTTTATCCGAATCATTTTTCGACGATCGCAGCACCCGGCGCTCTTCGCGCTCGCGAACGCGACGCCCACCGCGCTTTTTCCGCGCCTTATCTTCGCTCTCGGTCTCGTCCATTCGCTCGTCCGACTCCGCGTCCTCGACCGGCGGCGGCGGTTTCCTGCGCAACACCATCGGCGCGGTGGCGCCGCGCGATTGCAACCAATCGCTCCCCGGCGTGTCGACCACGCGCGCGTCCTTCTCGCTCACGCTCTCATCCGGGGCGTTTCTCGCGGCGAGCAACGCCGACGATGGCAAAATCTTCGGCGGCGCGCGAGGATCGAATTTCTCGCGTCTCGCCGACGCCGTCGGCGGCGCCGCTTTCGCCCCCCCGCGCGTCTCGCGCACCGTTTCGCCGCGCGATCGCGCCCTTTCCGCCATCACGCGCGCGATTTCATCCTCGTACGCCGCGCGCGCTTCCGCGCTCGCGTCGTCGTCGTCTTCGTCTTCGCCGTCGTCCGCGCCCGCGCCTTCGTCTCGCCGCGGCGTCATCCCCGGAATCGTCCCATCGCTCCCGATCCCTCCCTCGCGCGGCCGCGCGAGCACGCGCGGCGCGTACCCCTCTGCTCCTTTCCTCTGCCCTCGCCGCGCCGTCCCCGCCGCGCCTCCGAGCCCTCGTCCGCGTTCGTCCTCCGCCGGCGACGGCCCGACGTACCGCTCGTCCTCATCCTCCCGCGTCGTCCCCGCGCGTCGCCGCGCGCTCGCGTCGCCGTCCACGTACCGTCGCACCGCGCCCACGACCTCTCGCGCCACCCCTCGCGCGTCGTCGTCGTCGTCGTCTCGCGCTCGCGTCGTCCGTCCCCACGTCGCGCCCGCCGCGCGCAGCGTCTCCCGTTCGCCGTCGCTCTCCCGCGCCTCGCGCGCGTCGTCCCCCCACGTCCGCGCGCTCGCGAACGTCGTCGTCGTCGTCGTCGCGCTCGCGCCGGTCTCCTTGCGCACGCTCGGCAGCGCGACGGGCGCGAACACGGCGACGCGCTGCCGATGATGATTCGTCGTCGTCGCGCGCGCGCCCGCGCCGCGCGCGCCGCGCCCGCGCGCGCCCGCGCCATTGGCGCCGCGCCCGCGCGCGCTCGCACGCGCGCGATCGTCGCGCTCGCGCGACATGACGCGACGAAGCGCGCGACGACGACGCGACGACGCGATGTGCCGCACATCGCGATGCGCGACGACGACGACGACGACGCGTGGAGCGACGACGACGCGCATCGCGCGACGCTCGACGACGGCGACGACGGGTGGGGACGCGCGGGCGCGCGCGCGTCGACGCGCGATTCGTGGGACGACGACGACGACGACGACGACGAAGACGACGGGACGACGACGACGACGACGACGACGCGGGACGCGGCGCGGTGCTCGAGCGAGGACGACGACGACGACGACGAATTGATGGACGACGATGCGTTGGCGCGACCGGCGGTGTTCGTGGAGGCGGAGCGACGGGCGAGCGCGGAGGCGGAGCGACGCGCGCGCGAGGCGCGCGCTCGACGAGAAGAAGCGGAAGAAGAAGCAGAAGCAGAAGCAGAAGACGACGACGAGATAGATTCAGACGCGACGGACGACGAGGAAGCGTTCGATTGGCGCGCGGTGCGCGCGAACGGGGACGGGAACGACGGGACGACGGCGCGCGAGGTCGAGGCGGACGCGGAGGCGAGCGCGCGGCGGTCGGCGACGCTCCCGACGCGAAACCTCGCGAAGACGCAGCCGTGGCGCGCGCGGTTGCCGAATTTCACGCCCGTGCGCGAGCTTCCGCCGCAGAGTTTTCACGACGGCGAGCTCGTGTTCGTGGATTACGAGGCCCAGTTCGGCGGGCCGCGGAGCGCGGCGTCGAAGGCGTTCGCGAGGCGCGAGGCGAGGGCGTTCGGCGGCGTCGGCGCGCGAGACCGCGCGGCGGCGTCGACCGCGCCGACCGCCGCCGTCCCGCGCTGGTTCACGGACGAGCGCGGTCGCAAAACCTTCGTCGACGCGCGCGGGAAATCGCTCGTGGGCAAAGCCGCGTACGCGGCGTCGCAAAGGCTTCGCGCGTGACGCCGCGAGCCGAGCGTTCGACCGATCGACGCGCGCCGTCGTCGCGCGAGCGCAAACCTCCGCGCGCGCGTTCTCGTCTCGTCTCGTCTCGTCTCGTCTCTCATTCATTCATTCAATATTCACACGCAAAAGTATTCCTACTGAACCCGCGCGTCGACCGCGCCGCGCTCGCCCCGCGCCCTAACGCGTCTCTTCGGTCTCTCGGTCGCCCGACGACTTCCGGCCCTCACGCGTCGTCCACGCGCTCGAGCGTGTTATACCTCAGCAATTTCTCGATCAGATCGACGTGACACATCACCATTCGTCGACAGCAGTACCGATTCAGCCCGAGCGCGTCCAGCGCGTCGCGCTCGCTGTAGTCCGCCTGCAGCAGGTCGAGGTACGTGTCCCACTTGTTCCCGATCACCTTCCCGCACGTGAAGCATCGCACGGGAATGATCATCGCGCGTCGTCGCGGCGCGACGGACGGCGACCGCGCGCGCGACGACGCGTCGCGAAGTGCGATCGAGCGCGAGGCGGCGCGAATCGTCGACGACGCGATTCGCCCGCGCGTCGCCTCGCCGATGCGGGACGAGCGCGGGACGACGCGCGGGACCGAGCCCGCGCGCGTCGCGCGACCGGCGACGCGCTTGAGCGCGTGCGCGCGACCGCTGACGAAGGTTTTGAGGATCGAATTGATCAAGAGGCTCGATCGGTCGACGCGCGCGGTCGACGACGCGTTCGCGCGGTACGCGCGAAAGCTCGGGCGGTTGTTCGACGCGCCGGCGAACGGGAAGTGAGCGGACCGCGGCTCGACGACGCGCGATGGAGGCGGACGACGCGGCGGCGGCGCGACGGCGAGGCGACGACGACGAAGCCGCGCGGCTGTACGCGGCGCGGCTGGGAGACGCGCGCGCGTCGTCGACGACGCACGTGCGGTACGCGCTCGCGGCGAAGGCGTGCGGACGCGCGGCGAGCGACGCGGCGGCGTTCGAGGCGACGCTTCGTCAGGGACTCGAGCGAGCGATGCGCGAGGCGGCGGAGGACGGCGTCGAAGACGTCGGCCGGGACGCGCGCGCGCGCGCGATCGGAGGGCAGTTGGCGCTGAGTCTGTGTCAACGAGGGGCGAACGAAGACGCGAGCGATCTGTTGGAGTTTTTGGGGTACTCGCGAAGGCTTTCCGAGGAGGTGTTGAGGTACGCGGAGGAGGGCGCGCGCGAGCGAGCGCCGGAGGACGTCGCGCGCGTCTACGACGACGCGCTCGACGCGCGCGCGCTGCGGTTTCTCGGCGACGCGTTCGCGAGACGCGGCGCGTCGACGTTTTGGATCGAGCACGATTACTACGCGCCGGAGACTGGATTCTTTTCGTACGTGCACGACGTGCCGTCGCGGAGAGAGAATAAGATGGACGCCGTCGTGGACATGGTCAAAGACGTCGCGTCGCGCGCGTTTCCGGGCGTGAAACGCGCGAGGTACGCCGAGTGGTGGGCGCACTCGCGTCCGCACACCGACGGGCACCAACTCCACTTCGATTCGCACGACGAAGGGCTGGGCGAGGTGAGGCATCCGATTTGTTCCGCCGTCGTCTTCGTCGACGGATGTTGCGGCGGGCCGACGCTCGTGACGAATCAAAAGGACACGAGCGCCGAGCTCGCGAGCCGCGCGTGGCTCGTGTACCCCAAAACCGGGAGAGTCGCCGTTTTTAACGGCGACTATCTTCACGGCGTGGTTCCGGGACGCGTCGCGGACGACGGGTTCGATCCCGAGTTCGCGTCGCGCCGGCGAATCACGCTCATGATTTCGTTTTGGGAAGACATGGACGTGCACCACTCTTGGACGCCCGCGGGAAGCGCGCGACCGTTCCCTCCGCGAGACGCCCCGGGCGTCTCGTGGCGTTCGCGTTTCGATTTCGCCGCCGCCGACGACTTCGCCGCCGAAGCCGCCGTCGGCGTGGAGGTCCTCCCCGTCGTCGTCGAGCGCCCGTGGGATCGCGTGCGCCGCGACGACGGCGACGACGACGACGACGCGTCCGCGCTCCCCGCCTACGACGACTGTTTTCAAGGCTTTTGATTCGCTCGCGTTGTAACAAAAATCAAACCAGCGCGCGAGCCGCCGCTCGACGTCACATCGCCCCGCGAGCGTCGACATGCCGGACGACGACGGCGACGGCGACGACGACGGCGACGTGATAATAGTGCGCTCGAAATATTTCGCCTCCACCGCGTCGGCGTCCCCGCGCGAGCGCACCGACGCGAAAACAGTCGCGATTACCGGAACAGACGATGACTACAAACTGTCGACGCGACACGCGACGCTGCTCGACGCCGTGGACGCGGCGTCGGTCGCGTTGGAATCCTTCTTCGCGACCGCAAAGGTGAAGAACGCGCACGAGGCGCACGAGCGCGCGGCGCACGAGGTGTTGCGGCATTTCAGAGGGACGCTCGGGACGCTCGGGACGCCGCGAGAAGAGACGACGGACGCTTTCGATGATCCACCGGAGAAACGAACGAAGACGGAGGACGGAGAGGCGGGGAAAAAGAAAAAGGACGAAGAGATGGACGCGGAGGCGCGCGAGGACGCGATCGGACGGGCGGGAGATGTGTTGCAAAACATGTTGCGAGAGACGCATCGTTTGCACGTCAACGCGAGCTGTCGGGTGAACACGCGAGCGCCCGAGGTGAAGCGCGCGCGGGATAATTTGACGCGCATACGACGAGAGGCGAGGGAATTGTATAAGAAGATTGATCCGCGAGGGTACGAGCGCGATCGCGAACGAGTGCGGATGATGGCTGAGGAGACGCAGGCGGCGCTGGATTTTAAAATTACGCGATTCGAGACGCCGCCGAAGGATTTGGCCGAGCTTCGCGCGAAATGCCCGGTAATGTCCAGCACCGGATCACCGCATCACTTGTGCGCACACTTGTGCTATTACCGCGAGTACGAGCCCGCGCGGCAGATGTACGTGTTGCGATGCCGCGCCGCCGAGGCAAACGGCAACGCCGCGGCGCTAGACGGTTGGCGCGCCGAGCTCGCGGTGCGGCCCGCGGAAGATATTCCCGCCGTCAATCGCTCTCGCGCAGACACGCGCGGCACGGCGTCGGGAGCTTGCTCGCTCAAACACTTACCGTGGATGGTGGAGTTCATAGGCCCGGGCGGCGAGCGGTTCAAGGATGGCATGGACGTGTTGAACTTTGTCGCCGTCGAGTGCGACAAGCTTTCGTGGCCACGGGCCAGTCACGGCGGTAACGGCGTTCGTGAGGCAAGAGTGAGCGAAGACGGGTTGAACGACCAGACCGAGCTCCTACGCGCGGCGTTGTGGGACGAAGACACCGACGGTACGGCCGGAACGACGCCCGTGCGTCGAAGCTTCACGCGCATCGCGCGATGCGTCGATGAGACGCGCACGCCGTTACGTCTCGCTCCCGATCCGCTCGCGAACGAAAACGACGAGAACGATGACGGCGAGAAAATAAATGAGTCCGTCGTTCTTGCGGCGGCAAACGCGTTCGACGACGAAACGCCGGGGCAAACGCCGACGAAAACGCCGCTCAAAGACCAACAAGGCGGCGACGCCGCCGCGTCGCCGCCCGGAAGCGGCCCCGAACCCGTCCGTCATTGGTGGGCGCCGCCATTATCGCCATTCGGTTTACTAGAAGAAATTCTCTGGCAGGACGAGTGGAAACTTCTCGTGTCGTGCATGATGCTCAACTGTACGACGCGTTTGCAAGTCGATCGCGTGCTTTGGCGTCTCTTCCTCCTGGCGCCCACGGCGGCGGCCGCCGTCGAGCTCGGCGACACGCACGAAGGACTCGAAGCCCTCGAGCGCATCATCGCCCCGCTCGGATTACACCGCAAACGCACGAATGCGTTCGTCAAGCTCTCGCGAGACGTCGAGGCACAGCGCGCAAAGTACGGAGGTCGCATTAAAAACGTCTCCGCGTGTCACGGCGTCGGCGTCTACGCCGCCGACGCCCACGCCCTCTTCGTCGACGGCGTCCTCGCCGGTCCACCGCGCGACCACGCGCTGCGTTGGTATCACGCCTGGGCGCACGAACGTCGCGAGAACGCGGCGAAAAGCGCCCCAAAGCGCACTTAGCACCGTTAGTCGATAGAAATGTAGAACGCGCGCCGCGCGCCGAATGTCGGCGCGAGCGACGAAGCCGAACCACTCAACGCGTCCCAATAATCCACCTCACACGACGACTCGCGCGCGCCGCGCCCGCCGCGCGACGCGCCGAGCGCTCGACGCGAAGCGAACGCACCGCGCGATCGACAGCGGTAGCTCTCTCTCCCGCGCGCGACCGCGTCGACGTTCCGCGGCGCGTGAAAGTCGCGCCAAAAATAGTTGCGCGCGACACAGAAGACGCGCTCGCGGCGCGCGCCGACGCGCGCTCGGCTCGAGATCGCGAACAGACGCTCGTGATGGACGCCTCGACGCGGGCGTACGCGCCGGGAGACGACGCGATCGCGGCGGCGAGCGCGCTGAGCGAACGGTTTCAGTTGGACTCGAGGACGAGCGGCGGGCGGGGAGGATTCTTCTCGCGCGTCGCGTCGAGCGTGAAACGATCGCCGGGAGGGACGTCGAGTGGGGCGTCGAGTCCCGCGAGCTCGCCCGCGGGTGGATCGGGGCGAGGGATGACGATGGCGGACGCGCTATCGGTGGACGGCGCGCTGACGACGTCGCTGTTACGTTTGACGTCGGATCAAACGAATAAAAGCGTCAAGCTGCACGCGCTGCTCGTGGTGCTCGTGAGCGATACGGATGATGTGACTGGGGAGACGTTCGCAGCGGGGATGCAAAAGATTGCGAAGGAGGTGATCAAACGAGAGGAGTTGGCGGACGAGATGTACTTGCAGATTATTCGGGCGACGCGCTCGGCTGCTTCGGATCGCGGGCGTCGAAAGGCGTGGGAACTCGTGCGCGTGATCGCGGCATTGTTTGCGCCGTCGCGTGATTTCATTGGCTTCGTGTCAGAGTACATAAACGAAGTCGCCGCGCGTGGTTCGAGTGACATTCAGCCCCTCGCGCGGAGCGCCTTGCAAACGATGAAGCGAACGAGCAAGAGCGCAATGCGCCGTCACGAACCAACGGCTGAGGAAATCATCGCGTTTGCGCGTGGTGAAAAGCTCAGAGTGGTGATAACTTTCCTCGACGGCACGTTCGAAGATTTACCGTACGACATGTCGACCACGGCGAAGGAAGCTGTCGTTGCGCTCGCCACGTCGATCAATCTGCAAAACTACAGCACATTTTCGTTGTTCACGGTGCGCAAGTTCTTCGGTAAAGTCGCCCCGCTCATCAAGGAAGGATTACTTTCGGAAGAACACCATGAACTAGGCGATGTCTCGTTTCTCAGCGACGCCCTCGGCGATATTCGGGCGATGAAAACGGAGTCGACGCCGAGCAAGGCGACGTCGATGCAAACTGGATTGTTGTTCAAAAAGCGTATGTTCAGAGATGCAGATGAAACCATCGACGAGACGACCTTCGTGCTTTTGTCGTACGTACAGGCGAAGCACGATTTTATGATGGGTAATTACCCAATCTCGCGTGACGACGCGGCGTTGCTCGCGGCATTGCAAGTGCAGGCGGAGGAGGGCCCGAGACTCGGTGAAGATCAAGCCGCGCTTGGCCTTGTGTTGGCGAAGTATCTGCCGCGCACAATGTGTAATACGCGCCCCACAAAGGAGTGGACCGAACACATCGCTGGGCAACACGCCTCGATACGCGGGTTGAGTGGCGACGAAGCGCGTCAGGCGTTGTTGCGCATGATTCGATCGCTTCCATACGGCAACTCCGCGTTTTTCCGCGCCAAACGCGTCGACGATCCAATCGGTTTGCTTCCTGGCAAGCTCATGATTGGAGTCAATAAGCGAGGCGTGCACTTTTTCCGCGAGACGCCGATGGAGTACTTATACACTGCAGATTTACGGGACATCATGCAGTTTGGTTCGGCACCGCACGCCATCTTTTTTAAGATGCGCGTCTCGGGTGCGCTCCACGTCTTTCAATTCGAAACGAGCGACGGGGAGAATATTTGCATGGCGCTTCAAACGCACATCAACGATGTGATGATGAAGAAAATGGCGGATAAGAAGGCGGCGATGATGGCGGTGGAAGCGGTGACGCCGAGCAAAAAACCCGTGAGTTCGTCGTCTGACGCAGAGCTCGCAAACGCTTCAAACAAAGCCTTTGCGAACCAGACGAAACGCGGCGACATAGATGCCTCCGACGCGCAGAAAGAAATCAAAACGCTGAATGAAAAGTTGGCCAATATGAGGAACGAGCGTGCGGAATTGCGCGCGCAACTGGACCAAGCAAACGAGGCGTTTCACGAAGCGAACGATCGATTGGAAAGCGAAAGAGCGAGTAAAGCCGACATCGTGGATACCATTCAGATGCTCGAGCGACAGCTCAAGGAGTCGAAAGAAGCAGCAATCGCGAGCGACAACGCGACGACAGACAAGCTCGACGACTTGACCGCGATTCAGTTGCAAGAGCTACGAGACGAGTTGGTGATTGAAACAGAACGCGCGAGATCGACAGAGGCACAGACGCACGAGTTGCAGCAGCAAGTGGTGGTTTTGGAGCAAAAACTCAAACGCGCGGAAGCGGCGCACGCGGAAGAGTTGAAAGAAACGGCGGAGCAAAATGGTGCCGACATTAGCGAATGGCAAAACAAATTGCACGAAGCGGACTCAAGAGCTGGCGAGCTTGAGGCGGAAATTAGGGCGCTTCGGCTTGAGTACGAAGAGCAAAAGGCGATGGTGACGAAGGAGATGCTCGACGAGCTCGAGCAATTGCGCGAGATGAAAAACACGTTTGAGGGACAGCAAGCAACAGCTCGCGAACTCATGGCGGGCCAGACGCAAAAGATCAAAGAGTTGGAAGAAAAGTACACTTCCGAGGTGACGCTGCGTCGACGCTACTTCAACATGCTGGAGGATCTGAAGGGTAAGATTCGAGTCTACGCCAGAACGCGTCCGCTGACGGAAATCGAAACGAGTCAAAATCAACAAGCTATACTCGCGACTCCGGATGAGTTCACGTGTTCGCATCCTTGGCGAGGAGAAAAGAAGGATCGCTCGTACGAATTTGATGAAGTTTTTCCGGCAAACTCGACGCAAGAACAAGTCTTCGAAGACACCAAGTATCTCGTTCAAAGCGCCATGGACGGATATAACGTGTGTATTTTCGCATACGGACAAACGGGGAGTGGGAAAACGTTCACGATTTACGGCGACGATGCGAACCCGGGATTGACGCCGCGCGCCATCGCCGAAGTGATGCGGTGCGTGCATCGCGACTCAAACAAGTCCTCGGTGAAGATGGAGTGTTACATGCTCGAATTGTACAGGGACGATTTGATTGATTTACTCCTGCCGGTCGGAACGTCTGATGCGCCTCGCCTGGACATCAAAAAGGACAAGAAAGGGTGGGTAACGGTGCCTAACGCTACTATCGTGCCGGTGACGTCTGAAGATGAGATCATCGAGGTCATTCACACGGGTTTGAAGGTTCGCAAAACCGCCGGGACGAAGATGAATGTCGAATCGAGTCGATCGCACTTGATCTTCTCGCTCGTCATGGAGACGACAGATTTGCAAACTGGGGCTTTGACGAAAGGAAAACTATCTTTCGTGGATTTAGCCGGAAGTGAGCGCGTGAAAAAGTCGGGTGCGGAAGGCGATACGCTCAAGGAGGCGCAAGCAATCAACAAATCGCTTTCCGCGCTCGGCGACGTCATTTCCGCCTTGGCGTCCGAACAACAGCACATTCCGTACAGAAATCACAAGCTGACGATGCTCATGAGCGATTCCCTGGGTGGTAACGCAAAGACGCTGATGTTTGTGAACGTCTCCCCGACGGACGGTAACGTTGAAGAAACACAAAACTCCTTGACGTACGCCACACGTGTTCGCACCATTAAGAACGACAACGGTAAGAGCGTGGAGAGTAAGGAAGTACAACATCTGAAGCAGCAAGTCGCGCATTGGCGTCAAAAAGCGGGCGAGGTAGAAGAATCGCACGTTGACATTGAAGATGAGCGCGTGGGCTTGGACCAGTTGAGCCTCAACCAGTGATCGTCTTTGTGTTTTATAGCCCGTTCCTTGGGGAGCGTTGCAATCTAATCAAACTATCTAGTACGTGAGCACGCGCGTATTATAGCTTCTACAGTGCGCGCACGCGTGGTATACAAAATGAAACTTTGCATCCGAATCCTTCGCACAGTCGTTGCACGACACCTTTTGCGTCTTTCCCCGCAGCGCCTCTGGAACGCTGTCGTCGCTCTCATCCGCTAGGATGGCGTCGAGCATTCTAAAGTACATGGAAAAGTCGCCGAGCGATTTCCGACACAAAGGACACGTGTAGTAGTGCCGCGTATACGTGGTAAAGCACGTGGCGTGCATGAGATGCCCGCACGGAAGCTCCTTAACCGGTGTCTCCGACTCGGCAAGAAATTCTTTGCACACTGGACATTCGCTATCCATGCCTCGTTCTGAGCACTCATGCTTGCCGTGCTGTAAGCTCACGCACGCGTTACACGTCATGCAATGGAAGAAGTCAACGCCCAGACCTTTACCGCGTCGACAGACGTTGCAAAACGGGCAATGATAGATGGCTTCGCTCGAGTCGTCAAACAAGTTGCACACGTTGCAGTGATACTTTGCCATCGACGTCGAGCACCCCGCGCATACCTCGTTCACGGGTTGACGCTTCTTGCACTCGTTACACACCATTTCTTTCACCGCGTAGCGATTCACGGTGTGATCACTCGCGTCGTCGTGACAAAATCTGCACGTGAAAGCTTGGTCGCAGCACGGCGCGACGATTTTGCACCGACGCTTGTAATGCTTGCAACCGTCTTTGCCGTTCTCCTCGTCTTCGTCGACGGGCTGGCACAGAATCGCAGGCGCACCCGATTTTTGTGCGCTACCCACGCTTGACAGCTCCGTCGTCTTATCTTTTTGCGCTTGCAATTGATTTCCCACGATCCATCGCGACGCGAGCAAGTTTTGAATCAAGTATGCCTTCTTCGTCGGCGCGAGCGTGTCGTCGCGATTCACCGTGCGCACGGCGTCTTCGAGCTGGATCTGATTCATGCGAAAAATATCTTCCCAACCGGGCTTGAATGTTTCCTTATCCACATCGCCAGATCGACGGCTGAGGTACGCGTGTACCTGTCGCATGCCGTCTTGGGACGAAACCGCGGCGGTATCGGCGGCGTTCGTCTTCGTCGTCGTCGCGGACGCGTCGTCGTCGTCCATCGCCGTAGACTTCACCCAATCGTCTCCGAT
>Ga0181607_10003250_pt1 | contig 14180 bp, 12 predicted proteins | sample 041ome_9_FD_132420 | JGI IMG/M metagenome (GOLD analysis project Ga0181607, IMG submission 132420) | Coastal salt marsh microbial communities from the Groves Creek Marsh, Skidaway Island, Georgia - 041413US metaG (megahit assembly) | ecosystem: Environmental > Aquatic > Marine > Intertidal zone...
ACGTCGGCCATTACTTCCAAGAAGACCCCTGCCTGCGTTGGCCTCGACCCCAAGCCGGGCATGCTCCCGCCGATCTTCCGCGAAGCGGCCGCCAAGTCGCCAGCAGACCTCGCGGCAATCTTCGAGACCTTCTGCCGTGAAGTGATCGACGCCGTGGCCGGACTTGTGCCGATCGTCAAGCCACAGGCTGCCTGCTTTGAGTCACTCGGCCCCGACGGCATGCTCGCTCTCGCCGGCGTGATCAACCACGCCCATGCGAAGGGCCTGCTCATGCTCGCCGACACCAAACGCGGTGACATCGGAAGCACCGCCGAAGCCTATGCCGCCGGCTGGCTCTGGGGCTCGTGGGGAGCCGATGCGATGACGGTCAATCCCTACCTCGGCCTCGACTCACTGGAGCCCTTCGTGCAGGCCTGCGAGGAGCACAAAGCGGGAATGTTCGTGCTCGTGAAGACATCGAACCCTGGCAGCCGAGACTTTCAGGACCTCGAGATCGAGGGGACAACGCTCTACGGCCATGTGGCGAAAGGAGTAGAGGCTCTGGCCGAACGAACCGCAGGCAGCGAACGCTACGGCGCCGTTGGAGCCGTCGTTGGCGCCACCTGGCCCAAGCAGCTCGACGAGATGCGAGCCGCCATGCCCCACAGCTGGATTCTCGTGCCCGGCTTCGGCCGACAAGGTGGCCGTGCGTCAGACGTGCGTGCCGCATTCCACGAAGACGGGCTCGGCGCCATCGTCGTCAGCGCCCGCGACATCATCTATGCCCACGCCCGTGAAGAGATCAATGGCGGACTTGGCGAGAAGGAATGGCAGACGGCCGTGGAGCGTGCCACGCACGACATGATCGACCGTCTCGCCGCCGACACGCCCGCCGCGGCGCTCAGGTAGCGCCGCCGCGGGGACTGATCGGCTCGCATCAGCTCATTCGTCGGGAGCCTGCAGCCAACACGCAAGCGTTGGATCCCACTGCTGAATCTCATCAGCCTTGAAGTAGAGATCGATCTCGCGAGCGGCGCTTTCGGGCGAGTCGGACGCGTGGACGAGATTCATCTGCCGGCTCGCCGAATGGTCGCCACGGATCGTGCCTGGAGCAGCCTTCAGCCCGCTCGTCGCACCCAGCATGTCGCGAACAACGCGAATCACCTCTGGCCCTTCCATCACCGTCGCCACCACCGGCGATGCCGTGATGAACTCTTCGAGGCCTGGATAGAACGGCTTCTCGACATGCTCGGCATAGTGCTGCTTGGCGAGGTCTGGCGTAATCCGCAGCATCTTCAGCGCGATCAGCCGCAGCCCCTTCCGTTCAAATCGGGAAAGAATGCTGCCGAAAAGCCCCCGCTCCATGCAGTCGGGCTTAAACATCACGAACGTCCGCTCCATCAGTGTTGGTTCTCCGCGAAAGGAAATCGACAGCCAGAGCCGCACCGCAGGCTCACGACAGGACCGGCCGCGGCTCACGCGATGAGCCTGCACAGACCACTCCTCCGTGCGGGGAGTGTAGACCTACCGGCCAACACGAAACAACGTCATCCCCAGCGATCGGATTGACCCTCCAGAGGCTGTTTCCTACTGTCCTCCGCCCATGGTTCACTCCACCGGTCCCTGCCCCAGTGAGGCCCCGGCTATGCGTCGCTCCAGAGCTCCCGCCCACAACGTCCCCCGCCAGCGTTCCACGGACAGCACGGGCCTGCTGATAGCCATCATGCTGCTGGCATGCCTGGCACCACTGGTGATCGCTCTTTCCACCGCCAGCGGCCAGGAGCAGCCAGTGGCTTCTTCCTCGGCACCAGCGAGTGTGCCACGCGGCTGGATCGAGCCGGCTCCCACAACCGCAGCTAAGCCCAACGGCTCCCCCGCTGCCAGCGCCCCCAACCGCCCCGCTACGCTTCGCCTCCCCGACGAAGAGCCTCGTCGGCTGCCAGGCCGCCGCATGCCCGACATCCCTCCGGCCGCGGAGTTTGACCGTGCGGTGATCGCCAGTTTCACCAGCGGCATCCAGCCGCTGCTGCTCAACCGCTGCGCGGCCGGCAAGTGCCACGGCGGAACAGACGCCGTCACCCCGCAGTTTCACCGGCAGAGCTTTCGCGGCACGATCAACCGTGAGATGACGCTGGCCAATATTCAAGCCACGACCCGGGCCGTACTCCCAGACTTCGACACTCGACGGCTGCTCGGCCCGGCCAGCGTGCCACACGGCGGCGGCTCTCAGCCTCCACTCACCGCAGAACAGCTGCAGCGTCTGGCGATCTGGATCGATGCCGCCCTTGCCCAACGAGCCCGCTGGGGCAATGTGGCCCAGGCCTCGTTTGAGCAGGCCGTGCCAACGCCAGCAGCCGACACGCCGCTGCAGAACAACCGGTTTCAGCAGATGCTCAACGACGCCGCCAATCCTGAGCCACTGCCACCGCCGCAGGAGCCCACCGGGATCATTCCGTTGGAAGAGCTCCCCGAGGCCCAGCCCAAAGCAGACTGACGCCCAGCCGCGGCCAACCACGAAAACAACGGCAACCCACCGAGAGAAAAAGCCGTCATTGGAGGGTTTCCCAGGGGCCGCCTACAATGCTCAGACCGCGGGCTGACGGAGCCTGCTCCCCGTTCCCGCCCGCCTTGCTGATGGATTCCACAACACCTCCTTCCGGAAAGCCTTCCTCCGGCCCCCGCCCCTCCGGTCCCCGGCAGCCTCGCCCGAAGTACGCCAAACCGTTTAGCCCGCCAGTCATCGTGATGATGATCCTGGTGGCCCTCGCGGTGGTCACACTGGTCGCCCGCGAGCAGGCACAGGCCCCCGCCACGATCAGCTACGACGAGTTTGTCAGGCAGGTCGAGGCGGAAAATGTCTCCGCCGTCGAGATCACCGCCAACACCCTCCTGGGCGAGTTTCGCGAGCCGACCGCCCTCGCCCCCGTCGCCGATGCCGAAGAGCTGAAGACGTTTCGGGTGGAGCTCTCCGACTATGTCACCGAAGGCCTGCCAGCACTCCTGCTCGACAACCAGGTGCGGACCGAGGTGCGACAGCCAACAGACGGCACCGGTGTGCTGCTTGGGCTCTACCTGCTCGTGCCGCTGCTGCTGATGTTGGGCTTCTGGATGACGCTTCGCCGGGCACGCGATCCGCTCGGTGGCAGTGGCTTCCTGGGCAGTTTCAGTAAGTCACCAGCCAAGCGTTACGGCGAGAAGGACAAGAAGACAACCTTCGCCGATGTGGCCGGTCTCGAACAGGTGAAGAAAGACCTGCAAGAGATTGTCGACTTCTTGAAAGACCCCAAGAAGTTTCAGAAGCTCGGCGGACGCGTGCCGAAGGGCGTGCTGCTGATGGGCCCTCCCGGCACGGGCAAGACCCTGCTAGCCCGTGCGGTCGCCGGAGAAGCGGGTGTGCCCTTCTTCTCGATCTCCGGCAGCGAGTTCATCCAGATGTTTGTTGGCGTGGGCGCCTCGCGCGTTCGCGATCTTTTCAAGAACGCCAAGGATGCTTCGCCGGCCATTCTGTTTATCGACGAGATCGATGCCGTTGGGCGGGTTCGTGGTGCCGGCCTTGGCGGCGGACACGACGAACGTGAACAGACGCTCAACCAGATTCTCTCCGAGATGGACGGTTTTAGCCCGTCGCAGAGCGTGATCGTGCTTGCGGCCACGAACCGGCCCGACGTGCTCGACCCGGCTCTGCTGCGTCCCGGCCGTTTTGACCGCCATGTGACCGTCGATCGACCGAACCAGAAGGCTCGTGTCGCCTTGTTTAAGGTGCACACCAAAGACGTGCCGCTTGCCGACGACGTGGACATGGAGAAACTCGCCAACGGTACCGTCGGCCTCACCGGCGCCGACATCCGCAACCTCGTCAACGAGGCTGCACTCTGGGCCACGCGGCACGACAAGTCTGCCGTCGACATGTCGGACTTTGACTACGCCCGCGACAAGGTCTTGATGGGGCCGAAGCGAGAAGAGGTGCTCAGCGGCCACGAGAAGAAGATGACCGCCTACCACGAAGCTGGGCATGCCCTCGGAGCCTGGCTGCTCCCAGGCGTCGATCGTCTCCACAAGGTGACGATCATTCCCCGTGGCCGTGCCCTCGGCGTCACGCAGCTCGTGCCGGAAGAAGATCGGATGAACGTTGGCCAGCAGGCACTCAACAACCGGCTGGTGTTTACGCTCGCCGGACGGGCCGCCGAGAAGCTCGTGTTTGGCGAGTATTCCGCCGGAGCAGAAAATGACCTCGTGCAGGCCACCCGCCTGGCCCGTCGGATGGTGGCCCACTGGGGCATGAGCAACCGCGTTGGCCCTGTTGCCTGCCACGGCTCGCAGGAACACCCCTTCCTCGGTCGTGATGTCTACGAGCAGCGGGAGTTCAGCGAACACACCGCTCAGATCATCGACGAAGAAGTGTCACGAATCCTCAACGATGCCGCGGATCGGGCCACCGAACTGCTCACGGAAAACCGTGGCAAGCTCGACACGCTGGCGAGCGAACTTGAGTCGCGGGAAATGCTGGATGAGGACGAGGTGGTTGGGGTGATCGGGCCAGCGGTGCCACGAACCTTCGACGACCCCAGCGAACCTCCCGCCGACCCACCAACCAACGCCTAACCGTCTCCTCTACGCACTCGCTGCAGAGACGTGTTTCCAGAGATGTGTTTCTAGAAAGGAACCGATGCTTTCTCACGCTGTCTACTTCACACTTCGCGATCCTTCGGCTGAGGCCACCGCCAAACTCGTCGACTCCTGCAAGACCCATCTCAGTGGCCATCCGGGCTGCCTCGCTTTCTCCGTGGGCACCCGTGCTCCGCAGTATGACCGTGAAGTCAACGACAAGGAGTATCACGTCGCCATCGACCTGATCTTCGACTCGCACGACTCACACGACACCTACCAGAAAGCCGATCGGCACACCCAGTTCATCGCCGAGAACGCCGAGACCTGGGCCAAGGTCCGCGTGTGCGACACCGACCTCGCCACATTCGACCGAACCTGAAGCGGCTCAGAATGCAGCCAACGAGGTTGTGAGTGACTCGAGGATCACCCAGATGCCTTCGGCGGCTTCGGCTGCGGCGGTGCAGACGTCGTGGGCATCCGTGACGCTCGGGGCGTCTGGCTTCGCCACGTTGGTAACCACACTCGCGGCGGTCACCTCAAGGCCGAGCTGCTGGGCCCGGACGGCCTCTGGCACGGTGCTCATCCCCACCACATCACCGCCGAGGCGACGAAACATGCGGTACTCGGCGCGTGTTTCATACGTGGGGCCCGAGACATAGATATAGACACCACTGCGACAGCGATGGCCGGCCTTGGTGGCTGAGGCCACAACCTGATCCACGAGCGGTGGTGCGTAGACCGGTCCATGCCCACGACCGGGACGCGGGCTCATGGTCGAACCACCGCTCCCAGCGAACCGCACGAGATCGATGTGGTCATGCAGCACGACGATGTCGCCCGGCCGCATCATCACGTCGAGCCCGCCGGCCGCGTTTGTCAGCAGCAGCCGCTCGACACCAAGCTCCGCCAGGAGGTCTATCCCACGGCTGAGAATCTCTCCGCCAAAGCCCTCGTAGCCATGAATCCGCCCCTGGAGCCCCACCAGCGGCACACCGTTGAGCCGACCGCTGACGACCCGGCCCGCATGCCCCGTGGCTGTGGACGCCGGCAGAAAACCCGTCTCACGCGACGGCATACAGACAAGCCGATCGAGCCGCTCCGCAAGGCCGCCAAGTCCTGTGCCAAACACAACGCCGACACGGCCCCGCTCACCTCCATTTGCCAGAAAACGCTCCGCCGCAGCCGCGACAGGGCGACGGTTTTCAACCGCCTGATCGGTGACTCGAGATGTGGTGACGACAGCGTTCGACATAGATCCCAGGAAGCAGAATGATCGCGACGGGCCGGGAGTAGCAGCGGGCCTTTGCCGTAGCTACGCCGAAATCGTATCCTCGCACCCGCCCAGAGGAGAACTCCAACCATGGCCGAAGCCACGTCGTCAGCTGCCCCCGCCACCCGTGCCGAGCGTTTCGCCGGCCTTTCCGTCGCCCTCGTCACGCCGTTTCAGGACGGCCGTGTCGACGACGCACGCCTGCGGCAGCAGATCGACTTCCAGGTAACCGCCGGCACCACCTGCATCTGCCCGGTCGGCACGACTGGCGAATCTCCGACGCTGACACATGAAGAGCATGATCGGGTGATCGCTGAGAGCATCCAGGCAGCCGCTGGACGCATCCTGGTGATGCCCGGCACGGGCAGCAACTCGACCGCCGAAGCGCTGCGACTCTCCAAGCACGCAGCGAGCGAAGGTGCCGATGCCGTGCTGGTTGTCGGCCCATACTACAACCGCCCCACGCAGCAGGGCATCTACGAACACTTCAAGGCGATCGCCGAGGCGATCGACATTCCCGTTTGTGTTTACAACATTCCTTCGCGAACGGGCCGTAACATCGAGCCGGAAACGATCTGCCGCCTCGCTGAAATCCCCGGCATCGACCTGCTCAAGGAAGCCACAGGCTCGATGGACCAGGCATCGCAGGTGATCGGCAATACCGACCTGACAGTGCTCTCGGGCGACGACAGCATGACGCTGCCGCTGCTCTCGATCGGTGGTCGTGGAGTGGTGTCGGTGGTGGGCAATCTCGTGCCTGCCGACATGAAGGCTCTGCTGGCAGCCTTTGACGCGGGCGACCTGGCAGCCGCTCGCTGCTGGCATCACAAGCTCTTCAGCCTCTGCCGCGACCTTCTCGGCCTGGCCAGCAACCCGATCCCGATCAAGGCCGCGATGAAGATGGCCGGCCGCGATACGGGAGAGGTGCGACTGCCTCTGCTGCCGCTCGATGACGCCGGTCGACAACGGCTGGAATCCGTCCTCAAGGGCTACGGCGACATACCGCAGGGTTGAGTGTCTATCGCTGGCAGCCTGGTCGCTGACTCCATCGGCAACATGCCGTCGTCTGGCCGCCAGGTGCACGTCCCTCTGCGGCGGCTGCTCGCAGGCCTTCGACCTGCTACGCAATCACGCGAATGCTCGCGCCATCGTTGTCGAAGCGGGCAATGCAGGCATCAAACTGGTCGCGGATCTTCAGTCGCTCCAGCTGCTCAAGCACATCACCTGCCTGCTCAAGCGTTTTGCAGCAGCCCATCACAGCCGGGCCCCAGCTGCTCTGAGCCGCTCCACGCACACCCAGTTCTCGCAGCAGTTCAATCAGGTCTGCCATCGCTTCAGCATGAGGGAGCGTCGACGACGCAGGCTCAAACGGCTTGCCAGCGAGGGTTCCATAGGCACACAAGGCATCGCAGAATCCCTCATACGATCCTTCAGTCGCCGCCGGCAGCATCTCCAGCATCGCAATCCGGGCCAACTCTGCCGAGATCTCCCGCGACACCGGAGGCAAGGCCGCAAACGCCTTGCGTTCTGCTTCTCCCCAAAAGCCGACCGCATCCTTTTGCACCAGCACCACACACCGCCAGGCTGACGGCAATCGCACGCGGGCGACCATCGGCGAGAGCCGCGTTGGCGACTTCTTAACCTTCTCGCCAGTGAAGCGACCGCTCTCCACGATCAGTCCGCCTCGGGTGAAGCCGTGAATGCCAACACACGACCGCTTCCCACGGGCCACCGCATCGGCGAGATCGAGCACCTCTGAGCGGTCGAAGAAGTATTCCTCCTGCGGATCACTCGGAGCACGCCGCCAGAGGTGCCACATGCCAGCCGCAACGGCGAGCCCGAGCTGCGTGCCGCTGCCGAGCCCGACATGCTCACGTGGCGCCGAGGTGATCTCGATCGCCACGCCCTCTTCGGTCCCAAAATCCCAGTGCCGAGCCGCATCTTTGGCAAACCAGACAGCCCGATCCGCCAGTGGCCCTTGGGCAGCGATCTCCGACGCCGGCTTCATCCGCAGATGAAGCCCAGGGCGATCGACCATCACCCCCACACCACCGTAGGACCGCACCTCCTCGTCGCCGAACGAGAACATGCCCAGATGCAGCCTCGAAGGCGTGCGAACTTCTATCTCTCGGGCGGCCGCTTCCCGCGGTCCGCCACCGGCCGAGAGGCCAAATGCGTCAGATCGTGAAACCATAATGACAGTAGACGCCGCAGCCGCCACGACAACAAGCCTGCCGACGAGAAAGCGGCCGCGCCGGGCTCATCCCACGCGGGCCGCAAGCCTGGCGAACGCAGCCCGCTCGCTCGCACCACCCGTCTTCTCCACCAGAATCGCCAGCGGTTCCAGCTGCTGAGCAATCTCCCCACGGTCGATCAGCCCGAGCCTGCTGATCAGAATGGCTGCCTCGACCACGGCGTGCGTTGCCCTATTGATACCACGAAACGGCCGCCCCACCGTCGACGTCACGACCTCGGCCTCAAAGCAGCCACGTTCACTCGAAGTCTCCGCGGCCACCACCCGAAACTCGTGGGCCACGCAGGCATCCTCCAGCACAAAGCCGCCGACCCGCGTCGCTGGCCGGACCTTCAAGGCAGGTGAGTTCCCCAGCACCAGATCAGCAATCAGACTGGCGTTGTCTGTCACATGAAACACCCCTTCGCCGTGCCGCACGAGATTGGCAAACGTGCTGCTCGTCGCAAATGGTTTGAGCGTCAGCCGTCGCAGCCGAGCATGCTCCCGCTGCATGTCTTCCTCGCGGATGTGGGGCCCCATCGCTGCCGCATGACAGCTTCCGTCCGCCGCGGTCGTGGTCACGATGCCTTCGAGAATCATTGGGACGCGATGCTCCGCAAACAGAAGACGGTCTTAAAACGTGACGATACGCGTCGGCCCTTCGGCCACCACCGGACGCTGCCATTCATCGGCAGCAAGCGTCTGCGGGTCCTGGCAGGCCACACCCGCGGCTGTCAGGAAGTTGGCGAGCAGCTCGTAGCCATATTCGGTGAGCACGGCTTCCGGGTGAAACTGCACGCCATGCACGCCCTGTGACACATCGGCAATCCCCATCACGGTGCCCGCCTCATCGCGGGCAGTCACGACGAGGTCGGACGGCAGACGTGCCTCATCAACCACGAGCGAATGGTAGCGGCAGGCGGTAAACGGCTGCGGCAGGCCAGCGAAGATGCCTGTCCCCTGGTGGTGAATCAGACTGGTGCGGCCATGCATCGGCGTGGTCGCCCGCACAACGTCTGCTCCATACGCGGCCGCAATCGCCTGATGCCCAAGGCAGACGCCCAGCAGCGGCACCCGACCGCGTGCCCAACGAACGGCATCCACTGAGATGCCAGCCTCCGCCGGCGTGCATGGTCCAGGGGAGATCACGATCGCCGAGGGCGACGCCGCGGCAATCTCTGCAAGCGACGTGTCATGAGCAGGCACCACATGCACAGGCACTCGATTCGCAAGCCGCACGAGATACCTCGCAAGGTTAAACACGAAGCTGTCACGGTTATCGATCACCAGTACCGGACGGCAGGCATCTGGCTGCGTCATGCCCCACCTCCGGCGTACACCGCCTCGAGCACCCGCAGCATGCCCTCGGCCTTGTGCAAGGTTTCGGCGTATTCGTCCGCCGGCTGACTCGCCGCCGTGATACCACCACCAGCCGAGAACGTCAGGCAGCCACCAGCAGCAACAAACGTGCGGATCAGGATGTTGAAGTCCGCAGCTCCGTCACAGGAGAGATAGCCGATCGATCCACAGTACGGCCCACGGGCGATCCCCTCGAGTTCAGAAATGATTTCGCAGGCACGACGCTTCGGTGCTCCAGTGACACTCCCGCCAGGGCTGACCGCCGCCAGGCAGTCGACCGCCCCCGCATTCGCTCGCAGCCGACCGGAAACCACCGACACGAGATGCTGCACGTAGGCATATCGCTCCAGCCGACAAAGCGACTCCACCCGCACACTCGCCGGCTCACAGACGCGTGAGAGGTCGTTCCGTACAAGATCCACGATCATCACATTCTCAGCCCGATCCTTCTCGCTCGCATCGAGATCCGCTCCGGCATAGAGGTCAGCTTCAGGGCTGCGAATCACCCGTCGCGTGCCCTTGATCGGATGCATCTGCGCAAGACGCCGCGTCCCCGCGGAGACCTGCAGCAACCGCTCCGGAGAACTCGACACAATCCAATCGCCTGCTGGCAGCCCTCGACCCGAGAGATCAACCACCGCTGCAAAGGGAGCGGCGTTCACCTGTCGAGCCACCAGGTGAACAGCGACTGGCGACGGACACCGCTCGACGGCAAACCGCTGGGCAAGGTTGACCTGAAAGATGTCGCCACGGCGAATCAGCTCGACTGCATCGGCCACCATGGTGCGGTAGGCCTCTGGGGTGTGCGTCGCCAGGATGCCTGCATGCCCTGGAAGTGGTGTCTGCTGCTGAGCCGGCATCACAGCGGCGACGGTCTGCATGCCTTGCCGCGGTGGAGGATCACCGATCGCCCCGAGCCTCGCGAGCATCGCATCGGCCCGAGCAACCGACCGCGTCTGCCGAGCGACAGGTCCACCATCCGGCAGACCAACCGGAGCAAAGCCCTGCGAGATCAACCAGGCTCGCTGTCGTGCGTGATCAAAGGCAAACACCACATCATAGAGCGGCATCACCACCGACGGGGTCGCAGGGTTCGCAGATGGCGGTGCCAGCCCCAACAGGGCAAGCCCGTGATCGTAGGAGAGCAGTCCTGCAAAGCCACCCTGAAACGGAGGCAGGCCTGGGATCGACGGTGTCGCCACCTGGGCCAGCCGACTGCCGACTTCAGCAAGCACCGCCGTGGCCTCGGCGGACGTCGTCGCCTGCTCGCACCGCACCGTCTCCAACGGATCCACTGCCAGGAACGAGAACCGAGCGAGGCGATGAACGTCGGCCGCCGCAGGGCTGCTCTCCAAGAACAGCAGCCCCGGCACCTCAGCGAGACGCTCAAACAGGTCCGTCGCCTCGACACCCGCCACGAGCTGTCCAACAAAGCCACCACTGGCGGTCAGCCAGCCACGCTCAAGCCAGTCGGAGTCGATCAGTGACGCCACCGCCTTCATGTGAGCCCCTCGCTCTCGCTCGTATAGCCGGTGCGTCTGGCAGCCTCCGCCGCCTGATGACTCGGGCCAGGCCCGGCCTCGGGCTCCGTCAGGTGTCCCCAGTCGAGTGGCTGATCCTGTCGGTAATCTTTGCCGAGCGTCAGGGCAGTCACGGCCTTGGCCATCTCATAGCCGAGGTAGAAGGCATGCGAGGGATCCACATCGGTGCGACCTGCCTCTGCCAGTTTGGCAAAGAGTGCAAACGGATCGCGTGACTGCAGGTGAAGTCCAGCACCGATGAGGTGCAGCTCCCCGCCTTCCGCGAAGATGCGGAAGTTCGGATCACGAATCGAAGCGGCAAGCTGATGCAGCGTGTCGTCACCGAAGGACTGTGGCTTACCACCACGCAGGGTGACCAGCCCCGGCTCGAGATGCTTCGGCAGCGTGCGGTGGGCGACCGCATGATGCACAAGCCGGCGTGCCAGATCGCACTCCCGCACACTCGAACGTGCCCAATGGATCACCTCGGTCGTCAGCACCGAACGGATGCCGAGCTCTTGGCAGAACCCCAGGAGCATCACATTCACACCGGCTGAGTCGACGTCTGTGAGCTCGGTCAGATTCCCCACCCCCATCATCATCTCAGCATCGGGGTAGCGGGCACGCACATCGAGATACCGGCCGAGGCTCTCTGCAAAGCCGAAGCCGATCGGTTCGAGCACCGGATCAAGCCGATGCGGCACACCCTCTTTCTGGAGCCGCTCCACCGTGGCCTCAAAGCCTTCCAGGGTTGCGGGAACATCGGGAACAACAACCACCTCCACGCCCCAGTCCGCTGCCTGAGCAACGTTGGAACTGTTCACCGAGAGCACCAGCTCCGCACCCGCTCGCACGGCGGCAGCAACCTCGTCGGCATTAAAGGAGTCGATCGAGACTCGCAGCCCCTCGCTCCTAAGAGCCGCCACTGCCTCGCCCACCCCAGTCCATCCACCTTCGGGATTGCAGCCGAGGTCGATCAGGTCAGCACCGTCGTGGGCCAGCCGCTTGGCTTCGGCAACAAGGGCCTGCAGAGACAGCCTGGGTGCGTGGTTGATCTCAGCGAGAATCGCGATGTCGAAGCGGCCGTAGTCTGAGCGGTCGGCAGCTGCCTGCCCGAAGAACACATCCAACTGCCGCAGATCAACAGGCCCTCGCTCAACCGGAACACCAGCCACCGTGGCCACCTCGTCGAGCGGCCCGCTCACCAGCCCAGGCAGCACCACTCTGCTGGTTCCCTCCGGAATACGCATTCGACGGGCCACGAGTTTTGTGGTGAGCAGCGCAGCCACCGTCACGTTGAGCACATCAACGGTGTAGTCGAAGCCAACCTTGGGCGCGAGCGCCGCCAGGATCCCGCGGAGCGAGGGCTCCGCCAGCCTGCCGGTCACAAAATGGATCTGTTCACGCGGGTGTTCCACGTTCTGAGTGTTCCACCGTCGGAGGCTGAGGAAAAGGCGCCCTGCGAAAGCCGCCGTTGACAGGCAGCACCTGCCCACTGACCCAGCTCGCCTCCGCCGACGCCAGCCACGTCACCGCTTGGGCCACATCTTCGGGCTCTCCCCAGCGGCCGAGCATCGCCTCACGACGTGCCCGCTTCTGCCAGACCTCGCTCGCCTGCTCTCCCCAGGCGGTGCGAATCCAACCTGGAGCCACGCAGTTCACCCGCACAGTTGGCCCAAGTGATCGCGCCAGGCTACGGGTAAACGCCATCACCGCCCCTTTGGTCGCGGCGAAGAGCTGCCCGCTGTCGCCCTCCATGCCCACGCTGGCCTGATCCCAGCCGATGGTCACGATCGACCCACCACTGCCCGCCTGCATCGCGGTCCCAAAACGGCGTGCCATGGCGATCGTGCCGAGCAGATCAACGGCCAGCAACGCCTCGAGTTTACGATCAAACGACCAGCTCGCCGCTTCCCCCGTGAGCACATCTGCTCCCGCCACTGCCACAAAGATGTCGATCGAAGGCAATGCCGCCAGCACCTCCTCCACGAGCCGCCCTGCCCCGTCTGGCTCGGAAAGATCACCGAGGAACGTGCCCGCATGGCGGTCGTCCGCGGCGAGTAGCTGTGCCACCTGACCGGCGTTGCTAGCAGACCGGCCGTGAATCGCCACCCGGCACCCCGCGGCCGCCAGGGCGATCGCCACCTCACGGCCGATCCCACGAGAGGAGCCGCTGACAAAGGCGGTCTTGCCGGTCAGGCTGCCGACGCGTGCGGCCTCCTCGTTCATGACGCAGGCTCCGCGGTTGCTCCCTCGGACGTCACTGGCTCCTCGGACACCGCAGGCTCGACATCCCCGGAACTCGACGCGGCCAGAGGGAGCCGATAACAGGCAGCCTCCTCACCGTTTCGCACCAGCAGCCGATCGCCTGAAAGGCAGAGGTTGTTCCAGGTCTGCCCCTGCAACGCTTCAAGGCTCGCCAGTTCACGGTGGCCATCCGGGCTCGCTTCCACAAGTACGAGCTCACCATCTTCGCCGAGCACCAGCAGCACATCGCCAACCGCGAGGATCTGCCCCTGCCCGTAGCGTCCCCGCTTCCAGGCACGTGCTCCATCAGCCAGCCGAACACACTCAAGGATCCCATCGGAGAGCCCGTAGGCATGTCCGTCTCTGATCACCACGTTGGCAAACTTGGTCTTCAATGAGCCCTGCGACGCCCACACACCAGTCGTTGCCCAGGCAGTTGATTCCCCGGCTGCGTCTCCAGCGGTATCGATGCGAAACACCGCGCAGCCCACACCATAACCCTTCGAAATAAACATCCTGTTGTCTTCAAGAAGGCGAGGCTGTGAACAGGACGCATCCGAGTTGGAATGACCGAGCCACGGGAACGAAAACACCGGCTCGCTCGCGGCCGCATCCCCGCTGAAATCGTCGCCCGGAAGGGGATAGCCCACCACCGCCGCCTCATCGACAGTGACCAGCAGCTGCCGCCCAGCGATCTCCATCACCTGTGGAGAGACATAGCTGATCTGCGAATTGCCAAGCGTGCCGGTGAGGCTTCCAGTCACTCGGTCATAGATGGCAAGCGACACCGGGCCGTCATCCCGCGGCCCACCGCCAGGAACGATCAGCCAGCGTCCGCTGACCAGCGGGGAGCCTGAACGGCCCCAGGCCACCGCCACCGCATGGGCATCGCGATCGATTCCAAGGTCATCGAGCACATTCGTTCGCCAGAGTACCTCGCCACTGCTGCCCTCAATCGCATGCA
>Ga0181607_10003251_pt1 | contig 14178 bp, 12 predicted proteins | sample 041ome_9_FD_132420 | JGI IMG/M metagenome (GOLD analysis project Ga0181607, IMG submission 132420) | Coastal salt marsh microbial communities from the Groves Creek Marsh, Skidaway Island, Georgia - 041413US metaG (megahit assembly) | ecosystem: Environmental > Aquatic > Marine > Intertidal zone...
CATCCATGCGAGGGTCCGCCGCCGCAAATCGCGCATCTCACTGGTGCCGACATCGTCTAAGGTGACCAGCATCCGGGTTGCGGATTTATCGACATTGATCTGGTCATTGAGATCCAGCCCATACGGCAAGGACATTTCATAGAGCAAGAGATATTGGGCGCTCAGTTCACGATTATCGGGAATGCGGTAAAAGTCTTGATTGCCCGCATTCATCGATCGGTTAATTCGTTTCATAATATCGCTGAACACCGCCACATGGGCTACTTCATTTTGCGTCCGCATCCAATTGGCGAGCTTATCGATATTGTTCAAATATTCCGGTTCGGAAATTCCACCCGCATTGCCGCTTTGAAGTGAGAAATTAAGAAGATAAATGCCGGTTAAATTATCTGCAGCAAAATCGGAGGCCACCCGGAAATCCATCCGGTCGTCAAAATATTCCACGAAACGGTCATTGAAAGTGAGGCGCGGGATCACCGCCGTCAGTCCAATGACGGCGACCATCATGCTCATCAGCAGAACCCGCCGACGCGCAATTACCCATTCGGCCAAATGCGAGAAGCCAGAGCTTTGTCTTTCCACAAGTGTATTCGATTTGAGCGGTAAGAGAGAGAGCAGGGCTGGGAATAAGGACATCGACAGCGCCCAAGCAACAATAGCCCCAATGCCGGAAATCGATCCAAGATCCCGATAAGGAGGCGCGTCGGAGAAGTTCAGGCTGAACAGACCGATCGCCGTTGTCAGCGATGTTAGAAAAACTGGCTGAACATTGATCTTCAAGCTCTCATAAATCGCTTCCGCTTTATTTTTTCCAGCACTCATACCGGCCATGGCGGTGATCATAATGTGAATACAATTAGCCACCGCCACGGTGATGATAATGGTTGGCGCGCTTGAGGCGGGGGGGCTCATCGGGATCCCCATCCAACCCGCGATACCAAGCGCAGTCAGGGCCGAGAGGCCAATAATGATCACAGACGCAATCGTGCCAAATATCTGGCGGGTCACTAAAATCAGAATAAGGCCGATAAAAACAAACATTAACGGGGTCAGCGTTTGAACGTCGCGTTGCGCAGACTCGGCGAAGGAATTGCTGAGCATTTGCGACCCAGTAATTTCAATGCGAAAATTCGGGTGCTCGACTAAAGCCCGTTCTTTGAGATCCCGAACGGCGGTTACAATGCTGGTGGTGGCCGCCGAATCATCCCGTGGAGGACGCAAAGAAATTAACACACCCGTTGTGCGGCCGTCTGTGGAGAGCAGCCGCTTGTTTAAAAAGGCGTTGTCGCGAATAGCCGCTTCGACGCGCGGCCCATCAGCTTCGGTGACTGCCGAGGGATCAGGAACAAGATTGGCAACGATCAGATCGTCGCCATCCGGTGTTGTATCTTGGAAGTTCGTAATCGAGTCGACCCGCGTCGAATATGGAATTTGCCATCCCTGCTCGGTTAACATGCCGATCAGTTTGAGCGCTTCTGGCGCGGTTGCTGGGCCCTCACTGGGCTGGATGACGAATAAAATTGTGTCGGGGCTCGAGTAAGTGCGCTCTAACTCTTCAAATGCTTGTAAATACGGGTTTTGGTCCGTAAAGAAATAACGATAATCATTGGTAAAGCGCAGCTGGCCAGCGCCGGCCAAACCGGCAAAGCACAAGGCCAAAGTCATGAAGACTGTTATAATCGGGCGACCGATTACAAATTGAAAAAAACGGTCGAGCAAGCGACTCATACTCCCCCCTTTGTGAGCTTAGCCTCACATACTAAAACACTGCGCGCACTTTGCACTGGACGATCAGGAAATTCAAACGCATTCTGAAAGTAAGGGCGTTGGCTGCATAATATTCAGAATTATTCAATAATTTTGAATAAAATCTAGTGCTTGAATCGGCATCCTTCCGAACTAATCTCTGTCGTGATCTCTGTCGTGGCCTCTGTCATCGTCTGTGTCATGATGGCGTCGCAAGTGGGCGGAAAGGCGTTGGCGTGCTTCGGGCGACAATTGCGTTGCCATATCGCGCAATAAACCATGGAATTCTCGATTAATGCGGTCGGCCGCTTCTTGGGATCGGCCTAAAATCGGCACGATTTCGTCAGAATTCGGGGTATCTCGACGCAAGGCTTGACCAAAATCACGTCGAGCCGCGCGTAAATCTTCGAAAGACTGCCGAATGGCCGGTTTATGTCGGCTGAAAATATCTGCCGCGACCTGCCGGTCCGGCTCTTCAAGATGACGCATGAAATAACGTTCGCCTCTTTGGAGGCGTTTTTCAATCCAACTACCGGGATGGCCGCGAATTTCATTGAATCGATAAGCCGCGAAACCCGCCGCGCCGATGACAATTAAATTCAGCCCGACCGATACCACGAGCATAATGGAGAGTATTTTTTGTCGCGTTAATTTCATCATAAAATCCAACTATTTGTTCTAGTGACCTGGTTTGAGATCGGGGGTTGTGTTCGCTCGGTTTATTCCGAGAGTGTCCATAATTCAAAGCTCGTGAGCGCCAGAACATCTTCCGAGCCATCTAATGCGGCCGTGCTTATGGGGCCTGCGAATAAAGGATCGGCGACGTAAGAGCCGATCACCAGGCCGAGGCCAAGCGCTGCCGCCGCCAAGCCGCCCTTGGCCCAAACCGACCGGCGCGCAGTATGGACAGCCGGCGCCCCCGGCTGTGACAGGTGGTGGCGCGGGTCCTGTTGGGCGAGCATTTCTGTGGCGAGCGTCTGCTGGAGGGAAGTGGAACCCTCAAACTGGCTGGTGATTTGCGAGATCAACCCGTCGCTAATGGGCGGTACGCAGGCGGTAATCTTATCATCCAAGGCTTTTTCGCGGCTGAGAGTTGCGGCAAGCCCAGGATAAGTGTCGATCACCTCATGCAAGGCATCCCGAATGTCCTCTGGCCATAAATCAGGAGTTCCGCCATAGGTCTCCATTAATCGCCGAGCCTGTTTTTCAGATAAGGGGGTGCTGTTACGGGTCATTTTCTTACTCTTTCTAGCGACATGATGTTCAAATTGCGGATAAAGACGGCCGTTCTCGGGCCAATTCGGTATGCAAGGCTTGGCGAGCGCGGCGTAAAATCGACTCGAAGGCCGCCAATGAGATGCCCATCATGGCCGCGGCCTCATATTGTTTCATATCCGAAAAGTAAACAAGTTCAATGGCTTGCCGTTGATCATCTCCGAGGCGCTTGAGAGCAGAAGCGATCAGACGGTGATCATCTTGAACGGCTAATTCCGCTTCTGCATTGGCTTGATCGCTCGCAAGGTGATGAAAATCATCAATATTTTGTGTTTGCTTGGCGCGCCGCCGGCTATCAATGGCCTTGTTCACGGCTATTCGATACAACCACGTCGTGATTTTGGCATGACCGGCCTCAAATGAGGCCGCATTTCGCCAAACGGCGATAAAGACTTCCTGACAAGCCTCATCAGCAAGGGCACTGTTTGACAGGGTTTTGTGGCATACCCGACGCACGAAAGCGACATGACGTTCGACAAAATGACGGGCTGCTTGTGTGTCCCCCGCGCCCATGCGCGCCAGCAAATCCTCGTCCGAAAGGGGCCTGTTGCTGCTTTCAATAGCCGTCATATGCGAAGTGTGACCCAAATTAACTTCCTGTAAAATAGCGAAATCGGAAAAATCCTAAAAATTTAAGTTCGCCGTGATCTAGTTGGTTAATCGGGGCGTAAAAGCAATATCGGTCAAAATAGTTGACTGGCTGGATACGCTTCCCCTCAATGGCGTATACCAGAGCCCCGCCCTCCCCTCAGGGCGGGGCTTTTTTATGGAAATTTTATGGAAATGGGTGTCGAGGCGACCGCTGGCGGCTGTTTTCCTCAAAAATGGTCCAAAATCCAAGTTTTCAGGGCCGATGCAATGTCTTCGGGGCTATCTTCTTGGATGAAGTGCAATCCCTTCACGCTTCGTTCGGTTTGATTGGGCCATGACCGACAAAAATCCCGCATGGGGCCCGTTAAAATCGACCCTGGTTCGGCATTAATGAATAATTTGGGCATATGGCTCGCGGCCATAAACTCGGCATAGGCCTGAACACGTTTCACAACATTTTCAGGTTCTCCCGCAATCGGAATTTCGCGCGGCCAGGTCAGTGTCGGGCGCCGAGCCTCGCCCGGCTCGCGGAACGGATGGCGATAGGCGTCCATTTCTTGTTCACTGAGCGTCCGCAGGATCGAATTGGGAAGCACGCGCTCTACAAAAATATTCTTATCGAGAATGATTTCCTCGCCCGCAGGCGAACGAAAGGCTTGAAAAATATTGCGCGCGTTTTCTGGCCAATCGTTCCAATCGGCAATGGGCTGCACGATTGCCTCCATATAGCATATGCCCGCGACACGCTCGGGGTGTCGGCAAGCATAATCAAAGCCTAATGCTGAGCCCCAATCATGGATGACCCAGATCATGTCTTGAGTGGCACCCAATTCATCCAATGCTTTTTCGAGAAATCGGGCATGGGTTTCAAACCCATAACCCTGAGGATCATTCGGGGGTAATTTATCGCTATCCCCCATGCCAATCAGGTCGATGGCAAGACAACGACCCTGTTCGGCGAGTTCCGGCATGATGTTGCGCCACAAATAGCTCGAGGTTGGATTACCATGTTGAAAAATAATGGGTCGGCCTTGTCCCATTTCCACATAGCGCATCGACAAACCGTCAATGGTTATTGATTTTTTAGGTCCCCATTCTTGGTCACGCATTGCGCTCGCCTTCACTCACTCTTTTCCATCACCAACTTTGTTCCGTCACGCACTCTTTTTCTGCGCTTAGTTTTCTTCTCGGCGCTTAGTTTTCGCCTTCAATGATCCGCTTAAACAGCGCCTCTTTGGAAGCAATTTCATCTTTTGTGCGTTGCAGCGTCTTTTGCTCATGGTCAAGCCAATGTGCCGCATTCTCTTGAAATGCCGTCATCAGGCGATGGGCCTCGCCGATGATCTGTCTTTGGGCACTGTCAAACCGGCCAAGCTCCTCCAAAATGACATGTCGGCTTTGCTCGGCTTCGTCCTCGAGTGCAAAAAGGCATTTTTCAAGCGCGTCGCTCAGGCTCTCGAGATTGGCGGGCACATTCGTTACTGGAGGAGGGGGCGCCGAGCTTTCTACGGTTTGTCCTCGACGTATATCGGCGAGGGCGCGCCCTAATTGCAAGGACAGGCGCGATAGGGGAGAGGCGACAGCCTCGGGCGAGGGAGCTTGTGCGGCCTGAGCATTGGCGTGAACCGATGCGGTCGGGCCTTGTTTTGCCTGTGACCGTTTTCCGTTAGACTTTTCAGATCGAGATGGTTTCGCCTGAGACGGCTTGGCCTGAGACGGTTTGGCCTGAGACTGTTTCGATTGACGCGCATTTTCGAGATCGGGCAGTTTGGCGGAAGATTTGGGACCAGATCCCTTCGAGGCCGAGCTGGTCTTTGCTCCACTGTCTGCCCCCCGCTCTGGTTCTGCTCGCGCGGACGGATTTTGTGTTGGCTGAAGCGGGGTCTGCAATGTGCTCAGGGGCTTAAGTTCGTCGAGCGGCGTCGCGCTGGACCCCGATCCGCTTGCGTCTGAACCGCTGGCCCCCGACCCGCTTGAGCCTGAACTATTGGGCACTTGGTCCATTAAGGAGCGCATCGCATTGGCGATGGACTCAACATGTTTCATTTCAGAATTCTTATCTCGCATGACCTTATAGTGACATTATTTTGGCGCCGTGGGAACGGGCTATTCAGATTGTCCATTCTGTAGCCCATGGGGCCGTGAGGGATAGACGTCTACCTTCTCGGAAATTTTTGTGATCATGTGCGTGAGAGCGGGAAGAGTGCTCGGGCCTGCGCAATGGGTCCATCGATCATGCACAACCAAGCGGCGACTCTCGGGCAGAGCCGCAATAAAGGCGGCGTGGTCTAAAATTTCTGATCCCCGATCCGCATAGGCATAATGGTTGCTCACCAAAACTAAATCGGGTTTGAGCCATAATAAGCGCTCAAGCGATAGGGGTCGACTATGCTCCGCGTAAGAGGTGAGCTGCTGGGCGGCGTTTTCGTGGCCCAGGAGCTTGATCATATCATCTAGCATGTGTCCGGCACCTGCGGTTACCCCGCGTCGATCATAGGAGACGATCTTGAGGGGGCGGCTCGGGCGTGGCAGCTGCGCGAGGTCTCGGTCCATCGCCGCAAGCCAATCGCGCGATTGGGTGCTCCGTCCGATGGCGTCGCCAAGACGCAGGGCTTCATCGCGGGTTTGTGCCCATGTTTGGGCGCCATCGAGAATAACCAGCTGATAGCCAAGTTTTTGCATCATGTCGCGCCGGTCTTTCGGGGTATAGGCGCTGACAATGATCAGATCGGCTTTGAGACGTGCCAGGGTTTCAAGTCGTCCATCATAACTCGGAAAGGCTTTCGCGCGATCTGCAAATGCGGAAAGGGTGTGGTCAGTGGCCAATGCGGACAGGGCAATAATTTGCTCCGGTTGTGCAAAGGCCAGCAGATAATAGTCGCCGCATAGCGACGCGCTAATGACCCGCGGCAGAGAGGGGGTCAGAGAGGGAGGGAGTGTCTCCGCGTCGGCGCGCGTGGCCCATAAAAACGGTGCCATAAAAAGGATGAGAGAAAGTGAGAGAGAAAGCATGAGAGCGAGCGCCAGAGAGACCCGAGGAGAAAGACCAGCGCTCTTCCTCAAAATGCGTTGGAGGCGAAACCACAAAATTAAAGGTGCGCGCGCGATCGATCTATCCATACCATTTCGTGCCATGCTTGCGCGGCGCTGTCCAGATCATGCAGGCGATCGCGCTTAACTGGTTCTGTTGAGCTTGCCTCTATGCTAAAGCTGGACCCATGAAGCTGGTCGCCATCTTATTTCGTCCCTCGGTTTTAATTGCGAGCTTATTATTGCTCGCATGCGTGGCGTCTTTGTTTGCCGGAAGTGTCTGGGTCACCCCCCAACAGATCGTCAACACATTATCACCAGAAACGCCTGCCGACGCCGTCTCTGCAGCAAATTCTCATATTGTGTCGCTGATCGTGTGGGATATTCGCCTCCCCCGCACGCTCTTGGCCGCTTTGGTGGGATGGGGCTTGGGCCTCTCAGGCGCGGCGATCCAGGGTCTTATTCGCAATCCCTTGGCCGAGCCGATGGTGCTCGGCGCCGGCAATATGGCGGCGCTCGGCGCTGTGCTTGTCATCTATATTGGTTTGCAACAAACGCTCAGCTGGGCGGTGCCTGTGGCGGCGAGCCTGTTTGCGCTGCTTGCGGTCTTCTTGTTATTTGCTCTCATGCGCCGGCACACCGACACATCGCGCCTCATTTTATGCGGCTTTGCGATCAGCGCATTGGCGGGCGCTTTGATCTCACTTGCATTAAACCTGTCGCCGAATGTTTATGCGGCGCTGGAAATTGCCTTTTGGCTTTTAGGGTCTTTGGAAAATCGCGGCTTGCCACATTTTTGGTTAGCCTTGCCGTTAATTGGCTTTGGCTCGCTTCTTCTGTTTGCGGGCGGTCGGGGATATGCGAGCCTTACTTTAGGGGAAGATACAGCGCGCAGCCTCGGGCTTGCTTTGGGGCGTTTGCATTGGCAAACCATTGCAGGCATCGCGATGGTGAGTGGTGCCGTGGTCGCTGTTGGTGGCGTTATCGGTTTTGTTGGGCTGATTGTGCCGCATATGGTGAGGCCCTTTGTGGGGTATCACCCGCAAAAGACCCTCTTGCCGTCTGCATTACTGGGGGCGCTGATTGTCGTTTTGGCCGATAGCGCCGTGCGCATTATTCCGACCGCGTTTGAATTGAAACTCGGCGTGATGACAGCGCTTTTGGGCGTTCCGTTTTTTCTTTTTTTGATTTTACGCGGCCGGTACCCGAGCTAAAGCATCTTGATCGTCGATCGATGTCGAGCTAGTGTTCTCCTGTTCATGGTGCCCCGCGAGGGGGTAAAAGGGAACATGGTGCGCATAGAACGCTAATAGAACGCTATGCAAGTCCAAGACTGTGCCCGCAACTGTAAGCACGGAATATAAGCTCATACAGCCACTCGGAAAAACTGGGGAAGGCGAGCTTATGTGATGATCTGCAAGTCAGGAAACCTGCCATGACACGTCGTAGGCCGATGACCGGGGTCAGTCAAAAGCGCGGGATTTTTCCGATAGCGACGTACTCGTTTTAACCACTGCGCCAGCAGTGATCGTGAAGGAGTGCGCTATGCACAATCATATTCAAAGTAAGCCGATCGCTCGGCTGGGTGTTGGGTATGCGTTTTTTTTATCCGCTTTTCCGTCAATCGCATTGGGCATCGCATTGGGCATCGTATTGGGCATCGCGTTCGATGCCGTCGCTGCTGCCGCGCCTGTCAATGCACCGCCTGTCAATACGCGGCCTGACGCGCGACTTGACGAGCGGCCTAACGAGCGGCCTAACGAACGGTTTGACGAAAGTTGGAATGAGTTAATTGTCTCGGCAACGGGCATTGCGACGCCGCGTGACCAATTGGGAAGTGCGGTGACCGTGCTCACAGAGGCCGACCTTGCTCGGTTGCAAACGCCAAATATTGTTGATGCGCTGGTGCATGTGCCCGGGGTGAGCTTTGATCAAGAGGGTGTCGCGGGCGGCATCGGGTATCTTCGTATTCGCGGTCTTGATCGGCAATATGTCACTGTATTGGTTGATGGCATTCAACTCGGCGATCCAGCCGATCCTTTTGGGTCTGCGGAAATATCGAATTTGATCAGTGCCGGCATTGGCCGCGTTGAGGTTCTGCGTGGCTCGCACAGTGTGCTTTATGGCAGCAACGCCATTGCCGGCACGATTAATCTAATCACCCCGCGTCTGTCGGGGCCCGTGCAAACCCAGTTGAGCGTCGAAGCGGGTAGCCGTGACCTCCGACGCGTCAGCGCCTTGATCGGTGGCGGTGAAACGTTGCGGGGGTTTGTTTTACTCAGCCATGATGAAAGCCGCCCATCCTCTGACTTTAGTAAACAAACGCCCGGTTTCATCGAGCGTGAAGACTATGAAAACCAATCAATCACCAGTCGGTTTGACCTTGATCTCGATGATCGGCAACATGTTTTTCTATTCGCGCGCGCCGGGCGGGTAAGCGCGGAACGCGATGGGTATGATGCAAATTATCAAGCGGTGGATGGGTGGTTTGGCGAGAACACGCATGAGCTGGCCACGCGTTTGGGCTATCAGTTCGAGCTCAGCGAGCAAGATCATATTGGCGCCAGCCTGACCTATTTTTCGCGCGATCGCGATAGTTTCGAAGACCCATCGAGTGGCGCCCAGGGCTATTGGAATGATGGGTCGCGGATGAAGGCGCAGATTGACGGTCAATTTGCATTAGGGGCCGCCGGCAGGCTTGCAGTTGGTGCAGAGCATATTAATGAGCGCTTCTCGCAAAAAGGTCTGCGCCGCAAAGAAGCCGAAATGCGCGCAGGCTTTGTGATGGCCCATTATCAGTTCTTACCGAGCCTGTCATCGTCCTTTGGTGCACGGGTCGATCATCATGATCGATTTGGCAGTCATGCGAGCTATCGTCTCGGCGCCGCGCTCAAGCCTACTGAGCAAGTGGTGTTTCGCGCCAGCTATGGCACGGGGTTCCGCGCCCCGAGCCTGTATGAGCTCTATGGTGAAAACGCGTATTGTTCGCAAAATTTATGTGGTAATGCGGGCCTGACACCGGAACTGAGTGAGAGCTATGACGCCGGCGCCGAGCTGACGATCGGGGATGTCGGACTGAATGTGACGCTGTTCAAGGTTACCACTCAGGATAAAATTATTTTCTCTAACGCGAAGCTGCATTACGAGAATGATATTGGAAAAAGTAAAAGCGAAGGGGTTGAAGCCTCGGTTGATTATGCCTTATCGGCGTTCTTGACGACACAGTTAAGCGCTACCTATGTCGATCCGCGGGCCAGCGACGGGAGCCTTGCCAACAAACAGCCCCGCCAAATTTTAAGCTGGGACATTGACTATCAATGGCCGAATGAAAAAGGCTCGATGGGGGTCTTTATTCGGGATGTCTCGCACCGGTATATTTACGGCGTTCGGCAGGACGATTACACCCTGATCGGTTTGCGCGGGCAATGGAATTTACGCAATGCTGTGCAACTCACAGCCCGGGTGGAAAACGCATTGAACGAGGATTACACCACTTCTTATGGTAACCCGCCACGAACCACGCCTCGGCGCGAGCTTGTGCTGGGTGTGCGGGCACAGTTTTGATGGGGATCGTGCTTAGCCATATTAGTGTCGCGCGTGGCGGACGGCCGATCTTGCAGGATATAAATTTGACGGCGCAAGGCGGCTCCGTCACCGGCATTATCGGGCCCAATGGCGCAGGAAAATCCACCTTATTAGCCATGATGATGGGTCTCATTCCAGCCCATCAGGGGCGTTTCCTCGTCGATGGCCGCGACATCTCTGGTCAATCCTCGGCCGAGCGGGCGGCGTGCATGGGCTGGCTTCCCCAAAAAACCCAATTTGCCTGGCCCATGGCGGTGCGCGATGTTGTCGCCTTGGGGCGCTTGTCGGGAGCATTGGGCGCCTCATGGGATGCGCGTGAGCAAATTGAGGAAGCTGTTGCGATGAGTTTGCAGGCTCTTGATATTAGCCATTTGGCCTCCCGAGCGGTAACCGAGCTCTCGGGGGGCGAGCAGGCGCTGGTGGCGTTGGCGCGCCTGTTTGTGCCTGATTTCATGACAGGGCCGCGCGCATGCCTGTTGGTCGATGAACCGTTGCAGTCCTTGGATCCGAAACATCAATTGCAGGTCCTTGCTTGTTTGCGCGCGCAGGCCGAACAAGGGGTGGCGGTGATCATTGTCTTTCATGATTTAAATCTGGCGACCCAATATTGTGACCAATTAGTGGTTATTGATCATGGGCGGGTTGCAGATCAGGGGGCGCCATTGGATATAATCGAAAAGGGGTGCCTCGAAAATATTTTTGGGGTGGATCTCGCGTCTTTTATCCCGAAACAAAATTTGCAAACCCACGCCTATAAGGGTGATACCACTACTGCCTCTTCATCTGCCTCTTCATCTGTGGCCGCATCCTGAGATCGGCCTAGCGAGATGCGGACAAACAAGCTAGCATAGGGTCATGACCGAACAGTTTATATCGCTATCCGATGTCAGTAAGTCCTTTGGCCCCGTTCGGGCTTTGGACCATGTATCTTTGAGCCTTAAGGCGGGCGAGGTGCTCGGTATTATTGGGCCAACCGCGGCGGGTAAAACGGTTTTGCTGAAATGTTTGATCGGCCTCATCCATCCCGAAAAGGGCTCTATTCGGATTGACGGTTGCGCCATGGATGACCCAGAGCATCAGCAACGCTTATCGCATCGTATGGGGATGTTGTTTCAACAAAATGCTTTGTTCGACAGCCTACCCGTGTGGGAAAATATTGCTTTCCGCGCCCTGCATGAGGGCCGCCCACGCGCTGAAGCGTATGACAATGTGTGTGCCCTTTTGCCCGAGGTGGGTTTGTCTGCGGCGACGGCCAATTTGTTTCCCTCAGATCTGTCAGGTGGAATGCAAAAACGGGTAGGGTTTGCACGGGCCATCTTTACTCAACCCGATATTTTGTTGTTGGATAATCCAACAGCGGGCCTCGACCCTATTCTTGCGGCGCGCATTGAAAAAATGATTCAAACCATCGCTCGGGCACGCCAAACGACCGTGATCTCGGTCACCAGTTCGATGACCCATTTGGCTGACTATTATGACCATGTTGCTGTGATGGTGGATGGTCGTGTGCAGTGGCATGGTCCCGCCGCTTCTGTGCCTTCTGACCCCAATCCCTATTTGCGACAATTATTGAGCGGCAGTCGGGAAGGGCCGATTAAAACGCGAACCGCCGCCTAATTACTCAAGGGAGACTAAAATGTTTGGATCGTCCTTCGATAAAATGAAAATGCCAGATCCCGTTGATATTTTGCCAGGGCGAGCCTCGGTCATGCCGGTGCCCAAAACCCATTTTGTTTTGGACACGCCCCTGATGGGGCCTTGGCCCGAAGGTTATCAACACGCCATGTTTGGGATGGGGTGCTTTTGGGGTGCAGAACGTAAATTTTGGGAGACGCGACGCGTCTATAGCACGCAAGTGGGCTATGCGGCGGGTACGACCCCAAATCCCACTTATGAAGAAGTGTGTTCGGGACGGACCGGCCATAATGAGGTTGTCCAAGTGGTGTTTGATCCCGCACAATGCAGTTATGCCGATTTGCTACGCGTATTTTGGGAAAATCATGACCCGACACAAGGGATGCGCCAGGGCAATGATCGCGGCACACAATATCGCTCGGGCATTTATTGCTTTGATGCGGCGCAACGGCAAGCCGCTTTGGAGAGCGCGGAGGCGTTTGCGCCGCGCCTGGCGGCCGCGGGCTATGGTGCCATTACCACTGAAATTATAGATGCCCCGCATTTCTATTATGCGGAGGATTACCATCAACAATATTTAGGCAAAAATCCGAATGGCTATTGCGGTCTGGGTGGCACGGGCGTTTCTTGCCCCATTGGGGTGGTCGCTACATCCTAAGCAGAGCGAGAGCCTGAGCCTTAGGGTAGCGAGAGCCTAAGCAGAGCGAGAGCTTAAGCCGCCTGTCGGCATATAGCGGCTTTTTAGAAATCGCGCTTCAAGGTCACATAAATATGGCGCGGCTCGCCGGGAAAGTAGCGATCTGATCCGGCGAGGGCATTAAAGTCAGCGCGGGTCGCATAGGCCCGGTCAAACAGGTTCACCACGCGCACGCGCAACTCAACTTGATTCCCAAACTGTTCACGCCATGTCAAATGAGCCAGGTCATGGCCTTGATAGCGATGCAAATTGCCAGGGTCGGTTACATAATCGCCAACATGCTCCCAAGCGAGGCTGAGTGTCCGGTCTGGTGTTGGGGCCCAACGTAAAGCGAGATTAGCCAATGTCCGCGGCGCGCTGTCGATGCGCTTGCCTTTGGTGATGATATTCTCTGGTCGAGGGGAACCCTCAGGGCGATGACTAAAGTCAAAAACATGCTCGGCATAGCTCGCTGATCCGCTCAGATCAACCTGCTCGGACAGGCGCAAGGTGAGGTCTGTCTCGATACCCCGATGGCGGGTGCGGCCACTGGAGACATTATTATTGGAGCTATCCCGGAAGTAATAATTTTTCTTCCGCATATCGTAAATTGAAACAGATCCAGAGAGTGGACCGAAAGCGCCGCGCAACCCTATTTCGACACTGTCGAGATGTTCCGACTTAATATCCCCCACAGTTTGCCCTACACGCAGTCGGTAAAGATCCGTCGTCTGGGGTGCGCGACTGCCGCGGGCAAGGTTCACGAAGGTTGTTAGATTGGGCGAGATATCATGCACCAGGCCGATCTTGGGAGATAGATCGGTGAAATTATCCGTGCGATCGGCGGGACGAAACAAACGGTTGCCTTGTCCGAAATTTCCATCCTCTGTTTTATTATCATAGTCGTAACGCGTAAATTCGGCGCGCAGGCCAAGCGTTAGCCGCGTATTATCGGTGATGTCCCGCTCATGATGAATAAACGGGGCCAGGACAATGGCCTGAACATCATAATCATAATGAAGCCCCGGTTCGTAACGGGCGAGGGTCGGCTTGAATTGTTCTTCCGACAAATGGCCATCTGAATAATCGGCATCGAAACCGATGGCAAGACGGTTGCTCCCGCTATTCATGATATAGGCTGATTGCACGCCGAGACTGCTGTGGTCATTTTCTTCAATAGGATCGCCCGGTAAAAAATGCATCCCAAACCGCATCGCATTACGCCGCAGATAGGGCGTGATGATCAGCTGACGCTCCCCATCGATCTCCCATGTTGTGCGTAAGGCCGCCCGCACAGACCAGGCATCGCGGAACGCCTCATCGGCATCGACATTCCCTTTAGCTAGCGCCTCTGTCTTATAGGCGTCTCGCCCGTTCACATAGCCTGCGGTTTCTTGGTTAAGGTTCATGCCAGCGATCGACGCTTCCATGGTGCGGTTACTGGCTTGCCAGGCATGTTTGAAACGGAACTTCTGCTGGGCAAATCCAGACTCGGCGCGATAGGCATCTTCCTCACCTGCCAGCGAGACGGCCAATCGTGTTGCGGGCGCGATGGCGCTATGCGCGTTGAGACGATAGCGACCATAGCTGCCCAAGGTCATATCGGCGCTGGTTCCGGCTTCTCGGGCATCGCGTGTCAC
>Ga0181607_10003252_pt1 | contig 14175 bp, 14 predicted proteins | sample 041ome_9_FD_132420 | JGI IMG/M metagenome (GOLD analysis project Ga0181607, IMG submission 132420) | Coastal salt marsh microbial communities from the Groves Creek Marsh, Skidaway Island, Georgia - 041413US metaG (megahit assembly) | ecosystem: Environmental > Aquatic > Marine > Intertidal zone...
CGATGAGATCAGTGGTGCGTTCGTTAAGTGCGACGTCACCAAGACCGAAGACGCCGACGCCGTGGTCGCCGCCGCCTGCGCGCTCGGCCCGCTTCGTGTTTGTGTCAATTCCGCCGGCCTCGGCCTGCCCGCGAGAACCATCGATCGCAACAATGAGCCGATGGATATCAAGGGTTTCGATTTCGTTATTCAGGTCAATTTGGTCGGTACATTTAACATGCTCAGCCGAGCGGCGGCGGCCATGGCTAAGACCGAGCCCATGGATGCCGACGGTGCCCGTGGGGTTATCGTCAACATGGCCTCCGCGGCCGCCTTTGATGGCCAGATTGGCCAGGCGGCCTATTCCGCCTCGAAAGGCGGGGTCGTTGGCATGACCTTGCCGATTGCCCGTGACCTGAGCTCTGTCGGGATTCGCGTTAATACCGTGGCTCCCGGATTGATTGATACGCCAATCTACGGTCACGGCGAACAGGCGGAGGCCTTTAAGGCCAAGCTGGGTGCCTCGGTGCTGTTTCCCAAGCGCCTGGGGGTGGCCGAGGAACTGGCCTTTACGGTGATGGAGTGCATCACCAATCCCTACATGAATGCCGAGGTCATTCGTATGGATGGCGGCATTCGGATGCCTCCTCGATAGGCATGATCGGGACCAGCGGCTCGTTGTCATGCGACGCCGTTGCCGCCGGCTACCCCGTTCCACTTCAGCAGCATGCAGCCCGCCGAGAACGTTGGCGGTGTTGTTGCCGATAAGTCGAGAGTCAGTCGGCTATTTTCATATATTTCAGTCACATACGGCTGACCAACCCCTATAATACCACCACGCTCTAAGGCGGGGCTCGTGGTGGAGGCACCCCAAGAATCCCAAACAAAATCGGGCGAGGAGGTTTATTTATCCCTGACCAAGGAGTAGGTTATGCGGATAAATTATAACTATAGGCCTAAAAATTATGAAAAAGCCCGCCGCCCCGTACGTCCTCAGTGTCCTCCTGTTACTGCTACCTTGGCTAGCCGTAGCCGACTCCAGTCCCCTCAAGCCCTTTGTTCTGGCCGAGCGGTCTCAACAAGAGTTCGAACAAGCGGTGTCGCTTACGCGGCAGAAACTCACGGCGGCGCCATTCACGGTGGTTGGTGACTTTTCGCCCTACGACAATACCCACGTTTTTGTGCTGACCAACGAGGAGCTACAGGCTGCAGCTCAGCAAACCGAGTACGGGCAGTTTGGCGCCATAGCGCGGGTGGCGGTGACACAAACCGATGAGGACGTACAAACCAGTTTTGTAAACCCGAACTACATCGCGAACGCTTACCGTTTAGAGGAGGATTTGCAAGGTGTTCGCGAAGCACTGGAGGCGGCGCTCGGAAACCTCGAGGACTTCGGTTCCAAACGCGGGCTCAAACCCAAAAAACTGCGCAAATATCACTACACCATCGGGATGGAATACTTTGATGATCCCTATGAGCTGGGAAGCTTCGACAGCCACGAATCGGCCCTGTCAGCGGTAGCCGGTGGACTCGCGGACAATGTCATCGGGTTAGCCGAGGTTTACCGACTGAACGTGGGTGACGCGACCCTCTTTGGCGTGTCAATGAAGGGACCCGAAGAAGACGACAAGTACTACGACGATGCGTTCCAAATGTCGATCGTTGACTTTAAAGAACTCAAATCGGCGGCGTATTTACCCTATGAAATTTTGGTGGTGGACAACCGCGTCGTCGCACAACATATGCGATTCCGCATGGCCGTTCACTTTCCCGATTTGAGCATGATGGGCAAGCACAGCTTTATGACGCTAATGCCCAGCCCAAAGGCGATTGAGCAGGCGCTGAAGGCTGTCGTAACAACCGATTAGTTAAACCACGGTGGCATTGGGGTTAGCCGTTGCTAGCCCCGGCATTTAGCGTCTGCTCATCGGACAGCGTAGAGCTAAGATATGTTGGTATGCGCTGTTGGTTTACACGCCATCCCGTCAAATTCTCTGGCTTCTCTTTCAAATAGCGGCACAGAGGCCTTGTACAGGCACAGTGAGCCCCTGAACGATGTAGGCGCTGCCTCCCGCTATGGGGAGAAGACGGAAGCGAAACGTGAACTCTTTGAAATAGTTGCCTGTTGGCTCAATACCCACGAGAGTAGGCACTGAATTATCATCAGGACGATCGATGGTCATGGAACCAATAAATGACGCCGGCATAAGGTCATCACGTTCCAAAGCAAGTGGTATACCCGAGGCGTCCTGATCAGCCGCCCATTGCGCATATGCCTCATTATCGCCGTCAAAATCGTCAAACAATAGGGAAACACCAAAGGCTTCAGCTTCATCAAAATCCAGCACAAAAGAAAAACTGGCGTCACCATCAAAATACCGATCGCTCTTTTCAAGTAATACCGGGTCATCTACTTCAATAATCCCTGAACAACTGCCCGCTGGAAATGGCAACTCCGGCACAGCGCTTGCTGCACAAGATAATCCGATTGATATGACCAACGCCATGGCTCGCTTCATAGGTGCCTCTTGATAGTTTCAGAGTGTGGAAAAGATTGCCGTAACGGCGGACAGCGTTTGCTTTTGTTGCTGACTGATTTCGAACCGGACCGTCACAAGTGACGACGATACTTCCCCCCCATCGCCGGTGCATTGAACAGAAAAAGTGCGCTCACCAACACCATAGGATTGAAGCTCTCGGGAACCAGAAGCCTCTAAGTCACCCTGCCAATCACCCTGAGCCTGACAGTCAGAGAACCCGACTGACGACCATGTCAGGGTGAATGGCATACCGGAGTATACGACCGACCGATCAACGCCTATCGTGACCTCTGACGGCAAAGGTGGTGCCTCCCCCGAACTCATTTCATCAAGAGACTTCAGGAGCCTGGAGAACATGGCAGAGGGTGCTGCATCTACTCTGAGTGTGGTTAAAACGAGAACGGCAAGCGCTATAAAAACAGTATTTCTCATGGTATCAACTACGGTTTCACCAAGAGACTGGATTAGCGCGCTGTAGTTAAAACCGTTAACTGGATTGGTTTTGTGATGGACCAGTATTCAATGGAAGGTCATGACGTGAGCAGTATGTTGAGTGTGGCATGCGCACTCAACGCCCTGTACCTATCTGCTCACAGCTTCGGCAAAAATAGGCGGTACGCTAAGCCATTACATAAGCCGCGCAGACAGTTACGCGTTGCTAGTTGAGGACGTTGTAACCCCGCCCGCGCATACAATTTTTCACGATCTGATCTTTTTGTTCAGCCGCATTGGCGCTGGCGTCGCGCCGCTCTCGACTGTTACGCCCGGCTGCCACAATGACGCCTGCTCCGGCACCTTTTTTTGCCGCCTTTGACCCCGAGCCACCGCTGATTGCACCCGCAGCTGCACCTACTGCAGCTCCCTTGACCGCGGTACCCGCCACGCTTTCTCGCTGAGGCGCGCCGGGCTGATTTTGCACGGCCAATCCCTCACACTGCTGCAAGTCTGTCTGGTATTGGGTGTAGTCCTCAATCTGCGACATATCGACGACCACGTTAGCATGGGCGCTAGTGGCCACCGCTACGCCAAAGATCAAGGTAGGCAATATGATTCTCGTCAACATGGGGATCTCCTCTGCGCCGTGGTGGGCTTAATCACCTACCAAGTGTAGACGGTTTTTTCCGCCACCCGCCGTCGATGCGGGTATCAATAAGTGACACCTAAAACCGTTCCAATGCAGCCTAAAACTTGCACCCTGTCGGTCTAGCTTTCATCATAGAGGCCTCCAGGCGAGGGCTAAGTATGACGGACAGGTCTTCCGATAAAACCAAGCGTGAGCCATCCCGATGGCGCGGGCGCACAGAGGTACTGCTGCTAGTACTGGGGGGCTTAATCCTGCTTATTCCCACGGTCGCTATTTTGCTGACGGCCGGTGGCTGAACGGAGAGCTTTCTGCAATTAGACTAGGCCGGCTGGCAGCTGGCGCAGGTGTATATCCGTCGTGAGTTAGCCGTCGAACGCATGATTTTTGTATCGCAGACTCGACAGCGCCGCCGCGCTCTACCAAACACAAAAAAACGTGCCTTGCCGTAGGGTTCTCCCGCCTTCCGCAGGGCTCTGTACTGCCGTTCAGGGATAGTGACGCCCTCGAGGGCATAACTACGCTGACTAATCGCCAAGGTCGCCCGGGCAAGCTTGCCAATTTGTCCTTTACTAAGATCCCGGGCCTTGAGAGCCGGGTTAATCCCCGCGACAAACAAGATTTCACTGCGCAGGTAATTTCCCAGTCCAGCGAGAAAAGCCTGATCGAGATACACCGAATTAAGGGCTCTTCCAGAAAAGGACTTGCTTTGTAAGCGCTCGGCTACAACCTGCCAGGTTAACTGGGGGTTGAGAATATCGGGGCCGATACGCCTCAAAAAAGGATGCTGGTCAATATCCGCTGTCTTCCAGACGCTTATATCGGAAGCGCTGTAAAGCAACGCACTGTGCTCCTCGGTATGGATCGCCAGTCGAAGCTGACGATTAGTCGTGGGCAGCTTATCGCGTTTCACCACCCGCCAAATGCCATAGAGCTGGTTATGCGAGTAAATGGTCGATCCAACATCAAAGTGCGTAAGAAGCGCTTTGCCGCGGGTCTCCAGGGCAATAACCTTGCTACCGGTTAATGCTTTAGAAAAACGCTTTAGTGGCTTCAACCCGAATACAATTTTCTCGACGGTTCTATTTTTTAATACCGCCTCAATTTTATCGGCAGCGCGACGTATTTCAGGACCCTCGGGCATCTTAACGAACCTTTATTTTCACGACGTGTATTCCACCCTTTGGTTCGTCATCAGTGCATTCACCCGCCGGGTAAGTAAAGTCGGCTAGACCCTCAACGGCACCAAGCGGCCCCTCGCCACAAAACGTTTCATCGGCGCTAGGGATGTGTCACCAAATGCACATTCTCCTGCGCGCTGCTTTTCACATAATAGGGAAATCTACCCTGTTGGAAAATCCGCCATGCGAATGTCACCCCAAGGAGCCGTTAACAGCCTCTGCCACCGCTTTCTGTTATCTGTTTTAGCGTGCTGCTCAGCATCAGCTCATGCTGAAAATAGCGATTGGTCCAGCCAAGGATTAATCTACCTGCTCGGACCCACTCTCCACGGCACCAGTGGTATTGGACCTGTCGATACAGAAGTGGACATGGACGCGGGTGATGTTTTCGATGCGCTCGATGGTGCTTTTCTTGGCATGTATCGCGGGCAAAACAACCGCTGGGGTGTCGCACTCGACGTGGTTCATATGGACCTTAAGGGCGATGCCACAGGGGATCGAGGCGCCCTGTCGGGCACGGTGAGTGTCAGGCAGTCATCGGTAATTGCCTCGGGGTATTACCGCGTCTCTGAAGAATTTCGGATCATCGGCGGCGCGCTCTGTAACCACCTCGCAACCCGCGTCTCTTTGAGCGGACCCTTGAATGACCGAAATCAGAAAGTGTCAGAGGACTGGGTCGATCCGGTGATCGGCGTGGGATACGACGTACCGCTGGGTGAAAGCTGGGACTTCTCGGGCTCGGCTCTGGTGGGCGGCTTTGGCGTCGGGTCTGATCTGGTTATGGTATTCAGCGCCAGCTTTGCCTACCGCTTTAACGACTGGTCCAGTATCAGTTTGGGTGGTCGTTACCTCGACTTTGACTATGAAGACGGGCAGGAAGCGGATCGCTTCAAGTTTGACATGAAGCAGTACGGCCCGGCCGTGGGCTTTCGCTTCGATTTCTGAGTCTGGACGCTCGGCCCCGAACCCCCGAAAGCGGCACATTTTTAGCTCCGGCGCTGACCAAACAACCCTGGCGATAAAGCCCGCAGGGCCAATACCCCTTTGAATTAGGGGGATTTATGGCACTTGTACCGGGACTTGCGGGATAGGCCCTACAGTCCGGTCGATAAATGGTTTACACTTCGCGCGGCTGAGCGGTAGTGACCTCATCAGCTTACGATTATTCTCGATTTCTGGAACATCCGCGACCACGGTGCACACATAGCACCGTCAACCCTGTTTCACCGGTCAAGCCAGGTCCTCCTGGGATGATTAGCGGCAACCAAAATGAGTGGCATTAACCACCTTACAGATCGAGAAAGCGCACCCAATCGGGCCTAAAGCAACGCAAACGCACTCGAACTGACGCCATTAGGAAGGTTAATGAACGACACACTGACACTCAACAAACTTGAAAAGCTGCTCGAAATGGAGACCCAGATTCGAGCTGAGTATCAACCTCAGCTTGAGGAGAAAGAAGCCACCATCTCACAGCTGACTAACGATAAGACAGCACTTGAAGATAAAGTCGCTGAATTAGAGAAGACTATCGCCACGCAGCTCGCGACTATCACCGAGCTCTCCGGCAAATCCAAAGACACCCAATCACTTGAGCAGCGCAATCGCGAGCTGCACAATCGGTCGGAAAATATGAAAGAAGAAGTGGCTTCGGTAAAGACTCGTATCAAAGCACTTCAAAAAGATCTGGCCAGCGAGCGCGCCGAGTTGGCTGAGCTCAAAAAATATGACCCGCAACGCCTCCGCAAAAATCTGGATGCCTCCAAGAAAAAGCTCGCAGAGAAAACCAAAGCCGCTGACAAGCTTCAGAAGTCGCTGAATCAGGTGCGGTCAGAAAATACGGAGCTGGAGCAGAAAGTGAAAGACCTCGAAGCGAAACTAGAGGCTCTTGAAACTGAACAGTCTGACGTGGGACAGCAGGCCGCTGCTTAAGCCTCAAGCTCCCGATGGTGATTGACGCTTTAAATCTTCACCATCTTTGGTAGGGTTAGCGCTACATAATAAAGAGAGCCATCGTATTTCGTATGGCCTCTCGCCAATTAGCTTGAGACCCGCTTCGATGGCCCTTTGAAGCACCTGCGTCTTGTAGCTTCAGGGGGGACAATGTCGCAACAAGCCGTTACCAACGTGGAATCCTCCGGCTTCTATGCCGGCTACAACCGCTGGATTGCGGTGTCGGTCAAGCTCATCATCATGCTCCTGGTGCTCTGGGCATCAATCGCCGCCGATGCCGCCGATATCCTGCTCGGCATTCAAAGCGCTACTATCGACCTTTTCGGCGTCTGGTATATCGGTGCCACCGCGGTGTTTATGAGCACGAGCGTACTGCTGGCGCTTATTCCTGCGACCGGCAAACAGCGACTCGGAGCCGCGGATGTCGCGCCGGAATTTGGCCGTTTCGCCTGGTTTTCCATGATGTTTGGCGCCGGCATTGGAGTGGGCATGTTGACCTACTCAACCGCCGAACCCCTGTATCATTTTGGCAACAACCCCGACGTCATTATGGGTCATGCCGGGGCCCTTACGCCCGAAAATGTCCGCTACGCCTACAAGTGGACGTTGCTCCACTATGGGCTCACTCCTTGGGCATGCTATGCCGTTGTGGGGCTCTCCTTGGCCTATTTTTCCTATCGCAAGGGACTGCCTCTCACTATTCGCTCGCCTTTTAGCGCCCTGCTGGGTCGTCGACTCGGCACCGTGGCGGGCGGACTCGTTGATACCGCGGCGATTCTGGCTACGGTCATCGGTATCGCAGTCACCATTGGCTACGGCGTCTCGCAACTCGCCTACGGTTTTCATCACGTTGCCGACTGGGACTGGCTGTTAGACGAGGGACAGCCCAGCATCATGGCGCTTAGTGCAGCGGTGTTTATCATCGTCTTTGCGTCGATGCTCTCTGCGCTCTCGGGCATTGGCCGCGGTATCAAGTGGCTTTCAAACCTCAATATGGTGCTGTCCTGGCTGCTACTGCTGGTGTTTGTCATCTTCGGCGCAACCCTGTTCGCCGGGGAGGCGTTCATCTTTGGCATAGTCGACTACGTCAAAGCACTACCCGAGATGTCGCTCACCGTCTGGTCGCCCGATGGCTCCGAGGAATCTGCCGCCTTAAGCAGCTGGCAGGCGAGCTGGACGATTTTTTATTGGGCGTGGTGGATAGCGTTTACGCCCTTCGTTGGACTGTTTCTGGCGCGGGTTTCCCGGGGTAGAACTATCCGAGAATATGTTGTCGGTGCGATGGTCCTACCCTCGGCGATGTGCTTTGCCTGGTTCTGCATTCTCGGGGGTACCGCTCTGGATCTTGAGCTATCCGGTATGGCGGGCGGTAGTATCTTGAACGCGGATTTATCCGCACAGCTATTTGCCACACTTGATGTGCTGTTCAGTGCACCCTGGGTATTCCCCATGGCCTGCCTCTGCGTCATTCTTTTGCTCACCTACCTTATTACCTCGGCAGACTCCGCGGTGCTCGTTATCAACACGATTGTTTCCGGAGGCACCGAGGACGATCATGATGCGCGCCATATCGTCTTGTGGAGCGCGCTTCTCGGGCTGGTCATTATTACACTGCTCATTGCAGGCGGTTTGGATGCGCTACGGTCGGTGATGATAATCGGCGCCCTGCCCTTCTCATTCGTGATGGCGTTCATGCTGTTCGCGCTGATCCTCATGATCTGGCGAGACAGGCACGATTCCGATTAATGGCATCTGCACAGGTGGTCTTGCAACAACCGCCAGCCTGCGAGCACCTGAAATACTGAAGATCGCAAGTCACCCCTCTGTAAAAACTGCTGGCTTAGGTGTACTTTTTAAAGACCAAGGAGGTTGATCCCCACCATGTCAACAACACCGCTGAACAAGCAACATGCCGGCCCGTCTGATACGACCGGCGTCGCTGGCTTTTTACGCTCGATTATCAGCGTTGGTCGGGAGCTTCTCAGCGGCAGACCCACGGTGTCGGCGGCCACGGCAGAGAGCTTGGCTGGCGAGTGTCATGCGCTGCTACACCACCGTGGCGAGGCTTCGGGACTCGCGCTGGCAGACGACATCAATAAGGCCTACGCCGCGCTGGACGAGCAGCAAAAGCTGCTATTTTTCCAAGCGCTGCATCAAGAATTTGCTGTCGATCCGACACACGTTACTGCCGCTGCCATCCAGTATAACGATGAACCCAATCACGACACGCTGATGCAGATTACCAAAGCGGTGGAAGCGCCAAGAGTGCGCCTATTTCGCCGCGTGAATATGGCGCCCGGCGGCACTTCCATGTTAGTGAAACTGCGGGGAGATCTACTGGCAGTATTGCCGCAACACCCCGAACTCAGAGCCGTCGACTCTGATTTAAAGCACCAGTTTATTTCCTGGTTTAACAAGGGTTTTCTCGAGTTGCGCGCCATTGATTGGAATTCGTCGGCGCTCGTGCTCGAACGCATCATCGAATACGAGTCGGTGCACGCTATCAACGGCTGGGACGATCTTCGCTCCCGACTTCGGGAAGATCGTCTCTGCTATGCGTTCTTTCACCCCGCGTTACCCAACGATCCGCTTGTGTTCGTTGAGATCGCTCTGACCCATGGTATTCCCACCGCCGTTGGGCCGCTGCTTGATCTATCCCGGCGCACCGGGAATCACAGTGAGTTCGATACGGTTGTTTTCTACTCTATCAGTAACTGCCATCCCGGATTGGCCGGGGTTTCCTTTGGAAATTTTCTGATTAAACAAGTGGTCGAGAAGATCAGTAAACGACACGCACAGGCGAAAACCTATGTGACGCTGTCACCGGTACCCGGTTTCTGCCGCTGGCTCGATTCTGCCTCGGCTGAGCATGGCGTCGATGCCGAAATGATAAGATCCATGGCGGCGTCACAAGGGAGCGACGCTCCCTCAGAATCCCGTGATGTGGCGCTCAGACTCTGCGCTCATTATCTGATCAACGAAAAAAGCGGCCAGCTCGCCATGGACCCGGTGGCTCGTTTTCATTTGGGCAATGGCGCACAGCTCGCGGGTATCCACTGGGCGGCTGATCTAAGCGATAAGGGACTCACGCAGTCCGCCGGGATCATGGTGAACTACCACTACGACATAAGCGCTATCGAGCGCAATCATGACGCCTACTTTGATCGCGGTGAAATCGCCGTCACGAAGGGAATCAATCGCCTACTCGGCTGACCTCCGGGACAAGCGATCAAAGTAATCCCGCGCCGCCATCATGACTTTGGGCGCCAGCATCAAGGTGCTGATCATGGTGGGGATTGCCATTAACCCGTAGCTCCCCGAAATCAGATTGAACACCACATCGATACTGACGGTGGCGCCGAATACAACCGCGACAATAAAAAACCAGCGAAACAAAGGTTGCCAGCGAGCGCCCACCAAAAAGCCAAAACATTTGGCCCCGTAATACCACCCCGTAAACATGGTGGTGGTACTCAAAATCAAGGCCACAAAGCCAAGCGCAATCAAACCCGTAACGCCCATCGTGGACTCAAAGGCCTCTGCGGTCAGAGTGATTCCCGAGAGATCTCCCGGTGCCTGCCATTCACTCGCGAGCAAAATAACCAGCGCGGTGCAGGTGCATACCAGTAGGGTGTCAAAGACTGGGCCCAGAGTCGCCACCAAACCCTCGCGCACAGGTTCCCGGGTCTTTGCCGCGCCGTGCGCCATGACCTCGGTGCCCACGCCAGCCTCATTGGAGAACACCCCTCGACTCACGCCAATCAGCATCACACCCACGAATCCTCCCCCGACGGCCGAGGGCTGGAAGGCTTCGGACAGTATCAACAAAAACACCCCGGGAACCGCTGACCAATGGCTGACAATCACCCACAGGGTCATGGAAACATACACGACGACCATCAGGGGCAAGGTAGCGACCGCCACTTTCGCCACCCGCGGCAAGCCCCCAAAAATCACGGCGCCCACTAACAAGGCCAAACCGAGTCCGGTCAGTGGTGCAGACCAGGTGGGAGGCGCTCCCGCAAAAAGCGTATTGTTGATTAATGCTGTCAGCTGATTTGCCTGAAACATGGGCAAGGTACCAATCAGCCCTGCCAGAGAAAACAAGATGGCGAGCGGATAAAAGGCGCGCGGCAAAGCCTCTCGGATGACATACATGGGTCCACCCTGCAGCTGGCCAAGGCTGTCATACCCCCGGTACATGACGCCTAGGGAACAGGTGAAAAACTTGGTGGCAATCCCGACCAACGCTGACATCCACATCCAAAACACGGCGCCGGGCCCGCCCGCCACAATGGCGAGGGCAACACCGGCTATGTTGCCAAGCCCCATGGTATTGGATAGCGCTGCAGCCAACGCTTGAAAATGGCTCAGCTCCCCGGGCTCATCCGGGGTATCAAACTTACCCGCCATGATGGCGAAGGCATGACCGAGATAGCGATAAGGCAAGGCCCGCGAGAACACCAAAAAGAAAAAGCCGCCACCCAACAGCAAGGCGACCATAGGCGCGCCCCAAATGGTGTCTACAAAAGCCAGCGAGAAGGCTTCGAGGGTCTCAATCATTGCAAGGATCCGAGCAAGCGGGTAACCGGCACACTACCACAGCAGCGCACCGGCGGGAGACGCCGCCTCGAGTGCTATCAAAACGCGGGTGCCTAGCAAAACGAGCGTGGCTAGCAACCCGGGGGGCCTGTAAAAAATGCAGCGTTTGTTATGACCCGCGGAGGACGCAAAAACCCCCGCAGGGCTACAGCAATTCGGTCTAGAAAAAGGTAATGTAACGGTCCGGTCATCGTCCGCATGTCGAATATGATGACGGGAGTAGCACGATGAATGAGCCGCCCTGGGGCGGCCCCACAAGAAAAGATCCCACGACACACTAAAAGGAAATCACTATGTTTAGCCATATTATGGTGGGCGCCAATGATCTAGACGCCGCCAAAACTTTCTACGATGCAACCCTCGGTGCCTTGGGCTACGGACCCGGGGTTGTGGATCCAAAAGGGCGCATCTTTTATATGACTGACACGGGTATCTTTGCCGTAACTGCCCCCATCGATGGCAATCCGGCGACCCATGGCAACGGCTCCACGATCGGCTTTGCCGCGGCCACCACTGACGCCGCCGATGCCTGGCATGCTGCCGGTCTTGCCAATGGTGGCACCTCCTGCGAGGAGCCCCCCGGTGTTCGTGAAGGCGACATGGGTGCGTTGTACCTGGCTTACTTGCGCGACCCCTCAGGTAACAAGCTTTGCGCGTTGTTGCGGGTATAAAGCTGCAAGTCAAAGTTCAGTCGTCTGAACCGGTACCGCGGGCCAGTCCCGCGGTCCTCTGTTATTTCGCTAGGGCAGCATTCACCTGAAGAGGGGTTCTGCTATGACATCGCGCACCTACACTGGCGGCATTCACCACTACCTGAAGCTTGACGGACTCGGTGGCGCATCAAGCGTGGATCCCACCGAAATGCTTGGTGAAGGACATTGGGTGCATCTCGATGCCGCGCACCCGGACTCCCGCGCCTGGCTTGAAACTCACACCACCCTCATACCCATGGCTATTGATGCCTTGCTGGCCGAAGAGACCCGCCCCCGGCTGGCGACTCGCGGCAACAACCTGCTCGTCACATTGCGCGGAATCAACCCAAACGCCGATCAAGATCTTGAGGATATGATTTCGCTTCGGGTTTGGTGTGACGGAACACGGCTGATCACCACTCGACTGCGCTCACTCCCATCAACTCAGGATATTCGTGACGCTTTCAATGAAGCCATTGGCCCAAAAACTGTGCTCGAGATACTAATGCTCGGGATCGAACTATTATTGGAACGCCTGGAGCCGTCACTACACCGGCTCGAAGAGGACGCTATTGACCTTGAGGACCGTTCGCTTGAGGGAAATGAGTCAGTCAGTCACGCAGAGCTCAGTAACTTGCGGCGAAACGTGTTGGGCTTGAGACGGTTTCTGGGACCCCAGCGTGAAACTCTTCTCGGCCTCGCCGCTGCCCAGCTCGAGTGGCTTTCTGATATCGATCGAATCCAGTTGCGCGAGCTTGGCGAGCGGCAGGCACGGCACGTTGATTTGCTCGATCACATCGCCAGCCGAATCACTGTCGCTCAGGAAGAGATACGAAACAAACTGACTAACGCGATGAACGAACGCATGTATGTGATGTCGATTGCCGCGGCACTGTTTCTTCCACTGAGCTTTTTTACAGGTCTCATGGGGATCAACGTTGGCGGCATGCCCGGTATCGAGGATTCGCGCGCATTCTGGATCGTGGCCGGCCTCTGCCTGGCAGTAATTTTGGGTCTGTTATACCTCTTTCGCCGCCGGGGCTGGTGGTAGCGGCCTCTGGCGCGAGGCCAATGAAAAAAACTCTCCGCACGATCCGGTGTACACTACCGGCCTGATAACTGATGCCTCTCAGACGACATTCAAACTCAAGTCAACGGACCCTTCTCATGAATCAAGCATTACCCGAGCGCGCAAAATTTCATCATATGAAAGACGGGACGGCAGACGACTGGGCTATTATCGGCGGTGAAGCCAAGGCCTTCGCAGCAACCGTTTATGAAAGAATTACCGATCACCTGAAGCTGCTGAGCGGCGACTGTGGTGGCTTTCCGGTGGATCGCCTGACCCATTGTTTGCAAACGGCAACACTGGCGCACAAGGATGGCAAGGATGACGAGTATGTTGTCTGCGCACTGCTCCACGACATTGGCGATACCCTCGGCCCCACGAACCACGCGGATATTGCCGCCACGATTCTCGAACCTTATGTCAGCGAAGAAAATCATTGGATGGTCAAACATCACGCGATTTTCCAGGGGTATTACTTCTTCGAGTATCTGGGTCTTGACCGACATCTCAGGGATCAGTTCAAAGATCATCCCTACTATGAAAGAACTCTCGAGTTTATTGAGAAATACGATGCCCCGGCCTTTGACCCTGAGGCGGAAACTTACAGCCTTCAATTTTTTGAGCCGATGCTCAAAGCCGTACTCGCGCGTCCGAAGAAATCGCTGTACATGAGTGACGATAACGCGCTGTTCGATTGACCGGTGACTTGCGCCCAGCGCTGGTACGATTGGTTTCGCCGCGCCAGCCTCTGCCTTGGTTTAATTGGGTCTTCGCCCCTAACCGTTGCGATCGAGGTCGATAAGCAATCCTCCGTGCCCGCGGCTACCGTCGCCCTTGAGGAGGTTGTGGTTACGGCAAATCGTAACCTGCTGAATCAATCACTGTCCCAAAGCCACACCAGCTATGAGGTGAACCCGGCTAACGTCGTTGGTTTTCGTCGATCACTTGCCGACCTGGCCGTGCAGGTGCCGGGGGTAAGCCTCAACGGGCAAGGTGGGTTATTCCAAAGCTACAGTCTCCGTGGCCTGAGTCGCTGGCGAATTCGCACCGAAGTGAATGGCATCCCGCTCCTGATTGA
>Ga0181607_10003255_pt1 | contig 14172 bp, 7 predicted proteins | sample 041ome_9_FD_132420 | JGI IMG/M metagenome (GOLD analysis project Ga0181607, IMG submission 132420) | Coastal salt marsh microbial communities from the Groves Creek Marsh, Skidaway Island, Georgia - 041413US metaG (megahit assembly) | ecosystem: Environmental > Aquatic > Marine > Intertidal zone...
TGAACGTGTTGGCGGAAAGCCCGGAGGGAGACGAGAACGCGTACGCCCCGATTGAAAGCTTCGAGGACATGCACTTGGACCGGGAAATCGCGCTGTCGATTAAATCGCACGGGTTCGATAAACCAACCTCGATACAAGCGCAAGGGATACCGGTGATATTATCTGGCGCGGATGTGCTCGGGTGCGCGGAAACGGGTTCGGGGAAGACGGCGGCGTTTGCGATACCGATGATTCATTATTGCGTGTCGATTTCGGACGCGTACGGCCCGACGAGAAGAGGAGACGGGCCGACGGCAATCGTGTTGGCGCCGACGAGAGAGTTGGCGCAACAAATCGAAAAAGAGACGAAAGCGTTTTCGCAGGCGATCGATAAGAGGAGGTTTAAGACGACTATCGTCGTTGGTGGGTCGAGCATGAACGAACAGAGAGGCGATTTGAGAAGCGGCGTCGAGTGCGTGGTCGCCACGCCGGGGAGGTTGATCGATCACATACACCAGAACAACACGAATTTACGACGCGCCTCGTTTTTAGTCTTGGATGAAGCCGATCGAATGTTAGATATGGGATTTGAGCAACAAATTTTAGAGATTTTAAACGCGACTCCGAAACCGAGGCAAACTTTGTTGTTTAGCGCGACGATGCCGCCGGAAGTTGAAGTATTAGCCGGAGAATATTTAGTGAAACCAGTAAAAGTGAAAGTAGGAACAGTCTCGGCGCCAACTGCGAATGTGGCGCAGAGTTTAGAAAAAGTACCGAACGATATGGCGAAAGTCGATCGATTGTGTCGATTGCTCGTGGAAGAGAAGATGGAAGCAGTGGCGCACGGCAACGCGCCGCCCATGTCCATCGTGTTCGTCGAACGAAAATCGAAAGCGGAAGACGTGGCGGATATGTTGAACGCGGAAGGCGTAGCGACGGCATCTTTGCACGGCGGGAGAACGCAAGGCGAACGCGAAGCGGCTTTGAGAGATTTCACCAGAGGCTTGTGTTCCGTCTTGGTCGCCACGGATGTCGCCGCGAGAGGATTGGACGTCAAAGGCGTCCAACACGTCGTAAACATGGATTTGCCGAGGAGCTTTGAAGATTACGTGCACAGAGTTGGTCGTACTGGTCGTAACGGCATGACCGGCAGAGCTACGTCTTTTTACACCGACTCGGATGCTTTTATCGTCTCGCAAATCAAGCGCGCTTTACAAGAGCTCGAAAACGGCAACGCGTTTGCCTTTGCCACCGGTAAAGAAGCCAGAGCGAGAGAAAAAGAAGCGCAAAGAGCGTGGAAAGAAGAGCGAAGAGCGGACCAGTCGCAGAAAGAAACCGATTCGGGCAACATCATTTCCGTCGACGACAAGTTCAAATCCATGTTAGTCACGACGAGCGCCAACGCGGCGGGAAGTCAATCCGGCGCCGCCGACGACGCCTGGGGAAGCGACGACGACGACTTTTAATTTAAATTTAAAGCGCCCATATAGTTCGAATTTTTGTACAGAATAGAGAATAAAAGAGAGAGAGAGAGAAAGTAAGAGAGAGAGAGAGAGTCATGTAATAGAAACGCGTTGAAGAGTAGCAGAGAGAGAGAGAGTATTTGAGAGACGAAACGAGTTGTGTTTAGAATAAATTGAGAATAATAAGAATAAAACCATCAACCAACGCGCGTAATTTTTTTTTCTGTTGCCGCACAAAATAGACAGATGAGCGCGAGCAGACTCGCGGACGGACTCCAAAAATTCGTCGCTGGATCTCTCGGCGTGACCACTATAGTCGCGGGCGGGTGGTTCGTCGCCTCTGGGGCGAGAATTTTAAGCAACGCGAACAGTCAGCAGAACTCGAAGCGAGACGAGACAAAGAAGTGATTAGATTAGATTAACTACGAGAGTGAAACAACATGACGACGCGGCTCACGAACGGCCCGCACGGCTGGATGGGATTAGGCACGTGGAAATCAGCTCCCGGAGCGACGAGAGAGATTGTTTTGGAAGCCTTAACTTCTGGCACGTGCCGACACATCGACAGCGCGTCGGTGTACCAGAATCAGAAAGAAGTCGGTGAAGCCATCGAGTGTTATTTGAAAGAACGAGGCGGCAAGCGAGAGGACGTGCACGTGACGTCAAAGCTGATGACGTACGCGTTACCGCCCGAAAAGTTCGAAGAAGAGACGAAGCGTCAGTTGGCGGAGTTGAGAATCGAAAAGTTAGATTTACTGTTGCTTCAGTGGCCGGTGACGACGAGCGGATCGATCGCCGAGCAGTGGAAAGCGCTCGAGAAGTTAGCAGAGAAAAGATTGGTGGAGAGGATCGGCGTGTCGAACTTTTCAAAGAAGAAACTCGAAGCGTTGCTGTCGCAATGCGAGATTAAGCCGTGCGTTAATCAAGTAGAGTGTCATCCGCATTGGAGGCAAGACGAATTGATCGAGTTTTGTAAAGAGAACGACATCTTGGTGCAATGTTACGGCCCGCTAGGTTCGGGAGATCAGTTTTCCGCGGATGGTTTGAACCGAAAGCGTTCTGGCGCCGCGCCTTTATCGAATCCCATAGTTGTAGGTTTAGCAAAAAAATATGGCGCGACGCCTGCGCAGATATGTCTCAATTGGGCGGTGTTTCATCGAGGCACGGTGCCGTTACCGAAAACGGTAAACAAGGAGAGGTTGCGAGAAAATAAAGAAGCGCTGGATATTGTCATCGCTCCGGAAGATTTGGCAACAATAGATAGCATCGAGGAACAATATCGATTGCAACATGGAAGCTTTCACACAGGGCCGACGAAAGAGTATAAATCGCTCGAAGAGCTGTGGGACGAGGACGTGTCTTGGGCGGAAAAAAGAGATTTTGAGAAGCCGGACGGCTTCAAACTGCGCAGTAGTGATTGAGGTAGTCGTTCTTGTTGTAATTAGAAAAAGCTATAGAAACTATCTATCTATCTCAAGGGATCTGAGTCATCTAACATGGCGATCATCTTATCGATGATTCTTTTACCATCCTCTCGAATACCCGAGTGCATGTACTCGTTCGTCGCGTACACTCTCACGTTCGGACCCATGTAGTTATTTACTACGTCCATGGCCAAGTCAAAATCGACAAACATGTCGTCTAAATATAACGCGCACGCCGTTTTTGTTTTACACGTTCTTAATTTATCCAAATCGTACAATTTTGGCCAATCCGTTCGGTCTTGCAACGACTGCGCGACGCGCTTCATCGGCTGCAAATACGACAGTTCGTCGTAAAAAAACGGCAAGACCATCTCGCCGGTGAATAAAACACCATCTTTTCCGTGCTCTGGTGCGACTGGATCCCAATCGCTCGCTCTTTCCTTTATGGCGCGCTCGGCGGCCCAATTAGAACTGTTACCATCGCCATTCATATAAATAGACTCGTGCATCAACGCGTATAACGGATTCGAATCAAACGGGTGGAACTTATCGAACGCGTTCATAAACTCATCTGATACTCTCCTTTTTCCATTCTCTTCACAAATCGCATTCTCTAACATGTAATGAAGTCTCTCGAACCCTCCCGCTGTACCTAACGAGAATCCTAACGCTTGCACCCCTCTCGCACTTATGATGTTCCCGTTGAGAGTTTTGACCTGCTCTTTGGCGTCGCACAGTTTCGCGAGTTCTTTCATAATCTCCTTGTCTCTCGGAAACCTCGAGTAATACTTCTTCGTTTGCGTCTTCACTCGTTCCAGCAACTTCGCGTACGAATCTTTCGGGTCTTTATTATTCAACGGCGGCACGCCACCGGTTAAAAGCGCCATCTCTATCGCCTCTTCCCCGTACCTACTCAAATACGTCGTCAAACAAAATCCGCCGAACGATTGCCCGAGAACGACGTCGTATTTCTTCTCCTCGCCGAGCATTTTCTTCCTCACGAATTCGCAATCCTCCACGATAGAATCCGCTCGGTAATATTGCAACGTCTCGTGCATCGAACTTTCTTCTCTCATGAGCTTTTGTCTCGTCATCGGCGACGAGCGACCGGTGCCTCTCTGATCGAGCAATAAAACGCGCATGTTCTTTTCCTTCGCCAGGTGGCCTATCCAACCACCAATCTCTTGCACCCTCGCGCACTCAAAACCCGGTCCTCCTTGCAAATACAAACACGTCTTCAAACTCTCTCTCTTATCCTTCGCTTTATTCGCGGACGACACGATCTCTCGGACGAATATTTGAATCGTTTTCGTGCTCGTCAGCGTTGGAGAGGCGTAGTTTAGATTCGGATGCAACAAAGGCACCGCGAACGCGTGATCGAAAACTTCGAGACCGGGAACGGCAAAGGAAACGCCTTCGTCGTCTCGACCGCCGCTGGTCGAGGACGAGAGAGCGCATCGAGTCGTCGTCGTCGTCGTCGTCGTCGTCTTCATGACGCCGCTATTAGTATTATTTCTTTTGGCGAGTTCACTGCGCGCGCGCGCGGATGCAACAGCTTTAGCGCACAGAGAAGTAGCCTTCGCGGCGCGCATTACTTTTGTGAAGACAAACGAGAGAGCGAGAGCGAGATGCTTTTAACTGTCTGTCGAAGAGGAAAATATTTTCTATTACAACGCGTATTATCCATACTAGTATTCTTCTTCCTTTCAACCGGTGATGTCTTCCTCTTCCGTGTCGTCACCGTCGTCTACGCTCATTTTGGCCATCTTATCGTCGATTTCTGAAAACTCTGCGCGGTCTTTGTGTTCGATCAATCCCTTCACGGAGGCCACCGCGGCCATGGCGGTTTTGACCGTGTCGTCCTCTTCGCGTTGCTCGGCGATGCGCCTGGCTTCTTTCAACTCGGCTCTTAATTCGTCGTATTTTTGCATTAAAGCTTGCCTTCGCGCGGTAAACTGCGACGGGAAGAGCATGGGGAAGTATTTTTGAATGAAGGAGTACACCAACACGTGGCCTAACGGCGTGATTGGCGTGATGAGGATGATGATGAAAGGGATGAAGGTGAACAAATCCAAGAACGTTTGGCGAACGGTTTGGACTTCGCGAGGTTTCAAGGACGTTCCCAACAACGCGACGCCAAAAAGACGACCGGTAGCGCCTAAATCGGAAAACAAAAGTTTGAATCCGCGAAAAAGAAACACCGCGCCTTCTTTCAATTTCGACCCGGCGTCGTTGACGGAAGCTTTGAACCGTTCGGTTTGGATTTCCAGCGTGAGCGCCGGCGAGTCGCCGCCGTCTTGAATGCCTAATCGGGATTTCATATCCGGAATATCCTCCGCGAGTTGCGCCAAGACTTCGTCCTCGATTAAAAAGACCTCCTTTCGATCGACTAAGCTGACGAGTTTGCGTAACTGCGCGTCCATTTTACCAAACTCGGCGACGAGTAAACCCAACTCGCTTAAACTGGCTCGATCCGGCGCCTCGCACGCCTCGTCGTCCAAGGCGACCAAAATCTTCTCCATTTCCGTTTGTAACGTTCGAACGGCAAAGACGCGACGCATCAAAGATACTCGTTCTTCAGACTTTCGAACTTTCTCCGCTAAACGAACGCGAGACAACGAGTCTTTACCTTCCTTGGCGATCGCGTCTCTAGCTTTCATGACTTCCATGAACATCTTATCACGGTCTTGGACTTCAATCAATAAGCGCAAGATGAGTTTTTCCTTTTCCGCTTTCAACGATTTCGGTTTCGGAAGGTTCGAGACGACTCTTTGCGCGAGCTTTGCGGTAGACGCATCGAGCTCGTCTTCCGGGTCGCCGCCGTTGAGACGCACCCACACGTTCTTAGAGTAACTCGCCACGGATTGAAGAGCTCGACCCGGCTTTTCTCTGACCGATTTTCTCACCTCGGGTTCTAAAACCTTGTTGACGACGTTCTTCACTCTCGGCGATTTCAATGATCGCTCGACGCGTTCGACGGTTCTCACCAACGGCCTGCGAAGTTTCGTGGGAGAAGAACTCGGCGATTCGTTCGGACTACCTTCACCGATCCCTCCAACGCCGTCGCCGCCGGCGTACTCGCCTGGATTTTGCTCGTCGATGGAGTATTCCTTTACGCGTTCCAATCGATCTCTCACCGCTTGCACGTCCGTTCCGAACGCGCACTTCTCCATAAACGTGTTCCCTAACGCCTCCAACTCCTGATCGTATTTCGTGACCGTTTCGATGACACTCGCTTTATCTTCCTTCGCCTCTTTTTCATCAAAAGCAATCTCCCACGCGTTGTTCTTCTTTGCCGACAACGCGTCTTCGATATCATCCTCGTCGTTGGACGAGTTCAAAGACGAGGTCAACATCTTCGTCATCGCGGTCAAAGGCGCGTCCATAAACCCCAACTTTTCTTGCAACCGCTCGCGACTTTGATAAATGTTCTCCACTTGCTCCAACACCGCTTCAAAGTTGGAACATCTCTTTTCTAAACTCATCCCGGTTTCCCCGTCTTGCGGAGAGGATTGGCCGCCGGCGGTATCCGAGTATTCAAACGACCCTTTCAAATCATCCTGTAAAGGCGTCGCGTCGAAATCTTTCAACTCCTCTAACAAAGCTGCCGCTTCGATCAATTCTCGATACAAATCTTTCAGCGCAACTAACGAGCTCAACCGAGACACTCTTCCTACGGCGTCCCTCTTCGCCTCTTGGTCGCTCGCCAGCGGCGTGATGCCCGGAATCGCGTACGACTCGTCCAACGGCTGCGCGCCTTCCACTTGTTCGGTTCCGTTGTTGTTCCCGTTGGAACTATTCCCATCTTTCGACGACGACGACGACGACGACATCGTATTTGCCGGAGTTGAATCTGGAAGAATTGCGTGCGTGCGATGTTTAGTATTCCTTCGGTTTCGCGCGCCGTTTTTATCGTTTTGACAATCTTCATTCGCAACAAACGCACCCAGTCGTCGTCGTCGTCTGCTGCTGCTGCTGCTGCTGTCGTCGTCGCCGCGCGTCGCCGTCGCTTTTAGCGGCGACGTTTTCCTCCTCCTTCTTAATAACGACCCGCAGTCGTTCCTCTTCGACGTCGAGCAGCTCGTCCACGAATTCATTCTTCCGATGTTGTTGTTCGTGCTCGCGCTCGCGACGATCACCGCCCCTCCTCCTCCTCCTCCGCCTCGCCGCTGACGTGTTGTTGTTAATCCATCTCTTCGGGAATACGAAGAAGAAGAAGAAGAATACGCGCCGGGGCTCGTCGTCGTCGTCGTCTCAGACGGTCGAGCGGCGGCGGCGGCGGCGCAACGACAGCTCGACGAGGAAGACGCGCCCAACATCATCGTTCCCGTCTCTGCGTCTGTCTGTCTGTCTGTCTGTCTGTCTGTCTGCGTCTCTATCTCTATCGCGTCAACGGGCGGAAAAGAAAAAGGAGCGATTTTGCTGCTGTTTAGGGTTTTAGTTTTTTTTTCCCTTCTTCTTCTTCGTTCGTGTGAGTGAAACGCCGCTTCAAAAAAAAAAGAAAGACGAGAGCGAATACGATGAATTCACCCCCGGACGGACAACAACAGCAGCAGCATCGGCTGAGGAGCGTGGCACCGCCGCCGCCGCCACCACTTTCGACGACGACGAGGACGACGACGACGACAGCAACAGCAACAGCCACTCCTGGTCTTTCTCAAGCTCAAGCGTATCAGTCGCATCCAACTGCGAGTTACCACCAACAGCACCAACCAACTTCGATTCCTCAACGGACGACTTCTCCTTCCTCTGCACCGTTTGTTCTGACGCCGGCGTCGGAAACGCCGAAAGAGCAGCTCGGGAGAGTCACGTTTCAGTCGACGTCTCTGGAGAAAGTCAACTCGGAGTTGTTCTCGCTGACGTACGGGGCGTTTCTCGTGCAGTTGTTGAGAGATGCGAGTGGGGACGCCGAGCACGTGAACGCGAAGTTACGGGCGATCGGGAAATCAATCGGGAATCGATTGATCGAGGAATATTTGGCGAAAATGATGAATATTAGTGGGAATATTAGTGGTAGCGGTGGTGGTAACAACACGGCGGATTCGTGTAAAACGTTTCGAGAGGTTATGGAGAATGTGGCGTTTGTCGGTTTTCGGATGTTTCTCAACGCGCGGTGTCGACTGGTCGATTGGAGCAGCGGCGGTAATACTACTACTACCGCCAACACGAACAACAGTAATCGCGACGACAATAATAATAAGAAGAATAGCAGCAATGATAGCGAGAGTAATAATGATAATAGCGTAACGTTAGCGATCGAGGATCTCTCCTTGGCGGATTTTGTGGAGTTGCCGGAAAAATATACGAATAGTTTATCCTATTGCGAGATTGTGTGCGGTGTTGTTGAAGGCGCTTTGGAATCCGTCAACGTGAGAGTGAAAGTGCACTTTGTTAAAGACGGGCTGAGGAGCGATCTATCGTCCAGTTACGTCGGCCAAACGCAAGAAAGTGATAGGGTGGTGAAGCATTGCAAGTTTGCGTTGCGAGTGACGTCGTTAGGACCGATCGAGGACGAACCGTATCCGTTCAAAGATGACGATTAATATCGTTTAACAAAATATATTTACAAATACATGCACAAGCAACAACAATTCAAGGCGTCGTTTTTTTATTTCCTGTTTGTATCACGCGCGTGCGTTCTTTTCCAATCGAATACGTTCGTTTACCTCTTGCGTGATGTCTGTTATATTCACGACAATCACGTGAAACGGGGTTAAATTTTTCGGCAGTCGCTCAGACGCGTCATTCAATTCGTCTCCGTTTTCGTCGTCTGAGGTGGTGCTTTGCGCCCTAGGCGTCAAAGGCGGTGACGGAGCCGAGTTCTTCGCGTCGTTGTTTTGCACCCGCCGAAACGTTGATGTTTTCCTCGAAAGCTCTACGCGGATATGGCGAGAGGAAGTTTGCGTCTTGTTCTTCTCGTTTCCCTCGTCTCCTTCCTGCTCGGTGGAAGCTATTGGTATTCTCACGGAAAACTCTTTCAAAATCGAAAATTCTCTGCCAAAGTCTCTCTTATTCATTTTCCCGGTTTCCTTGTTCTTTTCGCCGTTTTCATCGCTTAAAATCTCCTCGAAAAACTCATCGACGCTCCCCTCGCCTGAGTTTGGTTTGATCTGACCGCTTGCGCTCGCTTCGGAAAATATCTCGTACAAGGACTCGCCTGCGAATTTTTTCTCCTTCGAAAACCCCAAGAGTGTTTTCGTCGCTTCGTTGGCGTAAACGATCGACATCGCCGCGTCGAGTTCCTCTTCGTCGTCGTCCATATTTTCCGAGTCTTCGTGATTGTATGTGTACTCTTCTGGAACGGGTTCTTCCTCTTCTTCGTATTCTTCTTCGTATTCTTTCTCATCTTCTTTCTCTCCTTTACCCACCGAGCCGAGACTGACCAACATAAATCCTGCATTGCTATCGTCAATCGCGTCCATAAAATACATCTGCATCGCCGTCTTCTCGATCGTTTTTGCGCACGCTTTCGCGCATCGAGTCAACAAACCCAAATCTTCCGGGGACATGTCGTGTCTCGGCTTCGTATCTAAAACGCAAAACGATCCAAAACGCACGCCTCGGACGATTATCGGTGCTCCAGCGTAGAACCGTAGATGCGATGGTCCCAAAACTAAATCGTTTGTTTGAAATCGGAAATCTTGCATCGCATCTTCCACGAGCAGCACTTTCGGTTCTTTCGGTAAAAGCGTCCACGCGCAGAAACTGCTGTTCCTATTCGTCTCCGTCGCATTTATCCCGAGGTTTGCTTTAAATACTTGCCTATTGCTATCTAGGATAGAGACTAAACACATCGGCACGCTCAATGCCGTCGCACAAATCGACGTTAACAAATCAAAGTATTCGTTCGCGTCTTTGTTCTCGACGTCTAAAATCCCGCTCGCTCTCACCGCGAACAACCGCTCCTTCTCGTTTCGCGGTTTCGGCGCTCCGGAATACAAAACTCCATCACCATCGACGATTACGTACGGTGAATTTCGGTATCCGTTATCTACGATATCTAAATCTGTCATCACGTCCGCCAACGCGGCTTCCTCCACCACTTTTCTCATCTTCGCGCGGTTTTGCTGCGCTTTCGATCCCAACGTGTGCACATTTTTGGAGAAGGTTGGAACTTCGTTTTTACTCGTTTCGGGAGCGGCTAAGGTGTTCGAATTGATGTTATTGTTCGCGTCTGCTACTTTTTTGCGTCGTCGCTCTTCTGACACGCCTTCGTCGTTTGCGCGGTGCATCTCACGCGCGCTCGTCGGTTCGTAGACGCAATCGTCGTCGTCCGCGTCGCCACCGATATCGTTATCCCCACCACGTAAGCATATCTCTTCTTCCACGCTTTCCAACCGTTCCCCCTCGCCGCGATTGTCGTCGTCGTCGTCGTCGTCGTCGCGAAGGCATTTTTGCTCCATGGAGAGAGGCGGTATTACCCACGCGCGCGTTCAAATCGTTCTTTGTTGCGTTAGTATCGCGCGCGCGCGTGCGTGCGCATTTCTTTACAATGAGGGGATAAGTTCAGTTTAATTACAGGTTTTAACGGTGACCGGGTGGATGCTTCTCAAAAAATACGCGCGAAAGCGCAACAAACGAAACGAAGAAAACAAACCGCTCGTCTAAGATTGTATATTATATTAAAAGTGCACTTATTTATATACATATGTATATGCATATGTATTCGTTAAATGTACCCGAGACGTCTGCGAATAGTTGCAGGGAAGAACATGCGTATGATGCCTTCGCCGTTGACGATGGGAACGATGATTTGCGTAGCGCCGCTCAACACTTTTAAGCCTTCCCAGCAACGCTCGGGAGTCGGTAACGGAACGAGTAAACGGCCCATACCGAATACCGCGACGGCAAAAAAATGCGTGACTAAGTTCAGAGGGTTTGGATCTAATCCAGAGAGTAAAGCGATGGGACCTCGAGCGTACCCGCCGCCTAGTTTGAGGTATTGGAAGCACGCCTTGCGCATCTCTTCCATTCCGGAGTTCTCCGATTTCGTAAAGACTTTGTACAAAGCGTTGGCCAAGGTGTTGATGGTTAACGCCGGTCGCGTTCGGTGCGCGTAAAACTCGTCGACAGCTTTTTGGATGCCGGAGACGTTGTACGCGTCCGATTGGCCGTCGCGGAAAGACGGACCCAACGGTTCCAACGTCGATTTGAAGGTGGCGATGTCGCTCAACGCGACAGTCATGCCACCCCCGGTCAACGGATGTCGCATGTTGAACGAATCTCCGAGCAAAACAGCTCCTTTCGTTCGTTTCGGATTTGCTGGCATCGTTTTGTTCGGCATCGCTTTAAAATCGCCGCGTTCGACGGCGATTTTCAGGTAGGGTTGCACCCGCTTGGGAACTTGCGGTAAAATTTTCTCCAAGACGTATTTCGCCATCGACCCGTCTTTGACGCGTGGCATTTTCACGTGCGAGGGAATATCCACCAAACATCGAACTTCTTTCGAGGAGATCGGGTAGAATAACACCGGCGATGGGTCGCCTAAGACCACGTGACCTTGATTCGCGTTTTCTCCTAAAATTTCGCTCGGCGCCCCGTCTAAAATCAACCCGACAAAGTGAGACGGGTGATCAATCTTATTATCCGCTAATTTCTTCCTCAGGGAGGAGAAGTGCCCATCGCACACGATCGTCAACGGCGCGTAGGACGTGAATCTCTTCGGTGGTTCTTTCCCTGCGACCAATTGCCCGTTCACCCACTCGTCGCCCCCGATGTCGTACGCGATCCCAGCCACGCCGCCGTCGTTCGCCTCATCGTTCCACATCCCTCCATTTTCTTTCACTAAAAATTTAACCGTACCTTCTCTCAACGTGACGTTTTTATTCGCGTACGCTTTTCTTCTCAACTGTTGCACGAACCTTCCGTTATGAAACGACCTCCCGGCGATGTCTTCGTTCAGCGATTGCTCGTCCAGCGGATACATCATCGTCGCCTCTTCCCCGTCTTTATACATGGTATACCCGTACACTTTCTGCGCGTCGATGTTCTCCACGCACGACTCTAACCCCAACTCTTTCAATTTCTTATACCCCCCGGGTTGTAACAACTCCCCGACGATTCTCTCCGGCGTCGACGTGTCCCGTTCCACGCACAACACTTTCCTCCCTTCGTTGCCTAAAACGCACGCCAAAGACGCACCCGCGACGCCGGCGCCGACGATGATCACGTCCCACTTCTGGTCTCGCTCGTCCGCGGATGACGGGAGCGTGAACGTGAATTCGTTCTTTTTCGGCGGCACGTACCCTCCGTTATTCGTCGTCGTCTTCTTTGACGACGCGAGAGGCGGTTTCCCGAACGTGGTGTCGTCGTCATCCACGGACGACGATGCCTTCTTAAACGAGGAAGCCACGCGTTTGAACGCGCCCATTGTTATCGCGATGATAAAAACGCGATCGTCGTTCGAGAGAAAAGACGAGACTACGACGCCGTATCAACGCTTCGCAATCTTTCAAACGCTCTCTCTCTCACACACACACACTCACTCTGTGAAGATCTCAAAGCGAATATCTCCTCCGCGCGTTTTGTTTCGAGAGATTAGAATAGAGCTTTTGAAAAAAAACGTCGTCTTTATCTGATATCTAAAAAAAATTGTCAGGGTGTCCAACCCTATGGATATGTATATCGAATGCTCTTCGTGTTGTTTTCGCGAGTAAAATTGACACGAGAGAGGAAGAAAAGCGCTGAAAAATGCGTATAGAATAAATCATGGTGTAATAAATCAGTACATAAACACAACGCGACAATACTCTCTCAAAACCTCTACGGCATTGCGAGGAGGACGCAACAAACGATTTGAAGCGCGAAAAAGTAGAACGTTTTTTGACGTTCCGAAGAGAAGGCGCGAGGTACGGCCGGCGAAATAAAGGAGCTCACCGGTGGAGGACTCGGTGGGGGACTCGGCGGGGGACTCGGCGGAGGCGCGAGTTTCACGACGGTAGTCGGCGCTTTGATAGAAGTGGCGGCGACAGTCAAACCAGCTTGTCCGTCGAGCGCCGCTATCAAATTTGTCGCGTCTTCGGTAACCAATTTTGCCTCGACGTCGGCGAGGGCGTCGAACGCGGTCGTTTCGACTTTAAAATCAATTTGGACGGCGTTGGTCGTCTCGGTTAACTTTCGTCGAGTCCGCGCGCCACTAAAAACAACGTCGGTGATGTCAGTTATGGTGATGCGCTTGACTTCAACAGCCAAGTACGAAGCCATGCCCTCGACGAAGGCGGTCTTTTGCGCGTCTAAGAATGTCGCAACGGAATAGCCGGAGAGTTCCAACGAAGCTTCTATCGCTGCAATGGAATCGAGATTGCACACCGCGGTACTTACAATCTTGCCCGCAGAGCACGAGGTTGTTCCGGAAAGGGTGTATCCAGATTTGCAACTGAAGGTACACGTTTTGCCGTGCGAGAATAACTCGTCGCAGTCACCGATACTTCCGTTTGCCGGAATACTCTCACTCGCGTCGCACATTTGCGTATTCGTGATGGCACCGTTATCGTAATCCAACATTGCAGGGGAGATGCAGGCGCCTGCGCCGTCGCATACTTTTGAGAAAATACCAGAAATAGTATCCGTTGGTGTGTCTGAGCACGGGGAACCCTTCGTTGATTCATAGTAATTCACACCGTAATAGCCTTCGAGATAGCACGGTTCGTTTTCTCTTTGTGGGTACCCAACTCTGCATTCATTTTTATAGCATCCACCCGTGCTCGAATCAACTGTGCAAATTGTACCGTACGGTTTCCAGTAATCGCGCGAATCGCACGATTTCGAAGCGCCATCGCATGTTTCTGCGACATCGCATCCACCTTCAGCGGCGGCTCTGCACACGACATCCTTCGCCGCGATGGTGCACTCGTCCGTGCAACAGCCGTCGTGGTAGCTCGAACATGATTTACCGGTTTTCAGTTTACACGTGGACGCATCGCAACAGTTTTGTTCATTAGCACCGTAATATAATGTGTTCGTGCAATCGTTACCGTAACAATCGCACTCTTCACCTTCTTCAACGATTCCGTTGCCGCAAACTTTGCTGTTTCCTTGCGTCAAGCACGACTTCATGCCTTCAATTACATTGTTGTATACTTCGATCGAGCACGTCGACCATTGCGTTTCGAGTTCCGCACCCGCCATTGCAGCCATGATTAATCCCGCAGGAGGACAATCTGCTGTGCCATACTCATCTTGGCCATCGTGCGGGAATCCAAGGTTGTGACCAATTTCGTGCGCCACGGTTGCTGCGCTGTATCGTAAGGTATTCGTATACCTAACTTCGTTTATGTTATACGGCCAATAACTGCAAATCTGACTCA
>Ga0181607_10003256_pt1 | contig 14171 bp, 9 predicted proteins | sample 041ome_9_FD_132420 | JGI IMG/M metagenome (GOLD analysis project Ga0181607, IMG submission 132420) | Coastal salt marsh microbial communities from the Groves Creek Marsh, Skidaway Island, Georgia - 041413US metaG (megahit assembly) | ecosystem: Environmental > Aquatic > Marine > Intertidal zone...
GGCGACAGAGTCGGACGCGATGGACGCGACGTGCGCGCCGCCGCCGGCGAGACCGAATTGCGATTGCGGTGCGTACTACCGCGACGCGACGCGACGGGACTACGACGCGGGACGACGCGACGACGACGCGCGGGCGATCGAGGGTCGAGGGCGGGATCTCGACGGCGCGCGAGCGACGGCGCGCGGGACAAAGTGCGGGACGCGGGCGCGAAGCGACCGCGCGATCGGGGCGTGGGGAGACTGACGGATGCGGTGATCGCGCGCGAGAACAGCGGTGTGCGTGCCGAAGGCGCTGAAAGATGGGGATTACGACGCCTCGCTCAGGGGGCCGACGAGCCCGTTTCAGCCGTACAAGCTGGTGAAGGTGGAGTTGGACGGCACGCGAAGACCGCTGACGGCGCAGGAGCTGAACGCGCTCGAAAAGTCGAATCCGACGGTTTGTGAGTGGCAAACGCCGCTCAGTCAGGCGAAGCGGATGTGGCAGAAGACGTGCGCGGGGATTTTGAAAAAGTTGTTTACGTACAAAAAGTTGGCGTGGCCGTTTACGGAGCCGGTGGATTGGGAGGTTTTGAACATCCCGGATTACCCGGTCATCATCAAGCATCCCATGGACTTGAAAACGATCGAGTCGAAGTTGCACGACGGGCACATCGAAAGCCCTGATGAGTTTGTCGCCCTCGTGCGCACGGTTTTCCGTAACGCGTACGTGTACAACGCGGTGGGCGATCCCAGCGGCGTTCGCGAGTGCGCGGAGAAGCTCTCGCAAATTTTCGAGAAGGAACTCGCCAAATTGTAATACGAAAATAGAAGAAAATAGAAGAATGATGGCTACATCTCGTACTGCCGTGCTAATTTACTAAAACTACTGCGTTACTACTGAGCGCCGGCGACGTAGAGCGATGCGCTGAAGACAATGTCGCGTTTAATCGCCGCGCTCGCTTCTTCCATTTTCGCGAACAAGGTGCTATCGCCCATGATTCTCGCCGCGTTCCTCACGTCGCGGCACATTTCATCGAGTCGAACGATGGTGCGAACGACGCTTCCCTCTTGCACGTCGGTGAGCTGACAGATGTCCGCGAACGGCGTGCCGCGCGCCCACTCGTAGACGACTTCGGATAAACCAAAGCGCATGGTCGTCTCTACGAATTCATCAGGCGCAATCGGTAGACCATGTGCCATCTGTATCTCGCCGGCGGCAAACGCTAGCTCTTTCGCGCGATCACACGCCGCTTTGAGCGAGCCTTCGAGGTTGGGCGGGGAAGCATTCTTTTCTTGAAAGACGAGCGCCGCGAGAAGCGCCACGGCTTCCTCTGAAGGTATATCCGTGAGCACGCCCGCAAATATAATTTCTGTTCCGACGAGCTCGTCCCCAGTGGCAATTTCACACGCCACGCGACCTTTCAACGTCACCGTCCTGTTTTCGTCGAGATAGCCCATGCGCTGGAGCACAGCGACGCGCGCTTCAAAATCGGGCATTTGGAGCAAGTTTGCGTCTGACAATCCGAACTCCAGCTCGGCGACACGAGAAGTGAGAACATGTTTTGCTCGCAGCAACGCCGACCATTCACGAAGTTTCTGCGCCGATGCGACCGGTCTCGGGGGCAAGCTCTTCACCAAGTCGGCGTGATGCTGACAAGCTTCCACGGTGACGATGTCTTGTATCTTCAAATCCTTGAGCGGGTGGAGAGCTTCAAACGAGGTCTCACTCGACAATTTCTCCATCGATAGGAGCGCTCGAGAAGTCGCCGCTACGTCACCACTACCATCTAGTATTGCGTCCGCTTCTACGCTCAACCGACTAGTCGTGATAGCGAGTATCGCGGTCTCAGGAACGCTCGCGACAATGTAATCGATGCCGCCCGCTTGTCGAAACCACGGAAGGCCGTCGGGCATTTTATTTGAAGTCGTGCCACCGCGCTTACCTCCGCCGGCGGACTTCTTGGACATGCCGAAGAAATCATCGTCGTCATCTTTGTCCTTACTATTCATGGACTTCGTCGCCGTGGGTGCGTTGTCTCGGGCAGCGTCTTCAGCTTCGGCGACACCTTTGGAGGCATGGCCTTCAGGACACGAAACAAGAACCACGAAAGACTTTCCATTCGTCGCAGAAGTCACCACGCGCAGGAGCACGCAATGTTTTGCGACACCACCTCTTGGTAGTCCGTCCACACTCTCACCTCCCTCGCCTTCAGGAGCGACGAGCAAGACCCTTCCCGGGCTGAGTGCGTTTTGCGCCCCTCGACTCGTCATGATGGCTTCTCTCACGTGCTCCACGCTTCGTGCAATCTCTCTCGCATGGTCGTCCCAATGAACGGCTTTCTGCCATTCATCCGGTGAAAACTGCGCTTCAGTTTGCATGAGCGACTCTACTTTGCGAAGAGCAGCGGTGTCGATAGCGAGATCGCCTCGTCGATCTATGACGCTGCGCTGTGCATGGAATTCGGCAAACGAGCGCGCGAGCATATCCTCGACGCGCAAGTCCTCGACTCGCATGAGGTTGAGAATCATGCCGTACGTCAATCGGAACTGTGACTGCAATTTCGTTGCTTGACCCGACAGCAACTGACGAAGCTCAAGTTCTGGAGGAAAGTTCTCCCAAGCTGCCAAGATGACGGTGCCGACTGTGTCGAGGCCTCGACGTCCAGCGCGGCCAGCCATTTGCGTATATTCACCACTTAGAAGACCTCTGAAATCTTGCCCGTCATGTTTGCGCAGACTTTGGAAGCACACACAACGAGCTGGAGCGTTTACACCCATCGCAAAAGTTTCCGTGCAATAGAGAACTTTAAGCAAACCACGACAAAACAACATCTCGACAATCTCCTTGACGATTGGCAGTAGACCAGCGTGATGCACGCCGAGACCTCGACGAAGGAGTTCGCGCACGCGAAGGACTTGCGGTAACTTGCGGTCGGTGACGGATAATCTACTCAGCGCGCGTTCACAAAATATGTGGATTTCGTGCTTCTCAGAGCTTGATGTGAGATCCATCGACGTCAGGCTGTCGACGAGAGTGTCGCATCGTTTCTTGCTAAACGCAAATACAACCATGGGTAGTAGTTCTCGACGTTCAAGATTGCGAATGAGCTCTACCCACATATTCTTATCGCGCCCAGCGTTGGGTCCAAACGAGCTTCCTCGTCCACCGGTGACGTTTTGGGTTCCTCCGCGCCCGCCCGCTCGGCCTCCTCGCCCTTGTTGGGCTCCACCACGGCCGCCCCGTCCGGCGAGCGCGGTTTGTTTCGCAGCTTGCGCATTCGCTGGTGTTGCCGTCGTCGTTTTGTTACCAAGTAGCTTCTTTTTGTGCGTATCTGACGCGACTTTATACCCAGTCGGCAAGAATGCTTCGTGCTCTCCGACCTTGTAAAAGTCCTTCTCCTTATCGCCTCCGAAGTAGATGCAGTGTTCGAGCGGCACAGGTCGCTTCTTCGTTCCCGTGACGAAGATTTTCTTTCTCTTCGTTCTTCCAACCCAATCTGCAAACTCGAAAACGTTTGGTACCGTGGCAGACAACAAAATCAAACCAACGTGCGCGGGAAGCATGATGATGACCTCTTCCCACACGACACCTCTCTCGGCGTCATTTACGTAGTGCACCTCGTCAAAGATGACCCATTCGACGTCACGTATCAGATCCGCGCCTCGATACAGCATACTCCGCAAAATTTCCGTCGTCATGATGAGACAAGCCGCTTCTGGTTTGATGGAAACGTCACCTGTCAACAGGCCGACGTCGAACATCTTCCCAAAATCTCTAAACTTTTGGTTGCTAATCGTCTTGATTGGAGACGTATAGATGGCGCGCGTGCAGTGTTTCGTAGCCAGCGCAAAGGCGTATTCTGCAACCACGGTCTTGCCCGCGGAAGTGTGCGCTGCAACGAACACATTCTCGGACTTTTCCAAGTGGACGATGGCTTCTTTCTGAAATAAATCGAGTTCGAATGGGAAATCGTGCGCCGGTTCGGGTACCTCGCGTCTATACGCTTCCTGAACGTCGTCAAATCTCTCCATGACGGCCCATGTCTCTCCTTTCTTCTTCCTCGATTTACTTCGCCTTCGCGCCGCGATAATGGATTTTGTGCCGTTCAACAATGCCTCGACTTCGGCTTCGCCTTCGAGCGTGACTTCGTCGACCGCTTCGCCGTCCTCTTCCGTTTCGTCCTCCGTTTCGTCCTCCGTGTCATCCTCCTCGCTCGATGATTCCTCCGGTCGAACAGCGCCGCGAAGCGCATCGATGAATAAATCGTCGTACGACATCGGTAACTCTTCATCGTCCATCACTGTCAGCTTTTCAAGCTCGAGCTCCATTTGCTCCATGCCACTGTCTAAATCAAACATTTCTCGCATCCCGTGCAGCGTGTTTGGTAGAGTCGACGCTGACAGATACGTCCCCGCTTCAAACTCTTCCAACCACGCCTTTCCCGCGCGACTCGCCAGCTCCATACGCTTTGCCGCGCTCTCTCGCGCGGCTGCGTCCCATCCTTCTCCTCCCGGCGTGAACGGCACTTGACTAAACGAACCTCGCACGAAATCGCTCTGCGGCGCGGGCGAACGCGCCAACGAACTCGAATCTCCAGCCCCACCTTCGGCGAGAAGTTCGACCTCGATCCAATCCGTCGTCGCCAACGTCTCCCCTCGCGCTTGTCGCTCGACCCAATCCTTTGACGGCGTCGGCGTCGAGTGTGCGTCGTATGCGTCCACGTCGTACGGCGTCGGCGTCGGCGCGCGCGGAAGCACCGCCGCCTCCGCCTCGCTCGGCTCTGCGCCCGCGCAGTGCGCGCTCAGCTTCACGCGGGCCATCATCGACGCGGACGCAATCAGGGCGTCATCCAGTTCGCTCGCGCGCCGCGCTCGCGCGTCGTGCGCAGCGCCGTCGTCGTTCGGGACGACGGTTGGGTCAAAGCGGAGCGCGCGCGCGGGGACGCGTTCGACGGCGTCGACGTTCGCGACGTCGTCCTCGTCCACGACGACGATGCGGACGTCACCGCTCGATGTGGGGACGAGGGCCACGCGATCACCGACGCCCTCGACGAGGAGTCGCATCGCGAACGACGCGGCTGGCTGTGAGGTCGAGCGCGTCGGTTGTCAACGCCGAAGAGCGGAGCATCGAGACATCGAATCGCTATAGTATTGAAAAAATAAATTGCGCGCGCTACGCGTGTGAAATAGTTACGCTCAAGTTTCGTAACGCTGCTCGCCGAGCAAGAAAACCTTGTCCGTTCTCGACAAGTCGTGTTCGAATCCGCCATGGCCGATGCGCTCCAGGGCGTCTGCAGGAGAAATATCGAGAAGTTCGTCGCCGAGAAGGGCGCGCCAGGTGTTGAGATCGGTGATTCCCGTTTCTGGTAAGCGATTACTCGCTTGGAAAGTCAGAAGAGCCGCGGAGGTGGTGCTACCGAAGTACCAATACTCCATGTCCTCTTCGCCCGAATCGAAACCTTGTTCGGAGAGGATGACTTGCATCTTGTGAACTTCCATACCGCCGTCGTCTTCGCGAAGGACGGGCCACTTATGAGCACCTTTTTTACCGTTCGTTTCGAATGAAGCGCCTTGAGGCGCACCTCGCTCGTCGTCGTGGCCAAAAGGATCGTAATCATCCGGGGCGTAGTCCTCTTCCGCCATGACATATTTCGGGTTCGCAGTGGCCGCTTCTGCTGCGGGCGCTTCTACCGAGGGCACCTTGTCCACGACCTCTGGAATCTTGCTCTCATCGAATGCGATCGCACCCGGTGGAGGTCCCCACTTGAATGCTTCTTCACCGAGCAATGCGCGCCACGTATCCGAATCCACGAGCCCAGTCTCGGGGATCCCAGCGTTGGCTTGGAAATACAACAACGCGACCTTCGTGGTTTCGCCGAAGAACATATCCTCCTCGTCGTCTTCCCCGGCCCAGAATCCCGCCTCGTTTAATTTGTAGTGAATCGTCGTCATCAGATAGATGTCGTCGTCATTTTTCTTGACGAGCGGCCACTCCCCCGAACGATCCGTGCCGTCGCCTCTCCACTCGCTCACGTCGAGCACGGGCTCGACAATCGGTTCGCTCGCCTCCACATCCACCGCGCCTAACCCACCACCACCAACGCCAAGCATGGCCAACATATCCGCATCACTTTTCTCTCCCTTCACGGCGTTCATGCTCGAACCCGCGTCGAGCGTCCCTCCTCGCGTCGTCGCCGCTCGCACCTCCTCCTTCAGCTCCCGCACCTCCTTCGTCAACGACCGAATCTCTTTCAGCAGCTCCATCTGCACTTGCGCCGCATCCAAGACTATTTCTCCTCGCTCTTCGCGTATCTCCCGCAGTTCATTATCGATCAGCGTGCGTTCGACGCGCAGGCGCGACGTCTCCACCAACGCCGCCTCCGCCGCGTCCCCAGCCTTCTTGAGAAATCCTCGAAGCTTCTTCTTCCCTCGCGCCACCACCGCGCCGCGCGGAGCGTCCGCGCGCGCGCGTCGCGACGGCGCGAGCGTCACCGGCGTCGCCCCGTCCGCGCGCGCGCGAAGGACGCAGCGCGCGCGCGGCGTCGCGGCGTCGCCGAATCCACGCCCGACGACGACGACGGCGGCGCGCGCGACGCCTCGAGCGCGCGCCGCGCCGCGCGACGACGACGGCGCGCGCGCCGCCGTCGATCGCGTCGACGCGGCGATGGGCGCGCGCGCGCGCATGTCGGAAGACGACGCGACGCGACGAGAGCGCGCGTGACAATGCCGACACCGACGCGCTGCGCGCGAGACGTCGACGCGCGACGCGCGGACGACGCGTCGAGGCGTCGAGTCGACGGCGATGACGCGGTCGAGCGCGATGCGCGCGCTCGCGCGCGCGCGCGCGCGCGTCGTCGCCGCGCGCGCGCGGTGGGAACGTTTCGTCGTCGTCAAAGTTCGCGTCGATGACGACGACGACGACGACGCGCCCGAGCGACGACGTCACCGCGCGCACGCTGCTCGAGGCGAACGGCAAGCGATTCGACGTCGCGATGCCGCGCGGCGTGGCGCTGCAGGCGCTGTTGCTCGCGCGAAGCGACGACTTGAAGTGCGTGGACATCATGTGTCAGTGGGTGGGGGACGCGTGCGCGTGCAGGCTCGCGCGCGCGCTCGACAGGCGAGGGGAGGCGCTCAGGGTGCTGGATGTTTCTGGGAACAGGCTGCGCGCGCTGCCGAGCGCGGTGTGGGCGATGCGGGCGCTGGAGGTGTTGGACGCGAGCGACAACGCGTTGACGCCGGCGGACGTCCCGTTCGACGATTTGATGGACGAGACCAAGGATGTGGCGCCGAATCTCAAGGTTTTGAATTTAAGGGGGAACGTGGCGGTGATAGATGGGTTAGAGGGGCGATTGAGAGAGGTCGTGGACGCCATGGCGCGTCGCGGCGTGAAGCTCGTGTTGTAGTAAAGCGGTTAGCGTTTGATTAAACGTCATTCGTCGTCGCGCATGTCAGCGTCATCGCGTTGCGGTGCGCGAGCCGCCTCGAAATCGTCGCCGTCGCGTCATCTCTCGCGTCGCCGCCCTTCGCGCGCGCGCGCGTCGATGGCGTCGGTTGCCAGCCAGCTCCCGGTGCTGTCGCTGCCGCGAGAAGACGCCGACGAAAACTCACACCGCGCGTTCGCCGCGGAGCTGTGTCGAACGTGTCACGACGTTGGATTCTTTTATTTATCGAATCACGGCGTCGAGCAGGCGTGCGACAACGTTCTCGACGCGTCGAGGGCGTTCTTCGCGTTGCCACTGGCTGAGAAGAAAGAGATAGACTACACGCGAAGTCGAGCGTTTCGAGGATACATGTACGACGGCGCCGAAAACACCGCTGGAAAGCCAGATCGAAGAGAGCAGATTGAATTCGGTGTCGAGTGCGCCGAAACGTGCGCCACCGAAGGGCCATATTACGAGCGATTAAAAGGTCCAAATCAGTGGCCGGCTCAGGTGCCGCTTCGCGCACCAGTGGAAGATTTCCAAAACAAAATGGCGACGTTGAGTCGAAGAATCATGACTTATTTGGCGATCGGACTAGACCTCGACGGCGGTTATTTCGATTCCATGTTCGGCGACGAACCGAACGTGCAGATGAAAATTTGCCGGTATCCGCCGAGCGACGGATCCGTCGGCGAACACAGCGACACTGGAATTCTTTCTTTTGTCGTCCAAGACTCGGTCGGTGGTTTGCAAGTGCAGCTTCACGATAGCGGTGAATGGATTGATGCGCCACCGATCGACGGGACGCTCGTCGTCAACTTGGGGGAGATGATTCAACTAATCACCGGCGGCTACTTTCTCGCCACGCCGCATCGCGTTCAAAACCTGAACGGCAGCCAGGCGCGATACTCGGTGCCTTACTTTTGGAATCCGGAGCTAGACTATCGAGTCGAATTTATAGAGTCCTCCATATTGGACAGTTTGGTTTGGCATCGGCCGCGACCGTCGGACGATTCCTTCAGAGCGACGGGATCGCACGGCGGCGCGAATCGACTCATCTCAGCGTACGGCGAAAACGCGTTCAAATCGTTCGCACGGTCTCATCCCGTAGTCATGCGAAGGCATCATTCAGACTTAGTGATGAACCCCGACGGTAGTATAACTAGTCCTAGCAGCTCAATATTATAATCGTTCCGCCGGCGCAGGAACCGGCGTTTTCTTTTTCTGCGGTAAACTAACTTCTAACGTCACCTTCACGTCATCATCCGCACCGACTGTGGTGATGATGTTCACGCGCTCTTGCGACGGCTTTGGAGTTTTCGGCTTCTTCGGTGGCTTGACCTTTTTCGGCGCGTACTTGGTGTTATATCTCGTCATCGCGTCACCAAACTTGTTGTCAAGCAACACCTCCTGCAACGCCTCCACGGCGTCTTCCACGGCGCCATTCACCTTGACCGCGTCGTCCTCATCGAACCTCGAAAGCACGTACTCGTACACCGCCGTATTTTCATCTTTAGGCCGTCCAATCCCAATCTTAACTCGCGCGAAAGATCTATCGCCGCGCGTCGCGTCGTCGATGACGCTTCGCACACCGTTATGCCCACCATGACTCCCGCTCGTCTTCATCCTCAACTCTCCAAGCTTGGTCTCTAAATCATCGTACACGATCACGATTCGCGACTTACCGATCTTAAACGCCCGCATCATCTCTCGCACGCTCTTGCCGCTCAGGTTCATAAAAGTCTGCGGCTTCGCCAGAACCACCGCGCTGCGTCCAAGCTTCCCCACCCCGAGCACCGCGCGGTGCTTCGTCGACGTCAGCTCGATCCCAGCGCGTCGCGCGAGCGCGTCCACGACCTCGAAACCGACGTTGTGTCTCGTGCCGGCGAATTTCGCGCCTGGGTTCCCGAGTCCACAAATCAACCACGCGTCGCGTTCGACGCCGCGCGCGCCCATCGCGCGCGTCGACACCGCGCGCACCGCGCGCGCGGGCAAGCCGACGATCGCCACCGACGCGCGCGCGGTGGCTCGCAGCGCGCCCGCGAGCGCGCGCTTCATGCCGCGGTGGCGAGTGGCGCGTGCCGCAGTGCTCGACGCGACGACGCGAGACGAAGACGAGATGAGCGCGCGACAGGTGCGAACGACGCGACGCGGCGCGACGCGACGCGACGATGTCGCGCGTCGGGCGACGCGACGATGCGACGGGCCGCGCGCCGTTCGAATCGATTCGATTCGATTTCGATGCGATCGAGCGATGCGTTGGCGTCTAGGGCGACGACGCGAAGCGCGTTCGAGCGCGTCGAGACTCGCAGAGCCCCCCCCGCGCGCGATGACGACACGACTGACGCCGAGCGCGTCGAGCGCGCGCGATCGAAGAAACAAACCGCCGAGGACGTGGCGGCGCAGATGGAGAAACGCGCGGCGGCGCAGGCGAGACTCGCGGCGGCGCAAGCGGCGGCGGCGGCGTCCGCGGCGGCGGCGAAAAAGAAGACCGATGATGGTGGTCACGCGATCTCCAAGGATGAGCTTCAGGAGCTGCTGAAGGAGTTCGCGCCGGGAGAGAGCTTCGAACCGGAGGTTGAGGAAATGCTGTTGGAGATTACGGACGACTTCGTCGACAACGTGCTCGAACACGCGGCGCGATTAGCGAGACATCGAGGAAGCGAGGCGGTGGAACCGAAAGATGTGTTGTTACATCTCGAGCGGCAGTGGGATATGCACATTCCCGGGTACGGTGGTGAAGAGGTGCCAAAGTATACGGAGAAGCAAAGCGTGGAGACGCACTCGAGACGACTGGCGGCGGTGCGACGGTCGGTAGCCGCGGCCACGGCGGCGCAAAACGAGCAACGCAAGCAAGCTCGACTCGCAGCCGATCGTGCGACGAAAGGAAAAGGAGATATGGGCGCGGAAGACGCATAGAAATGTTTTAGTAATCTTCACTTAATTAGTCATACATCATCAAAAGCCGCATCTGTGCGCGCTTCCTCTACACCTCATCCTCGTTGAGCAGCATATTCGGAATCCCTTTATTAATGGGAAACTTTCTCCCGCTCTCCGGGCACACCAACGTGCCTTCCTCCACGTGCACCTCTAAAAGCGCGTGATGAAACGTTCTCAAAAACTCCTCGTCGCTCGCCGCGTCGTCGGGAATCTCGCTCGGTAGTCCCTCAAGCCCGATCTCCTTCGCCGCATTCACAAACGCACTCCACTCCATCTTCGGCAGCATGTGCGTCAAGAATTCGGCGTTAAAGTCCACTTCGACCTCGCGCGTTTCCTTCGGGACAATCTTCAGCGGGAACCCGTTCACCACGCCCTGCGCGCGCCCGGTCCAGTCGACCTCGTTCGTCAGTCGCGCGTCACGCTCGCGCGCGGCATCACCACGTCCGACTCGTTCGCGTTTCGCATCGCGCGCGTCGTCGTCGTCGTCGTCGCTGCCGCCGTCGTCGTCGCGCATCACCGCCGCCGGCGCAACTTTCGTCGCCGCTCGCGCATCGCGCCGCGTCGCGCTCGCGCCATCGCGCGTCGCATCGCGCGCACCTTGGCGTTACACGCCAGCATGTTGTGCGCCAGCAGCCGCATCGCGCGCGCGTCGTCGTCGTCGTCGTCGAACCGTCGCGCTCTGCTGTCTCGTCACTCGCGCGCGCGCGATCGACCATGGTCACCGCGCTCGCGCCTCGCGACCGCGCGCGCGCGCCAGACGTGGACGTCGACGAAGCGCGCGCGATAGCGAGCGATCGCGCGGACGCGGAGACGCTCACCGAGGGCGAACGCGTGGCGATCGTCCCGAAGGAATGGTTTGAAGCCTTCGCGCGGTCGTTCGCGGGCGCGACGTCGATGAAACGCGTGGACGGAGGCGAAGAGGGCGAGAGTGCGGTCGGGGCGATCGATACGCGCGAGTTGTTGCTCGCGACGGCGTCGACGACGGCGGTGCGGGCGGATGACGACGACGACGCGCGCGACGAGGCTATCCTGAAACCGGCGCTCGCCGAGGGCGTGGACTTTGAAATCGTGCGCGAGCGAGCGATGGTGAAGCTTGAGGGGTGGTACGGACACGTGGAAGGGTCGAGATCGATTTATAGGACGTGCGTGCGACGGGGGAGTGGGATATACGTCGATGTGTATGGATTGGGGTTGGTGGCGAAATTCGGCGACGAGGAGCGAGCGGTGGAGGTGCGAAGGGAGAGCGCGGCGAGTGAGCTCGTGCGTGTGGTGAAGAAGGCGTTTGCGGCGCTAAAGGACGTGGATGATGCTGATGTGCGCGTGGCAGATTACTTGTACGGTAATCGAGGCGAAGTGCTGACGAGCAACCCGAGGAAGTTGTTGGAAGAATTTCACCTGTTGCCGGGACAGGAGGTTCTAGTGGAGACGAAATCCGCTGGCGGTTCGTGGAACGAAGACGAGGATTCGGTCATAGCGTTGCCGGGAACGAGCGAAGATGAAGTTATGGAAGACACGACTTTTGGATGCGATGTGAGTTTGACGCCAAAGAACGACGTGACGACTTGCGCTGAGGAGGCAAAAGTAGGAACGAGGGGCAAAGCCGGACTGAGCAATCTCGGGAATACGTGCTTTATGAATAGCGCATTGCAGTGTCTCAGTCACTCTTCGCTTTTGACGGATTACTTTCTGTCCGATAAATACGAAGTGGACATTAATACGGACAATCCCATCGGTATGGGCGGGGAGCTGGCGAAGGAGTACGCGAATTTGATAGGCGCACTTTGGCGGGACGGCGCGCTCACGGTCACGCCGCGCAAGTTCAAGTCTTCCTTGGCTCGTTTCGCGCCTCAGTTCAGTGGATATATGCAACAAGATGCACAAGAGCTGTTGGCGTTTTTACTAGATGGCTTGCACGAAGATTTAAATCGCGTCAAGAACAAACCGTACGCCACAGAGCGAGACGCGGAGGGAAGAAGCGACGAGGACGTTGCAAACGAATCTTGGGAAGCACACACGGCTCGCAACAATTCTTGCATCGTCGATACTTTTCAGGGTCAGTATCGATCGACGTTGGTTTGCCCGTCATGCAGCAACAAATCGGTCAAGTTCGATCCGTTCATGTACCTTTCCATTCCGGTCCCGTCGGCTCGTGAGCGCATGATTAAAGTCACACTCGTATCGTACGGCGACGAACTTTCTGCAATCACGTACGGTTTGAAACTGCCTAAGAATGGTGAGATTGCCATGTTACTTAGTGCTCTATGCGAAGCCGCTGATATCGATACGATGGACGAACGTGTGGTACTTTGCGAAGTGTACAATCATCGAATGGAAAAGACTCTTTCGAACATGTCCTACTCACTCACAGACATCAGAGAACGCGACGTGATATACGCGCACCGCTTACCGGCGATAAAAGACAACGACAACGTGGAAACAGTCGACACCGTTCTTGTGCACAGAAAAGAGTTGAATCAAAACAAGACGCCGTATTCGCACGTTAGCTCCGTGGCGGCGACGACGATGGTCCGATTTGGCTTTCCGTGGATCGTTCCAGTGAGCGTGCCAAAAGGCACGAAGGCTGGTCCCGACCACGCGAGATTCGTAGAGAAGGAGGTGGAAAAGTTTAGCGCAAAGTTTGCACACACAAATTCGATGGAGAAATCGTGTTCGCCTACCACGAGCGGCGATACAGAAGGAAGTGCGTCTCGACGCGCCGTCGCAGAAAAGGACTCTCGACTCTTCAAAATGAAGTACACGAATAAGAGCGCCTCGGCATCGTTCCACGAGTATGGTTCAACGACCGCATCGACGTCGGACTCGCACGAAATGCAGTACACCATCGCCTCCTCCATGCATTGCGTTGCGATAGACTGGTCTTCGAAGGCTCTGAGCCAGTTCTTTGACGAAGAATTGTTGGAGCGTGAAATCGAGGAGCACCCAAGCGTGAAGGAGAACGCGATTGAGAACAGCGGGACTCAAGGCACACCACTAGCGTCGTGCATCGAGTCTTTCATTCAAGAAGAGCCGCTCGGTAAGGATGACATGTGGTATTGCAAGCAGTGCAAGGACCACGTCCAGGCGATGAAAAAGCTCGATTTGTGGCGCATGCCGCCGATTCTCGTCATGCACCTCAAGCGTTTCAGCTACAGTCGAACGTGGCGAGATAAGATCGATACGTTGATTGATTTTCCACTCAACACGCTTGACATGACGCCTTACGTACTCCCGAACGCTTCCAGTGGGCCGGCGCCGATTTATGACTTGTACGCGGTGGTGAACCACTTTGGCGGCATGGGCGGCGGTCATTACACCGCGTACACGAGACACGCCGAGGAGGGCACGTGGCACTTGTACGACGATAGTCGTTGTACCGCAGTAGACGTCGGTGCGGCGCTGAACAACAGCGCGGCTTACGTCTTGTTCTACAAGCGCCGCGACGTTCCGATGCGCCAAGCCATGTCTCGCGCCGGCTCGCTGTGCAACATGGCCGCCATGGACAGCGTCGCGAACACGCGTACCCCATGCGACGACGACGACGACGAACCTAGAGAAATGGAACTCAACTAGAACGTAATACCTTTTGAAGCCAAAGTAATAGCTCGCCAAAGCCGCCGCCGCTCGAGCCGTCGCGCGTCGTCGTCGCGTCACTCGCGACCTCGCGCGCGATGTCCGTCGTCGTCGACGACGACGGCGACGCTCCGGCGCCATCGCCACTAAAATTTCGAATCATCGCCACGGACGGTCGCGCTCGCGCGACGTCGCTGACGCTTCCGCATCACGAATGTTTCACGCCGATGTTCATGCCCGTCGGTACGCAAGGCTCGGTGA
>Ga0181607_10003258_pt1 | contig 14167 bp, 13 predicted proteins | sample 041ome_9_FD_132420 | JGI IMG/M metagenome (GOLD analysis project Ga0181607, IMG submission 132420) | Coastal salt marsh microbial communities from the Groves Creek Marsh, Skidaway Island, Georgia - 041413US metaG (megahit assembly) | ecosystem: Environmental > Aquatic > Marine > Intertidal zone...
AATATAACTTATTTTTACTATATCATTACAACTTTTCACTTAATTAAAATAAATAAATTAAAAATAAATCTATTTAAAATGCATCTACGATTAAATAAATTTATTAAAAAAAAATATTATTTAGTTTTTATATTTGTTTTTTTCTGTTTTGGATGGAATACAAAAACTTTATATAAAGAGGATATCGGTTCCTTTCCTGGATATAGAGTTCCATATTTGTTTTATAAAACTTTAATTAATAATATTAATTAATGAAAATATTTTATTGGTCACCATTTTTATCAAATATAGCAACGATCAATGCTGTAATTAGATCTGCACAATCAATAATTAAATATGACAAAAGTAAGACTATTGAACCATATATTATAGATTCATTGGGAGAATGGAGCAAATTGGATGCTAATTATGAAAATTTAAAAATAATAAAATTGTATAAAAAGAATATTTCTAAAATTTTACCAAAAGGGGGATATTTTCAGAGTAGATTTTCACAAATATTAATCTTTGTTTTATGTTTCTTTAAATTGAAAAGATTGATTTTGAGGGAAAAACCTACTTTCCTCATAGCACATCTAATAGTGTCTTTACCCATGCTCCTTTTTAATATTTTTAATTTTGACACTAAATTGATTATTAGGATATCAGGAACACCTAAATTAAATTTTGTAAGAAAATATTTCTGGAAGTTGCTTTCTAAAAAGATTTACAAAGTTACTTGTCCCACAATATCAAGTTATAATAAGTTAATTGAATTTAACATTTTTGATAAAGAAAAACTAGAAATTTTATATGATCCAATACTAAATATTAAAGAAATAAATAAAAAAAAATATGAGCCAATTGATAAAAAATTCAAAGACTACAATTTTATTTTAGGAATCGGTAGACTAACTAGACAAAAGAATTTTATACTTTTAATTAAGGCATTTAATGAAATTCAAAAAAACAAATCTGATTTAAAATTAATTATTTTAGGTGAAGGTGAACAAAGAAACCAACTACAAAATATGATAAAAAAATTAAATCTAATCGAAAAAGTTTTTTTACCTGGTTTCAAAAAAAATGTTTATAATTATATTTTTAAGTCAAACTGTTTTATTTCATCATCACTATATGAAGATCCTGGTTTTGTGTTATTGGAAGCGGGTTTTTTAAATAAGATAGTTTTAGCATCTGACTCAAAATCTGGGACATCAGAAATTATAGATCAATCTAAAAGGGGGTTTTTATATAAAAATGAAAATCATCATGATTTGGCTAATACATTTCTGAACTATAATAGTTTAAATTATAGTCAATATTATAGTAAAATATTTAAATTAAAATATTATACAAAAAACTTTACAATTTTTAATCACTATAAAAAATTATATTCTATATTATCTAAAAATTAGAGTAGTAAGAAAAAGGATCTATAACTTTTTTTTTATTATTTATCTTTTTATAAATTTCCATAAATTTTTTTCCTTTAGATAAAAAAATGTAGAAATCATTATCATTAAGTGAATTAAAATTTCTAAATTCTTTATCATTAATGAATGGATCATAACCACTTACATTTTTATAACGAGTTTTTAAAATTTTTAAAATTTGTAAATTAAGTGAATTTCTTGTGTCTGAAACACCATATTTGTAAGTTAACCCTATCAAACAAAATTTTATGTTTTTATTATTTGGATTTTTTTGTTTTATTTTATTCAATATGAAATCAATAACATAATTTTTCATATTTTCATTTATTGTACGTCCAGCTAAAGTAACTTTTGATTTATAGTTATTTTTATTTGCTATATAAGTTAGATAATAAGGATCAACAGGCAAACAATGTCCGCCTACCAACCCTGGTGAAAATCTAATAAAATTCCATTTTGTACTTGCTAATCTAATAACTTCATTAAAGTTAATATTTAATTTTCTGCAAATCAAAAGTATTTCGTTAAATAATGCAATGTTCAGATCTCTTTGGATATTTTCTATACCCTTAGCAGTTTCTGCCTCCTCAATTTTATTTGTAAAAATAATTTTTTTACATATTTTGGAGTAAACAACTTTAAGTTTTTCTTTTATATTTTGATCTTTTCCTTCATAGGCTAGAATTTTGTTAATTTTAGATAATTCAAATTTTTTATCTCCGGGGTTTATCCTCTCAGGGCTATAACAAGTAAAAAAGTCTTTATTATTTTTAAGTTTAGTGTTTATTTCTATTTTCTTAATACATGTTCTTGTTACACCAGGAAATACAGTTGACTCCAAAACTATTACATCTTTTTTTTTTAATACCTTTGAAACTGTTTTAAAACTTTGTTCAACAGGAAAAAGATCAGGTTTTTTAGATTTTGTAATTGGCGTTGGTACACAGATTATAAAAAAATTGCATTTGGATAAATCTTTTTCATTACTTGAAAAAAATATTTTTTTTTTGATAAAATCTTTTTTTTTAAATTCATTATTAATGTCCAAACCTCTATTTAAAAGTTGAATTCTATCTTTGTTAATATCAAATCCAACAGTATTGAAATATTTAGATATTTTTAGGCATATGGGTAATCCAACATATCCCAAACCTATTACACATACTTTAATCATGAAAAAATAAACTTTTTATTTATTTTTATTGATATATCAATATTAAACATATGCAAATTTTAATTACTGGAGCAGCTGGATTTATTGGTTACAATTTATCGCTTTATCTACTTAAAAAGAATATTAAAATTTTTGGTGTTGATAATTTAAACAATTATTATTCTCAAAAGCTTAAAAAGGATCGACTTAAAGAACTTAAAAAATATAAAAATTTCTCTTTTAAAAAAATAGATATAACTGAAAGGAATAAATTAAGAAATATATTTATTGGCAAAAAATTTGATATGATTATAAATTTGGCAGCCCAAGCAGGAGTGAGATATTCATTAGTTAAGCCTTCAGAATTTGTTGATAATAATATATTGGGTTTTTACAACATAATTAATTTAGCAAAAGAGAATAAAATAAAAAAAATTTTTTATGCTTCTTCAAGCTCAGTTTATGGTGACTCGAAAAAATTTCCTTTGAAAGAAGATCATGAAATTAATCCAAAAAATATATATGCTTTATCAAAAAAAAATAATGAGGAAATGGCAGCTATATTCTCAAAATTATATAAAATTAGTATGGTTGGATTAAGATTTTTTACTGTATATGGAGAATGGGGAAGGCCCGATATGTTTATGATGAAATATTTGAATTCCTCTTACGATCCAAAAAAAAAATTTTATTTAAATAATTTTGGGAACCATACAAGAGATTTTACCTATATAGATGATGTGTGCGAAATAGTCCACAAACTAATAATTAAATATGATAAAAACGATGTTCATAATATATTTAATGTTTGTTCAAATAATCCCATTAAATTATTGACTATAATAAATAAACTTAATTTTCTAACAAATAGAAAACCCAAAATGTTTAAGAGGTCACTTCAAGAAGCTGATGTTGTAAAAACTCATGGATCAAATAAAAAAATTTTATCATTTATTAAAAAAAAAAAATTTATGCCAGTTGATGAAAGTTTAAAAAAGACTTTTTATTGGTTTAGGAGATATTATAAAGTTTAAATTTCATTAATTAAAATTTTAAACTTTTTAATGTGATTATCTAAAGTAAATTGTAGTATATTTTTTTGACATAATTTAGACTTTTCAATTAATTTTTTAGGATTAAAAATATATTTTTCTATTTTAGAGGCTAACTGTTTATGACCATTATAATAAAATTCACCAAATTTTCCTTTATCTAAAATATCATTTATTCCTCCAAAACTTTGAGATGCTATAATTGGTACACGCATATATGCAGCTTCCACCACTGAGTTTGGAAAACCTTCAAAATATGATGAATTTATATATAAGTGTGCTGATTTTAAAATTTTATTTACATTTTTAATATGGCCATGAAAAATAACTTTTTTTGTTAATCCTAACTTGTTAACCAATAATTTAAGTTTGTTTTCTTCTGGCCCTTCTCCTAAAATATGAAAAATAAAGCGTTTATTCTTAATTTCATTTAAAGCCAATAAAATTTCATTAATTTTTTTTTCTCTAGATAATCTACATATTGTTACAATATTTATAAATTTTTTATTTTTGAGTTTCCTTTTAAAAATTTTATTTTGACTCTTAATTATAGAAGGTGGATGAATAAAAGTTGACTCAATTTTATATCTAGATTTTAACTGATTAACAATATAATTAGAATTGCAAATTATTTTATCAAATCTATTGTAAGAAATTTTTAATAAAAATTTTAGAATATTTTTTTTTATAAAATCTATTAAGTTAAAATATATTTCTAGTTCTTGAATTGGAGTTCTTTCAAATCCAATTAGTTTTAATTTATTATTAAACATAAATATTAAAGCACAAAAAATATTTGTGTAATTAATATTAGATATAAATATATTTTTTTTGTTATTTTTGGTTAGTTTTTCTACAATCTTTTTTAATTTTAAAGCCGAAAAAAATAATCTTTTTTTTTTAATTTTATGAACTTTGATATTTTTTTTATGAAAATTATTTTCATAAGCACATTTACCTAAGCAAATAATATGTACTTCATATTTTTTTGTATCCAATGAACTTGCTAGTCTATACACAGAATTGCCTGCTCCACCAAAACCAAATCTGGCTAGAAAGAAAATTAAATTAGTTTTCATAAAAAAATTCTAATGTTTTAAAATTGAATTAATATTAATACTTTTTATATATTGATAAAACTATTTAATTTATTTTAACTAATATTTGTTTTTTAATATTTGATAAATTTTATTATAATTTTTTTAAGTTAGACTCCATTAAAGATTAAAAACGATATTTTCTTTAGTTAGTTATATGAAATATAAATATAATGAATTATTAAATTGTAAAATATATTGAATTAATTATATCTTGAGGTTATTTTTAGTATTTTAATCAATAATTTAGAAAAAAAATTATAAATAATTTCATGTCAAACAAAACATTTTTAAATAATTATAAATTTTATATTGCTGGTCATAATGGTATGGTTGGTAAAGCTTTGCTAGCACACTTTGATCAGTTAGGGATTAAAAAAATTATAACAGCTGATAAAAAAAAACTAAATTTATTAAATGGAGTTAAAGTAAAAAATTTTTTTAAAAAAAATAAACCAGATATTGTAATAAATTGTGCTGGTAAAGTAGGTGGTATTTTAGCCAACTCTAGTTATCCAGTTCAATTTCTTAATGAAAATATATTTATTCAATTAAATCTTATAAATGCATCATTTGAAAATAAGATAAAACATTTTATTAATTTAGGTAGTTCGTGTATTTATCCAAAAAATTCGTCACAACCAATTAAAGAGAAATATCTACTAACAAGTTCACTTGAAAAAACAAATGAAGCTTATGCGTTAGCAAAAATAATTGGCCTTAAAGCATGTGAATTTTATAATCAACAATATAATACAAATTATTTTACTCTTATGCCATGCAATCTTTATGGGCCTAACGATAATTTTGACTCTAAAAAAAGCCACTTCATACCAGCTCTAATAAAAAAATTTATCCTAGCAAAAAGAAAGAAAAAAAAAGTTGTAGAGATTTGGGGCTCTGGCCGACCCAAAAGAGAAGTCATGCATGTTAGCGATTTAGCAGATGCAATAGTATTTATTTTAAAACTAAAACTTAAAAATGATAAGTTATTAAATCAAATAATAAAAAAAAATAGTTTAATAAATGTTGGCTCAGGACAAGAACTCACCATAAGGCAATTTTCAAAAATTATAAATAAGCTAACTTATGCTAATAAAAAACTTAAGTTTAATAATAAGTTTCCAGATGGCACTAAAAGAAAGATATTAAAAACTGTTATAATGAAAAAAATTGGCTGGAAAAATAAAATTAATCTTTACGAGGGATTAAGAGATACTATTAACTGGTATAAAACTAATTATTAATTAAAGTTTTTTTATGAAAAAAAAAAAAACTAAAATTAATGTTATTAAGTATTTTGGTGGAAAAGGCTTATTTAAAATCCATTCAAAAAAAAATTATCCTTTAATCTCAATAATAATGCCAAATTATAAATCAAAAAGCTTAAAAAAAGCTATTATGTCAGTTTTAAATCAAAGTTATAAAAATATAGAATTAATTGTCATAGACGGAGATTCTGGAAAATCAGCAACAAATATTTTAAAAAAATTAAATAATAAAATTAATTTTTGGGTAAGTGAAAAAGATAGAGGTATGTGGGACGCTTGGAACAAAGGATTTAAATTATCAACAGGTGACTACGTTGGTGTAGTTGACTCTTCTAATATATTGTACAAAAACGCTATTAAAACTTTGAGCAAATATATTAAAAGATATCCAAATATAGATTTCTTTTGTGGAACAATTAAAAAAGAAGGTATGATTATTGGAGGATATAATCCAAAAGAAATTTATAAAAAATTGAATATAATTCCATCATCTGTAGTAGGATTTTATATAAAGAAAAAATCCTTAGAAAAAGTGGGATACTTAAATTTAAAATATAAGATACAGGCAGATTACGATCTATTATATAGAATGATTGTAAAAAAAAAATTAAAAGGTATGCATACTAGTGGTAGAGAAGTTTTTGGTAATTTGGGAAACAGTGGTTTTTCTAAAAAACATAATTTTTATAAAAAATTATTCAATGAACTTCAAATAAGAATTGATAACAATCAAAATTTTTTTATTTTAATCTATATCTTGATAGGCAGAACATTAATGCATTTTTTTAATAAAATATAAGTCAATTAAAGTGAATAGATCTCTAGTTTTATTTTTTCCATCAATTGAAGGAGGTGGAGTAGAAAAAAATTTTTATATAATTTCAAATTTCTTAAGTAAAAAATTTAAAGAGATATATCTTGTAACAGCAAATACAAATTTAAAAAAAAAATTTGGTAAGCAAATTGTAGTTGTTTGTCCTAAAAGTAATTTTTGGGTAAATCAAAACAGAAAAATTAAAACATTAATATGTTTAATCTTGCTAATTAAAAATTTTTTTAATAAAAAAATAATCATCCTTTCTTTTCAATCAAATGTAATATCAATAATTTTTTCTAAAATATTTAATAAAAAAATTATAATAAGATTAAATACTAGTATAAAAAAGTATGTAAAAAATAATATTTTAAAGTATTTTTTTAGATATATCTATAGTCTAGCCGACAGGATTATTGTAAACTCAATATTTTTCAAGAAAGAGATTCATGGTATATTTAAATTAAATTCAACTCTGATTTACAATTCTCATCAAAAATTAAAAGAAAAAAAAGAGATAAATTTTTTCAAAAATTACAAAGGTTTAAAAATCTTAAATATTGGTAGACTTACTGATCAAAAAAATCAAATTCTATTATTAAAAAGTCTTAATATTCTATCAATTAAGAATATAAAATATAGATGTTGCATTATTGGCAGTGGTAAGGAAAAGCAAAAATTAGAGATGTATATAAAAAATAATAATCTTAAAAACTTTATCAAGTTAGCTGGATATAAAAAAAATGCTGAAAAATTTTTATATAAAATTGATCTTTTTGTTTTATCATCAAATTATGAAGGATTACCAAATGTTTTAATAGAGGCTCAAAACAACAATATTCCAATTATATCTAGTGATTGTCCAACTGGCCCTAGGGAGTTATTATTAAATGGTAAATTAGGGGACTTATTTGAAGTAAATGATTACAAAAAATTAAGTGAATTAATAATACAATTTTCTAAGAATAAAATTAATTTACAAAACAAAGCAATTTTATCAAAAAAATATTTTTATAGATTTGATTTAAAAAAAAATTGTAAAAAATACTATAAAATTATTTTAAAACATATTTCCTATGAAAGATAATAAAATAACTATTATCACTGTAACTAAAAACTCAGAAAAATTTTTAACAAAATGTATTGATAGTGTTTCTTCACAAAATTATCATAACTACGAACATATAATTGTAGACGGAAACTCTACAGATAAAACAAAAAATATAATCAAATCTTATCGAAAAAAAAAAATTAGATTTTTTTTGAATAAAAATGACAAAGGACTTTATGATGCAATGAATTTTGGCATTAAAAAAGCAAAGGGTGATATAATAGGAATTTTAAATTCTGATGATTATTATTATAAAAATACGTTAAAAATCGTAAACAAATATTTCAACAAAAACAAAAATTTAGATTTTTTATTCGGAAGTGTATATAAACATAAATTATTACACGGTTATGAGCCATGGAAAATCAATTTTAGTTTTGGTTTTTATTCCACGCATTCTGTTGGATTTTTTATCAAGAGTAAATCACACAAAAAAATAGGTTTGTACAATTTAAAGTACAAATATTCTGCTGATTATGATCTTTTTTTTAGAATGATTAAAAAATATAATTTAAATGGATTAAGTACAAAAAAAAATGAAATATTTGGGAAATTTAGAAAAGGAGGTCTATCCTCACATATAAAATTTATTGATTATTTAAAGGAATGTAATCAAATTAGAATAAATAATGGTCAAAATAAATTTTTTGTTAGTCTGATTTATTTAATTCGTCTTATAAAAGGTTTTAAAAAAATTATTAAATGAAAGTTTTGTTAGGTATAAGTTTAAGTAAAAAAAATTATAAGTTTTTACCTAGATTTATAAATTTTCTAAATAATCTTAAAAATATAAAAGGATATAATATTGTTTTTATTTTTATTTTAGAAAAAAAAAATTTTTATTTTAATGAAATAATTTTGAGAAATTTTTCAAATAAAAATTTTAAATTATTATATGTTAAAAAAAATGGAATACCACATTCTAGAAATAGATTTTTAAATTATATTAGGTTCTCACAATCTTCTTACGCAGCCTTTTTAGATGATGATTGCATAATTCCTAGAGACTGGTTGATGAATATGTTGAAGTTCAAAAGTTTTCATAGATGTAATCTGGTTGGAGCTCCGCAACTTCATAAAGCAAAAGATAAATTTTACGATAAGCTATATAAATTAACCGAGCCTCATAGAAAACATGGTAAAAATATTGATTGGGCAGCAACTAATAATGTTTTTTTTGAGTCGAAAATTTTAAAGAACAACAATTATTATTTTGATGAGAAATTAAAAAATATAGGTGGAAGTGATCAACTTTTTTTTAGAAAATTAAAAAAAGATTTTAAATTAATTTATAAGTGGAACTTAAAATCCCCAGTTTATGAAAATATTCAAATTGAGAGAGAAAGTGTAAAGTGGTTTATTAATAGAAATTTTAGATATGGTTTTTCAGGATCTTATATTGATAAAATTATTTATGGTAACTTTTTTGGAATTACAATTAATATTTTAAAATTTTTTTATCTGCTAGTAATATTTGTTTTATATATTTTTCTTTTTATTAATAATAAATATTTCATTGAAGCAATATTTTCTCTAAGCAAAGCTTGGGGTAGGTTGTTAGGATTAACTAATTATAAACCAACAAAGTATATATAATTTATTCCGAAGTAGTAAAATAGAAAATACGAAACAGTTATATAATTATTCTTATTAATTGATATTTTTATTTTTTGTTTATTAAAAAAAAGAAAAAACATAATCAAAAATAATGGTTCAAAATATTTCTGAAATATGAAAAAACCTGTACTAAATGTTGAAATAAACAATATGGTTAATGTATATTTAGCTAGTTTCTTTTCTGTAAAAAATAAAAGTAAATAAATACCTAGGTAAGCAAATATATAAAAAATCAAATTTGAATTAAAATAATTTGCTGATAACTTATAAAAGATTCCTCCACCAATAAAACTATCATAAAAAAAATATGGAATGCTTAGTAATAATATCACTAAACTAACGATTGCTAATTTAAAATCAAAAATTTTGTCAATTTTTTTAACATTTAGAATGTATTGAATGAAAAATGGAGCAATATAAAAAAAACATATTGAAGAAGAAATTAATATTGATCCACTTAAGTTGGTAACTTCCTGTTTTATTCCATAATATAGTAAAGGATTTTTCAATAAAAATAAGAGACCGGGAATTGCTAAAATCACAGTAAAAATAGATAAATAAAAAAAATATCTAAATTTTACATTTAAAAATATAATTAAGAAAACATAAATAAAAATGAATGCATAAAACTGTTTTGTATAAGCTGAAGCTGCAAAAAAGATTAAAGCAAGGATAATATATTTTTTTTTTTGTAATAAATTTACTTCAAATTTTAAATAAAAATGTGAGCCAATCAAAAAAAAACAAAGTGCAGTTATATGTGAACTTCCCCAAATTGTGGAATATTGAAACGCAGGAAATATTAGTATTAAAGAACTAATTAAAATTAAAGTTTCTTTATTTATATTCTTATAAATTAAATTTAAATTTTTATAAAATATGTAAGGCAGTATCAGCGACATTAAAAAAAAAAATAGCAAATATTTTTTTAAATTATCAGCTAGGAAATATATTTGAGAAAAAATGATATTATGTAATGGAAAGTTTATGAGATTTGTGTCTTTTCCCATTTCATATATGAGTAAATTATTCAAATCATTTCTTAGTGCCTGTATATATTTCCAATGGGTTAATAAATCACTAACTGTGCCACCGTCCCTTGTAAATATGTTATATTCAAGTAAAAATTTATTTATTTCACTTGATGAAAATAAATTAGAAAGATTTACTTTTAACAAATAGCTTATAAACAAAGAACTTATGCCAATAAAACAAAAAATATAAACAAAAATTTTTTTTTGAGTTAAGTTGTTAATAAGTTTCATGAAAAAAAATTACATTAGTATTATCATACCTTATCACAGAAAAAAAAAATATTTTCAACAGACAATTAATTCAATTTATAACCAAACCTATAAAAAATTTGAAATCATTGTTATTTATGATGATGACTCTAAGGAAGAATTAAAATTCGTTATTGAAGTACTGTCAAAAAAAAAAAATAAAAAACTAATAATAAATTCTAAAAAAATTGGTGCTGGTTTATCAAGAAATAAAGCCATTAGATTTGCAGCTGGAGAATTTATTGCTTTTTGTGATGCAGATGATGTTTGGAATAGAAATAAATTAAAATATCAAATAATGTTTATGAAAAAAAATAAAATTTTTTTTTCTCACACCAGTTATTATATAATTGATAAACATGGAAAAAAAATATCAAATTTTATAATACCTAATAAAATTAAAAAGTCAGATTTAGTAAGACGATGTGATATAGCCCTATCTTCTGTTATGTGTTCTAAAAAAATTTTGAAAAATTTAAAGTTTTTTAATACCAAAACAAAGGAAGATTATTATTTATGGTTAAGTTTAATAAATAAAACCAATTTTTTTTTAGGTATTAATAAAAATTTACTATCCTGGAGAAATTTAAACAATTCTCTATCATCAGCGAAAATGCAAGGAATTTTTGATGCATTTAAAGTATATCAAGTATATTTAAAAAGCTTATTTGTTTTTCCTTTTTTTTATACTATTAGGTTAACATTTAATACGCTTATTAAAAAAATAAAATTATACATAAACTCTTTATGAAGGAACTCACTTTAGTTATACCTGCAAAATTTGAAAGTAGCTCTCTTCCCAAAGTTTTAAAAGAACTAGAAAATCTAGGTTTAAAAAAACTCGTTGTAATTCCAAAATATGATTATGAAACAAAAAAGGCCGTTGAAAATTTTAATTGTCAGATTATCTATCAGAGTGGTGAGGGATTTGGAAATGCAATAATTGAAGGCATCAATCAAGTTCAAACTAAATATTTATGCATTTTTAACGCAGATGGCTCCTTTGATCCAAAATATCTGAATGAAATGTTGACTCTATTGATCTCGAAAAGTGATTTTGTATTTAATTCAAGATATATCAAAGGTGGTGGTAGTGATGACGATACTATTTTAACTTATGTAGGAAATTTATTTTTCACTAAATTATGTAATATTTTATTTAAATTAAATATTTCTGATGTCTTGTTTACATATGTCATGGGTAAATCAGAGGCTTTTAAAGAATTAAAGTTAAAGTCTACAGATTTTACTTTCTGTGTTGAATTACCTGTTAAGGCCAAATTTAGGGGTTTTAGGATATTAAGTAATCCATCTTATGAAAGAACTAGAATAAGTGGAAAAAAAAAAGTAAATGAATTTAAAGATGGTTTTTTAATTTTGATTTCTATATTTAGATTATTTATAAAAAAAATATGAAAAAAAAAATTGCTTTAATTACAGGAATTACAGGTCAAGATGGGTCTTATTTAGCTGAACTACTTTTAAAAAAAAATTACGTTGTTCATGGCGTTATTAGAAAATCTTCATCTTTTAATACAAAAAGAATTGATCATATTTACGTAGATCCACATAACAAAACAAACTTTTTTTTACATTATGGTGATTTAACAGACAGCAATAGTATTTATAATATAATTTATAAAGTCAAACCTAATGAAATTTATAATCTAGGTGCCCAAAGTCATGTAGGAGTTTCATTTGATAATCCCGAATTTACTTCAGAGGTATCAGGAATTGGCACGTTAAGAATATTAGAAGCTATTAGATTTTTAAAGTTTAAAAAAATAAAATTTTATCAAGCAAGCACTTCAGAATTATTTGGAGAAACTTATGGAAAAAATATTTTTGATGAAAAATCTAAATTTCATCCAAAATCACCTTATGGGGTAGCGAAACTGTATTCTTATTGGATAACGTCTGTTTATAGAGAGTCTTATGGAATATTTGCTTGTAATGGAATATTGTTTAATCATGAAAGTCCAAGAAGAGGCGAAACATTTGTTACAAGAAAAATTACAAGGTTTTTAACGAGAAAAAAATTAGGTTCAAAAGATATATTGTATTTAGGAAACTTGAATGCCAAGAGAGATTGGGGTCACGCTAAAGATTATACTGAGATGCAATGGCGGATTTTACAACAAAAAAAACCATCGGATTATGTTATTGCAACCGGCCATGCTTATTCTGTAAGAGATTTTATAAACATAGCCTCAAAATGCTTGGGAATGAAAATTTATTGGAAGGGTGATGGGTTAAATGAAATTGGATATATTAAAGATAAAGGAAAAAATATTACCATAATTAAAATTGATAAAAATTATTTTAGACCAAATGAAGTAAATTATTTAAGAGGTAATGCCAATAAGGCTTTTAAAGAATTAAAGTTTAAACCCAAATATTCTTTTGAAGATTTGGTAAAAGATATGTTGGAAGGAGATCTTAAAATAGCCAAAGCTGAATTAAATATAATGTAATGCTTGAGATTAAATTATTACTTTTTACACTTTCTTTATCATTATTTTTAAATTATTCTTTGAGAAAATTCAAATTTCTTATTGATAAAAAATATTCAATCCATAAATCATTTGCATCAACTAACTTGACTCCTATAAGTGGTGGGATTGTATTTTATATTTCAATTATAACTTTTTTATCAACAGATAATTTGTATTTTAAGATTTTAATTACATTTATATTTTTGATTGGTTTACTCTCAGACATAAACTATCTTATATCGCCCTTTAAAAGAATACTTTTTCAACTATTTTTCATATTTCTTTTTATTTATATTAACGAAATTTATGTAGAGACAATAAGATTAGATATTATCGATCAATTGTTACAAAACATTATTTTTAAAATTTTTTTTACTTCTTTTTGTCTCTTAGTTTTAATAAATGGATCAAATTTTATTGATGGATTAAACACAATTTTAATAGGTTATTACATCATCCTATCAGTTATATGCATTTTATTAATAAAAAAATTTGGACTTCATCACACTAATTTCCAAAATTTTGTAATAATTTTATCAACTTTATGTGTGTTATTTATATTTAATTTTTTTGGAAAATTATTTTCTGGTGATGGAGGAGCTTATTTAATTTCATTTATAATAGGTATATTTCTAATTAATTTAGTTGGTTTTTCAGAGCAAATATCACCATATTTTGTTGCTTGTTTATTATGGTATCCTGCATACGAAAATTTATTTTCAATTTTTAGAAAAATAATATTGAAAAAATCTATAATTAAACCTGATAACAGACATCTCCATCATTTAATTTTTTTATATTTAAAAAATAAAATTAAATTAAAAAATTCTCTTTTGAATTCAATTAGTGGAATAAGTGT
>Ga0181607_10003260_pt1 | contig 14164 bp, 11 predicted proteins | sample 041ome_9_FD_132420 | JGI IMG/M metagenome (GOLD analysis project Ga0181607, IMG submission 132420) | Coastal salt marsh microbial communities from the Groves Creek Marsh, Skidaway Island, Georgia - 041413US metaG (megahit assembly) | ecosystem: Environmental > Aquatic > Marine > Intertidal zone...
AAAGATTATCCTGTAAAGATCATTGGTATTAGACACGGAGAAAAAATGCATGAAACATTATTAAGTGCAGAAGAGAGAAGATTAAGTCAAAATAAAAATCAATTTTTTGTTGTAAATCCTGACCTAAGAGATTTAAATTATAGTAAATACTTTAAAGAAGGTAATAAAAATAACTTGCTATTCGAAAATTATAGCTCAAAACAAAATACATTACTTAATGTAGATCAAACAATCAAATTATTAAAAAAATCAGATTCTATAAAAGATTTGATTAAATGAATATCTTAATTACTGGCTCAAATGGATTTATTGGAAGAAATTTAAAATTCTCTCTTCTAGAAAAAAATTTTAATATATTTGAATTTAATCGAAATGATAATTTAAATAAGTTAGAAAATTTAATCGAAAAATCGGATATTATTTTTCATCTTGCTGGCGAAAATAGACCCAAGGAAACAAAATTATTTAAAGTAAATAATATTGAACTTACAAATAAGATTTGTTCGATTTTGACTAAAAGAAAAAAAAAATTAAAAATTATTTTTACTTCAACTACTCAAATAAAAAAAAATAATCCGTATGCAAAAAGTAAACTTGAATGTGAAAAAATTCTGATAAAATATAAAAAGCAAACAAATAATAGTATCAGCATACTTAGACTACCAAATGTCTATGGTAAATGGTCAAAACCTGAATATAACTCAGTAGTAGCAACCTTTTGTTATAATATTATTAGAAATAAAAAGATAAAAGTTCATAATAAAAAAGACTTTGTAAATTTGTATTATATAGATGATTTATTAAATAAATTTATGAATATAATTTTGGGTAAAGAAAAAAAATTGTATCCTAAGATTGACAATATTGATAGAGTTAGAGTTGATTATATTGCTAAAAAGTTAAGAGAATTTAATGTAAATATTAAAAACATTTCTTTAAATAATTTAGAAACTAGAGTTAATAAAAATTTATATAGTACCTTCATAAGTTTTCTTACTGAAAAATTATTTTTACTGGATCTTAAATCTCACAAAGATAGTAGAGGTAATTTTGTAGAATTCCTTAAATCGAAAAATTTTGGACAAATCTCTTATTTCTCAATTAACGTAAAAAAAGAAAGAGGCGGCCATTATCACCATTCAAAAGTTGAGCAATTTTTAATCTTAAAAGGAAATGCAAAAATAAAATATGTCAATTTATTTAACAAAAAGGTTATTATAAAAAAAATAAGTGGTAAGAATATGAAAATTTTTAGATCTATGCCAGGATACGTTCATACTATAATTAATACAGGAAAATCCGAATTAATTGGAATTGTATGGGCAAATGAAAATTTTAATATAAATAAACCTGACACTTATAAATATTATGGATAAAAAGAAAATATTAACTGTTGTAGGAACCAGACCTGAAATTATAAGATTGTCTTCAATTATTAAAAAATTAGAAAATCATTTTGATCATCATCTTGTTCATACCAATCAAAATTATGATTATCATTTAAAAGATATTTTTTTAAAAGAATTTAAAATTCAACCAAGATATACATTTGAGACTATATCTCAAAATCCTATAGAAAATATCTCTAAAATAATTTTAAAAGTTGATCAATTAATTAAAAGGATAAAACCTGATGGATTTTTGATTTTAGGTGATACAAATAGTTCACTGTCTGCAATTTCTGCAAAAAAAAATAAAATACCAATTTTTCATATTGAGGCAGGCAATAGATGTTTTAATGATGTGGTACCAGAAGAGATTAATAGAAAAATAGTTGATCATATATCTGATATCAATTTAACTTACAGTAATTTTGCTAGAAATAATTTGCTTAATGAAGGATTGAAATCAGATAGAATTTTTAAAATTGGTAGTCCTTTATTTGAAGTAATTAATGACAACAAAAATAAGATAAAAATTAATTATTTTTTAAAAAAAAATAAATTAAAAAAAAATCAATTTATTTTATTGAGTTTTCATAGAGAAGAAAATATAGATAATAGTAAAAATATATCTAATTTTATAAAGATACTTGAAAATTTAAATGAAGAATACAAACTACCAATTTTAATAAGTACTCATCCAAGACTTAAAAAAAAACTGTCAGATAATAAAATAATGAAATCAAAAAATATTTTATTCCATAAACCATTTGGCTATTTTGAATATATGTCTCTTCAATTATCAGCCAAAATTATAATTTCTGACAGTGGAAGTATAACTGAAGAGGCATCAATTTTGAATTTACCTGCTATTTCATTAAGGGAAGATATTGAAAGACAAGAAGGAATGGATGAAGGAGCAGTATTATTGTCTAAAGTAAACTTTAAAGACTTGAAAGAGTGTATTGATATATTGTTAAAAACAAGAACTAAAACTTTCCCAAAAACATTGGAAGAATATCAAGTTAAAGATGTATCAAATAAAGTCGTAAGAATAATTAAGAGTTATGTATCTTTTATAAATAGAAATACATGGAAGATAGATCAAGATTAAAAATTTTAATAGTTTCTCAATATTTTTGGCCTGAAAACTTTAGAGTAAATGATATAGTTAATTATTTTAAATCTAAAAATGCAGAAATAGAAATACTCACAGGTAAACCTAACTACCCAGGTGGAAAACTTTTTGAAGATTATTCAAAAAACCCCCATAAATATCAACAGTTCAATGGTTGCAAAATAAGCAGGGTTCCTATTATTACAAGAGGAAGTGGATCAAATACAAGATTATTTTTTAATTATCTTAGCTTTTTTTTTACGTCAATTATTTTTGGAATCTTTATTTATAGAAAAAAACAATTTGATTATATTTTTACATTTGGAACATCTCCACTGACTGTTGCGCTAACATCTATAATTCTTTCTAAAATGTGTAAATCAAAAACTATTTTATGGGTACTAGATTTATGGCCAGAAATAATATTTGAACTTGGTGTTTTAAAAAATAAATACCTAGAAAAAATTTTATCAAAACTTATTAAGTTTATATTAGATAAAACTGATATAATTTTAGCTCAATCAGAAAGTTATGTAAATTTAATTAAAGAAAAAATTGACAATATTGATAAAGTTTATTTTTTTCCTTCATGGCCAGAAATACAAAATGAAAATGATAAAATTGATATAAATGACAATTTAGTTTTAAAAGATAATTTTGAAGATAACTTAAATATATTTTTTACTGGTAGTATTGGGGATGCTCAGAATTTTAAAACTATTGTTGAAATTATAGATAAAACTAAAGATAGAAAATTAAATTGGTATATAATTGGAGGAGGTAGAAGATTTAGTGAATTAATTAAATTAAAATCTAGTGAAAATTTGAATAATTTAGAATTAATGGATTTTATTCCATTAAATGAAATTGTTAAATATCAAAAAAAAGCTGATGTATTGTTTTTATCATTAAAAAAAGGAAAAATATTATCATCTACAATACCAGGAAAATTTTCAACTTATTTAAAATATAATAAACCTATATTGGGATTAATTTCTGGAGAAGTAAAAAATTTAATTAATGATTATAATATTGGTTCAGCAATTGAACCAGACAATATTGAAAAATTTATATTAGAGATTGATAAATTTATTGAATTAAAAAAAAAAGGAATTTTAAATTCCACATATGACAATCATAAAAACTTATTACTAAAATTTGATTTTAAAAGAAATCTTGATTATTTACAAAATTTATTAGATAAACATAAAGAACAAACTTTTAAAAAATTTATTTTAGTCACAACTATATCTCCAAAATTATTTAAAAAAAACTTCATACTGTCAGGCTTAAATCTTGCATTCCTCGGACATTATGTTTCAAAAGAATTAGATATTTATAAAAATATGTATCATTGGCCAGATGGTTTATTTAAATTTGTATTTTTTAAGAATAAATTAAAAAAAATACCAGGTAGAGATTTAGTTGAAAATTTGGAAATTCCAAAGGATATAGATTGTATTCATGTATTAGGTGTTTTAACTGAAAAAGGAAAAATTTATCTAACTCAAAAATTTAATAAAAAAATTAAACATACAGAATTACCATTTGGTACTATAGATGAAATTAGAAAATATATACCAATTATTGAAGAAAATACTTTATGTTTATTGACATTACCTACTCCCAAACAAGAACAAATTGCTAAATATATTTCAAAAAATCAATCTTCTTACAAGATTGCTTGTATTGGAGGGGCATTAAATATGCTTACAGGAGAAGAAGATTCTTGTCCTAAATTTTTGGAAAACTATGGTTTGGAGTCAATTTGGAGATTAAAAACTGACACGAAAAGACGAGTAGTGAGGCTTTCTAAATCGTTAATATTATTTTCTTATGGGCTAATGTTTAGAAAATTTAAAAACTTAAAAGGTGAAATAGAAAATGAAAACATTATTAATTAAAAACTGTTTAAATGAATGTTAAAAAAAAAATATTTATCTGGACTTCGGATATTTCACAAAATACAGGTGAAGGAATTTTGTGTAGAAGTTTTCTTTATAAACTACTGCCAAAGCATAATAAAATTATCATTCAATCATTAGAAAAAAAATTTAATATTAAAAAAATAACAGATTTAAAAAAATTAGATTTAAATAGAATAAATCAATCTTTCTTTCATAAATATTTAGGTCCATTAGTAGGGGTATTATATTGTTGGAAGAATTATATATTTGGAAATAAAATTATCTATTCAAATTATTTACCATTTTGGAATATATTAATTTTTCTTCTTTTGCCCCCCAAAACAATATTAGGACCTGTGACTGGCTCAAAATATTTTGGTCAAATAGATGGATTTTCAGCACTTATAAGAAAATTTATTTTTCCTATCCTTTATTGCTTAAGTTCTTTTATTTTAAGATTTAGATTTAAAAAAGTTATTTTTTCTACTAATTTATTGAGAGATTATCTGCCTGATAATAGTAAGTTTTTTTTTAATTTTGTTTTAACTTTTATTGAAGAAAATAAATATAGAAATAAAAATTTTTTATTTGATATAGTATTTTATTATAGAAAGCATAATACCAAAAATTCAAAAAAAATATTTGATATAATTAATTTATTATCGAAAAAATATAAAATTTGCATTTTTGGAGATAAACTTAAAATAAATGGTTGCAAAAATTATGGCAAGATTACAAATGATAAAGTAATAAAAATACTAAATAAAAGTAAAATTACATTTGCATCATCCGAAAACCTATTTAGTATTTTTGTCATTGAAGCTCTTAATAAAAATGTACATATTTTATATGATAAAAATTTGATTGATTATAATGAATTGAAAAATAATAATTTAATAATTCCTATAAATTTTAACAATCCAAAAAAAATATTATTAATAATAGATAAAATTATTAATAATAAAAAATTTGATTATAATTTCAAAATAGCTAATAAAAATATTATAAAGCATAAAATAAATTTAAAATATTTCTTAAAAGATTTTTTGGTTTAAAAAAATAATGATATTAAAATTAAAAAACAGCAAAAAACAAATAGCTATATTTTTTATATGGTTTCCAATCTTATTCGCAATTAATGCTAATTTAACAGATCTTTTTTATTTTGGTTTAAGTAAAAGTTCCAATATAAATGCTATTAGAATATTTTTATATCTAACTTCTTTTATTTCTTTAGTAATTTATTTTTTTATAAACTTTAAAAAAATTAAATTATTAAACTCTATTTTTTTTTTCTATTTAGTAATATTTATAATCGAGTTAAATTTCCTCTTTTCTGAAAATTTTAATCAATTTATAGTAAATTATAAAATTTTTTTTACTAATGACATCGCTAAAATTGATGAATTTATTAGTGATCTGAATATTGGGCTTGAAATACAGTCTATATATATGATGATCGGTACTATTGCGTCATTGCTTTATTATATTAATTTCAGCAATAATAAATTTCAAAATATTATAAAACTAAAAATTATCATTACATCATTCATAATTGCAATTGTTTATCTTTATTTTACTTTAAATATGTTGAACGATTATTTTTTTAATCCAGTTAAGAATACAGTATTGCTCTACTACTCTAGTTACTTGGCTACTAATGAGGTTTTTGGACATGTTATGTCTAGATCAACTGGAATTTCAAGAATTCTTAGTATGATTTCAATTATTACTTTGTTATTTATTTTTAGTTTTAAAAATAACTGGGCAAAAATTTTAAGCTTGGTCTTTGTTATTTTAATTAATACGATAATTTTTTTATTAGCTTCTCGATTTGGGATATATTCCTGTATTTTAATTTCATTATTAATAATCTTTTTTATTAATATTTCCTATTTTAAAAAGATAGTAATTCTTATTTTTATTTCAATTATCCCATATTTACTTCAATATACATTTAAAGAATATCAAATTTATAATTTAATAATCAAATCTGATAATTATAAAGAACTTAATCTATTTGAAAAAGATTACCAAGTTTTAAAAAAAGAATTTATTAATAAAAGAAACATTATTACCAAAAGAAGTATTTTAAAAGATAATAAACAAAACAATTTTGTAGAAGTCGAAACAACAGGTAGATTAGAAATCGAAACAACAGGTAGATTAGAAATCTGGAAAAGAATTTATAGTTTATATTTGAATAATAAAATTAATTTATGGATAGGAAATGGTTTCCAAGCTGATAGAAAATTGTTAAAAGGTGGCATTTCAAACTATTATGGAAGTAATGTTTCTAATGCATTGTTAAATATATTTGTTTGTAGTGGTGTGATTGGTGTTTTAATTTTTATATACATAAATATAAAAATCTTAATCAGAATTCTCCAATTTATTTTTGTTAAAAAAATATACAATAACTTTAATGAAAATTTTGGATTGATAATTAGTATTAATGTACTTTTATTTTTATATTTAAGATGTTTAATTGAAAACTCTATATCTTATTACAATATAGATTTTTTAATTTTTTTAATGTGCTTATATATTGTTGATAAAGAAAGAAAAATTATTTAATAAAAATAATTTTTTTTAAGTATTATTAGTAAAAAATTTCTTGATAATATTTTCCATTAAATAATCTTTTTTGTAATTTTTTATATCTTTAAATGCTAACTTTTTTATTTTTTTTTTGTCATTAATTAAAAGTTTAACAAGATTATATAACTGATTTTCATTTTTATATATGAATGGAGGTTTTGATTTGGATAAATTTAATCCCTTAAAAGCATGTTTGGTGCCAACAACAATTACACCATTTAATAATGCTTCAATTACTTTTAATTTAGTTCCAGGTGCTTCCTTTAAAGGCAAAATTGTACAAATAGATTTTTTTAAATAATTGTTAAGATCTTGTTTGGAAAGATTTTTTTTAAAAATAACAAATTTATGATTTTGAATTGATTTTGGAACATCTGAGCCAGTAATTATTAATTTAAGGTTTTTAAATTGTGTATTTAATTTTTTAAAGAGTTTAATTAGTGCATCTATTGCAATTTGATTTGGTAAAAAAAAATAATTACCTGAGAATATTATATATTCCCCATCAATTCTCTTATTAGAGGAGTTCAACCTTTTTTTACTAATTCCATTATAAAACAAAATTGTTTTTTTTTTATAAAGAAGTAGGTTTTTTTTTTGATCAATTTTAGATACAGATGTTGAATAGTCAGAAAGGTTTAACACCTTTTTTTCAAGAATATATGTCAATATTTGTATTAAAGACGAATTTTTAAGTTTTCTTATTTCATATTCAATATTATGCGCATGATATATAATTATTAAATCTTTTATTAAAAATTTGATTATTTTAATAAAAACATATGAATAACCAACCCAGCTTGCTCCTTCGATAATAATAATTTTTTTATTAGTTTTTTTAAAAAAATTTTGAATTTTTTTAATTTGAAATAATATTTTAACTGGTTTTATTAAATATGGATAAAAAAAATTAAAGAATGGACTTGAGTTCAATAATTTGGGATTTTTTAAATCAAATAGTTTTTTCTTACAATTTAATGATTCATATAAACTCAAACTTACTTCTGATGCCCCATTAAAACTTCCATTGATTTGATAAAAACCAACAATGGCAATTTTATATTCTTTATAATTCATAGAAAATTAATTATAATAAGACTAAGTTATAGTAATATTAATTACAATATCCATGACAATTTCCAAAATTAAGATAGATCATAAAAAGATTTTTTTAAAAGTATTAATTTTTATTTTTATTTTTAGTCTAGTTAGCGGTCCTTTTATCCCTGATTTGATTATTTCAGTATCCTCACTTTTTTTTATTTATTTTATGATTAAAAAAAAACTATTTTCAAATATCTTTGATAATGAGGTAGTATCTTTTCTAATTTTATTTTATATTTATATTTTTTTTAATTCATTTATTTCTCACAATATTCTAATCTCTTTAAAATCAGCAATTCCTTTTGTTAGATTTATCTTTTTTGCTTTGTTAGTTAGTTACATATTTCAAAAAAAAGATTATAAAATTTTTACACTTTACACATTTGTTTCATTATATTCTTTAATATTTATCGATTGTATTTTTCAAGTTATTTATGGTTTTAATGTATTAGGATACCCACTAGACATAAATAGAGTAAGCGGAATTTTTGGTGATGAATTAATTTTAGGAAGTTTTGTATCAAGAACTTATGGTATATTTATTTTTTTATTATTTAGTATTTCTCCTAAAAACAGAATAATTTTATTTTTTTATGTTACATCAATTTGTTTGATAATGGTAATTTTGAGTGCGGAAAGAACAGCATTAGCAATTTACTTAATAATAATTTTTTTTACATTTCTATACTTATCATTCAAAAATAAATTTTTAATAATAATTATTTTATCAATATCAATTTTAGCTGGGTTTTCTATTAATGAAAATTCTTATAAAAGAATTATTGATCATACATATCATCAGGTGACTGAAAATGATAATATAAATTTTTTTAGTTTTAGACATCAACTTCATTTTATTACTGCATTTGAAATATTTAAAGAAAATGTATTCCTAGGAGCAGGAATAAAATCTTTTAGAAATTTATGTGGAGAAACAAAATATATAAAAAAAATTGAAAAAATAATTGATAATCAAGAATCTAATAAATTTATAGCACCATATGATGGAATTTATAATTTGAACAATGATGATGGCTATAGCTTGATATCGTTAAGTTTTAAATCTGATACTAATATACCTTTAAACCCAAAAAAAAGTGTAAAAAAAAAAAAAATAAATAAATCTAAAAATTATTTTAAAAGTTTTATTGATAATGGAGATAAATTTTCAAAAGGAGATCTTTTATTTATTTTCTATGAATACAAAAATGGGTGCAACACACATCCCCATAGTTTTTTTATGCAATTTTTAAGTGAACTAGGTGTAGTAGGAACGTTATTTTTTATAATCATTTATTTTAGAATTTCTGCATATTTATTTAAACAAGTATTTTTAACTTCCATAAAAAATACTGATTATTTTGTAATGGTAATTTTTTTTGCAACTCTCTTTCCTTTATTGCCATCCGGTAATTTTTTTAATAATTATCTTTCAATTTTAACCTTTTTACCTTTAGGGTTGTTAAATTTATGGAAATCAAAACATTAATAATTTTCTCTATATTTATTAATATTTTTGTTGTCATTTTTATTGATAAAATTTCTTTTATTTACAACGTATATGACAAACCCAATCAAAGAAAATTACATAAAAATAAAATATCATTACTAGGTGGACCATTAATTTTACTAAGTTTAATATTAATTATTATTCAATCTTTTTCTACAGATAATATAATTTTTGAAAAAATCTTTTCTTTTTCAAAATTAGAATTTTATTATTTATTTTTTACCTGTGTCTTAGTTTTTTTAATAGGTTTTTTTGATGATAAAAAAGGACTTTCAGCAAATACCAAGTTAATAACTATCTCATTAATACTTTTACAAATATTAATTTTTGATACTGACTTAAGAATTAGCATTTTAAATTTTGATTTCATTGATTATTCAATAGGAATTAAAAAAATATCTATATTTTTTACTTTATTTTGTTTTCTATTATTTATGAATGCATTTAATATGTTTGATGGTATAGATCTTCAGGCCTCGTTTTATGCTTTGACTTTATTAATAATTTTAGCTTTCAAATCAGTATATATAAATTTTATAATTGTTTTAATTTTTCAAATAATTTTTATTTTATACTTAAATTATAAAAAGAAAATATTTTTAGGTGACAGTGGTTCATTACTTTTATCTTTCTTGTTAGGAACATTGATTATTAAATCATACAATACCAGCCAAAACATTTTTTATGCAGATGAGATTTTTTTAATAATGATTATACCTGGATTAGAACTATTAAGGCTTGCAGTTTTAAGAATTTTAAATAAAAAACACCCTTTTGTTGCTGATAATGAACATATCCATCATTATTTTTTAAAAAAATATAGTTTTCTTAAAACAACATTATTTGTTCAATCTTTAAACATTGTACCTATTCTTATTTATTATACTTCAATGAATATAGTCTATTCAATTATGATTTCATTTACAGCGTATTGTTTGATTATTTATAAAAATAAATCTTAAAAGATATTATTTAAACTTTTTATAATGTTCTTTTATCTGCCTTATTGTTAAACTAACTTTATTCATTTTAAAATTATATTCCCATTCGATTATTTTTTTAATTGACTCCAAAACAGTATACTTGCAATTCCATCTTAAATATTTTGTAGCTTTTTGACTATTTAAATTTAAATATTTTTTTTCTAATACATTTTTATTATTTTTATAAATAATTTTCTTATTAAATTTTTTATTTAACGTATCAATAATATATTTAACATTTTTTGGTTTTTGATTGTTTGGTGCAAAATTCCAACTGTAATGATTATTTTTTAATTTTTTATTATGTATGAATTTTGCAAGTTTTAAATATCCATCCAGTGGGTCAATTATAAATTGCCATGGTCTTGTTGAGCTTGGAGATCTAAGGATTACCTCATTTGAGGCTTTAAAAAAATCTGGTATCAATCGGTTTTCTCCACGATCACCACCTCCTATTACATTACCAGCTCTTGCTGTTACAACATTTAAACCCATACCCTTGAAGTAATTTGTATTATAATTTTCAACGATTAATTCAGCTAAGTGCTTTGAAGAACTGTATGGATCAGACCCCCCAAGATCATGATTTTCATTAAATTTTTTTTTTGTATCGTCATTTTTGTAAACTTTATCTGTAGTAATTATTATTGAGGTTTTGATTTTATTTTTTTTAATTGACTCTAAAATATTTAGTGTTCCCATGGTATTTGTATTGTATGTTTTTTTGGGATTTATATATCCTTCAATTACAAGAGGTTGTGCAGCTAAATGAAAGATTATATCTGGTTTAATTTTTTCAATTGTTTTGTTTAATCTTTTAAAATTACAAATATCAAAAAAATAATTTTTACATTTTTTGTCTAGCTTAGATTTGATATAATTTAGGTCTTTATTATTTGGTTTTAGAGAAATACCGTAAACTTTAGCACTAAAATTTAATAGCATCAACGACAGCCAAGAACCTTTAAAACCTGTGTGCCCTGTTATTAATACTTTTTTTTTATTCCAAAAATTTTTCATTAGATTGTTTTTTGATCTACCAACTTACCCAAGGTGCTTTTTTGGTAATATATAATTCCTCAAGATATTCTTTTTCTCTTATAGTATCCATTGGTTGCCAAAATTTATTATGTTTAAAAGCCATTAATTGATTTTGAGCAGTTAATTTTTTTAAAGGTTCTTGCTCCCAAACTGTATTGTCATTCTTTAAATATTTAAATATTTTCTTATTTAAAACAAAAAAACCTCCATTAACCCATTGAACATGTTCATTATTTTTTTCCATGAATGATGAAATTTTATTATTTTTATCTATTTTAACAGAGCCAAAACGCGCATTAGGTTTTACAACTGTAACTGTAGCATTTTTTTTATGTTTTTTATGAAATTTGATTAGCTCCTTAATATTAACATCAGATAATCCATCCCCATAAGTTAAACAAAATTCTTCATCTACATAATTTTTGATTTTAAGTATTCTCCCACCGGTCATGGTGTTTTCACCAGTATTAACCAATGTAATATTCCAGTTTTCTGTATCTTTTTTGTGAGTTATAATCTTATTTTTTTTTGTATTTATAGTTATATCAGAAGTGTGCAAACTATAATTTGAAAAAAATTCCTTAATCAAATAACCTTTGTAGCCTAGACAAATTATGAAATCATTTATGCCATGCTTTGAATATAGTTTCATTATATGCCAAATTATTGGCATACCACCAATTTCAACTAAGGGCTTTGGTTTTATAGATGTTTCTTCACTTAACCTTGTGCCTCTGCCTCCTGCAAGTATTACTAATTTCATATAAATGTTAACTATAATTATAGCATCCTATAACAGAGAAAATTATCTTAAACAAATCTTAAATGACCTTATTGCTTCAAAAGGATTTAATAAAATAAAAGTAATTTTAGTTCTTTATAATAATATTGATTATTTAAGTAAGAATTTTTTGGACAAAATAACAAAAATTAACAATATCAAAATAATAAAAGATAATGATAAAAAAAATATAAGTGGAACTGAAAGATTTATAAAAAATGTAAAAAAATCAAAAACAAAATTTACCTGGTATTTTAGTGATGATGATAGAATTTTTATAAATCTTATTGATAAAATTTTGCTTGTTCTAAATAAAAATTATGACCTTAGTGGACTAAGTATTCCATATTTTTCAAAAAAAAATAACCAAATTAATAACAAAAAATTCTATTTTAAAAAAACAAAATTAAGATTAAATGATTTTAATATTGATAGTGATTATGAAATTATAGGATTAATTTCCTCTCATATTTATAATACAAAATTACTAAAAAAATTTTTTATCAAAAAAAATTCTAATTATATAAATGCATATACACACACAAATTTTTTATTAAATAATTCAAATAACTGGAAAGTTGTCAAAGACAAACTTATAATATTTAGAGTTGGAAATTTAGATAATAAAAATTTGGAAAAAAGATTAAATTATGAATTTCAATATTTTGATGTTTTGAAAAAAAATTTTAGAAAAAAATATAATTCTTTATTTGAAAAATTTTTTTTTAAACATCTTATCTCTTGGATAAACTTAAATACGAAATTTAATGGAATTTCATCAACTTTGAAAATAATTTATATTAACAAAAGGTTAATAAGATTAAATATCAAGATTTTATTCACATTATTATTAATTTTACTATTACCAAATTTTTTACTAGAAAAGTTAAATACAATTAGAAAATATAAAAATTGATGAAAATAAGAATAGTCACACCCACCTTCAATGAAGAAAAAAATATACATGTTTTGCATGAAAAAATTCGAACAACTATGTCTAATTTGAATTTAAATTATGAGCATGTTGTTATTGATAATTCGTCAACTGACAATACAATAAAATATATTAGAGAAATTGCTCAGATTGATAAAAATTTTAAAGCAATTTTAAATAATAGAAATTATGGACAAATTAAATCTCCTTTTTATGGTTTAATTGACTCCGATGCAGATGCAACAATTTTAATGGTTTCAGATTTGCAAGATCCAATTGAGATGATCCCAAAATTAATTGATGAGTTTAAAAAAGGATCTGAAATTGTTTTATTGCAAAAAAAACATAATCATGAAAATTTTTTTTATAAAATAATTAAAGATAATTATTATAAATTTTTAAATATATTATCTAATCATAATCCGGACAGAAACGTCATTGGTTCTGGAATTTATTCCTCTAAAGTGGTTAATGTTTTAAGAGAAATATATGATCCTTCACCTTATCTAAGAGGTCTTATTTATGAAATTGGATTTAATGTTAAATTATTACAATTTGATCAACCAAAAAGATACAAAGGAAGATCAAAAAATAATTTTTTTAGTTTATTAGATTATGGAATATTAGGTATTGTAAAACATACAAAAATAGCAAGATTTTTAACAATTTTTGGTTTTTGTGTTAGTTTTGTTAGTTTGCTTGTTGCACTTATTTTTTTATTTTTAAAAATTATTTTCTGGGAATCTTTCTCTTTAGGTATTGCACCAATTATAATTGGTCTTTTTGCTTTATCAGGAATTCAAA
>Ga0181607_10003270_pt1 | contig 14151 bp, 15 predicted proteins | sample 041ome_9_FD_132420 | JGI IMG/M metagenome (GOLD analysis project Ga0181607, IMG submission 132420) | Coastal salt marsh microbial communities from the Groves Creek Marsh, Skidaway Island, Georgia - 041413US metaG (megahit assembly) | ecosystem: Environmental > Aquatic > Marine > Intertidal zone...
CATTTTCTCCCTAAATATTCTTCCTAGATAGTTACCGACCCAAAATTTTGTCCGAGCGCCGCCGGCGGTTCTCCTAAAATCCCTCTTTCCATCTTGGTAAGACCCATTTTTTTGACATACTTTTTAAAAACTTTTTGTACATTTGTACTTTTGGACATTTTTAAAAATGTCCAAAACTGAAAATCTCTATCAACTTTTTTTTTCTTTGGTTGTTACTGCCTTACCATAATTTTTTCAATATTTCATAGAAATTGCTACTTTATGCTTTCATGCAGTGGACTTCCGACCACACTGACAATGCATATTTGTAATATATTTTAATATTAATATATTATTTATCACCATTCTGCTAATAAATAATACTTTTGTAACATAAGGGCGAGGGAGGAGGGGCCGGCGGGGGCGAGGGAGGAGGGGCCGGCGGGGTGAAATGTGTTTTTTTGTAAATATACTAATGTATTGTCTTTATAGAATGCCGAACGCAAAATGTGATAAATGTAATATGATGTTACACGAAATATGTATCAAGAAAGAGGAGAAAGATGTATTCAAGCGGTTAGTAGCAGAAAGATCTATAAAAAGCTTTGGAGTCATTTATCAAATAACACCAGGAATAAAACATTACGAGGTTGTGCGAAGAAAATTTTATGAAAAACAAGTAAAATGTGATGGAATACTACATTTACAACCGTTTACACAATACCCCAATAAGAAAGACGAACAAATGTTTAAGGATTATATTAATAACCCCAAAATAATACCATCAACAAAACCTTGGTATAATATTTGTTTAGACTGTATTGACTAGATAGCAAAAAAGCATAAAAATTGAATATAATGTATAGTAATATTAACTATAACAACAATACCAATAATGATATATCAAATCGTGTTTATTCTATTTATAACTTCAGTTTCATCACTTGAAACATATGATGCAAGTGTATGGATATATTCAAGCCGTTTTAAAACGTGTTCTGACACATGTGCTGAAAATAATAAAATATGCGATCAAGAACAAATGATGAATGCAAAAACAAAAGAAGTAGTCCAGACAGCATTACAAACATTATTAAGTAAATATAAATGTACTGAATATATTCCCACACAGAATATTGTAGGTTCAGAACGATCAAGAAGTAACTGGTTTAATTGGAAATGCTATTATTTAGAAGAATCTTCAACAATAGAAGATACCGCATATACATGTAATAATGTAAGAGTCAATGACTGGTACTACTATAATTTCTGTCCTTGTACGGATGACGAACAAGAATTCGCTAGTCATTCACCTACGTCACAACCGACATTATTACCATTCTCATCTCCTACGATATCACCTACGATTATATATACAGATACACCTACAACACAACCTACTGGATATCCAACCACAGAACCAACAAAAACGAACATTGTAGTCGATTCGGCTGACACATTGGATGACGATTCAACCGAACCTAATGTGGTAATTAATACAGATAATACAAATTATGTGATTTATTTTATGGCATTCATATTGATTATATTTATGATTTCAGCAATGGGATGTATTATAATCAGATTAGGTAACAAAAGACGTTCGAATTATGCTAATACAGGAATGATAGAAACAGAAGCAACATTAGTATTGCCACAATTGGTAACAGTAGAAATTATAAAAGATTATAAAAATGTAAAAATAACACCCGTACAACCATCCGCACCGCCAATATGTTACGAGGTTTAAAATATTATATGATAAATGTATATAGTTTTTTTTGATGGGAGACAATTCATATTCATATTATATTCGTACACGTCCGTGTTGTTCTAGCACACAAACCGTATCACGTCAAGGTCCAACGGGTCCAACCGGTCCAGCAGGACCGGCAGGTAGTGGGTCGGGAACCATCGGTCCAACGGGTCCAACCGGCCCATCAGAAACTACAAATGCTATTTTATATTTTTCAGATTTTACTGCTCTGGATGCTTCGTCAGCATATTTAGATTTTGATTTAACAAGAACAACAAATAATGGTATAAATAATTTTGTAAATGGTTCAAATTCAACCTCCAGTATAACCTTTGAAAACGAATTAATCACATCAAACACATATATAGAAATATACGCACATTGTGACGCAGAAGCAGGAAGTGCGGGACAAGATAATTGGGTAATAATGGAATTATCGGGTAATAATTTAGAACCGTCGCCTATTGACGCGAATTCACTTTCTGTAGTCGATATCGATACACGTAGCGTCCAAAAAGGCGCAAAATTGCATTTATCATTCGGTCCATCAGCATATAGAATAATAGACACCCCTACTGCGAGTCAAAATTTAACTATTGCGAAAACAAATAAATATCGATTATATGTACTAACTGGTCGGGCTTATACATTGACTGAAATAAAATTAGTCATACATTTACGACAATCTAATTAGATATGTAATACAAATATTGTTTGTAAATTTCATTATTATTCGTATACAAATGATAATGAAATGATTATTTTTTCCCATTCTTTTTGCGACTAACACTTTTTTTGGATTTCTTTTTGAATGTATTTTTTTTACTAGCTTTGCCTTTATTTTTTTTAACATACTTTTTCTTTGTATTTGACGTTTTTGCTTTATTTTTTTTAACAGCTCCGCCGTCCATAGAGTGTAATTGTGTGGTATTTGGACCTCCATCCATGAAAACGGGATTTTCCGTAGGTAATATAGTAGCAGGTGCGTTGATATCCATATACATTATGACTACAAAAAAATGAATATTGAATGTAATTTACTGATAGAATACCAATCTCCCAATATGTATAATCTTCATATGACTGGGTGCGATTCCTAATGGAACCCATTTTTTAAAGCGTTTGTTATATTGGAAATACATTGGAACTTCAATATTCGTATTTACATATTTAAACGGATCTATATTTTGAAAATCATCTTCATCATCACTTTCTTCAATATTATCAATATTTATATTTTCTTTTACTGTTCTAAATATGCTATTCATCTTTACACTAATATCATAATTGGGGATATACGCAACATCGTAATACTCCTTTTTATTCTGTTTACCAAAAGCAAATAAATGATAAATATCGGACTGTATATCCGCTTTTACCGTGAAAATGGTTTTCTTTTCATATTGAGGACTGCGAAAATTCTTTTTATATTCACAATAATATTTTGACAAATAAAGAGATACATCGATATCTTTCGTTTTTTTGACTTGTTTAAGTAAGGATAATTGTTGTGTTTTTACATTATAAAACGGTTCATTCGTATAATTCGAACGATATTGTATGTGATGTATGTTATAATAAATCTGTTTTTCTAATTCTTTTGGAATGACTCCATTTAAATTTTTATTATCGTTTACTTTCCATACGAAAGGAGAAGTAATGAAAAATCCGTGATGTGAAAACATAGTTTCTGTTTCGCTGCATATAGAATAAATCAAATCCCATTTTTCAATCATTTTATAATAGAATAAATCAATTCCACAATAATAATAAATGTCTTCAATAACGAAATAGTTATTAGAATTGTTGTCTTCTTGATAAATAGTGCCATATAATAAAGTATTATAAGCCAAACTTTCAACATTATGTTCGAACATGATACACGAGGTAAATTCTTTATTTCGATTAATGTTAAACACAAGACACACGTCTTTTTGTCTATAACAACAAAACCAACATAGTGCTTTTTTCCCGTAAGGAATTGCCAATGCTACATCGTAGTTGGAAACTTTCTTATGTGAAACAGTCTCATATGAAAGTTTAAATTTGGGAATTTCTTCTATTAATTCACTAATATCACTTTGTTCTAACTCCATTATTTATATATAAGTTAAAATCTTTATATAGATGGCTAATATAATGTAGTGAGGATAATATATTTTATAATATATTAATCAAATCAATTTTTCGGAACGATAATAACTACCAAATCACATATATTTATTTTTGCAAACGAACAAGAACACGTGTGTCATTTATGCGGATTTGTCAAATAAACCAGAATATTACTTATGAGGATGATATAAAGATTTTTCTATAGTTCTATATTATAATGTTTGTATATCTTCTTCTTACAACTCCCTTACTCGTTGCTGCGTTCAATAGAACAGAACATCACTGGAATAAGTTTCAGGAGTTCACACATCGTTTTGATAAAATGTACGAAAACGTCCATGAATTAACTCATCGTTTTGAGATATTTAGAGAAAATATGGAATTCGCCGAATCCACGTCAACAAAATCTTTGTCTCTTGGTATTACCCAATTTGCTGATATGACATTACAAGAATTCAAAGAATTTAATAATTTTGGTGTTCGTCGTCCTGGTGTTGCCAAATGCGATTCCTTCAAATCATCATCAAGTGATGTACCAGCATCAATGGACTGGCGCCAACATAATGCGGTAACTGACGTTAAAGATCAAGGTCAATGTGGTTCATGTTGGTCGTTCAGTGCTACTGGTGCTATGGAAGGTGCTTGGTCTATTACAAAAGGTGAATTATTGAGTTTATCGGAACAACAATTGGTTGATTGCTCCAAATCTTATGGAAATCATGGATGTTATGGTGGTTTGATGGATAGTGCTTTCGAATATGCGATAGACAATGGTATGTGTTTGGAATCAGAGTATCCATATACTGCTGCTGGAGGTTCATGCACTAAATGTAATGTCGAAGTTACAATGAGTAATTGTGTTGATGTTACGCCAAATAATCAAGTACACTTAAAAGAAGCGGTTGGAACCAAGGGTCCAGTATCTGTTGCAATTGAAGCAGATACACGCACATTCCAATTATATACAGGAGGTGTTATTACAAGTGATGCGTGTGGTACAAAGTTGGATCACGGTGTGTTAGTGGCAGGTTATGGTGAGGAAAATGGAACACCATATTGGTTAGTGAAAAATAGTTGGGGTCCATCATGGGGCGAGGATGGATATGTTAAGATTGCTCGTAGTGACAGCACCAACGATGAAGGTATTTGTGGTATTGCTATGGAACCATCATATCCAGTAGTGTAAATGAATTTTTAGTTTGCGAATAATATATTTCAAAATTATATTTCAAAATTATTTTCTAAATTATCAGAATTTGATATATTTTGATGATTTGTTTCAAATTCGATGTCAAAAATATTTGCTAATTCGTCAGTATCGTTTGTAATATCATTGGACGAAACTAGTTTGGTTGTTTGAGATTCTTTCATGTGTTTAATGAGTTCATCATATTTGTTATTTTTGGTTTTTGAATCAATAATCACGGGTTCAGTGTAATTATTTTTAATGTAAATATATGATTTATGTATTCCAAAAATAACGAATACATATAGAACAGTATATAAAAATACTTCAATAATTTGATTCATATAGTAATAAAAAAGATACTAACTTCCAAGTTCAAACTAAAAATTGAAACACAATAATATAAATATTATTATCGTATTAATATTATTGATATTCGTAAAATGTCTACCAGCGTTCGTATTTTAATTGTTGATAAAGGTGGTTCTATTAAGGAACTGAATTGGAAAAATTATGTAGAAAGTGAAATATATAAAAAAGCGGGATTTCGCAACGATGAGGATTTTAAAGAAAGAACAACTTGGAAGGTAAAATTAGATACAAAAAAATATAATATTTCGTTATATGCTAAAACAAAAGGAAGAGCAGGTCAAGAAAACAAGTATGACTATCCTCCACCAGTAGATAAAGAATTATATTTCGGTTCAAATGTTTTGATTAATTATGACAAAGACGGTAATCCGCGTGATTTGAAATTAAAGGAATGGGAAAAAGTCTACGAACATTTATTTGGTGGTTTTGAAGACCTGAATGACGAAGAAGAAAGCAGCGATGAAACCGATATTTATAATGATTTGGAAAAAACAAAACACGGTTATGCAAAGGATGATTTTATAGTAGATGATGATGAAGAAGACGAAGATGATGATTATGAGTGCGAGAGTGAATTATCAGAAGAAGAATATATCTAGTGCGAATATATCTAACGTGGTTATTGGTAAAATAAGACAAAAATAAATATGTTTTTTATTGTATTTTTTGTATTGTATTGTATAATGGTGTTAATTATTGAAAATTGAAATACAAACATGAAATAATTAGTGTATACAAAAATACAAATGTTATACACTTTATTTGAGTTTCTATTTTGCTACAATATCAACAGACCACAACGACGGCGTTGTAGTGAGGATTATGATGATGACAACGATGACAGTTTTATGAATTGTCATGATCCAAACGAACACTTATTTGGAACATATGATATAGTGTAAATACATCACAGTACACAAATGTATATGATTTTGAATAATATAATGGTTGAATATTACATTTTTTTTACATTTCATCTTTGAATGAATGTAAAAATTGAAATAGAACAATAATATAAACATTTTGTATAATTATAGTTATAATGAATACATTAAAGATCAATGAGCCTGTTAACTTCCGTAAGAATATAGTTGCGAAATTAAATGTAATATTAAATGATGATAAAAAGTCAATTAATATGGAAAAGGCAATATATAATTTCACAATTAAGGAAGGAAAAATACAGAAAATAATTAACAAATGGGATAACAAACAATTTGTGACCTTGTATATATCAAAATTATGGACGATATTTAACAATTTAAAGAATCCAACAATATTAAAACAGATAAATGATGGGGAAATATTACCTCAAACACTTCCATTTATGAGTCATCAAGAAATGAATTCAGATAGATGGAAGGATTTGATTGAAAGAAAAATAAAGCGTGATGAAAGTAAATATTCAAATCGTTTGGAGGCATCAACTGATATGTTTACATGTAGTAAGTGTAAGTCTAAAAAATGTACTTATTATGAATTGCAGACGAGAAGTGCGGATGAACCAGCAACCATATTCATAACTTGTTTAAATTGTGGAAAGAATTGGAAAAATTAAGTAAAATGAAAACAAATAGATATAAATATTTTTTTGTATGACAAAATATCAATTGTATCTAACTAATGAAAATTGCATGGATTATACCGGGATTTGGAGAACCGAATAAAGTACATAAACAGAGTATTTTGGAAAATAATAAAAAAATGGTTGGAAATAATATTGAACTAACTGTATTTGAATATACAAAAGAAAAACCGGGAATTGTTGGAATGTTTCTGAAAAAAGAATGTCAACCATGGAAATATCGCGATTATGATATAATAATGTTATCATTGGACGATATTGAGTTTACTCAACCGATAAATTGGCAGTATATATATGATAATTTGTATGGTTCAAGTGATAATGAAAAAGGATATGATATACTTACACCAAGTATACAAAATGAAAATACAGTATTCCCTCATATGAAGAAAACGAATTTACCATATTCAATATCACACACAACTGTTCCAGAATTTTTTTGTTATTTTATGAAACCAACCGCGTATTCGACGTGGTGGGGATATTTACGAGATTATAATCCTTGGTTATGGGGAATGGATTTAATTATCCATTTGTATATGGGTCTTAATGCGGGTATAATGCGTGAAATTTCTATGATACATCACTATGTTGGAGGGTCTCATCAAGGGATAGATGGTCGTAATCAATATTTTGAGGAATTGGGTGTTACGAATAATGAAGTAGCTTCTCAACCGTGTTATATTTTGTCATAAAAATAATATCGTAAAAAAATATTATTTTTATATTTTTGGACTTTTTATATGAGAACTTCTAAATCAGCGAGTTTCCAATATTCACAACTTCCATTTGGGAGCGGACGTTTTATAATAAAAGGGATTTTCTTTTCTCCAAATTCCTTCAAAGCAATCATATAGCTATCAATTTCATTTGGCTCAATAGGAATGAGTGGTTTAGCCCCACAATCTAATTGTTTAGCACGTTCACCAATGATGCGTGCTCTTTCATATTTAGTAAGTATAGGTAATGTTTTATGTAAAGGGTCAATAATATCCCCTTCTTCATTACGAACAATTTTTGTCATTTTTTCAATTTCGTCATAATTATGTTGTATGTGTTCTGGATAATAATTTTCCAATACTTTTTTTGATGTATTTTCGTCAAATTTTTGTAAATAATCATAACCATCTTCTTCATCGGAGTCAGAATCACTGTCTGTATTAAAATCAAACATATTTTGTTGTCTATTAACATCATTATTTGTATTTAAATCATTAGAATCATCATTATTATCGTCATCATTTTCTTCGTCATCTTGAATGTCTTCGTCGTGATCCTCGTCCTCGTCCTCGTCCTCGTCGTCAATTCCATCTTCGTCATCATTATCTTGTTTAACTTTATTTTTATTTGTCAAACCTTCGGATGGTTCATCTATTTCCTCTTCAACATCAGATTCATCAAAAATATCGGGTTCATCATTAAATGCACTCATAATTATATTTATATAAACATCATATAAAAAATAATATTCAATTCAATTTTTATCCTAAATTATTTATTATTATCATTTGTATTCCATGAATAATCACAAAACGTGCATAAATATATAAATTTCATATCTTTTGTGTTATATCGGATAAAAATTACATCATTTTTATTTTGTTTATGAGATTCACAATCATCATTGGGACAAGTGACATTATACAAATGTGGTAATGTGGGATCCTGTTTAGTAAATTCATTAATAACATCGCTAGTATCATTTTCTATTTCGTTTTTTGTATTTATGATGCATGAACCTTCCATGGAAATATTATTATCAACGTTTCCACAGTATCTACAGTAATTCATAATTTCATTTGTATTTTTTTCATCGATGCCAATATAATACATATTATCGCATTTTTCGCAAAATTTCATAATCAATATATAAATACTATGATATTATTTATTTAGTTTTATTTTATTCAATTTTAGCAATGGGTATATGAAAATTTCGATTTAGCGATAGTTAAAAAATTGAAATAGAAGAATATCTCTATTTTGTGTATATACCAATTCTATATTATTGACATTATAATGTCGTCAAACGTAACATTTCAAACATTTATCAAAGCGAAAGCAATAAAGAAGGATGACAAAACAACTCAATCAACAAATACGCGTATTCCATCAAAAGAAAAGAAGATTTTACCGGGTAAATATTCAATAAGTGACGATGATTATAATGAATTTTTGACTCTATACTACAGAGATATTTATAGTAAAGGAATAAAAGAATATTTTACAGAAAGACAATTAAAGGAAGATGGTCCAATTGTAATAGATTTAGATTTTCATTATGAAAATAATGTGAAGAATCGTATTCATACAGAAGATCATATTAGCGAATTTGTATGTACTATATTAGATAATATAAAAAACATATATCAATTAGATGAATCAGTAGAAATACCAATATATGTAATGCAGAGGAATGATGTTACATTACTTGATACAGAAACAAAAGACGGTATACATATATTAATTGGTTTAAAATCAAACAAAACGGTCGAAGGTATATTACGAAATAAAATGTTACCGCATTTATCTAGTATTTTTGAAAAACTTCCATTAACCAATTCTTGGGAGGATGTATATGATAATAATGTTACTTCTGGTGGTTCACCTTGGCAATTATATGGTTGTCAAAAGCCCAATTCGCCTGGACCTTATTTATTAACAAATATTTACAATGCTTATTATGATGAAACAGATAATGAATTTGGAATAGATGAAATTGATGTGGGACGTTTCAATTTAGAAGAGAATATAATGAAACTGTCTGTAAGAAATACAAATAATTTAGAACTTTTCTTGAAATCGTCTTTCATGCCTGAATATGAGGAATTTTACGCAATAATTAATAATGTGCGTTCACCAAAAAATAGCCAAACAATGTCGACAATGGAGATGGATCCATTATTGCAACGAGTAAATGGAGACGAACAAAATATAATTTCTCAATTGTCGAATCATGAAGAACTGGAATTAATGGTAAATAGGTTTTTAGAAACAACTGCAAAAGACGACCGTTCATTAGAAGAAATTTATCATTATACCATGGCTTTACCAGCAAGTTATTATGAAAGTGGTTCATATTCTAAATGGATACGTGTTTGTTGGGCGTTAGCCAGTTCAAATATACGTTTATTATTAGTATGGATAGCATTTAGTGCAAAATCTAGTACATTTTCATTTTCAACAATAGGTGAATTATTAGAACGATGGAATAATGCTTTAATTAATAAAGATGGGTATAGTTTGACTTGGCGTTCGATTGCATACTGGGTGAAAGAGGAAAATCCCAAAAGATATAATGAAATAATACAATCGAGTATTCGAAATATTATAGATACATTGTTTTTCGGCATAGGAGTAAAGTATCCTTTAAAAACACGTGTTTTAGATTCAAAATCATTTATTTCTGATGAAGCAATAGCACTAATATTATATCATTCGTATAAAAATGACTATGTTTGTGGTTCAATCAAAAGTAATAAATGGTTCCGTATTCATAAAGGGCGTTGGGTAGAAGATGAAGAAGGAACGTCACTTCGAAGACGTATTCGTGAATTACCTAGACATTTATTCGGATATATTAATGATTCAATAGCCGGAAAAACAAACTTGGCAACAACAGAAGAAGAAGAAAAGCGTTTATCTGAAAATAAATGTGACAAGAGTTCTTGGATTAGAGATTTACAAAGTCGTAATCTTCAGATTTGTACGAAATTAGGAGACGCCCAAAAAAAGAAAAATGTAATGACAGAAGCCAAAGATTTATTTTATGACGAAAATTTCATCGAAAAACTAGATACAAATAAACATTTAATTGCTTTTACAAACGGAGTAATTGATTTTAATGAAAAAATATTTCGTGAATGTCGCCCGGATGATTATATTTCATTATCAACAAATATTAATTATATTAAATTAAAACCACAACATGAACCGATTATAGCCGAAATAAAAGAATTCTTCGAACAAGTATATCCGAATAAAAGTTTAAGAGAATATATCTTCCAATATTTTGCTACCATGATGACTGGTTGGAATAAACCACAAACAGGGAATTTCTTTCTAGGTAATGGTGCGAATGGTAAATCTGCGATGTTGTCATTAATGGGACATGTATTAGGAGAATATAAAGTAGATATGAATCCAAATCTTATAACAGATAAACGAATCAAGATGGGAACTGCGTCTCCAGAAGTATGTGAACTACGTGGAAAACGTTGTCTCCAATTAACAGAAATGAAAAAATCGGATTTATTGAATGAGGATGTATTTAAACAGTATACTGCTGGTAATGATATACTTACAGGACGTCCATTATACGCGCATAAAAATATACATTTTTATCCACAATTTAAAATATCTGTATTAACAAATTATTTACCCACTATCAATGCGACTGATAATGGTACTTGGAGACGTGTTCGTGTTGTTCCACATGAAGCATTGTTTACAGATGAACCGGAACCAAATAATCCTTTACATTTTAAAAAAGTGGACGAAACTGTATTGAATGATAAATTTGTAAGATGGAAAGAGGTGTTCGCTTCTATGTTAGTAAATAAAGTATTTGAAACAAACGGGCATATTAAAGATTGTGAAGAAGTTCTAACTGCAAGTAAAGCTTATAAAGAAACACAAGATAGTATTGCAGAATTCTTACGTGATAAAGTTGTTGAAAACCCTGCCAGTAAGCTTTCAAAACAAGATATTTCAGCGGAATTTTCATTTTGGTATCAACAAACATATGGAAGAGGTGGACCTACACCTTTGGATTTATATGATTATATGGATAAGAAGTATGGTAGAAATATACGTGGAATATGGAGAGGTATTGAACTAATCCGTGGTGGAAATTGTTATGATGATGACGATGATAGTGATATTATAGATGAAAGTGAAGACGAATTTGACGAAGAATTTGAAGAATAATTTGAATAAAACATTATATTGTTGATTTCTTAGTATGATAATTTGGAAAACATATTATCATAAAATTTTATTACCATGAAAATATATTATTTTTTATTCATGGGGTATTCCATAAATCAACGCATAAATAAAACTCCATAAATAATAAAAGAAACGTTGTATTGGATAAATAAAAAATGGATATAGAACAATTATTAATAAATACAACACCTTATAAAAATTGGTTATTGAATTATCAAATAATAAATATATTAATGTTACAACAGCAACTGTTAAATATACATAAAATAAAATATATTTATTCATGAATTGTAACCATTGTTGTTCTTGATTTTGATAAAACGACTTTTGTTCGTATGTATATAATTCTGATTCACGTTTAGATAATTCATTATCTAAAAACATATTTTCTGCTTCAATTGTCATAAGTTGTGTTGCTTTTTGTTGTATATATTTTGTATTACTTACTGTATTAACTTTTTGGAGTGCATCGTTCAAATTTTTAGCATTATATAGAGAATCATTTAATGTTATATATACATCATTTAATTGTTTGGTATTGTCGATAGTTTCTCCTAGTTGACCCGCACTTGTGTTAATTGCTGTTTGTTTTTGATCTATCAAATCATATAAACCCATTCCCTCAATTACAGATTTGGGACTATGACGATTATTAAATGGTTCGTAATTAGTATATAATAAATCATTTGTATCTTGTAATTTTTCTTTCGCTTTTTCATTTTCTTTTTGTGCTGATGCAATATCTATTTTGTCCGTTTTTTCATTATAATTCTCCGCATCATTATAGTTTTGTTTCGTTTTATTTATAATTGAACTATAAACGTCATCACTTATGGTATTGTCGCACATGGGATTTCTTCTTTCCCAACGTCCAAAATCGTACCAATGTTTTTTTCCTTTTACATAATTAAGGGTTCCGTAATGTTTTTTTAAATCACTATATCTATTAATGTAGCAAATAGCTTCTTCGTCATTTATTTCACCCGTTTTAATGCGTTTATTGATTTCTTTCTGTTTATTCGTCAATTTTTTCACCATAATTACTTTAAAAACTTCGTCAACCAATTCATTCGGTGTATTTGGATGATGAACGCTTTTCATATGTGAGTCATTTTTCCCATATGTCATATATCTGCGATGTGATGGATTATAAATAGCAACATCATTATTACCAAGGTCTATAATGTCATATCTTTCCCACCACCATCTTCCATTCAAAATTACACCAGATACGGGTGAAACCGTAGGCATTTCCCTATCTAGTTTAATAAATCGTTTATGTGTATGATTATAAAATCCGTAACGACCGTCATAACCATCTACTACTTCAAATTTTTCCCAATCACCCACTTTGTCACTATGTTCCAAACGTCCAGAACCTAAATTCATTTTAACATATTTATTTTTACTTTGTATTTTAAAAGCAATAATATCTCCAATCTGAAAAGGTGCCATTATATATCTAATATATAATGACAAAAAAACAACGAAAAATTTAATAATCTTCTTTTGAATATACGATGAAATTCATTTTATTATAAAGCTGTGTTATTAAACTGTATAAATATTTTTGTATCATATAAATAATAAAAGGATACAATGCTAAAACTGCGATAAAGAAATAGAGTTTTCTTGTATTATATTCTTTATTATTTAACAATGTAAATGATACAATTATAACCAATACCATGTATATCCAGAAAAGATAATATTGATTAATAATTTTCATTTTACCAATGTCATCTTGTGAATAATGAGTATTTTGTTCGAATGTTAAATACTCTTTTGAATCATTATTGAGTATATTATCTATTGTTTCATTCTGATTTTTAATATTTTTTACAAGAGATACATTATTTTCTATTCTATTTTTATTGTTTGTTAGATTATTATTAAATAATGACTTATTATTATCGTTTATACTTTTATATGTATTACTCATTACTTGAAATTGTTTTGCTGTAGTTTGATAATTCGCATCGGCATCATTCAGAGCTGTATTAATTATTTCATTATTATCTTCTAGATTGTCTAATACACCTGATAAACCGTATACATTCATACCTTCTATAATTGAAACCCCCTTTGTTTTATCAACTGTAATATCATCCACTTTAATTGGTTTATTATATATCAAATAATTAACATTGTCTATTTCTTTATTATATCCCTTTGTTTCTTTTTGAATACTGTCTAATTCAGTTTTAA
>Ga0181607_10003272_pt1 | contig 14148 bp, 13 predicted proteins | sample 041ome_9_FD_132420 | JGI IMG/M metagenome (GOLD analysis project Ga0181607, IMG submission 132420) | Coastal salt marsh microbial communities from the Groves Creek Marsh, Skidaway Island, Georgia - 041413US metaG (megahit assembly) | ecosystem: Environmental > Aquatic > Marine > Intertidal zone...
CTCCTTGACCTTCTCAATTGTAGAGGTCACACCCGAGATTGATCTAACCGCATCAGAAGCCGCCGACTGGATAGCAGAGATCTGCTGGCCAACCTCATCCGTCGCCGCTGCAGTTTGATTGGCGAGGTTTTTGACCTCATTGGCCACGACGGCAAAACCACGACCAGACTCGCCCGCACGGGCGGCCTCAATCGTCGCATTCAGCGCAAGCAGGTTTGTCTGCTCTGCGATATCCGCAATCATCTTGACGACCTCACCAACGCGCTGGGCAACTTCATCAAGACTGCGCATGGCTTCATCGGTCCGGTTCACATCAAGTACAGCTTGATCGGATACCTGAGTGGCATCCTGCACCTGCCGGGCAATTTCGCTAATCGAACCCGAAAGTTCTTCAGCGGTCACCGCCAGGCTTGCAACATTCGTGGAGGCCTCATCCGCGGCCGCACTCACCGCGCTCGCCTGACTGTTCGTCTCGCGCGAAACCAAACTCATGCTTTGCGCGGTTTCGTCCAGAACGGTTGTGGATGAGTCGAAGTTGGTCAGCACTTCACGAACCTGCTCATCAAACAGCTTGATCAGGTCCTCACGTCGGTCATTCTGTTGGGCCACAGCCTTGCGTGAGCGTTGTTGCTCAAGTTCCAGTTTTTGACGATCGAGTATGCGCTGTCGCCAGACCTTCATGGCCCTTGCGAGGGTGCCCAGTTCGTCGCGTCGGTGTTCATCGCCAAGATCAACGTCGGTACGTCCCTCACTGAGTTCCGACATAACAGCTGTCAGACGTGCAATCGGCGTGCTGACAAGCCGACGCGAAAGCACGACCAGGACCCCAACGGCCACCATCATAACGGCCAACGCTATCAGGCCCTTGTTGAGCAAACTCGCCATAACGGCATCATTAATCGACCGGAGGCTCCAGGCGATTGCCAAAGTTCCGACCCGGTTTCCCTCTTTGTCAAAGCCTGCAGGCACCGCGACAACCACATGCGAGGTGTTCCGTGAGGTAAACTCACCGCCTTCGATTTCCAGGCTTTGCGTCAGGGCCGCAGCGAGGTCGACCGGCGCCTCATGGTCCGAGTCAAAGGCGGTCACCTCGGCTCCGGTTTTGTTCCAGGTTCGGATACTCGCAATCGACGATGTCGGGTCTTCTGTGAACCGGGAATAGGCTTTGGCCACAATGTCAGGTTTGTTCCAACGCACCCCACCCGCCACATTGGCGGCAAGCACTTCCGTGATCGCGGTAAAGGAACGCTCCTCGTTCGCAATCAGTGCCTCACGAGCACTCCAGGTGCTGGTTGCGACCAGCACGACCAGTCCCGTGACCATAACAAGACCGGCAAACACCGAAAGTTTTGTTCCAACCGAACTTGCGCGCGCCGGCGTTTCGGAAGGTGCTGCGTCTCGCATTTCGACTGGTGTTGAATCAAGCATGCAAATTCTCCCGAGTTTATCAGGTTCCGTTAAGACCGATAAACGAATAGCTGAAGGAAACCGGCCGGATCACAGCGGATCCGGCCGTTACCAAACTAGAGAAGTGCGTCGAGATTGACGCCAATTGTAACTGCACCAATCACCTGGCCAGATGCCGGATCAACCACCGGCATCGAGAGCTGCGACTGAAGCGTCTGGGTCGATTCATCTTCCTCGACATCACTGACATGGACCGCATCCGGGCCAACAAGGAAGGTCTGCTTCCACTTAGCTTCATCGCCCTGCCAGTAGTCAGAGGTGACATCGCTCTGGGCGACATTGAGGCCCTTGGCGTCCATCACGAAGACTTCCGTAACGACACCACCGCTCTTTTCTTTCATGTCCGAAAGCCATTTCGAGACCGGACGGCCAAGCACATCATCGATCATCGGCTTACTGGCTGCACCGGTCTGGGCACGCCACTGCTTGTCCATGGTCACAATCTCCGCTTCGCTCAGCGCAGCAGTCTTGGCATTCTGCGCCTTGATGGCAGCAATCAGGTCGGCGTTGGAAATCCACTGGGTAACGGTTTCGGCGCCATAGGAGCGCATCGGCTCTTCGTGTTCGCCAGCTGCATTGACGCCGGAGATGGACATGACTGTCAGGGCCGCGGCAACGGCAATTTTTTTCGTCAGGGACATGGTTTGGGTTCCATTCTTATTTGAAGCATAGCTCGGGACGCGGGGCATCACGCCGTCGCTCCTGTGTTGTAAATATCAGGTCTTAACGAGCGATAAATCGGCGTGAATTTGTGTGAACACCGAACGCCGGTCCAACAGGTGGAAACCCGCAGATGGATTCAGAATTGATTGAATTTCGCGGCATTTTTCTATGAAAAACAAACCCTTATGCGTTCCATTTTCCGATAAAGGATATCGCGTTTTTTACCCAATACCATTGGTGAGAAAAGCTCCCGCCAAATAATATCACCTCCGAATTCTGTTTACAGGAGGCCTGCATGAAGGTGCTTGCACTGACATCCCAGAAGGGCGGATCTGGGAAAACCACTCTCGCCGGACATCTCGCCGTCGCCGCAGAAATGAGTGGTGCCGGGCCGGTTGCCGTCATCGACACCGACCCGCAGGGCAGCCTGACCGACTGGTGGAATGAGCGACAGGCCTCCACACCCTCGTTTCTGAGTGCCTCGATCACGACCCTCTCACATGATCTGGAGCGCGCCCACGATCTCGGGCTCCAATTGGTGGTTATCGACACCCCACCCGCCATCACCGATATGATCGAACATGTGATTGCCTTGTCCGACCTGATCGCCATTCCGACCCGGCCCAGCCCCCATGATCTGCGCGCGGCCGGAACAACCATTTCCATGGTTGAGGCCGCCGACAAACCACTCGTCTTCATAATCAACGCAGCCAACCCACGTGCACGCATCACCGGCGAGGCTGCCGTCGTGCTCTCCCAACACGGCACGGTGGCACCCGTGACCATCCATCAACGCACCGACTTCGCCTCAAGCATGATCGATGGCCGTACGGTCATGGAGCTGCCACGATCAGAGCGTTCCTGTGACGAGATCACGCGGCTTTGGGAATACGTGCAAAGCCGGTTTCAAAGACATGCCAGCCCAACGGTCATGCCTGACAGCTTCACGCGGCTCGCCGGCAAGACAACGCATCAGCCACCACACTGGACCGACGCCCGATGACCGAAGGTTTGCTGGCCAGAAAAGGTGAAGCCAACCCCGCGACAACACATCATGGCGGTGAATCGCGGTTTCAGGCTCAGCGCGTCGTGGTTCTTCCGCCAATAGCGCTTCACCGCATACCGGTCGGGGAGTCCGGTCAACGCATACTGCCCCGTCGCGCAGCCAATATGGCCAAGCCACTTCGTGCGCCGGTCAATCGGCGAAAGTTTACGTTCCGGATCGAACCGGACCGTCACGCCACGTTCTGCGCGGCGGCGGACAAGCTCGGCATCAGCCGGCAAGAGTTCCTTACCCGTGCGCTGGATGCCTATCTTGAAACCCTGCGCGATCAAAACTCAGGGCCCCCATCCTCGTCAGACCTTCCCGCACCGTTTGAACCGTCGCAAGCTCCCGACCACGCCTCGACGTTACAACTTCCCTTCTAGGGGTCTCCGCCACTTCGTTTATCATGACCGATATTCATAAAAATCATCAGACCTCAGCACGTCCCGCGCCCGCGGCCTCACTAGCAGGTATTTCAATTGCGCGACGTATCCCGGCAGAGAAATCTGACCCGGTCCCGCGTCCGCTCTCCATTGTCCTGCCCACGCCAAACAATGACGATGAACCTTCAGGCGCGCCTGCATTCGGAAAAAAACCAACACCTCCCCTATATCCCGCGTTCACAACATATGCCTCCGAACCTGAGACCATTGCGCCAGCCGCCGTCATCGATGTGTGGGAGCACCTGGCCGCAGATCGCTTGCGTCCGATTCTCGCCGACCTGGACCCCCTGATTATCGCCCGGCAATGGCCAAACAGTTTGTTGTTGCGGGTGAAGGAGGTTGCTCGACGACCCGCTCTGGAAGTTGCGCACATGTTCGCACCAACTGTCGGCGGCCCAACAGTACCGATCCCGATCGATGCCATGACGGTCGATTGGATCGTGGCACTCGGTCGCGAAGTGGCCATGACGGCAAGTCCGGTGCATGAAACAGATGCGGTTCCGACCGCGCAAGGCGCCATCCATTGTGGCGTGATCGCGCTACCTTTTGGCCCCGACACACATGTCGACCACGTTCTTTGCCACCTCTACCGGGTGGATGAAACAATGCTTGAAAGCGAATGCATTTCCGACGCACGCATTCCGCCGCGGGATCGAACCGGCATCAAACGTCTATTTGGTCGATAGCTGTGACCCGCGTGTTTGGCTACTTGGCAAAGACCTTTTTGAGTAATTCGGTTGAACGCGCAGCAGGGTTTTCGCGGATCGCTTTCTCTTCCTTGGCCAGATAGAGGAAAATTCCCTGAAGACCACGCTCGAGAACATGACCCGAAAGATCGGACTTTACATCCGGCACAAACGGCACGTTCTTGTACTGGCTCACGGCCGCATCATAGGACCTCACCGCCCCGACCTCGGACAGGCTCTTGTCCACGATCGGCTTCATGCGCTCCTTGAGATCGGGCGTCATGGTGCGCTGAAAGTACTGGGTGGCCGCATCATCAGGACCGTTGAAAATTTCACGGACATCGTCCATCGACATCTTGTCGACAGCACTCAGAAACACGGCCTGGGCCTCCGGTGCTGCCGCTTCCGCAGCACGGTTCAGCTTCAGCTCAAGATCATCCATCATTCCCGATAGACCGATCTTGGACAGCGTGCTTTGAACAGTCGCAAGGCTGTCGGGCAGCGGCACATGAATGCTGGGATCGGCGTTGTAACCATCAACAGCGCCAACCTGTCCAACCACCTTTTTCGCCCCGACCTTGAGCGCTTCGCGAAGTCCCGACCCTATTTCACCGTCGGTCAGGCTCTGGGTGGCACCTGAACCGCCGCTTCCCGATCCCGGCAACTGACGCATCAAATCCTTGCCGCGCTTGAGAAAATCAGACTGGGCAAAGGCCGCATGCGATCCCGCCACGATAAGTAGCGAAGCAGCTGACATCACAATCGTGTTCCGCCATTTATTCGTTTTCTGCACCGGGCACCTCCATGTTGAACCGGTATCATGGCACACGAACAGACGGTTTTGTACGTCGCAGAGACAACCGGGATCGCCAATGTCGCCACAAGTGCTAGACTGCACGTTTCTCGCACCAGAACGCTCCGGCCATGAACCGAATTGCCCTACTCATCCTTGCGACCCTGACCGGTTTTGGCTCTGCCTACGCGGTCTGGCTCGACATTGCGGCCCAAGATACGGCTTTGGTCGTGTTGTTGCTCCGAACCGTCGTCGCAGTCGTCGTCATCGGCGCGACACTGATCACCTGGGAAGCCTTGTTCAAAGCCCCATCCGCACGAGTCCTGCGCCTCAAACGCACGGCGCTGGTGGTGCTTTTCATCGGCGTGGTGGGACTGGGCGTCAACGCTTTCATCGGTGGCACAACAAAAACACCCGACGGGCCGGTGTTCGTGCTGTCCCTGCTGCTCATCCTGCAGGCCTTCCTGACCATCGGACATGCCGGACGGTCCGAGTGAAGCGCCCGCGAGCAGCTTTGCAGCACAGACCATAACCAGAGATGACGTCGAACCTTCAGGGCATCTTCTGGATGATGGCCACAGGTATCCTGTTTGTGGCCGTGACCGGGATCGTCCGGCACCTTGGGACCGATATGAGCCCGGTGCAGGCTGCCTTCATCCGCTACCTCTTCGGTCTGATTCTCCTGATACCTGTCTTCATCAGGATGGGGGAACTGCTCCGCCCGCCGAAAGTACTCGGGCTGCATGCGGCACGCGGTATCATTCATGGAATCGGCGTGATGCTCTGGTTCTACGCCATGGCTCGAATTCCCATTGCCGAAGTTACCGCGCTGGGTTTTACCGCACCGATCTTCACCACCGTCGGCGCCGCGCTGTTTCTCGGCGAGCGCCTGCATTTCTATCGGATCGGCGCCGTCCTGATGGGGTTTGGTGGCGCGATTGTCGTGCTGCAGCCGGGGTTTCAGGCCATCAATATCGGATCGGTCGCCCAGTTGACGGCTGCGCCGCTCTTTGCCTGCTCGTTCCTGATCGCCAAACGCCTCACCAATGTCGAATCCAGCACAGCTATTGTCGCCTATCTGTCGGTCTTCGTGACACTGACACTGCTGGTACCCGCACTGATCGTCTGGCGGACACCCACGCTGGTCGAACTCGCCTGGTTGTTTGCGACCGCAGCCTGCGCGACGGCCGGTCATTACACCCTGACGCAGGCCTTTCGCGCCGCAGACATCACCGTCACGCAGCCCATTCAGTTCCTTCAACTGGTCTGGGCCACGATCCTGGGTCTGCTGCTGTTCGACGAACAACCGGAGGTCTGGACCTGGGTCGGCGGCGGCATGATCGTGGCCAGCGTGACATTTATCGCCCATCGGGAAAGCCGGCGACGCAAAGCGGCTCCAGCGACTTCGGACTAGCGAAAAACCACAGCAGCAGCAGCCAACACGAGCATCGCGACGGCACCTAGCCCCACAAAGAACAGCACAACCGCCAATAGAAACCCGCTCATCACAGGTCGTTCTGCTTCCTGAATATGATCTTCCATGGTTCATATCCCCCAACCGAAGGTTTCGTGTACCCTCAATATCCTACACACTCGTATACCGCCAACAGTTCTCTGCGCACAGGAAGGTTCTGTAAAGACGCGGACCAATGTATGGTTAACAAAATTATCTACCTCTGCGGAGACTCCGTTGAATTTTGTGTTCGAAGTCGGTTTTTTTGCTGCAGCATTTGTCCCGACCTTTCTCGTCAGTCGCATTTTCTTTCGTCTGTCCAAGCGCTGGGAGGGCCATTGGCAACGTCTTGCACTGGCCAATCTGGCCGCAGGCATTGTGTGCATGGCCATATTCCTCATTTCAGGTATGTGGTTCGCAGACGGACTCGATTTTCCCTGGCTCTTCGGGCTGGTGAACTTCGCCCTTGCACAGGCGATCTGGCTCGCTGTGGACCTCTACTCCGACTGGATCAACAATCGGCTGACGAACCATGACAGTCAGGCCTGAACACACGACCGTGAAATTCGATCAGGAGAAAACCCATGGGCAGTGAAGGCTCGGGCGTGGGAAACGCCGATATCGATATCGGCGCATTCTGGGGTGCCGTCGGGCAGCGCGCGATCGCAGCAACAATTGTCACGGCACGCGGCAGCGCCGGGCCGGCGGGCTTTCTCGGTCTTTCTGCGACCCATGTCTGCGCCAGTCCGCCCACCATGCTCGTCTCGATCGACGCAAAAACATCCGCGCTCGGCGCTATTCGCGATTCCGCGCATTTTGCGATCAACTACCTGCCGAAAGGTACCGAAGACGTGGTCGATATGTTCTCAGGGAAGACCGACGTCAAAGGTCCCGCCCGGTTCCAGACGGAACGCTGGGGCTATCTTGCAACAGGTGCCCCAACATTCAACGACGCCGTTGGGGTCATGGATTGCAAGCTGGAAGAAACCATCGAACGCCACGGCACGATCATCGCGCTCGGCCGTGTCGTTGCCATTGCAGGCAACAAGGATGCCGACCCGCTCGTCTATTTCCGGGGCGGCTATCTCGACTGACTATTGCGCCGCCTGATCTGAGGCTGTCGCAAAGAAGCGATTCTCGGGACGCGGCAAACCAAGGTTTTCGCGCAAGGTCTTGCCTTCGTATTCCCGGCGCAGCAATCCGCGCCTTTGAAGCTCGGGTGTCACCCGGTCTACGAACAAATCCAGCCCTTCCGGCAGAAACGGGAACATGATTGTGAAGCCATCGCTGGCCTCCGCGTCAATCCACTCTTCCATCTGGTCTGCAATGGTCTCGGCCGTGCCGACCAGCGCCAAACCCGAATAGCCCCCCATGCGCTGGGCCAGCTGACGGACGGTCAGGCTGTCCTGTTCCGCCATGCGAACGGCCCGGTCGCGTCCGCTTTTGGACGCATTGGTTTCCGGGATCTCAGGCAACGGTCCATCGAGGTCAAATTTTGAGGCGTCCGTACCCAGTGCAATGGACAGTGATGCAATGGCGCTGTCGAGATGCACCTTGGAATCGAGCATCGCCCGCTTTTCGCGCGCCTCCTCCACAGTGTCACCGACCACCACCAGGCAGGCGGGTAGAATTTTCAGATGATCGGGATTGCGGCCAAGCACCTTCATCCGTCCTTTCACATCCGCGTAGAATTCTTTCCCGTCCTCGAGCGTGCGCTGCGCGGCGAAAATCGCCTCGGCGGTTTCGGCAGCCAACTGGCGCCCGGCGTCCGATCCGCCGGCCTGGACAATGACCGGCCAGCCCTGCGCCGGCCGGGCCACGTGCAGCGGACCCCGCACGGAAAAGAACTCACCCTTGTGATCGAGAGTGTGGAGTTTTTCAGGATCAAAAAAGACGCCGGTGTCCACATCACGAACGAACGCATCATCAGCCCAGCTGTCCCAAAGACCGGTCACCACATCATAGAACTCACGTGCGCGACGGTACCGGTCCGCATGGTCGAGATGATCCTCCAGCCCGAAATTCTTTGCCGCATCGGGATTGGATGTGGTGACGATGTTCCAGCCCGCCCGCCCTTCGGAAATGTGATCGAGCGAGGCAAACCGGCGCGCAACATGAAACGGCTCGTCAAAGGACGTCGAACCGGTTGCGATCAAGCCCAGGTTTTCCGTTGCCATGGAAAGCGCCGACAATAGCGTGAATGGCTCAAAGGAAGTGGCCGTTGCGCTGCGTTTGAGCGCATCCATCGGCATGTTCAGCATCGCCAGATGGTCGGCCATGAAAAACGCGTCAAAACGCGCCTCCTCAAGCCGCTGGGCAAATTTCACAATCGCCCGGAAGTTGAAATTGGCATCCGGCATCCCGCCCGGGTAACGCCAGGCGCCGGTGTGGATGCTGATCGGGCGCATGAACGCCGCGAGGTGAAGCTGCCGAGTGGCGACCATGGTCTGTTCCCTATTCTGCAACACACATACTGCCAGACAGGCGTCACCCGCGTGAGGTCAAAACGGGCACGACTGCTTCAACCCAGCAGGCCTTAACAAAGCGGCCCGAAATCCGGCGGTGAGACACGACGTCGTGACGCCGCCTCATAGGTCGAGGCAATCCGCACCAGACTGTCTTCCGTTCCCGGTTCGGACCGGAAGACCAGCGAGAACGGCAGGCCCGGCCCATCGATCATCGTCGGTTCATGAGACGGCGCGGAAACGTATTTCGTGCCATCAGCATTCAGTTTGTAGACCGGGTCGTAGGCCGTCGTGACATACCCTGCCGGCACCAGAATCTCGGTCAGTCCGGCATTCGGGCCGTAGAGACTCTCATTCCGGAGATTGTTGGGCGTGTCGTATTGCAGCGGTCCACCGATGATTCCCGGCGGCCATGGTGTGTGCAGCCGCACGAAGCCGTCCAGCTTGTTTTCGATCAGCACCATCATATCGACCCGCCGGAGCAACTCACGGAGCATGATGCGCTCATTCACACCCTGACGGCCATCGAGCGCATTGCGCGGATCGGATGTTTCTTCCCAGTTCTTGAAGCCGCTGCGCTGGTCGTCGCCCCAGAACTTCGACCGCGCATTGAGTTCGGCCCAGTTGTCGAGCGCCTCATGGAAGCCCGCTGCCTTCCAGTCTTCGGCCCGGCGCATCAGATACTGGCTGATATGAAACCGGAATGTGTTGGCAAGCTGCTGCGGCTGGATCGTCCCGATATCGAGATTGGCTGGCGCTTCAATCCGGCCTTCGGACAGGGCCACGCAGTAATCGATGGAATCCATCGTGCCGGTGCCGAAGGTCTTGCCCGGGAAAAATTCGGTCGGCTTAATCGCGGCCTCGAACTCCTTGAACAACGGCGTGCCATCCGGCCCCAGTCGAAACAGAATATCGGGCATAAAGACCGGGATCAGCCGGGTCAGCGCGGTCCGGAAATCCGTCCCCATCTGTTCGAGATCCGGATCGGGCGTCCAGAGGGGGTCCCCGGATTCCACCAGCGTGGCGCCCAGCGTAGCCCCGAGCACCTCCTTGATCTCGACCGTGGCCGCATCGACGATCGGCTTCTCAGTCATGGAATCCTTCGGATAGACCATGGACTCGCGAACGACACCAAGACGCACGCCCTTCAGGGCACCGGGCGCACCATTGTCAGACAGATGAGACGCATAGGGTGTGTCGAGCACCGAGGAGCGTGGCACGGTCGTATAGGGATCACGCGGGTCGTAGTAGCCCATTTCGGGATCCTTCAGCGCATCGAGAATTTTTGCGCAGTCGGGCAGGGACTTTCCATGCACACCCGACCGGTCACAATAGATGTCTGCCCCAATGGCGCCGCCATCAAATCCGATCATCGATTTATGCGGCAGAATGAGGGCCACGGAGTTGTGGTTGGACGGGCCGCGACATGACGCCCGGGTTTCTTCACCGAGACTTGCCATCACCATGTTGGTGCTGACCGACAACGCCGAGCCGGAGCTCGACCCCAGCGAAGCCGCACGAGTCGTGTCATAGGGGTTGGACGGATTGCCGCCCCAGGTCGCGCGCTGATAGCCGAGCGTGGAAGGCAACACCTTGTCAGGATGGTTCCGCCCGCCGGGGTCGCCAGCGCGGCCGTTATATTCGGTGTTCACGGCCTTGGCGAGAATGATCGCCCCCTTCGCACGCAACTGTTCAACCAGCACATGATCGCGGGCCGGGAAATCGTTGTCATAGGCGGCATCGGCGCCACCGGTCGAGCGCATGTCTTTGGTGTCAAAGGGATCCTTGAAGGAGAAGGTCACGCCATACATGGGCAGGGCCTCAAGGTCGGGATCGCTGCCGAATTCGGCGTCGAGTTCGGCGGCGCGCTCAAGCGCATCGGGAAACTGGCGGAACATCTCACAGACCGGCGGCGCTCCGTCGGGAAGCGGCCCCTCGGAAGGATGGCGGTCGTAATCGCCCCAGCAGGTGACCGACCGTTCGCCGCGAATGTTGAGAGTGGACAGCGCGTTGACCTGACCGGCCCTGGGAATGCCCGCAATCATGCCGAATTGCTGCTGCACATCGGGTTTGGAGGCGGTGGCTTCCATGCGGCCGTATTCGAGCGGCGGCCCCTTGTACTTGTCGAGATCGGGCAACACGTCGGACACCGGAATTGTCTCGGTCGGGAATTTCAAAGCGGCCCCGGCACGGACCACGCCGGTGGCTTCGGGCACCGGAAGTCCGTCCTCGGTCACCAGCATGCTGGCCACGCCGTTATAGGCCCGGGCGCGGTCGATATAGCCCTGCACGACTTCGACGAGGGTTGTTTCACCCGCGCGAATAGCGTTGTGAAGGTCGTCAATGGACGCCTCGACAACTTCAAACTTTCCGGATTTTTCCGACATGACATTTCCCTGTTTTTCTTCGCGCCGATGATGTCGACAGATCGCACAAAAATCCAGAGAAGAAGTGCCTTATCTCGGCAGTTCGACGGTCAGCGGCAGAATCCAGTCGGCCGGGGCCAGATCGCGTTCGATTGCGACCAGGTTGCGTTCGGGATCGATCATGAGTTGGGGCGTACGGCCGTTGAGAGATGTCCGGACCAAAGCGTGCACCGCCGGCCGGTCTCCGCCGCGCTCGCGCTGCCACTGGTCCGCCACATGATGGGCAAACTGCAAAATCATGTCCGGCCGGTTGGACATCTTTCGCACCTGTCGGGCCGTCAGGAAAAACCGCTTGTCGACCGCCCAGCTCCGACCGTTTTCCGGGTCAATGACCGTGAATTGCGCCTCGGTGGTTTTGTCCCGCAACTTCATCTGCCAGGAAAAGCGATGGCCCTGTTCGGTCCAGCTGGTGTCGCCGGGATACAGATGGTGGCGCATGGGGATGAGAATCTGCGTCGCGACCCAGACGCCGAGCAGGACGACGACTGATTGGCGCACCAGACGATGATGCTTCGCGCCGAACACACCGCCATCCTTCGCATCGGCGGTATGCACGCCCGGAACCGCCCGTTTTCCCCAGGACAGCCATCTACGCGGCCAGTCCGGCGCGAAAAACAAGGTGGTGCCCGCCAGTGTGAGCCAGGGAAAAATCCCGATATTGAAAAACACATGGTTCGCGAGGTGAAACAGAGCGTACACCCCGAAGACCGGCAAACGCGTACGTTTGTGAAGCAACAGCGGCGCGCCCAGCACATGCAGCAGGATAACGCCGTACGCACCCACCGCGATCACCCAGGTCTCGTTCAGATAGGGGCCGATCAGAACAACGTGCGACCGTTCCCCCAGCCACATTTTGAGTGGCTGTAATTGCAGCCAGTCCGGGTTTATTTTCACGATACCGGCAAAGATAAGGACGATTTCCATCTGGACACGTACAATCCAGACATTCCACACATACAGTTGCCCCTGATGCCGCTTCACACGTCGCCAGATCAGGCTGTCGAGCGCATAAACCCGGTTTGCCGGCACGAACACCATGAGTATGTTCAGCAGGATGACTAGATAGAAATGGTTCAGGTACTCCGCCTGATCGAGCAGAAACACATAGGTGAAAGCAACCAGAAACAGCACGATTGCCACACGGTAGAACAAGCCGACCATGATCAGGATCGCCAGCAACCCCAGGACGGCGAAATGCACTTACATGAGGTTGCCCGGCCCGGGCTCGACCCAGCCAAACCCATAATAAGTGAAGTGGAACCGGGGCGTGATGAACATCATCCCGATCCAGTCATATCGGAAATACTTCCACACATCCCAGAGCATCAGGGCACCGAACGCGATGCGGAACACCGCTAGGGATGCGCCATCGACACGGCGATACAACCTGCGTTCGAGATATTGCCATGATTGTTTAAACAGCATGGGTGACCGCAGACAATTCCAGTTCGATGTGGCGCACACTGATAGCCCCGGAAAACATGCAAAAAAATCCGTCAAATGACGGACTACCATCCTCCAAAGATTGTGATACATCAACGCTTCAGGTTGCGGTAATGTACTGAATTCGTGGAGCTTGGGGTGTTCTGGTGCCTGACCAGACTTCCGGTGGGGGGACATATGCGTTTGATCAAACCAGCCGTCATGACGGCCGCACTGAGCGGTTTGCTGATTGGCTATTACTCTGGCATTTCAACGGCTGCCGCATCGCCAGAATCCTCGGCCCTGATCGATGACGGGATTGTCGAACTGCAGCGGTCAGACTGGCAGCAGGCGCTGGGCAAGTTTCTCGCGGCCTCGATTGCCGATCCCAAAGACGCTTAAGCGCAGTTCTTTCAGGGCGTCGCCCTGAACCGGCTCGGGCCTCATGTTCAGGCACTCGGTCAGCTGGAACTGGCCCGGAAGGCAAATGTCACGAACAAGGACATGGACTTCGAGTATGGCTGGGCCCTGCTGGGCAGCAACCGGCCCGGCGACGCCGTCACCGCGCTGAGCGCCTATAAGTCGGCAAATCCCGATTCCGCCAAGACAAGCGAATTGATTGGCCGTGGCGAACTCATGAGGGGCAACGACGCCAAGGCGGAGGCCGCTTTCGCCGAAGCCGTGCGCCTCGACCCCAAATTGCAATCCTCTGTCGATTTCTTCAAGGCAGCACAGGCCGCGAGCAAGCAGGACTCCATTGCCCAGAACGAACTCCTGAACGCGGCCGCAGAGAACCCGGACGGCGGTGCGCTTTCGACAACCATGAAAGCCCATCTCGATTTCCTGCGTGCGCTCCGGCCGACATCTCGCACCAAACCCTGGGAGGTTTTCGGTTCCTTTGCGATCGGTCGAAACAGCAATGTCATCGCGCTGAGCGAGGGCATTCTGCGGCCCGCCGAAATCACCCGCACCGATTCACGCTATTTCCAGCTTTCCGCAGGCGGTGAATACCGGCGGAGCATCGATGTCCAGAAGGCGATCATCTTCGGCACGGTCCTGAACCGCATCAACTATCGGGACATCTCCGGGAACGACACAGACACGATCAGCCTGTTTGCCCGCTACGAACAACAGGTCACACCGAAACTGCAGGCCGCGGTCGCAACATCCTTTACCCATATACGTGTCGACGGGGACAAGGCGCAGAACACCGTGGGCATCAGCCCGAGCTTCGAGTACCGGATCAACGATGTCCTGAAGGTCGCGGGGTTTGTGAGCAGCCAGA